>Ga0179593_1577199_pt1 | contig 31437 bp, 62 predicted proteins | sample CZODoug2_1_08_16_FD_185931 | JGI IMG/M metagenome (GOLD analysis project Ga0179593, IMG submission 185931) | Vadose zone soil fungal communities from Angelo Coast Range Reserve, California, USA - CZODoug2_1_08_16fungal (PacBio error correction) | ecosystem: Environmental > Terrestrial > Soil >...
AAAAAAGAAAATGGGGGGGGGAAGAGGGGGCGCCTGTTCCGAGCGACAGGAAGGGTAAACGCCCAATCCTTATTGGGAGGAATGCAAAGGGACGTGAAGGGCCGGGGAAAAAAAAATGGGGGAGTCCAACCACTTTATCATTGGCGTCGGAGACTTTTGGCGCGAACTCAAGGGAACGAGCAAAGGGGGGGAAAAAAAACCAACGGGAAGAAGAAGTTGGAGAAAAAAAAACCGTTTCCTATCTGAGCCCGCAAGGGGTAAACTCCAGCGGGGGAAGAAAGTAAGGGAACTTGGGATAAGAAACCGGGTGCAATGGCTTTTGGTGAAAAAGATGCATTCACTAACTACGTCAGGAAAAAAATAGAACAAAGGAAGGGAAAAAGAAAAAGGGGGGGAAATTGGATCGCCCTTCTGTTTATTCGAAAAAGGTGTTTCACCGTCACGTATGCGAAGAAAACCAAGGAAAGGGCAAGGCAGGGGGTGAAGGGAAGGAAGGAAAGAAAAAGAAAACGGGATTGGAAGTTTTTACTGCTGAAAAAGCGAAGGGTGGCGCTAACACTGTCCACCGTTGGGACGATACAAGAGGGAAAAAAAAAGGGGGGCTCATGGGAGGAAGGGGAGGAGGGAAGGGGACGGAAAACGGCCGCCCGCTCAAGGGACAGTGCGAAGAAGGACGAGAGCGGTGATTTGCTTCGCAGGAGAAAAAAGAAAAAAGGGGGAAAAATTACACGAAAAGGAAGCGGGGAAATCATAGAAACAGTGGGGAGAAATAATCTAATCTCAGGGGGGGAGAGAGACACATGGGGAAGGAAGGAGAAGGAGAGGAAAACTTTGGGCTAGGAGGAACGTTTAAATCTGAAAAGAAGGGCCAGACCTAGTAGTATGGAAGCATACTCTTGTAGTGGGGGTTACCATCAAAAAAGGGGAAGAGCGTAAGGGGGAGGAAAAGGAGAAAAGTTAAAAGGTGCTACTTTCCAGGTATCTCTACGAAAAAAATGAAGAGGAGGGCAGAGGCGAACGAAAAGGGAGAGAAGTAGTACCTTCGTCTGCTTGGGGGGTCCCCTTCACAGTCCCTCAATTAGAAACTAGCAGGGGAAAAGGGGGGAAGCCTTGGGGGGAAAAAGGGGGAACGAACTTCTTTTCCTCTCAGGGTTTAACGGTCCACACTGGAGGAGTAGGGGCCAAGAAGGGGGGGAACAGGTTGGACCACTTATCCAACACGGGTAAAACCCTGTGTGACTTGAAAAGGAGGTAAAGTGACACTAAGGTAACAACCTAAAAAAGGAAAAAGAAATTTGCTGGACGCATATTTTTTTGACTAAATTCGAAAGAAGGTAATGCCAGAATTCCCCTTCACGGAAGGGGGAAGGTGGGTCAGGAATTTCAGACGAGGAAAGAAGGAGAAGATCGTTTCATCCACGCGGAGAAAAAAAAAATAGCAGTTTGAGTCTTACCCGACATGGTAGAAGGGAGGGGACACCCAGAAAGTTTTCTAAAAAGAAAAAAAAAATGGATAGCACACCCCTTCGCTGTCACTGGGGGGGGAGCCTCGAATCCGCACATTTTCACACAAGTTGGGAAAAAAAAGGGGCAACTGCCCGAAAAAAAAAGAGAGGGAAGGGGGGTGAAGTTGATCCTAATACGCTCACCTCAGAATGAATCCCTCATTCCCCATCTGCAAAGCAGAGAAAAAAAAGGAAAAGGAACACAAAAATACGATTTCTGGGGGGGGGAAAAAAGGGGAAGGGTGGGAAAAAGATCGAGACCTTACCGGGAAATGTCCAGAAAGGGCACGCTTGACATGGTCGTCTTTCTATCCTCGACGAAAAGAGGGGGAAGAAGAGATAGGAGGAAAAAAAAAAAGGAAGAAGTGAAACACAGAAAAGGCCCGGTTAAATTTTCTCTATCGAAAAAGGAAAAGTTTAGGACCAGAATCGTGGGAAAAGGGGAAAAGGGAGGTTCGAGGCTTTTTTGCGGAAAGAGGGGGGTCGATTGAGGAAATTAGCGTCCAGAAAGAAAAAAAAAAATGAAATGAGGGGAAGCGGATTAGGAGAAAAGAAAAAGACCGGAACTTTTGATTTTCCCGGGCCAGGGTCGTGTAAACATTTACCCATTTGTGTCAAAGGGGGAAGAACGATAAGAAGTAAGAAACGGAAAGGGGGGGGGGGGGGACGAAGCATTTTTACCTTCGGGGGGGAGGGAATACGGTTTTCTTGGTTAGAGACTGGGGGGAAAAGTGTAGACAACGGATAGGGGGGGGAAAAGGGGGGGGGGGAGGAACCAAGGGGGAACTTCCTCTCTTTGGAGGGAAAGCGGTTTCTAAGAGCCTGGAGTCGGGGGAAAAAAAAAAAGAAAAAAAAAGGAACGCAAAAAAAGAGGGGTTCAAAAGGAAAAAAAAAAAAAGGGGGAGGGAAAAAGAAACTAACTCCTACCTTCCTCAAATTAGGAACACCAGGACCCAGCAAGGGGGGGGAAAAAAAGAAAGGATTTTTTTACCCGGAAAACATACTGCGGGGGGAAAAAGCCTATTCAAGTGTTGCTAAAGGAGGGGGGAATAAAAATACTTTTCACTCCAAGGAGGGGAAAGTGTACCGTTTTTAACCGTGAAACCGAGGGAGCGGAAAAAAAAAAAAAAGAAAAGATATAAATCGGGGGAACGGAATCCTTCCTTCAAGAAACATGGATTTGAAAGGAGAAAAAGGGGCACTTTTTACGGGAGGTTGCGGGGCAAAAAGAACGACGGTGACAGGATCGGGGGAAAACCAGTCCGTCGCAAAAAGAGCCAACTACAAGATTGCCGAGAAAAAAAGAAAAAGAGGGCGGCGTGGCCGTCGAAGGGACCGTACCTGGTAAAAGGGGGGGGGGGGGAAAGAGTCCACGAAGGGGAATTTGTCACCGGGGGGAAACAAACCCCGAAAGGCAGGATTCGTATACTCGTTTACGGGGGGCCAAAACGCTGGCCAGGGTGAAGCACCCGCCGAGGGGGAAAAAAAAAAAAAAGGCCCCCCGTTTTTCCCCCGAGGCTCCAGGGGAAGACAAGAAAGGGAAAAGGGGAAAGAGGGGGATGATTTGATCCCTCTGTCCGGGGAAGAGAGGGTACCGGCTCGGCTTGCAAAACTGTCTCTCTGGAACTGCCCAACAGTGATGAACGAAAAAAGGGAAAAAAAAAAGGAAAGGGGACGATCCGCTCAACAAAAGAGAAAGAACCGGCCCTTCTTCTTCTGCAAGAACAAGAGGGGTCCCCTGGGGGGGGGAGTTGCCCTGTTACGGGAAACAGTTCTTTTTGGAACGCGAAGAACGGAAGGCCACGATGGAAAAAAAGGAAGGGGAGAAGAGGGGGGGGAAACGGTGACAGTGTTCGCGGGGATCATCAGAAAAAAGGCAAATTGTGAGCTATATCGAAAGAAAAAAAAGGGGAGGAACTGGCTTGGTGGTACGCGTGGACCCTTCGCATCCCGGGAAGATGGAGTGAGCTGCCTCAAGAAAAGGACAAGTTTGCCCGCTGGGGGGAGGCGAAAGGAAAAAACGAAGAAAGAGGGGAAGGGCATCCGTGGCGGAAGGGGAAAAAAAAAAAGCGATTGCAACAATTAATCTCACGGGGAAAAGACACTCCCCAGGGGGGCCGTTACCACCACATTGACAGGGGGGGGGAAAAAAGGAAAGGCTCCACTATCCTTGGAAAAAAAAGGGGCAGGCGTGGCTGCCTTCCCGGGGGGGTGCCGAAGCCCTTTGTCGTAAGAGGAAAAAAGGGTAGTCCCAGAGGGGGGGAGACTTATCGTCAAAGAAAAATGACTTCCATTTGTGTTGGGACCTAAAAAGAACGGGAACCACCAAAGGAAGACTTTTCTTTCGCCAGGGTTAGGGTTCTAGGGAAAGGTGCGTCGCCACTCAAAAACAACTGCGTTTTTACAAAAACCCCTTCCCTGGTCCGAGGGAATTTTGTCCGGCCGCCCCACGATGCATTGGAGAGAGAAAAAAGAGGGAGGGCAGTTTTCTTCCTTGGAAAAAAAGGTGCTCCATCTCTCTCAACAAAAAAGAAAATAGGGAGTGAGCACGGTTGGGACCCTAAAAAAAGAAGGCAAAAAAGGAAAGGGAGAGAACAAATCATCTTTTTCTCCGGTGGGGAAAAAAAAAAAAGGGGGGGAAATGTGGTGGTACCCGCCAGCTGGAGTGGAACGGTTAGGAAAGGAGTGACTGAGGGGGAAGGGGGAGAAGATCACCCTATTTTTAGTCAACCACGGGAAAAAGTAGGGGGACGATCCACAACGGGGACGAACTTGAACCAAAGGGACCTTCAACGGGAAGGGAAGAAAAGAAGGGGGAAAGGGAGGAACAATCTTGTCTAAGGAAAAAAACATGGAATGTTGTTGGTAAACTGCGCCAGCGGAAGGGGAGGGGGAAAAGGCACGGTCTCACTCGGAGAGTTGGGTTCAGCAATGCGAGAACGACGAAAATTCGTCGAGAGAAGAAAAAAGAGGGGGACATTGTATCGCGTCTGTAGGAAGCGAAAGACCAGCCTTTGTTTCACCGTCACGATGAAGAAAAAAACAGTTCAAATTCAGGGGGGGGGAGGGGGAAAGAAAAAAAAAAGGGAGACCTATTTGAAATGGGGGAAAAAAAGAGGGAGGTGTTCTCGAAACACTGGCAAAAGTTCGGAACTGCGCTTTGCCATCACTGGGGGTGAAAAAGATAAAAAAAAAAAAAAAAAAAGAACCTAAAAAGCAAAAGGGACAGTGGGGTCGGCAAAAAGAAGAGGGGGAAAGGGGAAGGGGGAGAAAGGGGATTTTGCTGCTCGGCGCAATCATGACGGAAAAAAAAGAAACAGGGAAGCGTTTACACGATCATCTAACAGTTTCCACAAGAAAATAAAATCGCAGAGAGGGAAGAAAAAAAAGGGGAGATTCCGGCAGGCTGGACAAGAAAAGGGGGCTCCCGCGCCACTATAAAGAAAACCAGCGGCGGGGGGGAAAAAAAAGGAAAACGAGGGTTTATTTACGAGAAAAAAAATGCCGACGAGTGGACGTCGGGGGGAAAGAAAGGGGAACTAAACTTGGGGGGAAACCAGTACGTCACTTAAAAAAAGCCTGAAGAAGAAGGAGAAAACTATCATCTCCGGGGGTGCCCTAGCTTTGAGAAAGTAAAAGCTTCAGGGTAAAAAAAAAAAGGAGAGGGGCCATCAATTTTTTCTCAGGGTCCAGTATCACCTAGCACAAGCACCAGCGAAGCTTTTGGACTCCTTGAAAAAGAGAGGGGAAAAAAAGGAAGAAGAAAGGGAAAAGCCAATTACTTTCACTTGGGAACGCTCCAACCTAAGCTGGAGTGGGTCAAACACGTGCCACTTGAGCAAAAAGGGGAAAGGGGGGGAAAGGGGGGGGGGAGTGGCCAATCAATTACTGGGGGGAAAAATCAAGTCGGCGGTCCATCCTTCCAGAAATTGGGGGGGGTTTGGACTAATAAAAGAACGGTCTTCAGAAAAGGGGTGAGAAAGGAAGGGAGGGGGAAAAAAGGGGGGGTTTTGCGTATTGTGCAGGGGGGGAAGAAAGAAAAGGAGGAGAGATCTTTTCAGCAAAACGCGGGAGGGTAAGGGGGGGGGAAACGAACCTATCAAGGGGAAGGGAAAAAGAGGGGGAGAAAAAAAAAAGGGGAAGTAAATATATTCTACCCATAACTCCGGGAAAAAGGAAAAAAACGCAAGAGTCCCAATTTATCCGCAAAACAAAAAATAGAAGGGAGAGGAGGGAGGAAAAAAAGGGGAAAAAGTTTTAACGATGACCACGGGAGGAAACAGGGGGAACTCCAAGTTCGACCGGGGATGGTTTCAGATAAGACAAGGATCCAAACGGTATGGAAAAAGAAAAGGAAAAAAAAAAAAAGGGCAAGAAGAAACACGCCCTCTAACGAAAGCAGGGGGGAAAATCTGGAAACTAAACTATTTGCACCATCCCAGGGGGGGAAAAAAAAAGGTGTTCAACAGAAGGGGAAAAGAGGGGAAGGGGCCTATTCTCGACGGGGGAGTAGAAAAGAGATCTCATAGAAGCGACCGGGGACAGAGGGATTCCCCCTTTAAAGGTTGTTCGAAGGGGGGAAGGGGATGGTGCAATAGTTGGGGGGGGGGGGAAAGGAGGGGAAATGATAACTCTCCTGTTTTTCTAGGCGTGGGGGGGGGAGATGATGAATTATCGTCCAATCAAAGTCTTGGTCTGAGTGAGCCGTAAAATGGGGGGGAGGAAAAGGGGAAAAAGGGGAGGAACTTTTTGATTTTAAGGGGGTCCATCGTTAAAAATTTGTGTAAAGGGAGCGAAGACCCGGTAGAAGGGGGAAAGAAAACGTGGTTTGTCTGGATCAAAGGGGGTTACTTGGGGAGGGGGGGAATCTTTTAAAGAAAAGGGGGGGGAAAAGAAAAAAAAAAAAAAAAAAAAAGAAAAAGAAACTGATAGGTTGCGGGGGGGGAAAAAGGGGGGGCCCCGACGCCGCGTTTTATGAACGATCGGGAGAGAGAGCCTGAGGAAAGTCCCCCCGGGAAAAAAAAAAGAAAAAAAAAAAAGAGGGGGAACCCTTCCCGTGCCTTTGAATTTCTAAGCAGACCGTCCGAAATGTGAGGGGGGGAGTCCAAAACATTGTCGGGAAGATGAGGGAAGGGGGAAAAAAGGGGGGAAAAAAAGTTGCATTTTTCACCAAGGGGGCCGTTCCCACGGGGATACCGGGTGCTTCCCAGGGGGGAGAGGGGAGAAAAAGAAGGGGAACTCCAGCTGGAGTAGCCATTGTTTAAGCGTTGACTGAAAAGGGGGGGGGAAGAAAAAAAAAAAAAAAAAAAACAGGAAGTTTCGTCCCCGCAAAGTCCGTCACGGAGTCCACAAGGCCGGGGGGGCAAAGCTGGGGGGGAAGGGGGGGATAATTATTTCACTGTGGAAGGTAGACAACCATTAGAATCCCGAAAAGGGAAAAAGAAGTTTACCAAGGGGAAACGTGAAAAGGCGATGCTCCTTCCCGCAAGAAACAAATCCTCTTCGCGAGGGGCGGAATCGGACAAAGGGAGGGAAACTGGTCCCTTTTTATTGGTCAAGGGGGGGAAAAAAAAGGAATGGGTTCAAAAAGACGTTACCCAACCGACACTGGAAGCTAGGTAATACTCTTTTTCCGGTGGCCCAAACCGCTTGGCCCGCGGTGGAAAAAGAGGGAAAGAGACTGTCTCCCCAGTTTGGAAAAAACCATTGCCCGCCTGAAAAAAAAGAAAGGCCTTGGCTAAAACTTTTTATCAAGGAAGGAAAGTAAGATCTTTTCTTCAAGGGAAAAGGTCACTCTTCCTAGGATTAAAAGACGGCCGTTGGGGAAAATTAAGAAGGAGGAAGGACATGATTTTGCCGGCCGAGCAAAAAAAAGGCGTAGGCGAACTCCGAAGGGTCCCCTCTTCCTGGGGAAAGGTGGGAGCCAAGCTGCCAGGTTAAGGATTAGGGGACGTTTCCCGACCCGGAATATTAAGAAAGTGTCCAGAAATTTATCAAAAAGGGGGGGGAGAGGGGGGAGGGGGATCCACCAAGAAAATTGTTCTCATCATAAAAAAAAAGGAAAAAGTTTTGTGAGTATATGAAAAAAAAAGAAAAAGGAGGGGTTGTTACTCTTTGAGGCGAATCCGGGAACTTTTGTAACACACGGGCAGGGGGGGTATAGAAAAAAAAGGCGATCAAGGGAAACCGCTTGTGTTGTTTGGAGAAAAAGAAAGGGAGCGACTAAGACGTCCCGGTAGTGGAAAAAAAAGTTCACCTAAAGGGACAAAAGAGGAAATTGCAAACCCCTTTGAGAACGGGTCCTTTTCCTTGAAAAAAAGTAGGGGGGGAGGGTTACCCCCCCCTTTCAAAAAAATCCGCCTCGGCACCACCAGGAATTTTCCCTTGGAGGGGAGAGACCCACTCTGAAAGAAAGGCCCTTCCCGCTTTGAAGGGGAAAAAAAGCTCTTGGAACCAGGAGGGGGAAAGGGGGGAGAAAAAATTTTTCTTCAAAAAAGGAAACCTACGCGCCCACTGGAAAAATGGTTGGGGGACTCCACACTAGGGAAATTCTCTTCGACGTACACCGCGAGCACCGTTTTCTCGCCGAAGTCAGATAAACGCATTCACCAAAGAAGAGGCCTACCCGGAAAAGAAAAAAGAAAACGTCTTTGTCTTTTTTCGTCCCTCCAAAAGTTGAAAACCTTCCCTTTTTTAAGGGAAAGGTGCCAAAAAAAAAAAAGAAGGAAAAGAAAAATCCCTCCAAACAACCAACAGAAATAAAATCAGTAGATGAGCACGGGGGGAAAAAGGAAGGGAAGACAGCCCACTCCTACTATTGGGAGGAAGAAAAGAAAAAGGGGGAAAAGGGGTGCCGAAGCTTAGCCGCGACAGGGGGAATCGGATTAGTGTGCGAAGCAAAAAGGGGAAGTGGGAAAGGGGGTTCCTTCTCCGAAAAAGGAAAGGGGAAAACCCAACTGGATCCTTTGGCGCGTGAGGGGTGGGGGTAAAAAAAAATGTTGGTTCGCGAAAAGAAAAAAGGGGGGGGGAAAGGAAGTTTCCAACTTTACTTCAGCAAAAAAAAAAAAAGACAGAGTGGGGTACTCTCTACAAGCAGAAGGAAGTAAGACTTATCCTCCACCGGGAGAGAAAAGCTTTATTTTTCGAAAGAAGGGGAAAAGTTCACGGGGAAGGGGTAGTCGCTTTTGGTGCAGCAGGGGGAAGGGAAAAGGGAAAGATCTTCTTCGAGAGAGAGGAAAAAAAAAGAGGGTCACACATTGTATCGCCGGGGGAAAACGAGAACTCACCTCAGAAAAAGGGGGGGAGAAAAAGGGAGGGAAGTCTAAACGCTTTAACCACAAGAAGGAAAAAGGAAAGGGAAAAAGAAGTACTCCCCAAATGGTAGACACTATTTGAATTTTTTATGAAGGGAGATGTGTGCGGGAAAAAACTGGAAAAAAAAAGGGTCCCGATCACCTAATTTGGGGCGCTTGGCCCATACTTTTAATATGAAAAAAAGAAAAGACGGTCACCCCCTCACTGGCGGAAACCGGATCGGGAACCAGTGAGGTAAAAAAAGGGGGGAGGTTCTACCTACTACGTTCAAAGGAGGGGGGGGGAATGCTCTCCTCAATCATGACGAAGGGAAGGAAAAAGGGCCGTAAGCGGTTAAAAGTGAAAGAGGAAAGAAAAAAAAGGAACACTAATCTAATCTGCCAAAGAGGAAAAAGGGGAAAGAGGGCTTCGGCATTCTTTAACACTGGGGGCTACACTTTGTGAGAAGGGAAAAAAAAAAATCCCTTCTGAGAAAAGGGACGGGTGGTTTCACCGGAACCGAGGGGGGGTATACGTCGGTATTTGTGGGAAACGGAGAAAAAAAGAAAAGAAGTTTACTAACTTTTACACTAAAAAGGGGGGGGAAAAAGAGGGGGCCACGTTCAACGGTGAAAAACGCCCACTATCTTGCGGACGACGGAAGAGCGGCGTATTTGAAAAAAAGAAAAAGAAAAGGGGTTAACGACACCGAAGGAGGCGTGCCAGAAAGGGGGGGGGGGGGGGGAGAAAAAAAAGGACACATTTACCTCAATTATCAAAAGGAGGGGGGGAAAGACCGGGGAGGAAAGGAGCCTTTGGTGACTCCGTTGAAAAAGGAACGAGGGACGGTTCCGCGGAAAGGAGAAGGGAGGGGGGGGAGGGGAAAAAACTGCCACTCCAACCTAGCCTGGAGTGCCAAAAAAAAAGGGGAAAGGGGGCAACAAAAGGTCTCAACAAAACGGAAGCAGGGGGGGGGGCCAAAAAGTATGGTGTAAACTTCAAACGGGGGGGAAAAAAAAGAAAAAAAAAAAGGGGAAAGATTCCCTAAACATTTTCTGACTTCAGATGGGAAAAAAAAAAGGGGGACCGAGTTATGCATAAATTCAAGGCACGGAAAGGGTGCCAAAAAGCGATGAAGGGGACTTTTGCCGACGCAGGCACAAATAAAAAATAAAAAAAGAATGAGAAAAAAAAAGGGGAAATCCAACGCCTGCTTGGAGGACACGGGGGGGATTCATTGGTGAGTCTGAACGACGGTAAGGGGGGGGGGGACTACCATAACCCTTTTTCTACAAGAAAAGAAATGAATCAGCAAACACCCACCGGCACGCGTGAAGGGATCGGAAACTTCGGAATCCGCAACAAGGGAAAAAAAAAGAAAAGAAAGACCTATCCCCTGCCTGAACTCCAAGGGGGGGGAAAAGAAAAGGGTTGGGTTCCTTGATCCTAAATAAGGAGGGATCAGGAAAGAAAAACGGGAATGGACTCTCAATGAAGCAAGAGAAAAAAAAAAAAAAAAAAAAGGGCTGGGAACGGAAATCGTTTAGCAAAAGAGGGGAAAAGAAAACTATTTGGCACCATCCAGTGTTGGGGAGGTTATGTAAGGCAAGTGCAAAAACGAGGAAAAAGAAGGGGGAAAAAAAAAAGGGGAAGTATCTCTCTCAACAACAAAAAAAAGAAGGGATAGCCAATTCTACCAATGTCAGCAGGGGCATTGGGGGAAAACCACATTTCCGTAAGGGTGAGAGAAGAAAAAAAAGGGGGAATGGTTCAATAGTTTTCGTTTCACAGCAAAAGAGTCTCCGTCTAGCGTGGAGCGGTGGAGGAGGGGAAGGGAGGGAAAGGGGGGATCGTTCCCGTTCTTAGTTGATAGGAGGGGAAGGAAAAAGAAACCTTCCGGAACTTGGAAGGGGAAAATTGGGTAAAGGCGTTAAAATTGGGGGACAATGGGGGGGGGAGGAAAAAAGGGGGGGGATACCAGTTACTCGCCCAGGGGGGGGGGAAAAAAATTGGGACCTCTTTCGTTGTTGGGGGGAAGGGTAGGTTTAATACACTTGGTGGCCAGAAAGAAAAGGGGAAAAAAAAAAAGCAAAACTGATAGGTTTCGTTTCCAAGTAGGAACACCCGTGTACCTCCTCCCCCCGCGGTTGGAGGGGGGAACCGTTATAAGATCCTGAGGGGAGAAAAAGGAAAAAAAAAAAAAGACCTCAAACACCATCGGGGGGAAAAAAAGAAGAAGAAAGGGGGGGAAGTTCTGCATAACCTATAACTCCGGGGAGAAGAAGAAAAATTTCGTCCCCACCATCTTTCGTCCAAAGAAAAAAAAAAGGGGGGGAGAAGCCCGAAGGGAAGGGGGGGGTGAATTTTCAAAAAAAGGGGGGGAAAAGGGGCTTCCTCCGCACCTTTGGGAAAAAAGAAAAATGAAGTTGGTGTCTCCAGTTGGGCAAAGGAATCGGGGTGGAAGCCAGCTCGGGGGGGGGAAGGGGGGGAAAAAGGGGTTTTACTTTTACACGTGACAGGGGAAAAAAGGGAGGGGGGAAAACGACTTTTCGTTCCCCTCGAAAAGTCAACCAACTTCCCTGAAGAAAAGGGGGGAAGAAGGGGGGGGGGAAATTCTAGTTTATAAAATGGGGGGGGGAAGAAAAAAGGGAAAAACATTTCTGGCCCACAGATCCAAGAGGAGAAAGGTAAACCAGTAGTCTCACCGCTTCAGACCGTCGATTTCGGGGAGAGGGAAAAAAAGAAGGGGAAATCCCTTAGGGGGAAAAAAAGCACGGGGGGAACCGGACGGGAAAAGGGTGTTCGTGGTCCCCGTAAAGGAAAAGGTCACCTCCTTTCCCACCCCACCTAAAAGGAGGCAGGGGGGGGCTTCTTCCCTCCTCTTTCCACCGAAGCCCCCGCCGCTTGCAGAGGGGAAGAAAAAAGCACCTGCCGCGAAGCACCAAGGGGGTGTTCCTATTCTCGAAAAGGGAAAAAAAAAGGTCCCTACTAATCAAAAAGGAAAAAAAAAAAAGTCAGTTTCGGGATTTGGAAAAAAGAAAAAAAACCCAAAGTGTTCCTTCAGAGGAGGGGGGGGAAAAGGAAAGAAGCCTTTAACCTGCTGAAAAAAAAAAAAAAAAAAAAAGGGGTGTAATTCTCACCATTCGCCGTTACAGGAGGGGGAGCAAAAATTTCCCAATCACCCAGGGAAGGAAGGGGAAAAAGCCCGCCTTCTTGTCTACGCAAAAGGGGGAAAGAGGGGGAAGGCCGTTTACGTCCCAGGAGCATTAAGGAGGGGGGAGGGGGGGCAAATCTCATTTTCCAAAAAAAGGGGGGAAAACGGGTGACATTGTTCGACCGCCACCGAAGAAAAAAAAAAAACATAAAAAATTCCTCGTTTCAAAAAGGAGGGGGAAAGGGGCAACACTGATTTTAACTGCTTGGGGGGGGGTTCGCACAGGAGAAAAAAAGGAGGTTGAACACCAAGGAGGGTGAGCTGCTCTACATACAGACGGCGAAGGAAAAAAGCAGCTGTGTTCTAGCACGAAAAGGGGAGAAAAAGGGTCTTATTTCCTTCATCCGTGGGGGGAAAAAAAAAAAATGAAGGGGCCCCAAAGCGATTGGGGGGTGAAACAGAAGTTTTCCAAGTCCTTTTTCTAAAAAAAAAAAAAAAAGAAAAAATCCAAAAAAAAGGGAAAATGGTTACCCAACCACAATTCCCGGGGGGGCGTCCTCCAGAGAGAAAAAGGGGGGGAAAAAAGGGGGGCTCTCCTCCAAAAAGAGGGGAGTCGTGGAGTCCCGTTTCCCGTTGGGGCAGGACCCTTTCGGTGAGAGGGAGGGAAAACCCCCTTTATCGGGAAAAAAAAAAAAAAAAAAGGGGAAAACCCACCTTCACTCCAGGGGGGGATCTGCTCCGGGAAAAAAAAAACTCTAATGATTTCCGGGAAAAATTGATCGACGCTGGGGTTACCCAAAAACAATTCCCGGTCGAGGAAAAGGAAAAAAAAAAAGGCGCCCGCTGTTTTGTTCGGAAAAAACCTCAGGACGGCGTTGCCCACTGAAGGGAAAGGGGGAAAAGTTCTCATCTCTCAGAAAAAAAAAAGGGAAAAAAGAGAGAGATGACCCAGGTGACCGTGAAAACGGAGGAGTTGGAGCCGCCAGGAAAAAAAAGGAAACCGGTTTCCTCTCCCAAAGAAAAGAAAAATGTTGGTTAAAACTCCAGCGGAGGGAAAAAAAGGGAACTTTTTCTCTCTGGGGGGGGGGAAAGCCTATCATCACGATGGGGGAAGAAATGGGGGGGGGTTTTCGAGTGAGGGGAAGGGGGGACTAACCTTTTTCGAAAGAAAGAAGAAACGGTTGACCTTCAACGGGGAAAGGAAAAGTGAGCGACAAAGCAAATAGTGGGGGAAAAGAAGGTTTCCTATCTAAGAAAGAAAAAGGGGGAATGGGGGGTAAACTCCAGCGGGAGTGGAAGAAAGGTACTAAAGTTTTTCTCCACGGGGGGGGAAAGAGGGGGGGGGGGAGGAAAATGCTATCACTTAATTCAGAAAAGAGGGGAGGCCCGTCTGCTCCTTCGTCTCAGGAAAATGGTAAATTTTAGATCAGCAGGGGAGGGGGAGAAAAGGAAAAAAAAAAGACATCCATTTTTTCACCGGGAAAAAAAAAGGAGGGAAAGAAGGACCCAACCATCAGTGGGTAAGATACTCCAAATGAAAAGGAAAAAAAAGGGGGGGGGGGGAAAAAGGATGAGAACATCTTATTTTCGCCAAGGGAAAAAAAAAAAGTGTCCCCGAATAAGAGGTAAAAAAAAGGGGAGATTTTCCATTCCGGGGGGGGAAGGGACCCGGAGTAGAGGAACTTAAAAAAAAAAAAAGGAAGGGGGAAATCCCCTAAAAAGGAAGCCTCAATTATCGGGGAAAAAAACAGATTCGAGCGGGGAAGAAGGGGGAAGGGGCCTTCCGAAAAAAAAGAAAGAAAGGCGATGTTTTCGAATTAGAAAAGGCTGTTGAAGAAAAAAAAAGATACATTTCCAGAAAAAGAAAGGAAACACTCCTCTAATCGGGATCCAGAAAAGACCGAGCCAAGGGAGAAAAAAAAAAAAAAACCCCTTCTTTCGGGAAAAAAAGAAAAAAGGGGGGAGCATCTTACCAACTGGGCAAAAAAACGCTTGCCAGTGAAAAAAAAAAAGAAAAAGGGGTGGTTTCACCGGAAAAAGGGAAAGGAATCCTTATCCGAGGTGGGTACACGTCAGGGAAAGAACACTGTAGTTGACACTCACACCGGGGGAACAAGGGAACTTTCACCGAAAAATCCCCCTTACGAGAAGGGGAAGGAAAAAAGCATCTGCGGAGCAGTTGGCTAAGAGAGAAGGGGTAACTCGTCGTCAAAGAAAAAACAAAAAAAGCCAAAAAATGGGTGTTCCGGAACTCAAAACCCACCTAAGAAGAAAAAAAAGGGAAGGCTTCATGAAGCCTTGTTGACAGAAAAAAAAAAAAAAGGGGGAAGAACTTCGGTTCCTCGCCCAAAGGTTAGGTAACACTGGCGAAACGCCAAAGAGAGGGGGGGGGGAGGGGGACAACCCTTTCCCACGGGAAAAAAAAAAAGGGGTTGGTGGTCCACCTTTGGAGGCCAAGCAAGGGGACACGTTGACAACCTCAAAGGCAGAGGAAAGGAAAAGGAAAGGGGGGCTTTACTCCTATGGGGGGGGGGAAAAAGATGAAACGGTCTGTTTCCGAGTGAGGAAACGGGGTCCCCGCTTGGGGGGGGGGGGGGGGGAAAGGGGGGAAAACATTTTTCCTTGTAGGAAAAAGGCCCTTCTTATAAACAGGAAAAAAAAGAAGGTGGTTCATCAACCGTGGAGACACGGGGTCCTCCTTGGAAACGAAACCAGAAATCTGACGAAGGGGGGTAAGAAAAAGGGGGGACGTAAACCCAAGACCCGTTCTTCCACAACAAAAAAGCAAACAAAACACGGCGCCGTCACTGGGATAAACGTGTCATCTTCCTTGAAAGAGAAAAAATGGGGGGGATGTAAAAAAGGAAAGAAAAAGATTTCCCCTTCTATCAAAAAGGAAACTCCAAGTTCCGGGGGTGGGCCTGGAAAAGAAGGAAAGATCACCTCATAAAAAAAAAAGAAAGAAAGGGACGCTCATGGGCGAAAATCCTAACCCGCCGAAGGGAAAAGGAACAACTTCGCCCTCTATGGGAAAGGGGGGAGGGAAGGGGAAACCATCCCTTTGTTTGAGAAGAAAGGGGTGTCTACAAGGTGTGAAAAGGTCAACTCTGAAGGAAAAAGTGCCCTAGCTCTCAGCCTAACCTCGAAAAAACACTTGAGAATGATAAACTAGAGAGGGGAGAGAAAGAAAAAAAAAAATTTTCCGCGTGTGTGACAACTCGTTGGGGAAAAGTATAAGGTTCCCGGTAAGGGGGGGGGGGAAAGGGGAGAAAGAAAATTTATTGTTTCAAGAGGGGGGGGGGGGGAAAGAAAGAGGAGGCCCGCAGTGGCTAAAGGAAAGGTTGTGCGTATGCGGGGGGGGAGGGGGAGGGAAAAATCCCTTTGGAGGAGGGGGAAAAAGTTGAGTTTATCCGTATTAGGAATCGAACCTTGGTTCCCCGGGGCAGGGGAAGAGGGAAAAAAGGAAGAGGAAAAAAAGGTTGTCCATTTTTCTTAGAGGAAGAAAAAGGAAAAACAGTGACTCTCCCGTGGGGGGGTCGGTACTCTTGGCGTGGGGGGGGGGGGAGGGGGGGTTATTTTTATCATCTTTTTTTGAAGGGAAGGGGAAAAAGGAGCGAAACTCAACTGGGACTACATGTTTCGGCAACCAAGGGTTCCTCCTCGCGGTGGGAAGGAAAGGGGGAGGGTTCCTCGGAAAAAAAAAAGGGGGGAAAGGAGAAAGACTGACCAACGTCTAAAAGTCCCAAAAAAAAAAAGTCAAAAAACAGCCGGGTGCACCCTTGAAGGGAGGGGGAAAAGGGGAAAGAATCTAATACCTTGGGAAAGGGGGGGGGGAAAAAAGATGCCGTCCATCCAATTGTCGGGAAAGACATTGGTGTTTGGGGAAAAGGGAAAAACCAATACTTGCTTGGCCTCAACACGCCTTAACAGGGGGGGGAGAAAAGGGGGGACCACAATACTTCGTGAAAAGAGAAGTTGGGCTTCTCCAGTGTAAGGACCGGGTACTGTCTCATTGTGGAGGAGGGGGGAAGGGGGAAAAGGGACCGTCCCCCTCGAAAGGAAAAGAGTCCCCCAAGGCTCCGGGGAGAAAAGACCTTGGGGAATGCTAGGGGAAAAGGGTTCACTTGTTAAGGAGAAACATTGCGGAACCGACGGTTGACGACGAAGGGGGGGGGAGAAAGACCGTCTTCAAAAAAAAACTAGAAAGGGCTATTTGCTCCGGGAAGGGAAATCTTTTCTGTGGGGAAAAAAGGAAAACAGGGAGAGGTTCCCCCTGTTGTGAGGGGGAAAAGGGGAAAAAAAAAATGTTATTGTCCCCAAAAGGGAAAAAAAAAAAACTCCCGACGGATAAGGGCACTCGTATACTCGTACGGGGGGGGGAAAAAAAGGGGGGGCCCTCCCTTTAAACGCCTCCGCGAGCGGGGTCCGAATGCCTAAAAAACTGCCTGAAAGCCTCTCCTGGGGTAGTAGGGGGGAGGGGGGGGGGAGGAGGGTTCTTCTTCTTCTTTAACTTGTGGAGAAAAGAAAAAAAAGGGAGAAGGAAGTGTATTCTCAAACAGGAGGGCGCCAAAAGAGCACGAAAAAGAAAGAGGGAACCTTCGATTCTCCAAGAAGAAAAGACCCTGCTTGCCGACGCACGGGGAAGAAAAACAGGGGTTAAAGGTCCAGTGGAGGGGGGGGAAAGGGGGAGAAAAGAAGAAAAAAAAAAAGGGGGGAAAAGGGGGCAAGACAGTGTCCCCGAAATAGTATCGGGAAAGCCCAAAACTAAGGGGGGAAAAGCATAAAACATTCCAATCGTGTAAAAAAGGAAAAAAAGGGAGGCGACCGTCCACCAGGGAAGGCTGGGGGGTTACGCGTTTTTTCGGGGGAAAAAAAAAAAGAACGGGAACCCCTTTCTTGATGAGCGGGGGAAAAAAAAAAGAGAAGGGGACCCTGTGTTGTGAAGACTAAAGGTCGTAGTTAAGGAAGGAAAAGCATTTCCCTTCACCAAAAGAGAGGGGGAAGGAAAAAGGGTGAAATGTTTCATTCCGTTTTTGCTCAGAAAAAGCTCCCCACAAAAAAAAAAAAAAAGGGAGGGGGAGTTGAACAACCACATTCCCGGGGGAGAAGGCGCGATTGCTTGTTCGCAGACCGAAAAAAAGGGAAGAAGGGTCCCCGTTTTGGAAGGGAAAAAGGGGGGGGAAAAGGAACTTGGCTCGCGCCAAAGACACCCGTGATTCGTCTACCGGGGGAAGGAAAAAAAAAAAAGAAAAAAGTGGTTGTGACTCAAAAGGGGGGGGGGACCCGCCCGGAACCACCGCGAAAAAAGGGTCGAAGGGAAAGAAATCCGCTTGCTGTTTACCACCCATAGACCGGGTCGCTCGGCTGACCCCAGAGCCACTATTTCCTTGGTTAGAGAGAAAAAAGAAGACGGCCGTTTCCTTCCGTCAAGGGGGAGGGGAAAAAACAGTTTTGCTCATCTCGAAACAAGAAGTAGGCTGAAAAAAAAAGGAGAAAGTTCAACTTTACTTTCAGCCACAGGAAAGGGGAAAAAAAAAGAAACAGAGGGGGGGGGGGCGCCTTTTCCGAGCGGAGCCGCGAAAAAGAACCAAAGGAGTGTCTAGCCAAAGGAAGGGGAAAAAGGGGAAAAGGAAGCCGACCATCACTATTGTGAGGAAAAGGAGGGAGGTCCGGTGACGATCACTTTTACGAACTTGGTGATAAGGTCCTTCACTGTAACGGAAAGACCCAAGAAAGAAAAAAGGGACAAGCATCTTTGTCGCAAGAAAAAAAGCCAACAGTTAATGTGGTGGTAAACGTGGAGGAGCAACGGAGTTGAAACGGCAAGGGGGGGAAAAAAAGGTCAACTCGCTTTGTTTTCAGCCAAGGAAAGGGAAAGGGGAGTTCAGTCCTGCTTCGCCTTCGGGAAAAGAAATGGGGATCGCCGTTCTTTATTCAAGAAGAAGAAAAAAAAAAGGGGGAACACCTTCACTGAATCGAAGTCCGAAAAAAGGGAGGGAAAAAAAAAAGAAGGGGGGAAAAGTGGAAAAAAGGGGGTATATACTCCAAAATGGAGACACAAGGGAAGGGAAATAGGGAAAGGTGGGGGAAAAGGAAAGTGTTCCGATACTATTTCAGGGGGGGGGAAGGGAAAAAAAAAAAAAAAAAAGGAGTTGGGAATATTGGACGAAAATCACTTGTACGTAACAGGGGGAAGGAAAAAAAAAGGGGGGAAAAAAAGGTGCGTCGCCAAGCAGCGGGGGAAACGAGGCTAGCGTTGAAGTGGGAGGAAAAAAAAAAAAAAAAGGGGAGGCAATCCATTACCCTCTAATGGGGAGGAGGGGAAAAAGGGGGGAGAGGTTACAGAGAAATATAACTTTCAAGACGGGCAGAAAAAAAAGGGGAAAAAAGAGGAGAAGACAAACTATCCCCCTTATCTTCCTTAGAAAAAAAGAAGGGAAAACTGGTATTCATCGGAAAAAAAATAACAAAAAAGGTTAAAATCTTCCCATCTTCAAGGGGGGGAGAAAAAAGGAGTGAAGTACTAGCCTAATTCCGAGAAGAAATGGTAACGTCGTGACCATCACAGGGGGGAAAGAAAAAATGGGGGAAAAAGTCGTCCACTTTTTTCAATAGGGGGGGGGGAAAGAAAAAGGGACGACGAATCTGGAGGGGGCAAAAACAGGAGATAAAGCCGTCCAGTGAAAGAAGGGGGAGAAAAAAACGACTTGGTAAACGGGGCCCGGCGCCGTTGCCAGCAAAAAGGGGGGAAAAAAAAGAAATTCACAGTTACCTCAAAAGGGGGAGAATTGGGGAGAAAGGGGGCGTCATGAGGCCTTGGGTGGACGAAGGAAAAACGCTTCATTCCGCCGCAAAGGAGAAAGGAGGGGGAAAACTTCAAGGGGGGGAGGAAAAAGGGGGGGAAAAGGGGTCTTTGTGCACCCGTGAAAAAAAAAAAAAAAAAAAGGTGGTTCCCCGGGGGGGGAAAGGGGGAGGGGGTGTAAACTTCACGGTAACAACCTCAGGAGGGAGGCCCTGAACAATTGGTGGAAGGGCGGGGGAACGAAATTCCTCTACTGGTAGGGAGTGCACAAAAGAATTCATGCACGAAGGGGGGAATGCGGGGGGGCAGGGGGGACTTTACCAGAAAGGGGGGAAGGGGAAGAAAAAAAGATCGTTTCATCCCAACAGCGAGGAGGGGGAGAAAGGGGGAAAAGAAAAACCTATCAGTTGGAGTCTTGGGAACAGGGCACAAAAAGTTTTGTAAAAGAATGCCCTAAAAAAAAAAAGGAAGGGGAAAAAAAAAAAAAAAAAAAGAAAAAAAAGAAAAGAGGAAACCAATTTAATCGCAACCAAAACACTTCGCGTGTAGGGCGCCCGTCTTCGGATTCACGCCACAGGGGGAAAAAAGAAAGGGGGAAACAATTCCTATCCCTTCCGGAAAAAAGGAAGGAAAAAAAAGGGGAGGAAGAATAAGAGGCACCTCAGACGGAAGAAAAAGGAAGGACCTTCCTCAATCAGGACCAAAAAACGAACGGAACTTTTAGATCCAAAGGGGGGAAGAAAAAAAAAAAAAAAAAAGACGGATTCTGTGAAACGAAAACGGTTGGTGATATCCGGGGGGGAAAAGGGGAAAAAAGTTCACCTATTTTCAAGGGAAAAGGGTCCCTTGCTAATCTCGGAGAAAGGGGTTAGAAAAAGGACTAGATATAGCAAGCGAACCAAGGGGGAAAGAAAATCGTGGAAAAAGGGGGAAGGCCCCTGTTAGGGGTCAAAAACAGGTATGTTGCAAAAAGAGGGGAGAAAAAATCTTATGCTCAGTGCCAGAAAGGAGGGGAGGGGAAGAAGGGGGGGACCGAAGTGGCGGGGGGTCGATTGAGTGAATGAGAGGAACTGGGGGGGATCGTGTAGAAGGGGGGAAGCGTATTATGATCAAGGAACCAAAGAAAAAGGAAAGGGGGGGACCGGCACCAGGATTGAATTGGAAAAGGGGGGGAAATGTCGGATCGAAGAAGAAAGAAAGGGAAAAAGTGACTCCTCAAAAAAAAAAAGGGGTGGTGCTATCAATTGGGGGGGTGGTGGGGGAAGAACTGGTATGGGAAGGAAAGAAGGAGGGATCCCAGTCCAGTAGTCAGACAAAAGGGGGGGGGGGAGGTGGGGGGGAGAGAAAATTCTTCCCCCTGTGGAAAAAAAAACGGGGGAGTTGGATGAAACGATATGCCGCGGCAAAAAAAAAAAAAGAAAAAAGGAAAAATTCCCCCCTTCCCAATCCGCAAAAAAAAAAGGGGCACCCTTCCCGTGAAAGGAATAAACCAAGAACCGTTCGAGAAAAGGAGTAAAGAAAACCGTCCAGCCATTTTCGGGAAAAGAAAGGGAAGAAGGGGGTGTTTTTACCGTGGAAAAAAGACCAGTACTTTGCATGGGGGAGTGACCAAAAAAAAAAGAAAAAAAAAGGTTGGGTTTCTCCAGTGGCACGGGGGGGGAAACGGGGCACTAAAAGAGGGCTTCCGCCAGGGGGAGGGAAAGGGGTCTGGCTCCTTGAGAGGGGGGGGGGGGAGGGTAAACCTCCTCGAAATCGTAGAAAGGGGCAGGGGAGACCTGAAGCCGTGGATTCAAAAGGAGGGGGGGATAGAAAGGGGAAAAGTTGAATTATACACCGGGGGGAGGGAAAAAAAAGCAGTACGAACGTTACCAGTCGTCGGAAAAAGGGAACACTAGGGTAAAGGCTGCCCCAGGGGGGAAGCCCAATTCTCTAGGAAAAAAAAAGAAAAAAAAAGAAATTGAAAGTCTCACCGTTTTGAAAAGGAAAGGGGAAAACCCCTGTTTTTCTTTTCAAAAGGGGAGGGAAAAAAAGGGAGGGGATAAACTACTTTCCCCAAAAAGTCCCGAACTTCCGAAAAATGAAAAGGAGAGAAAAAAAAAAAGTCCGGTTCCAAAAAAAATCCTGCCTTTGCCGCGAAAAGAAAAAAGAAAAGGGGGGATCGGAAAAAGGGAAAAAAAAAAAAAGAAAAAAAGAGGAGGGACAAGTGTCCCCCGCCCCTTCCGAAGAAACAAGAACTGATGGATTTGATCCTCTGGAGAAAGGAGAGGGAGGGACGGCCCTCTTGGGGGAAGGATCAGTCGTGATTGTAAAACCCGAGAAAAGGATTCTGCAGGGATTGAGCGTCCACATGAAGGGGAAAAAAAAAAAAAAATCCCCTCCGAAAAAGCCGAGGCCGCCCAAAGGGGGCGGACTCACTTGGGAAAAAAGGGAAAGAAAAAAAAAGGGTGGAGTTTGTAAAAGGGGTTCCTCTACTTCTTTCAAGGAATAATTTTCCAAGAGGGGGGGGGGGGGGAAAAAAAAAAGGGGGAGGGGACACCGTTGACAGTGTTCGCAAAAAAAAAAAAAGAAAGGGGGGGTTCTCCAGCAGAAAAAATTCAAAGAGGGGGGGGATCAAGTCACACGAATTGAAACAAGGGGGAGAGTTCGCCCCTTCGAATCCGTTTGACGGGGAAAAGGGGAAAAAAAAGAGAAGAAAAGGGGAGGATCCAATTTTCCACCCGGAGGGAAAGAAGCGGAACGAAGACGGACAGGGGGAAGGGTGGAAAAAAAGGAAAGGGGGGCTCGCATTCTGCAACAAAGGGAAAAAAAGGGAGAAAAGACGTGAAGTCACCTAGGCCACTAAAAAGGGGGGAAACCACATTTCCCTTGGCGGAGGAAGAAGAGAAAATACCACCGTCAACCTGGCGGCCAAGAGGGGGGAAGAACATCGGGGCTTTCTTGCCCTTCAAGGAAGAAGGGAAAAAAGGACGTCCCTTTTCTTCGGAGAAAAGGGGAAAAAAAAAAACACACCTTTATCGTCACCGGGGAGCGCCCCCCACTTGCTCACAAAAGGGGGGGGGAAATCGTGATGCTCCGGCAGGAAAGGGGGGAAGAAAGGGTCAACTCTTTTTTTGCGTTTCCCTTGGGAAAAAAAGACCGCCTGGCCGTGTTTACCACCAACATTCCCTGTGTCCTGAGGGGGGAAAAAGACACGCCTCCTTCACCTTTCCCGGCAAAATAGGAAGGGGGAAAAGAAAAAATACTCTTCTGCGGTGGACCTTGAAAGGAAAAGGCCCGGACCTCTCTCCTCAAAAAAAAAAAAGAAAATAGAGATATTATCACCGTTGAAAAAGGGAAAAAAAAAAAAAAAAAGAAAAAAAAACGAAACGAGGTGGTATCGCGACACGCATCGTGGGAAAAAAAAAACACGCGAAAACCTTGTAATTTGTTTGGGTAAAAAGCAAAAGAAAAAAGTGAACTTCTCGTTGTTCGGGGGGAAGGAAAAAAAAGGGGAAGGGGGGGGGAAGGACCAAAAAACCAGGGAGCATTTTTTCTCCGGTCGGTGGAAGAAAAGAAGTGCTGCGGCAAGTGGACTCAGCCAACGGGGGGGAAAAAAAAAAAAAGGGGGAAAAAAGGGGCCCCATCCCCACTCCCCGGGGGGAAAAAGGAAAAGGGGGGGGGGGGGGAAAATCCATCGTGGGGCGAAAGCCCAAAAGAAATCTGAAAGCAACAGAAAAAAAAGGGTGGTAAAAACTCAAAAAAAAAAGAAAGGACCCCCCGGCGTGTGGGGGAAAAACAAAGGTTCCATCTCTTTTGTTGAAAGAGGGAGGGGAAGTCACTACTACTTGGGGGAGGAAAGGAAAGGAGAAGGACGGGGATAGAACAAACACATCTTAATTGGATAGAGAGGGAAAGAACTCCTCCCGGGGTTGTTTCACACCTTCACGGATTCGAAAAAAGGAGAAAAAGAGGGGAACGTATATACTCCAAATTGAAACACGAAAGTGGGGGGGGCCTGATAACCATCTGAATGTGGCGCGAACGGAAGGACCAAATACATTTCAAAAAAAAAAAAAAGGGGGAAATGACGACAAAAGGATCCGCTACCTTCCAAATAAAGGGAAGGAAAAAAAGAAAGGGAAAGGTGTCGTCTCCAAAGCAGCGGGGGGACTAAAGGGGACTTCGAAGGGATTTGCTTCTCGTAAAGTCTTCTGGAAAAAAAACTTAAAAACAGTCCGGAAAGTGAACACTATCATAGATGAAAGTGAGGAATATCCTAACACTAAATCTAAAGAAGGGAGGGGGAAAGAAGAGCAACCCCTTATCTTCTTTCGGAGGGAAAAATGTATCAATTCGTACAACTGTGGAAAAAAAAAGGGAACGCCGTCCGTTTTAAATCTGCCAGGGAGGGAAGGGGGGGGGGGGGGGGGGGGAAGGGAGTACGAAAAAAAAACTGAAATCCGACGTCGGGGAAAGGGGGAAGTCCTTTTACACACATCAATTTGTACACTACACAGGGGGGAAAAGAAAAAGGGAAAGGGGGGCGAACTGAAAGAAAAAAAGGAAAAAAAAAAAAAAGAACGATCATCGCTGTCGGGCAGTTGGGGGGGGAAAAAACTAAAGACGGGATTTCGTCCCGTACAAGAAAAGGGTCTCCTTCCACATGACCGGACCCTATCATCACCACCTGGGAAAGAAAGGGACAAGGTCCCTTGGGTGAAAAGCAAATCAGGTGGGACGAAACTTAAGAAAAAAAGCCCACAGGATCCAGTAAGGAAAAAAAAGGGACAAACTGGCAAAACGTGGAGTTCCACCAGAGATAAGGGGGCAACCCTGCCCACTGGAGGAAAAAGGGAAAAGGGGGTTCACCCGGGGGGGACAAAAAAAGGATGGTGTAACTTCAAAGGGAAAAAAAAAAAAGCACAACTTCCCCGAAATGGGGAAAAAAAGAGGGGGGGTTTGGTACGAAATTCTCGAGGAAGGGGATGAAAATTTCAAGGCACAGGAAAAGGGGGGGAAGAGGGGGGTGTTTCAGGGGGGGGGGGGGAAAAGGGAAACGAAGAGAGTTATAACCTGCGCGCCACAAACGGCCAAAAAAAAAGAGAAAAGGAAGACTTGTTGAAACTTAAACCTATCAAGGGAAAGGGGGATGAAAGAAGAAACAAGGGGTTATTTAAATAAAAGATGCTACCCAGGAAAAAAAAAACAACAAAGAGTTTCCCAATTGAATCGACAACACCCAACAAACGGGATCGTCCTTCAGAAGAAAGGGAAAGGGGGGGATATACAAAACGAGGGAAAACAAAAAAAAAAACAGAAAAAGGGGCACTCCAAGTTTCCGAAAAAAGGGGAAAGACACTCACCTCAGCGGAGGAGAAAGGGAAAAAAAGGAAAGAAATCGACAAAGAAGAAAAAACGGAAAGGAGTAGCCACTTCCAGAAGAAAAGAGGGGAAAAGCCATTGTTGAGATCAAAAAAGAAGGGGAGGTCTACAAATTTCACGAGGGGAAAGGAAATGTTCCTCTTGAGAAAAGGACATCCTCTAAAAAAAAAAAAAAAGGAAAAGGGAAAGAGAGGAAAGCTACCATGTCAGCCCCCGTGGGGGGTAAGCGGGTTTTGACTTGTAGACATTACCAACCCACAAAAAAAGGATCAACAATGGATGGTTGCAAGAAGGGGGGGGGGGGAGGGAAAGGAGAGGAAAAAGGGGGAGAACGCTTCCGTCGAGGCGTGTGGGAAAGGGTCACGGGGAGGAATGAGCGCCCATCCAGGTTAAGGGGGCTGATGTGAGCTATTTAGGATCAAAAGGAAAAAGAAAAAAGAGGGGGGGTGACAGGACACTTTTTATGAATTGTCCATAGGGGGGTCAAGGGGCTGATCGAAGACGAATACAGGGGGGGGGAAAAAAGGTACGCGCCCCGTGGGTGGGGAGAGGAAAAGGGGGGAGGGGGGGTGGGAGGGGGAATACGGTTATGGGTTAAAGGAGGGGATTTGGTTCCAGTTACCAGGGAGGGAGGGGGGGGGGGTGTTTTCCAAGGGAAAGGGAAAAGGTAATCCGCAGGGAAATGAAACTATCTTCTCGAAGGTTATAGGAAAAGGAGAAAGTCCCCCCTCCCCAAGGAAAAGAGAGGGGGGGGGGAAACCTGGATTTCCTTGATTGAGGGGGGGAAAACAGGCGGATGAATTAAACGGAAAAGACTGCCTTCCAGCACAAGAACAGGGAAGATGCCTACGACAGGGTACCACGGAGGTTTACACAGGGTGGGGGCCCCCGGGTGTCCTCAGAAGGGGGGTGACCACCAACGCGGAAAAAGGGGGGAAAAAAAAAAAAGGGCACTTGTGCCAAAAAGGGGGAAGTGCAGCCATCTCGTTGAAAGGACTTTTTACCCAGGGAAAGGGGGGGGATGGGCTCCTTGCGCGGAACGTACCCCCGAACGAGAGGCACCCAATGCCTCCACAGGGGAAAGGGACATCTTGTGAGGAGAGGGTGTATAATGAGGGGGGGGGGACACCATTGAAGGGGGACCCAGACAGGGACAGAGGACTTTTTTACCGGGAGAAAAAGCCTCTGCACTTCCGAAAGGGGGAAGAGGTCTCTCTCCAGCGAGTACTGCGGCCTGGGGGGGGGGGGGGGGGGGGGGGATTCCTCACCTTGAAACGGGGGGGGAAAGTTACTGTCCACAGAAAGTGCCCTTGAATGGTCAAACAGAAGCCCAAAAAAAAGAAATCTTACTTCCAGGCGCGGGTAAGACAGTTCCCTGTGCCCAAGAAAGACGGAAAACGAGAAGGGAGGGAAAATTGTCGCGATGCTAGAAAAAAAAGGGGGGAAAAAAAAGGGGGGCAAAGAAAGCCGCTCCCGGGGCCTCAGGAAGGGGGCAAGGAATTAGCTTTTCGTGGTGTGCCACAGGGGAGAAGGGGAATCTCATGATCGGGGAAAAAAAAGGGGGGAAAACCGCTTTTTCCCTGCGTTGGAAGACCAGTCGCCGGCAGGAAGGGGGGAAAGCAAATTCCCCGCCTCGAAGTCGAAAGTCTCCACCTTCAAAAAGAATGAGAAAGGGGGGGCACTGGGTCAAAGGGGGGAGGAAGGAAAAAAAGTTAACAAGGTCCAAAAAGGGGGGGGGGGGGGGAGAAGCGACTGGTTGATGAGGGGTTACTTAGGTTGAGGGTGGTTTGGAGAGGCTTTCTGACAGGGAGAGGGTCCTTGGACAGGTCCTTCCCTCTTCCCAGAGGGAAAAAAAAAGGGGGAGAGTATCGAAAAAAAAAAGTGGGGGGGGTGGGGAAAAACAAGAGGAGTGTTCTCAGCAGAAAGAAAAAGGGCCGAAATTGGGGGAAGGGGAAAAGACACTGAATTGAACTGCTTGGTGGGGGAGGGAGGGGGACTCCCTTCGAATCCGTGAAAAGGGGGAGCTGGGGGGGGAGCTGCTCGAAACAGAAAGGCAGAGAAAAAGAAGGTTGTTGTTCGGAGCAAGGAAAAGGAAAAGAAGAAGGACGGGGGGTAGTGCCTTCATAAAAAAAAATAAACCCACGCGAATGGAGCAAAAGCGTATTGCCACCGTGGAGAAAACAAGGGTCGTTGCTCGGGGAAAAAAGCAGGAGGGGGGGAGTTTACCACCGTTCCCGTGTGGGCGGGGAAAAAATGCCCAAAAAAAAAAAAAAAAGGGAACCCCTATTTCTTTTGTTTCCGCGGAGAAAGAGGCCGGCCGTGGCTGCCCGTCAACAAAAAGGACCCGTGGGGGGAAAGGACCCCTTGCGTAAAAAGGGAAAAAAAAAAAAAGTGGACATGTCCCCCCGGTGTAAAAAAACGGGAAAAAAAGGGACAGAATCTCCCATTGGTTGGACAGAAGACAAAAATCCTGTTAATGCGCGAAGAAAAGACAAACCCGCGAAGGTTGGAAAAAAGTTGCTCGCCGAATGAAGGGTCTAAGCTGACGATCTATCAAAAAAAAGGGGGGAAAAAAGGTAAAGTTTCTCCTGGGAGGAAGAAGGAAAAATCGAAAACGATGCCCTTTTCCGCGCTTCTAGATGCCTTTCCCCGTTGGTGGGGGAAGGGGAAAAAAAAAGAGATCTTCTCAAAAAAAAAAAAAAAAAAAAAAAAAAAAAAAAAAAAAGAGGATAGAGATGAGCCACGTTGACACCTGAAAAAAAAAAAAAAAGACGTAGTTTTGAGCTCGAACAAAGAAAGAAAAAGGGGGGGGAGAAAAAAAAAAGGAAAAAAGGTAAATTTTGTGGTAAAAAAAAATCTGAGGGGAGCAACGTATTGAACCTTCGCGGGGAAAGGGGCATCACGAGTGTGATTCCAACCAACTGGGAGAAGGGGAGGGGAAGGGGGGGGAAGGGAAAACTTTGTTCTCTACGCAATGACGAGCACGTGAAATCAACTGGAGGAAAAGAGGTTGTATCGCTACAATCCATCGTTGGGGAGGGAAAAAAAAAGAAGAAAAAAGCCTCCACCTTGAATGTGGTGGGAGAAAAAAAAGGTGCGAGCAAAACGTAAGTTTGAACTTCACCGGTTTATAAAAAGGGGGGGGGGTTGGTGTCCAGCCATGCCGAGAAAAGGGGAAAAAAAAAAAGGAAGGCGTCGCTCGCCTTGAAGGAAAAAAAAAACAACGGGATTGGATCTCCGTTCTGGATTAGAGAGGGAGAAGGGGGTACCGTAAGCCGGTTCGAAGGCGAACGCGTAAAAAAAAGGGAAGGAAAAGGGAAAGGGGGGTGTTTTACTCCCAAATGAGAAAAAGGAGGGGGTTTTATGGCTATCCGAGGGGGGGGGGGGGGAAAAACTGTCACCAAAGTTCCCCGAAAAAAAAAAGAAGGGACACTGAAGAGAAAAAATTGGGGAAAGGGGAAAAAAAAAAAGAGGAAGGGACCTACTGTGAAAACTCACTGGACAGGAAAAGAAGGAAAAGAAAAAAAAGGGGACCATTTCGGCGGGGACAAGCATCGGTGATTGGACACGAAGAAGAGCGTGGTATTTGCCGGGGGAGAGGGAAAGAAGGAAAGAATTTTGCAGGAAAAACAAACAGAAGCGGTTACACGATCAGAGAGACAGTTGCCAAAGAAAAAGATAATCGCAGAGGGAATCAATCAAAAAAAAAGAAAAAAAGGAAGGGAGGGGGAAGGGGCGTTACACTGTGAAGAATCGGCAACGGGGGGGGGGGGAAATCCGCAGGCTGTTTAAATCGCAAGCGGACGGGGAAAGGGGTATTACGAGCCCTGAATCCGACGGAAAGGGGGGTTTTGTGGAAAAAGGGGGAGGACAGAAGTTGTCCACTACACAGGGGACCAAAGGGTGCGACGGCCACTCACGAAAAGGGGAAGAAAAAGGAGAAGGGGAAGGCACAGCTTCTTCAGTTGCGAGAAAAAAAACGACAAACTTGTACGAGAGTCGTGCCAGCAATGGTGGAGAAGGGAGAAAAAAAAATTTATCACCTAAGAATAAAAAAAATTGTTAAGGGAACGGCCTTCAGGAGGCCTTGGGTGAAAAGGCACGCGGGGACGAACTTCACGGGGGGGGTGAAAAAAGGAAGAAAGGAAAAGGGGGGGACACTTTTTACGGTACAAAAAGGGGGACGCCAAAAGCTGGAGTGGCACCAACGATAGTAAACCAGTGCCCCACTGGAGCAACAACGTGAAGCGTTGTGGTACGGGGGGGGCAAAAGTATGGTGTAACTTCACGGGGAAAACGGCATCTCCGACAATGAAGGGGAAGAAAAAAAAAAAAAGAGAGGGGTTGGTTACGAAATTCTATGGTCCTGTCCGAGTTAAAGGAAAAAAAGAAAAGGGTCCCCGCTTGTGGGTGTTTGGGAGGGGAAGGGGGGGGGGGGGAGAGGGGGAGAAAGGAAGGCTTCTTATAACCGCCGGGACCAGAAAAAAGGGGGATCAAACATCCAAACCGCGCGGGGAGAAAACCTTTATCAGTTGATTCGGGGAAAACAGAGGGGGGGGGGGGGGAAAACCATTTTATTAAAGATGGGGGGGAGAAAAAAAAACAAGAAACCGTTTTTCTTCACGAAAACAACACGACAAGGGGGAGGACAACACCCCACGTTCGCCCTGTCAACGGGAGGGAACGGGGGAAAGGGGGGAGTCGATCCGCACATGAAAAAACAATTTTTAAACGAAGGGAAAAGGGGAAAAAAACTGCCGAACTCCAAGAAAAATGGGGTTTTTTTCTGGAAGACCCGAAGAGCAATACGTTAACTATCCAAAGGGGGAAAAGGGGGGGGGGGGGGGGGTGAAAAGCAAAACTCCATCCTCAACACGCATCACAGGTAGAAAAAAAACACTTCTCCTAGAGGAAAGGGAAAAGAGTGGACAAACCATCCCATTGTTGAGAGAGGAATTACCTGGAATGTCTACAAAGTTAAGGGGGGAGGGGAAAAAATTTGACAAAGGCCAGGAAATATCGCGAGAAAAAAAAAAAAACGGAGGACTTCCCCTATCTATCTAGCAAGGGAATCACTTAAACTCCGTTTGGAAAAGTTCCCTTTACTTTTCTGCGGGGAGAGAAAAAAAGGAAAAAGAGGTTTTTCGTTTTTCAGAAAGGGGGGGAAGTGAACCTCTTTCCTTTTCGAGGCGTGGGGAAAGGGGTTTGTTCTGATTGAGGGGAAGGAAAAGAAAAGGAAAACGGGGGCTCTTTCCCAGGAGGGTGTAGAAATTCAAGTAAACCAACCCCCGTGCAGACGGCAGGGGATAGGAAGGGGGGAAAAGGAGGGGGGCAAATGTGCGGGAGCCGGGAAAAACGTGCCAGTTGGGCGCCGGAAAAAAAAAGCAATTGGGACTCTTGGGGGGGGGGAGGGGGGGGGGAAAAAAAAGGGGGGGGGGAGGGGGGAAGCATCTTTTAATAACTTGGGGGGGGGCGAAAAACAACCAGGAAATAGGTTTCCTTTTCCAAGGTGAAAAAGAAAAAAGTCCATCCGCCCGCGTTGGAGAAAAGAAAGAAAAAAAGAAAAGAAGGGGTTCATCCTCCCTGCGGTCGGAAAAAAGGGGAAAACCAAGCTCAAACACAGCGGGGCACAACCTAAAATTCTGCATAACTCGGACAGAAAAAAAGAGAAAAAGAAAAAAAAAAACAATCGCGAACCAAGGGGGAAGAAGATGGCCCGCCTGAGGTTGGGGAAAAAGTTTACCAAGGAGTGGGAGTTTCCTACCACGGGGAAAACGATTCCCCCGCGTTGTTGGAACACGGTGTTCCACAGAAAGAAAAGGGGGGAAAACTCAAGAGAGAAAAAAAAAAGGGGCGGGGAGGGGGTACCAGGGAAAGAAGGGACCTTAACTGTACTGGAAAAGGGGGGAAGCGACGAAGTTTTCTCCCAAAGCCGCTAATAGGAAGGGAAACAATTCTCAGGGAAAAGATTAAAGCTGTGATTCTAGGTATGAATGTCACGGGAAAAAAGTAGACACAAGGAATTGCCAACAAGGGCTAAAAAAAAAACCCAAAGTTTTCCTACGACGTTTAAACCGGGAAGGGCACCGCCTCGGCACTGCCCAAAAAAAAAAGGAAGGAGACTTCGCGCAGAACAAAATCTAGTGGGCCCGTCGAACAAACCGGGGGGGAAGGGACAAGTTGAGGGTCCCCTGTTGGGGACGTCCTCAACAAAGGGGGGGGGGGGAAGGGAAAAAAAGGAAAAAATCAGGAAAAGTCTCCGTAACTACTTAATACGGGGGAACCCCACCGTCCGCTGTCCGCTTTAAAACAAAACAAAAAAAAAAACAAGGTTTTGTCCGATTCTCCAGGTGGGGGGGAACAGGCAGAAAGAAAGGAGGGTCCTCTAAGGAAAGAAGTGGGTAAGCCTCTGCGATTATCCTTCGGTTCCAGGAGATCTGTATCGTTTAACCGCTTAGAAGTAAAGGGGGGAAAGGGGGGAAAACCAATTCGCCGTCATGGAAAGCCAATCCCCCGCGCACGAAAAAAAAGGACAGAAAGAAGAAAAAAGAAAAAAAAAGGGAAAGAAAATCACTTGTCCTTGAAGAAAAGCAAAAAAACCCAGGACGTCCCAAAAAAAAAAAAAGAAAAAAAAGTCTGCGACTACAAGGGAGGGAAAAAAGGAAAAAGGCAATGCGCAGTGCCCACAGGGGGGGTCAAGGGACATTGGTTTCCGCGCCCACACCGTCCGATGTTCTCAAAAAGGGGAAAAAACCGAGGGTCTCCAAATTTGGGAGTTATCTACCGTCAAGGGAACGCGTTCGCCTTCGGAGCAAGTGGGGGGAAAAAGGGGGGGGAAGGAGGGGGAGCTGGCTCGAATACAGACGGCACGGAGGAAAAGGTTCCTTCTCCCGCCTGTTGTTTGTTCGAGAAAAAGACGAAGACGTCCGTAGTGCCGGACAGAAAGGAGAGGAGGAAACCAATCGAATTGGAAAAAAAACAAAAAACGTTGAATAACCGTGAAGTGAAAAATCCGGTGAGAAGAAAAAAAAAGTTTTCTAAGAGGTGCGTTTACCACCAAAGGAAAAACAAAAAAACCAGTGGCGTCTCCCGCTCGCAAACAACGGGAAGCCGCTCCCCAAAAAGAAGGGAAGGAGGAAGGGACCGTTGAATGTCACAGGGGGAAAAAAAGGAAAAAAAAAACGGAAAATTGCTTCGCTTCCACCAGTTCGTCACCGTGGGAGAGTCAAACCGACGCAGCAAAGGAAAAAGGGGGGGGGGGGGGAACTCACAAGAGGAAAAAAAACGGAGGTAGGTAAAAAATAACCACCGCCGGAAGTGTA
>Ga0179593_1364737_pt1 | contig 31425 bp, 41 predicted proteins | sample CZODoug2_1_08_16_FD_185931 | JGI IMG/M metagenome (GOLD analysis project Ga0179593, IMG submission 185931) | Vadose zone soil fungal communities from Angelo Coast Range Reserve, California, USA - CZODoug2_1_08_16fungal (PacBio error correction) | ecosystem: Environmental > Terrestrial > Soil >...
AGGTCTAGATTGGTGGAAAAAACACAAGGAAAGACGATGCCCAGTTAAGAGAAGCATCCCTAAAAATTAGAGATAGGGTCAGAAGCAAAAGGGTATTGAATTTACCCCCTACGAGGTTCAGCCTTGGGCCGCCGTTCTTGCGGCCGGGGATGTTAGGTACGCTATTAATTCACATATAAATGCCAAGTAACCGTGGTTAACGTGAAGGAAGGAGGTACGCTAAAGGGTCGAGTATGCGATGGAATGTGCACCACTGTGCAATGAGTTTGTTGGGCTGAAATTGGAAGGCAAGGGGGAAGCGTACTACTAAGCACGCGCCGACGATATCAACTGGGGGAGAGTAACAATATAGAAGGGTCCGGACCTTTAGGGTTTGGAAGTGAATCTCCGTAAAGATTGAGAACTGCCCAACAGGTGAAAGTTAAGTCACCACAGTATTGGGTCAATTTGATGTTAGTAAGTCCGGGGGATTAAAAAAAGTATATTTTGATCTAAGACCGCAATGCAAACAACGTGGGGGAAACAGGAAAAGGGCCTTGTCATAGCAATGGGTTGCCGAGATGGAATGCTGATTGCTTGGAAAGCAGACAACGGGGAGTAGTAAGTTCCGCGGGGGAGAAGGGGGCGGCAAAGGCAGAATTGAGGGAGTGAGGCGCGTCAGCCACCGGAAACCTCAGAATAGGTCTGGAGGAGGGAGGGCACGTTGCCACAATCGAGAAAAGCCTGTGCTAGGTTGGGAGGTCCAAAAGTTGTCGAGAAACTCCGGGGGGCAGCCACTATGAAAGGGGTAGGTCTCCAACAGGACGCTCGGATTAAAATAAGAATCCCTTGCCAGAAAACGCCAATCACCACCTACACAGAAAAAGGGAACAAAGCTAGTCTGTGGATGTTAGAAAAACTCAATACATTTGGGAGCACGGTAAATAGAAAAATCAAGTACCGGGACAAATACAGCACCAGTGGGGAACAAGACAACAGCAAACAAGCATGTTTAGAATTGGTAAAATCTGATGGGGGGGGGGGGGTTATCAACAACACCACCCAATTAGGCGAGATAAAAAAGTCCGAAAAGTAAATCATGATATCAAAAGGAATTGGTTGGTGCGCAGGCTGGGGGTTTTTCAGGGTAGGAGGCGTCGGGTTCTGAGAGGAAGATGTTGACATGAGAAGGGCAACAAATTCTAATGGCGGGTTATAAACTAGCAGGGGGGAAGTTGGTGGGGGGAATTGAGGGGTCAAAGGGGGGATTTGGAATGGGCAAGGAGGGGGTAGGGGGGCGCAGGAGAAAAAGGAGAAGGGAGAGCTCGGGAACCAGAAAGAGCGTTCTTAAACTGCGAGGGCAATTGGCTACCCAAGCGCTGCGAGCAAAGGGGAACCGAGGGAACGGAAGATGAGGGATAGGGAAGTAAAAGGTCACTGCAAGCGGGAGACTTTTGGAGTGGGAGAGGGCATCGCCGAAACAATATGAAATATAACGGGGATGGAAGAAAAGTCAGCAATCTAAGATACTGCAAGCAATATGGGCTGACACCTGAAAATGGTCGAAAGAAAAGGGTTGGGGGAGGAAAAAATACAGAAATCCAAACGTGGGACTGAATGCTGGAAGACACGGGAAAGAACTAAAAAAATAGGAGTCAAGACTGGGGGGGAATTGCAATTAAGGTGGTCATGTGAAAGCAAGGGGGGGCCGCAAACGATAATTAGTCATAAAAAATAAAGGGGAGGTGTGAAGTCGCTAAGGGAGTACGCAAATTCCGGGTCGCTACGCCGGGAAGGAAAAGAGGTGAGTAGGGAGAGCACAATCAAAAAAAAACACTCGTGGCACATTCAGACGAAAAAGCGGAGGTTGAACATGCTATCCACGTTCAAGGGGGGAATGAAGTTGTACGCGGTGGGAAGGAAAGGGGAGCGAAACAATAGGAACGCATAGGACGGGCGCCGGCCAGAGCATTTCAAGGGGGGGAAAAACAAAGCATAACCTCAGACGTGAAAGTGGTCTATCTATGGGGGGAACAGATTCTGGTTCGGGGGGGGGATTGGAATGTGTCGCTATGAAACAGTTGGTCCACAGAAGAAATGAAGTTTTTGTGCAGGAGAATAACACAAGAAGGAAGTCGCGATTGGGTACGAAATCGAGAAGGGCACGGCGGGAATTCCGATCTTCAGAGGCGACAACAAGAGCCCATCTGGGGATAAAACTTTAAAGGGGTCCCTGGCCGATGGAGGAAAAAGGGTCAACAACATCTTGGGCAGGCTGCGCTTACCAGGGTGATTTAAACGAGGACGTTGCGGGCCGGGGAAAAAAATGGGTCAAAAGATCGTAGTGCGGTCTCCCCCAAAAACGTTAAAAAAAGGTGAAGGGCCTTAACGACCACACAAACGGTCAAGGGGGAGACGGATCATCAAACACACAACGAGGAAAGTATTTAAACAGAGAAGGGTTCTTTGGGTCAGTTTGGGAAAGGGAACACACGTTCCACACGCTACGGGGGGGAGGGGGGGCCGAAGCAACAGCCCAACAAAAACACCGGGGAGAGATGAAGCGGAGGTTACGCAAACAACGACGCACCATGTGTACTCAAAATACAGGGGAAGGCCAAAGATACTGCTGAAAAGTAAAAGGGCAACCAATTCCGCCCAGGGCGAACTCTACAAACTTTCGCTCAAAAAAAAGAAGGGTGTTTGTCGTGAGGGGTAAACATAAAAAGAAGAGCCCCACCCCTAGTTGCGTCACCAAATCTTCCGGGAGGGGGGGATCGCGTCCCCTGAAAATAAACCTCTAAAGAACATCTCGCTGCCAACAAGTTGATAACAGACAGTTCACGGGCCAAGGGTATTCAAGGGAAGGGCTAATCAGAATAGAAAACATCTAGTGTAAAATGATATGGGTGAAAAGGGGCCCAGAATTGCAGATAAACGGCTACTGGAAGTGGCGGCTTTGTAAATGGGCAAGTCCGCACCCCTAAAACGTGGTGGACCTTCAAGTGCGGGAAAGTGGGAAGGTAATAGGAACACTCGCCCAGGGTCGAGTGCTGGGGATGTCCCCACGATTCAACTGAGTTGGGGTGTTTCGAGGAATTTTGAACTAGCCTCGAGTAAAAACCACTCTCAATTCACTAGGGGATAGGAAAGGGTCCTATCAGGTTGAAGTGTGTGCGAATCTCGAATTCCTAGCGGGACGCACTGGCCACGTTAAAACGGGTAAAAGTCACTCAAAAGTTCTGGGGAAAAAGAAGGGCAACACTGGTTGGAAAATCCGGTATGCAAGATCTTAAATGTGATGTCTACGGGAAGGGGGGTTAAAGGCCCAAACTTGGGGAATAAATGGTGGGGGGAATGACATGGGGAAAGGGGCAGATCGATCGCGGTCATCAAGGGTAGCGTGGGACGGCCTCATGGTTCGGCAGCTGAGCTTAAACGCAAACATTCGCGGGCGGGAGCGAAAAAAAAAGGTTCTCGACGAATTGCCAGGGGCGCGCCACGAGGAGTAGGACGTCCGCGCAAAGGGGGGGAATTGTTTCAAGGACGTAACTAGGGACGGTCGCTAACAACAAAAGATCTCCCAAGGGGGGCTGCCTGCGAGGCAAGCAAACGCTTTACAAACGGCCAAAGGAAGCGGAAACCGCATACCAAAAAAAAAAGAAATCGGTAACACGAAGCTATTTAGTGGAGGTTCATAACAAAGAAAAGAGCAATAAAGGGGGAAAGACAAACAAAACAGTGTCCAGATGAAGAGCCTCTCAGCAAAGGTTTGTAAAAAAAAAAAACGAGGGGAAGGTTGAAAGAATATGGGATAAAATATGAGGGTTGAAAAAATCATCAAATCTCCGCATCTCAACACCCACACAGGGGGGGAAGGGTAGAGGAGTAAAGGAAGAATTAAAGAAAACTCATGGCAACATAACATGGGTGCGTGAAATGGGTTGGGGTTTTTTAAGGGGGGGCTGTCTGCTTCGGGAACTGCTCGCGGGTGGGCATTTGAGGCAACAAAGTCAGAGAGGAAATGGGGGGATGAAAAAAACAAACCCACGGGGGTTACGGGGTTTATTGAGTGTGGTTACTGGGGAGGCGGGGAAGGTTTATGGGACGGAATTGGGCAAGGGAGATCACATGAACGGGGAAGCGGCTGAAGTGTGTTGCAAAGACAAGATGGATTGTGAGAACGTAGAAACAATCGCACGGCTGGGAGCACGTGGGGGTGCATCGGGGGAGGGACTGCCCAGGAATTAACACGGTAACTGGGGGGAGGGGACCTCCAAATTGGACGCGAAATGTTTCTGGGGAAGAGCAGCGAAAAAAGAGGCCTAGGGGGGAAGGAAAATTGGGATGGATCCACTATCTCTCAGGGCCCATGCTGAGAAAACAGGGAAATTTAGGCAGTTTGGACTGAGAAAAAGAACCAGAAGACGGGCAGGAACTGAGGCCGACATCAATTCTAAGAAGTGGAAGGGGACCGGACGTGGGCCCGTTTCTGGGTTCGTAAAGGAAAAAGATGTCCAAAAGAAAGGGCAGGAAACATTCGCTATGGGGAGCTACAGCGGATCGCAGGGGGTACGCTGTAGTGCTCTTCGGGCCAGAGAGAAAAACCAGGGGGCACTTGGGGTGGTAAATTACCGCAGAAATGTGTGAAGCCGCATTAAACTTGGCCGACGTGAACGGAAGGGTAGGAATGGGGCCTGAGGGACTTCTCTAATTACATCACCCACACGGAAAGGCAAGCATTGGCAATAGTCAAAATATCAATTTGCAAGGGAAAAAGGGTTCGAGAGGTGGTGAGACTGCTGAAAAAATATGATGGGGAGAGTGATGATAAAGGTGACCGTATAAAAGGTTGGGAAAAAAAAGAGCTAATCCGACAGGACTGGGGGTCGTGGAAAGCACAAAAAGAAGATTTATTTTGTAAGCAATCGTCACAAAAGGGTAAGGCCAACGGCGGGAGGACGGATCGGCTTATGGGGACTCGTAAAAAGGAGAAATCGTTGGGATCTGAAATAAAAGGTAAGTGATCCCACCACGAAACAGGGGAAAGAACAAACGAAGTTGTGAAAAGCAGGCGCGAAGATCACTGGAGGGATGAAAGAGGGGTGAAGAACGTAGAGACAAACCAGGACGGAAAGGGTTGGCGGGAGCGCTGCTCGACCCCAACAACACGGTGAACGGACTTGGGAGAAAAAACCCACGAACCAAGGACAAGAGGGGACTAAAACACCAAAATGAAAAAATGGAAAGTTTGCGTGGGGAGGGTGGCGTCACGAAACAAAGGGGAAAAAAAAACATTGCTACGTTGTAGGGGGAGCAGCCGCTCACCTACAAGAGAAAGTCGCAAACAGTGGGTGGTCCAGCCAAACGGGCAAAAGAGTACAGGCGGATCAACTAAGGAGAAAAATTCCGCGGACACAGAAAGGAAAGATTTGGGAAGAAAGGACCTAAGGGCGGGGACAACTCGCATGAATAGATCAATGGGAGAGTAAAGTGTGTTGTCTATGATGAAACGATCCGTCGATAAAGATGGCAGACCTGGGAAATTCGGAACCAAAATACAAGGGAGCCTGGCGGGGGGGAAGGAGAAAGACCTATCCACTCAACGTCCCAGGTCGGAAATTAATCTTCAAAAAGCCGGAATGAAACTGATACTGAAGGAAAATGGTCACCAATTCCGCATGGAATAAAGGAAGTCACAATCGAGAGGGGAAATATCGTCCTGAAAAATTTATTGCTGGAAATAAAGAGGTCTGATCTGTTCCCAGTTCTGACAGGGATAGCAAGAGGTGCAGGAAGTGAAAAACAGTCCACATCCTAACGTTCTCGGGAACCTTGAACGTGAGAGTTATTCAACCTAGGCCGTGGAATTTGCGCGGAATGGGGGGCAAAAACTATTAAACAGAGTTGTTGGGTCGTGGGGTGTGCAAAAGAAAGTAAATTCCTCAGACGGAGGGGGAGCTCCCCTGAATCTTCGTTCGCTAATGCACTTGGGTCAACAACCTTTATGTGTTCTAAGAGACGTGCAGAAGGGAATTTCTCACTGGAACACTTCAAGCGGAAAGAAAAACACCGTCGGGGAAGGGGTAAAAAACTTTGATGTGGAATCCGTGGAGTTGGAGGGAAAGGCAGGGGGTTCGGGGTCTGGGGACAAGGCAAAAAACATGGGACGAATTTTCGGGGTAAGCAAATTTGAAACGTTCTGCATTAATGCCATCAACTCGAGAAGGAAGATTGTGGGATGAGGATGGGCAACCAGAGGACGCGACCATTTTGAGAATCATCCACCATGACTGGTCGATGAAGGGGACGCGGGGGGACCATCGTGATGCACGTGTTCACGAGAAAACCTGTGGCGATTGGTGTCGTTCCCGTGGAAGAACTCGGACCGGGAAAAAAGACGTTCAAGGGGCGCAACGATCGCCTGCAGTGCACGAATGGGCCAAGGCGACAATCGCGCAAGGAACCCAAAAGACCCTCGACCCACCCAACTAGTGGGGGTGGAGGGGTCAGAAAAACAGACCGCTACATAGGTGGAAGAGAAGGTAAAAACGGCAGTCCTTGGGGCAGAAAAGCATTTGAAACCAACGCAAACAATTCAGTTAAGAGAAAAGGGGTAGTTAGGGTTTTTGTACCTCCTCTCAACGAACCGTCGGAAGGAAAGAAATGATCACACCAGTCAGATTAAAAGGGGAAAAGGGGAAGAACATAAAAAAGGGTCAAGTGCGGGGGGGTGTGGTTTCAAAAGTGGTGAGGCTGCGTCGGTCGGGGAAGACGGATAGGGTAAGGGGTGTCTAGAAAATTCTGTAGGCATGAATCCAAGAACTATCTGGGGAGTTGTGGGGTGGTCACTTATGATCTTCGTTTTCAAAGCTATTGCAAGCGGGGTCGCAAGAGTCAAATGTAAAGAGCGTGAGGAAAAAAAGAGTCAGCGATGACGGAGTGACATCGATCGGGAAGAAAAAAGACACAGAAGGAGGAGGACGTTCACCGATGCGCATCAAATCATGAGAAGCATTAACGTTGGAAGGAAAAAGCGAATCCCTTCGCTAATGTTGCTGGAAAAATAGTCACGAGCCTCCCCCGATTGAGCGGACATACTCAACGGCCCAAACGTTCACCGTGATAATTTACTCTCATAAGATAGATCTCGGAAATGAAAAGAAGGGAAACCCGGAAGAGGTCCTCAAAAGGTTGGGGCCGCGAAAGAGCATCACAAGCTTGACCGACTGACTGAAAGCAATAATTCAAAGAAAGAAAAAAAAAAAGGGGTCTAAGGGAAAGAATGGGAATTTTGAAAAAAGTGGGGGCCTAAAATGCCTGAGGACGCAGATGAGGGTCAACTTCACATAGGAGGGGGAAAATTTAGCTGTTATCTACCGCAATGGAGCTAACGCGAATTACTCAGGAGTGGTCACTGATGGAATGGAAGACCACAAAGCAGGTGCAAGCTGTGGGACAATAGAAACGCGAAAAAAAGGGTTCGGGAATCCAGGAAAGGGAAACGGGAAGTGGACGTTTTTACGCGAGGCCTTGGGGGGAGAAAAAGATTCCGAAACAGGGAAAAGATAATAAGTCGCTACTCTGCGCTGGAAACATGGTCAAGCGGGCGGTTCAGGACGAAAGTCTTTGGCGGGGAGATTTTCGGTACTGTCCTGATGGGGAAAGGAATTGAGGGAAAAAAGTTTGGTTGAATGTGAAGGATAAGGGTTGGCAGGGAGAATACGCAAACCGTACATTGATGGTCAAGGCTAGCACCCGCCGCGAAAGGGGGAGGGGGTTTGTGGGGGAGAACAGGACAAAACGGATGACGCCGAGAGGCGGATTCTTCGTGAAATATCAACAAAATCGGGAGCAACAGGGGAAGGAAAATACTGGAGTTCGATTAAAAAAAAAGACAGGGGGACTGCAGGAAACCCAGTTGAACCATCTGTGGAGCAGTAAGGAAGAGGAAGGAGCCCTGGAAAGAGGAAGGGAAGTAGGGTGCCGGCTTTTCGACCAAAAACCCCCTTTCGTGGAGCGTTGTGCGGGTGGGAGGAGCTGCTCCCCCGAAACACCCCGGAGCAAGGGGAACGTACTTCGTACAGACCAAACGACAATACACGAATCAAGGTTTCTCAAACAAAAAAATGTAGGGAAGAAAGAGAGATTCCCGAGGGTGGCTTTTTGGGTGTAGTACGTAATCCACACAAATTTCTTTGATGGGGGGGGAAAGAACTAAAACGCTGATACAGAAAACCTCTCGTGCCGGCTCAAGGTGGTAGCAACCGTCCGAAAAAGCCAAAAGCTGAAAATCACTAAAAGTGGTCCGCGGAAGGAAGTCTACAAGGATGTGTGTAAACTGTTCCCGCAGGGAAACATGGACGGAATCGGTGGCGTCAAGAGGGGGCTCGTTGTTTGTGGGTGATGATGGGGAAAGAGAAGATACACAGAAGTGATCCTTCTGTAGGGGAAACATGAGTCGCGGGCGGGGGTATCAGACCACGGGAAAATCAAACAGGTCCAGTAGATTCTCACACTGCTTGCCAACATGGGTACGGACATTCAAAGAAGGCGAATCCCCCTTAAGTTTAAGGCCGAAAGGGCTAAGCGGTCACGTCCCAAGGAACAATACGGCTTGGGAAGAATGCAGCGACTCCGGAGCAGGGGGGTCAAGCTGCTGGAGAGTGGGGATGGGGAGGATGAACCTCATTCCCCAGAGTAACAACGGGAAGGTCAATCGGTGAAAGTGAAAAAAGGAAGACGTGACCTCCGGTGAGGAGGCGAAAGTTAACCGGGGGAGGGAACCAAACCGGGAAAATTAGGGTTGGGGCTTAAGTTTAAGATCCACCGAACCGCGTACACTAGAAGGAGCAGGGTCTGGCGTCAGAAAAATCTTCTGTCTCGAACACTTGAGGGTTCCGACAGCAAAGTAATGGGTTGAATTGCGAAATAAGGGAATGAAGGGGAATGTCACAAGTCCACTTGCCAAGAAAAAAGGCAAACCGTACTGTCTCAGGTCGGATTTGAGAAAACGTGATTTGTGAAGAACTCGGAAAAAAGAAAATCAGTCTGGGGTGTCTGCGGCGGAAACTTTTTGGAAGGCAATTTCAAGTGGGTCGCCGACCGGTTAAATGTGAACCCAATACCTTCTGGGGGTCGGCTATTGGCCCTCAACTTCAGCGAGGGGACCAAGCCATCTCTGGCTACTGGGACAAAAAAGCACAGATGAAAAAGAAGGAAATGTTCCAGTCAGAAATTCCTCATCGGAATGACTCTGGCAGAGGCTGGACAAGGTGCTCTAAAAATTGTGGAGGTGGTTTTGAGGAATTTGAGAGAGTGTACCACTCGAGGGGAAGGGGAGGGGAAACCCAAAGGAGCGCGTGCAATCTCTCTCGCGCTTGGCAAGCGCAAACAGCAAAAATCGAACAGCAGGACCAAGACCCACAACACCTCGAAGAAAAAGAGATGGAGTTAATAAAAAGAACTCAGAAATTTGTCAGGCATACTCAAAGGGGGGGGAAAACAAAACTACTAACGTACAGGAAGACCACCAACAAAAGGTTAAAAACAAAAACAGCAGAAAAGACAATGACTGTTGGGAAGGAAGGGTTCGTTGGGTATCTCATCACTCCCCAAACGAGAGGGAGGGGGAAAAAAAAGATCCCATTAAGAAAGGAGGAAATCAACGTCTAAACCAGGCATTGGGGTGTGGGTGGTGTTGGGGTGGGGAAAAAGGGTCATGTTCGAGGACTGGATCGTCTCAGGAGAGGGGAATGAGAAAAGGAAAAAAATTCTGGAGCTATTAAAAAAAAAACATACGAAGAGGGGGGGAGGTGTGGGGGGTATCTCGCTTGCTGTTTGAAAAAGGTGTCAGCTGAGATTAAAAAACGGCAGCTAGAAGGGGGGGGTAGAACAGAACAGTCATGCGTGAATGCCCGAGGGTTATAACGACACCAATAGAAAAAGGGCTGCAACGTTCAGAAGGGGGACCGGGGAGCGGTCGGCACGGTGAAGTAGAAACAACTGGAAGAGGTAGAAAAACTGACTGGGGGGCGGTGGGGAGAAGGAAAGTACTGGAACAAGAGGCCCGCTAACGCCAGTTGAGGGGAAGGAAAAAAAATATCTCTAATGCCGGGGGAGGACCCCTAAAGGGCAGAAAGGGTGGGCTGCGAAGCAAAGAAGACACCTTAATCTTAAATAAGGAAGTCCAAAGACAAAAGGGGGAGAGTAAGAAAACTTTTTTGGAGTGCCGGACCCTGGCCGGTGATCAAAGGGGCAACTTACTTCACATTAAAAAGTTCAGCAAGTGAACAAGGGAGAGAATTTCGCGAATGTTATCGGCAAATCACCGCTTCTTGACTATCGGGGGAAGTGGATTAATTATCAATTTCAAGAACCAAAATCAGGTGAAGAGTGGCCATTTCCAGAGCAAACGCGAAAACTTCGAGGGGAACCAGGTGTCATTCAGCTAGTCAGGAACGGAGACGCGTGAAACCAGGCTTTTCCTTAGTACTAGGGTACCTACCATGGTTGTCCCCGAAGGGGCAGGCCAGGGCGACGGACAGTGGCAATCGGGGAAGCTATCAATTTGGGGGAAGAAGGGAAAAAAAAATGGTAAGGAGTTTCGGATGCGTGCTAGACCCCTGGAAAGTGGTGTGAAGTGGTCCTGATAAAATGGGGAAGCGGAGAAGGGGGGGCGAGAGAGACCTTGACAGGGGGTGATGGTGCCGGCGTATCAAAAAAAAATCAAGAATTGACTTTTTGTTGGTGACAAAAGAGAACCCGCATTCCGGCTGGGGGGAAACGTACTTCTACGGACTTATACATCACTCCAAAATCCTGATCGGGAGCGAAAAGAGACGGGCAGGGGAGAGGAAGAAAATGCCGGAGCGGGGACCAAGTTCTACAAATCTGGGGAAGCAGGGGGGGGGGCGCGGAATTAATCCTTAAATGAATGGCGCAGGGGAAAGAGTGCTGGGGGGCCTTGGAGCGAAAACCACACAATTTGGAGGATGCCGGAGAGAGCTCGGGGGGGGGAGGGGGATCTGGCTTTTCTGGGAGACCAAATACAAAGTACAGGGGGGGGTGCAGAGTCGCAAACAACGGAACAAGCACATCTAAAGACCAAAAAAAAAAAAGGACATATATGCAGAAGTCTTGGGGGGGGTGGGAAAGGGTGTTAAAAACCGGGCGGGTGTGGAGTGGAGCAAGACACGAGAAAAAAAGGAAACACGCAGAGAGCCTCACAGGGGTTGGGGGGGGCAAAAAAAACTGAAAGGAACATCACCCTTGGAACACTACAGTAGAAGGGGGCGAAAGCTGCTGCCACTTGTGAACTGGTGAAAAAAAGGGCCAAGGCTCATAAGTACTTTAGCGGATTGTCGCGAAGGGGGGGAGGGGAATGTATAAAGAAGGGAAAAGGCTGAAAGGCGAGACTTGGCTAGGTCTTCAAAACCAACAAAAAAATCTAGAGGTCTTTTTCATAATCCCTTCCTCAACCGGCGGATTAGAAATAAGGCTCATCTTAACAACCCAAAGTTGAATAATGGAAAATTCAAAAATAACATTCAGTCCCAGGGAAGAAGGAGGGGACATATGGACAAATCGAGCAAAATCGGTCAACGGAAAGAAAATTTCTATTGCAATATGGGCAATGATCTGGACGCGCGGTCGAGAAGGCACGAATGTGGTTGTTGAGAGAAATCCTAGTGCAACGAGCACTTGCCGGGGAAGAGTTAGCGTTATTGCAGCGTACACCTGCTAATTGTTCGAGTTGGCAGGAGGGATCACAAAAGAGTGGGGGCACCTAGGGGGGTAGAGTGAATTGTGTTCATGAAACTACGCCGTAGAGGAACGGGCTATTCTAATAATGAGTCTGAGGGATAAACAAGTAGGCTAAGGGTCCTATCAATTTTAGTGTAATTTGAAGGGGGAGCTCCTTTAGAAAGTGCAGTGGGAGGCACTAGGGTTGAAAAATATGTCATTAAATTCCCGGAACCGGTGGGCTTGCCATTACAATTTATGGGCTAATCGGGGTATTCACTATCAGGCGATGGGGCTGTGGATGCTCGTCCAAGAGGAAAAACCAGTTTGTCCAGGGAAAGGGCATCAAGGCAGGCCGAGATTTCATTGGGGGCTGGAGAGGGGTCATAAGACTTGGGCTTCGGCCAGCGGGGAAGGGCGCTGCTGATAAACAAAAGAAAAAATTAAAGGGATCAGGGGCAGAGCGTCACCAAGTGAACGGAAGAGGTACGGATCGAAAGAAGATGCCGTTGCCGGGAGAAGAATGGGTGGTTGTGGTGTTCTACCTTTTGAGAAAAAGAAACGGGATAAGACTTGAACGTGAAGCACCAAGAGGGGGGGCAGGGAAAAGCTTTTGTGTTGTGTTGGGGGGTGACGGCTCTCTTGTTGGTTGTTCTTGGGGGTTGTTTTGATGTGTCTGTGGTTGTGTTGGTGTGTGTTTTTTTGTGGTTTTGGTTTTGTGTGTTTGTGGGGGGGTGGTTTTTTTGTTTATATTGTGGTGGTTGGTTCTCAGGGCGGGGGTGGCCTTGGGGCGGGTTTCCGGGGTACTGTGTTTGTGGTGTTTTTTTGGTTTTTTTTTGGGAATGGGGTGATTGGTTTTTTGGTTTTTGTGGGGTTTATGTGAAGCTTTTGTTTTTGTGTTTTGTTTCTTGAGAAGGGCGCAGATTGCGTTCTTTTGTCTGTCGTTGGTTGTTTCGTGGCTCTCCCTTTCAAGACTTTGTCTTGTTTTGTGTTTATTAGTATCATTTTTTGTTGTTTTTTTTTTTTTTTTGTTTTGTGTGTGAAAGTTTGTGTGGTTGGGGTGTGTGTTGTTTGGTTTGTTTTTGTTGTTGTGTGAGTTTAGTTTTTCACTTTTTGTTTGTGTGTGTTGGTGTTGGTTGTGGTGGTTTTTTTTATCTTTCGTTGTTGGTGTTTTTGTGTGTTGTTGAAATGTAGTCGAATTATTAAATGTCTTCGTCTGGTGATATAATCTTTTTTTTGTGGGAGAGTGGCGTTGTTGCACGGGGGTTTTGTTTGTTAAGGTGAGTTGTGTGGGTGGTTGTTGTGTTTTGATGTGGTGGGTTTTTGTGGTTGTATGTTTGTTTTTTGGGTGTTTTGGTGGAAATGGGTATTGGGGTGGTGGTGGGGGTTTGGTGCTGGTGTGTTGGTTTTTTTTGTGTGTGTGGTTTTTTGTTTGTTTGTGGTTGGTCGTTGGTGCTGGGGTGGTGTGTTTGTCTGGGGGTTGTTTGGTTGTTGGGGGGGGGCGTGGGGGGTGGGTGGTGGTTGGTGTTGGTTTTTGTGTTGTTTGTGTGTGGTCCTTTTTGTGGTGTTGGGTTTGAGGGTGTTGGTTGGTGTTGGGGGTGTGGTAAGGTGTGGTTGTGGTGGGATTTGGGTTTTTGTTTTATGTTTGTTTTTTTTGTATATTGGGAGGTATATCTTGTTTGGTTGATTGTCTGGGGTTGGGTGGTCCACGATGTGTGGTGGGGGGTGGGGGGTTTTTTTTTTTTGGTTTTTTTGTTGGTTCTTGTGTTTCGGCGTGGTCAGACCATTTGTGTAAACATGTGTTTTGCTCGTGGTTGTGTTTTTTTTTTGGCTTTTTTTTCCAAACGGCAGCGTATGATCGTCAGGACCGGGTGATGCTAGCAACTGTAGCGAGGGTGTTAACAAAAGTCGAGGGGGTGGTATTGAGGCTGGTTCTCGGGGAATCAAACCAAGCACTGACAGCGAGAGGTTTCGAAAAAAACGACGGGGCCGGGGTCGATAAAAGGTGAACCCTGACAATTTCAGCAACTTTAAAAAAATATTAAACTTAATTCGAAATCGAGAGGAGACGGTGGCAAACGCGCAGAAGTGGTAATCTAATCGGCGGGTGCATCTCATCGCTAAAAAAAACCGGGAGATGGAAAAAAAAAAGGATTCAGTTCAAAAGGTCATCTGGATGAACCGGGTAATGCAAAAACTTGGGGCGCCCTGCACATACGCCAAGAAGTGAAACACTGGGGAACTCCCACTTAGTAAAAGACACATCAAAGAGAAAGAGACGTTTTAATGTCACATCACTGTTGGAGAGTTTCTAGTGACGGTCAGGGCACTGGTTAGAAGCACAGTAAGGGGAGAGTACATTTCGGGTAAAAAAGAACAGCAATCTTCGCTGGAAAAGCAGCCGGTAGTAAACAAGCGAAGGGGGTATTGTAAAACCGACCACCGTAGGGAAAATCTCTGGGCACATGTGAGCAAAAAAGAGAAAACTGTGAAGGGAGGGAGGGACACGCAACTAATCGCACTTTTAAAAAGAGGGGGTCACGGTGTAGAACATTTACAACATTCCGAAGCAAGCGACAAGGCGAAAAGACGGAATTGGAATATCAATTTTGGGACGGGGAAAAGTCGATTCATTGCCTGAGAGTCCCGGGGCAGGGGGGGGAATGTAGTTGAATGGTCTCGGATAAGGTAGGGGAAACTGAAAATCCGACCGGGTAAAAAGTTTTGAGGAAAGTGGGCATAAAAGAAAGCCGCGACGAAATGATTTGGTGGGTACAACAATTTCACGCGGATTCCATGGAATGCCTCTTCTTAGGCGGGAAAATAACAGAGAGTCCAACAAACTCTAGTCCCATCTGAAAAGCATATCGGTGAGTGGCGAGGGGGAAAAAAAAAAAAGGTGAGAATGGGTAAACAGTGATACAACAATCTTTTCAGAAGGGAAAGCACTCGGAAGGGGGGCGTTATTTATTTCCCGCAGGGTAAATGGTGCGATTGAAAACAAAAAAAAATTATCTAAGGGGGGGGGAAGGTGTGCGGTGAGAGGGGGGCTTGCTTCAGACGCTAAAAAGAGCATGGTTGAACGACTAGACTACACCAGGAACAAAACGGTCTGGTAAGCTCTAAAAAAGGAGGAGGAAAAATGGAAGATCCATAAAGTTTAGTGGAAAAATTTGGGCGAAGTGCCTGAACCACCCATTGCTAATAGGGTTGAGAAGCAAAACCAATCACGAAGGACCAAGACTCTGAACCATGGTGGGTTTTTAAACCTTCCGCACCGAAGGACCCTGCTCAATAATACAGTGGATCAAATCTGGCGGCAAGCTTCACGATGGTTGGTAGAACTGTGTTCCCGGGCCTGAACGGAGGAAGCGCAAACAAGCAAAAATTGGGTCAAAAACTGCAAGAGCGGGGGGGGTGTTGGGGGGAAAGCGATGTAAATAAGTCGAACCGGAAAGTGGGCAATCACTTACGGGGAAAATTGCGCAAACAAAATCGAAGCGCGGCGGTCGAGAAAAGGAAACCACTCAACAGAGGGACCCGACGTAAAGAGGGAAAACCCTTACGGAAGCGCATGAAACATTAAAAAGGGCTCAGTTGGAATATGAGAGGAATCGATTGAAAGTAGGGCACTTCTGGAAGGGGGTAATGCTTGGGGCACATACTAGTGCAATTAAAGTGAACGACAGGGGCTCTTCGAGTGAAGATTTTGACCTTAGAGAAGTAGGGCAACCGGCAAAAAAAACAAATGGATGCTAGAAGGAAGGTTCAAGCAAGGTCGTGTGAACTGTAGGGCCTAGGGAAATGCAGGGCTCTCCAGGTTTAGTCTGGTGAAAAGCTGGAATCCAAGGGCACAGTCGTGGGGGGTTGTCTGAAATGGCATAGTCAACTACGGGCGTCTTTAAAAAATAAACGCCCATACTCCTCCTCTCAACGGGTCGCTCATTGAAGAAAATGGGAAATAGTGTGGTATTGGACGCTCAGGGGTGGAGGGCAGGAAAACCTTTCAAAGCGGTGTGTCAAAGGGGAAACAAGCACCTGATTGCCTTGTAGGGCAACTAGTTTTGAGGGCTGTACGTTGGTGCGGTGACCCGAGGACTGGAGGAGACACTCTTATGGGCTTGTCGGTGAGGGAGAGTGAACGTGGGGGGGAGAGGACGAGATTTGCCGTGCGTTGGCTGGACATGACATGGGGGGGGGAGAGAGGGCTTTACTATTAAAAAAGGCGGCCATCAACTGGCTTGCGGGAATCATGGTTGTCTTGCTGACGTCTGCGATGCAATCAAGGTATTAGCACTTTCTGACGCTGACAAGCACGTTGATAGGTACTTCAACCGGAGAGCAGAGGGCTCTCCAGGGGGGGCTGAAATGGAGAAAGGGTTCTATCTCTAAACGGTTTACTAGAAACTCCAGGAAGACAAAGGGCGAAGACTGGCTTTTCCGAAAAACCAACCTCTCGCTGCCTGATGAATCAACCGCTGTCCAGAGAAAAAACGGGCTGGCCGAAGGAAAAAACAATACAAAGACTGGGGACAAATCTATGGTAGGGATTTTATAAGCCTGCCAGCAGAAAAACGGGAAATGGGCTCTAATCATACCGGCAAAGACGATTACAGAAAGGGGGAGGCCTCAAAAGTAAAAAACCTGGGAAAACCACAACAACAAAAAAAGTGGATGAGGTGAGATGTGGGTATCTTAACAAAACAACAGGAGAGGTGAAAAAAGGAACAAAAAAATTGCTAAAAGAAAAAGAGCTTCTAAACCTTCAAAAAGGGGTGCGGTGGTGGGGTTCCAATGGTTTGTGCGTAGGGAAAAAGATCTTCCGGTTTGGGACGGTTGAGGAATACAAAAGCTGTAGCTGGCGGTTCTTAGAAAAGAAAAAGCCTTCGAGGGTAGGTGGGGGGGGGAGGCTGGGAGCGGTCTTTATTGAGCTAGGGAAAGAGGGACGCAGGAAAACATGGCGCTCGATGGGTGGGGGATACGAACAGTGGGGGGGGGCTGCCCGGTTCCTACAGTAGAAAAACCCTGCGGCCACCAAAGGCTCACTCACTTCGATCCTATGGGGTCGCGAACAATGACTGGGTCAGAGGGTTTCAGTACGCAAAAAAATGACGCGAAGACTGTGGGAGATTGGGGGCATCGCCAAAAGGCCGAGTAGACAAGTGGATGGGAATACAAATCAGATTCAGGGACCTTCCAAACTGAATGGTCCACAGACTGAAGCAGTCAAAAGGGTTGGGGGCCCTTCGACGCAACATAGTCCGTATGCTGAACTAAAAAGCGAAAAGCAGGTCAAAAAGTCAAGAAATGTGGTAGTAAGACTTCAAGTTTGTAAAAGGGGATCAATTCATTCTAAGAGATTCGCAGTCAAATAAGCCAGATGACAGTCGACTAGTGGTCCTCAGACGAATGTCGCGAGAGAAACGGTAGTAAGGAGGGTATTGGCTGCACAGGTCCTACAAAAAAATTGTACACTAAAAGTGGTGTCCAAAGCGAAAACAGTGTAACCGGGCGGGGCAAAACTAAGCGACACGTTTTTAGAGAATGGCATAGGGGCGGACACATTTCAAAAATTAGACCGGCCGAAGCTACGCCTTCCATACATGGGGGGCACGAGGCACAAAGCAATATAGGTTGGACTTTACATATTGAGAGATTGTCTGGATGAAGGCAAGAGCAGGGGGAAGGTGAATGTGGTGAATGGCCGTATCAGGGGGGGGCAAGCGAGACAGGCATCCCGAAAGGGGGTTAGTTTTCAATGGGTAGAATAAGCAACCGCCAGGCTACAGGGGATTTGGGGGGTGGAAGCAATAAAAAAAACTTCCAGAGTAACTCTGAAAGAAGGGATACATCGAAAAAATAGCAGCAGAAGCGAAAGAAGGGGGATTTCATTCCTCAATGGGATCTTAGTGAAAATGAAGACATGGGGGACAGAAAGTATGCTCTGTGACACTGTAGTGATTCTGGAAAGAGTGGGGCATGTTTGCGAAAAGGCAATGGATCTGGACATCGGGAGGTGTGCGGGAAGCGGTCTTTCTGGCGAAAAAACTACAACTAGCCATGGGGTGGAATACTCGTGAACGAACACAAAACCAAATAGTTTCGCGGTACTAACAACAACTAGGGTGAAGATTACCTCTATTCACGATCATGGGTGTTACGTGGGCGGGTGCTTCGAATCCCTTTAAAACCCAGGACTTTGGGGTTTGCGAGCACGACCGCTCACCGGCCCCCCGATAGAAAAATGACGCAGAACGTTGGGGGTACGCCGCACCATAGGGAAAACTGCGCCTACGGGGTCCTGGCCTCTGGGGGAAATTGATGAAAAAAGATTGGGGGGGGAAAGGGGTGAGGAAGCGGAAAAGGCGTACACAAAACTTATCTTTTAAATAGGGTGGTCCGCTGGGGGGACCGATTATGTATAAGGGAACTAGGGAAGGGGCAACGGCGTGGATTCTGCATAGTAAACCCCAAAAGAAAGTTTGGGGGGGAGAACGCCCAACTCAACAGGCCAGGAGGATCTCAGAGTCTAGAGCAAAAAACCTGTATCCTACCATTCACAATACATGCACGGCAATGATATGACGGAAGTCGAATCGATATCGGTCACTTCGGATGGATGGGCATTTGCCAACTATTTGGGGAAGTGCTCGTGGGGTCCCCGGGGCAACACTTGTTGGAATGGTCAGGAGAGGTGAGTTTAAGGTCGGAGTCCGCAGTGCACCATAGCCAAACGTGCAGGCATGAGGGGAAACTTGAATTACGAGTCAGAGCCAAGTGGGGGGGGTCAGCGGCTGGATGTGCCCAGTGACACCTACGGTTTGCGGAAATGGATGACTACGGAGGTCGAGAAACGGGCTGATACACCGCATTAAGACGGGTCGACTCACAGGATCGAATGTGTAACCTCAAGGGTATTGTGAGTGGGGGTAAGGGTCCTGCAGAATGACAATTTAGAAAATGGCCCGTGTGGAGAAAAATTCAACAAAAAAGGAGGGAAGTATTTAAAGTTTGTCGTTAGTGTGAGGGTCAGCCAGGAAATGAAAAGGGGACGGGGTGTACGAGTACCGATCCAAAGGGGGCCTGGAAAGTAGGAACTGGCAGCCGCAGGGTCCTATAGGGAAAAAAAAAAAAGGAGTGCTGGCCTTGCCATCAACTGGAGGAGAGGCTGAGGCTATTGGTACAAGGAGTCTGAACCTCAACAAATGGGTCAAGGTAGATGGGGACTCGTCCGTTCCTAGATGAAGATTCACTTTCTCTGGCCAAATCTTACCGGGTGGAAGCGCAAATAATTGGGGAGAAATGGGGTCCCCGTAAAAGGAAAACGTGTAAAACATCACGGGAACTGTATTGGAGAAAAAAAGATCAGCTGCAGTCTAACCCACCTTGCCAAGCGGAAAGCGAAGCCTTATCCAAAACGACTCTACCATCAAACCGGTATGGATTAACGAACATCTACATCAGGGGTCTAAATAATCAGAAGATACGAAGAAACGGGGACAACATAACCAGTGTGGGAAAAAACAAAAAGAAAGAAAAAAAAAAGGAACGTTGATAGAAAGTTTAAGGTGGGGTTGCTCTCCTCGTAAACTTGAGTCAGGGGTAAACCAATTAAAAAATAGGAAAAATCCAATAGGTCAAAACAAGAAGGGGGTGGAAGGCGGGGGGGGGTTGTAAAATGTTCTGGGCGTAGTTACTGGGGGAGAGAAACTGTTACCGGTGGGGGAAACTAATTCTTTACTTTCTGAGGGAAAATCCCGAACTAAGTTGGGGAGATGTGTAGGGTTTGGGACGAGAAGCTGGGTTGGGTCGCTGGCAAACGCATAGACCTGAAAAAAGGGAGACTATGGGGGTGTTTGGAGAAAACAGAAATCGCGTTATGCCCTAGTCTAACGTTAGAAATCGCACAAGGAACCAGGGGGAGTCCGATGGGAGCGCCCAAGAGGAAGATAGGGAGGAAAAGTGGAGCGCACCCTTGGTTCTGTTGCGGGTGGGAGCGCAGCTCGAGAAAACGACGAAAGTACTCCAGTTGTGGAAAGCAAAAATAGAAGAGACTCTAGGAAAAAAAGGGGGCCTGCTGACCCAAAACAAAAGGAAATGTCAAAAAGTGGGGGACTTGAACTAAAAGAAGAAAAAGGCATCCACTTTAACAATGGCTTCCCAAAGGGGCAAGAATAAAGGGCAAGGCAACTGGGTTGGTACAACATTGGGCCAGTTTGCGGGAAATGATAGGCACTGGGAGGGGGATTGACTACAACGGAAGGAACTCATGGGCGGAAGGTGAGCTAAGAAGATTTCGGCTCTAGACGGTATTACGATTTCGGAAAAAAACCAATTGCGATCAAAAAAGAAAGGTAAAGCAATGGGCACATCAAGCGCCGAAAACGGGGAAGCCGCATGAAAAAAGGTCACCGACGGAAAAGGGCACGTTTACAGAAGAGGGGGGGGCAAAAAGGCGGATCGAGTACATGGTAAGCTGCCTCAGAACGAAAAAGGCGCCGCCAAGAAGGTAGCTTATGGGAAAAGAAAATAACAATTTGCGGACTGAACAGATGGGAGAGACATTTTCGGAGAATTGGTTCCCCTGGTTTCAATGTGAGGGGTGTGATGGTTATCCAGGAAAAAACGTAGACGGGGAAAAACGAAATGGGCTTCTGTGGGCAGGCAACCACAAAAAGGGAACGTAAGGTGTTTGTGGTGTGAGCAATCTTACAAGAGACCGTCGGCGGACGGAGCGTATACATCGCGACAAAAAGGAAGGCCGCCCTCTTGAAAAGCGCGAGGGGCTAGACCACTGGTCGCTGCAAATGGGAAAAGGAAAACAATCTTTAAAAGGGAGTCAACAACGGGAAGAATCAAGGGGTGGGGAAGGGGGGATGGAGATGGGAAACCCGTTTGGCGACAAACCGAAAAATGGCATCTTTGAAGGGGAAAAGCGGGGATTTCTGACTAGACCACCGGCAATAGCATTTTGGGGGAAAGGAACTTGAGACACGACACCACGAAGAAAGGAAAAAAAAGTCGAGTCTCGGAAAAACAAAGGGAGGAGGCAAGAAGCGAGATAAAGGTGGGCGGGAAGGTGGTCGAGGGACTGTCTGGGAACCCAGTAGACTGTATTGGGCGAAGCGCAAAACCTAACCAAAACAAGATAAGGAATGGTTGTTAGCAAAGGGCCTAACCATCGGCCTGAAGGAATCACTCAGAGGAATCAGCTGCAGGAAAAGTCGAAACGGAGGTTGAAAAGAACGGCTGCCAGGACTGCTCCGCAAGCCCTGGGAGAGAAAAAGGATGGGCGCGATGTTGGGGTTTTGAAAGATTGAATTGATTAGGAAGGAAGGGTACTCCTAAGTGTGCCGGGAGTGGAAAAAGGTAGTCACCACTGGGGCGTGAGTTTTTCACTTCCAATGGAAACAACTTCAAGGGAAAAAAGGAAATGCTGCCCTCGTAGACATTGACAAACCCTGAGCAATAAAAAGAAAAAATCAAATACAGGGAACCGGGTCTTCATTATGTCAATAAATCGAGCGGGGGATCTTCAAATGAAAAATTTAGTATTTGCTTTCCACGAAGAGGGGCAAAACAGATGGAAAGACGGTCGAGGGTGGATTTTTGTTGGGGGGGGTAGATGAAGGGAAACCAGGGAAACCTCAATCGCGGGAAGTTCAAAGAGGGGGTGAACGTGAATAAGGGGGGCTTCATAGAGGTGCTTTGGGAAAGGGGGAGGGGGCAAAACCACGATTTAAATAGGGGGGGCATTGGTCAAAAGGAATGTCAAACACGCTTAAAAAAGGCTCGCCGACCGTCAGGCTTGTAAAGACAACACTAGCGAAATGGGGCCTTGAGGTTGAAATATAAATTTCCGAAACATTTCTAAACCAGTGCCCGACTTACGAGATTCACCCAATCAGTTCCTGGCGCCCTTTGATTATATCTGTTGAAAGTGTGGACTCAGGTCGTTCCACGATTGGTTTCGAGGAGGAAGAAGGCCCACTTTTGAAGGAAAGGGTTTTCAAAAATGATTTGCTTATAGGAAGGGGTTCAGATCTGGCAAATTCTGAGTACTTTTTTCTGCGAAAAGGGCGCGGCAAGCCTTACAAAAAAAAAAATCAAAGTCTTCGCGCAAGAAAAACGTTTCAGAGGAAGGACAGGAGAATCGTGCACTGTAAGCGGCACCTTGTAGTTGTAAGGGAGAACATTGTCGATAAAAACAAGTGGACATCCAAGAGAAATGTGGGGTTGTCCACGCTCGGGCTGCATGCAAAGGGTAAGCAAATCCAATTTGCCTTCAAAAAAAAGGCGAGTACAACTACACCCCCCGCGCCCCAGTAGGGGTGTAGGTCCAGAACAAACACCGCTCAAACTAACAGTCTATCACGTGAAAAAAGAAAAAGGATTACGGACCATCCTTCACGACTAAAAAAAAAAAGCACTAACACATCAAAGTGGAAGAAATAGGGGAGGTGAAGATGAAGGGGTTATGGCAACTCTCAGCAAAAATTATGAGAGAGAAGAGCAACAAAAGGGATGTAAGGTCGTCGTCTTGGAGTGATGAGAGGCTGGGTTGTGGGAGGGGGGGCGGCTGGGGGGGGGTCCTTGTGTGGGTCCAAGGAAGGAACTTCGTTACTGAAGTAAGGGAAAAGGGTAAGAAGGACACAGGTGGAAGGGGGTTAGAATCCATAACTTCGGGGTGAGGGGTGTTGGACTTCGGCGACGAGTTTTGGCAGGGGGAAGGGAGGAGGCCTCGAGAACTGAGCGCGGCGGTGGGAAAAAAACCGCGGGGGGGGAGCTAGTTCGCCAAGGGTACTAAAAAAAGAACAGGCTGCCAGTGGGCACAGATGATCAAGAATTAATAGGGGGGGGAAAAGGAGTGGCTAGTCGCACAGTGACAGGAAGGGAGGGGTTGCTGGTAAGCAGCAGCAGATAAGGCAAGGAAAGACGACCGAAAAAATAAGAGAATCAAGGATCTGCAAAAGTAACCATGAACAGGCTACCACGGGGTAAAGACAGGAAAGGTGAAAGGGGTTTTGCATGGGGGGACTCATGAAAAAGAGTGAACGTGGGACTGATTAACAATACTTATTCGAAAAAAAAGGGGTATAAAGGCAAGGGTGTTATGGGAAATTCAATGTGTGGAATGATGAACCTTATGGAAAAGGTTATATTCTACGGTGGAGGAAAAATTGAGGAAAAAAAAAAAAAAAAAAAAAAATAAAAAAAACAACCAAAAAGGGGGGGGGAAGAATTATCGAACCCGGAAAAGCCTGAGTGTCTAAAAGAAGCGAACGGGTAGGGACTTGTGGGGAACAATTTCAGCCAACCGGGGAGTTCAATCCTGAAGTTCCATAGAAAGGAGGGGAAAAAGGAGGAGGGGTAACAGGATAAACGGATTAAAAACGTTGGTTTTTGGAATCTGGGGCAAGCGAAGGCGCGAATTTAAGGCCGAACGAATCTAACCTGAAAAAGGACAAAAAGAAAAGAGGGGACATCGGCCAATTGGGGAATGGACCAGGTTTCTAGACGGGGATGGGGGAACGGCTGCCTCTACACATTTGCATGGGGGGGGGTGAAGGTGATGGTGAAGGGAACGGGTTACAAGCAGTAACTAATTGCTTAAAGGAGGGTGAAAATGGTCAGGGCATAGCAAAACGATACTAGGGAGGGTTTGACACGGATTCCCAAAGGGAGGTATACGGATCGGAGGGAAGAGAGGACAAACAAAATAGAAGGAAAAGAGGGAGAGAAGGCGGGAGAGTAGCAACACTGTGAGCGGAACATTGAAGAAAACAAGAGGGTCAGCATTCTCATGCTGAAGTAAGAATTGGGGGGGGGGAAGCGGGGAGACAAAAGGTTGCGAAACCGCCAAATGGGGAAGGCGGAAGTTTTTGGGTGGGGGGGGGAGGTTCTTCAGGAGAAAAAACAAGCAAGGGGTGGACGCTTCGGGGGCGAAACGAAAAAAAGGAATGGGGATTCCATAAACACAACAAGTATTGTAGAAAAAGATGAGAGGGGGGCGGTTGAAAGGGTGGAAAGGAGCTGGAAAAATTACTGGGGGGAGGGGGGGGAGGGGAACGAACGCTAAAAAAGCAAAACAGTAACGTCAAAGTCAGTTTGTTGGGTCGCAAGGCCGAAAAACCTCTCAAAGAAAAAAAAAAATCACTACAGTGAGCTGGAGGAGCCTTGTCAGGGGGGAGAAAAAGGGGGGGGTCCAGGATAGCCGAAGCGGATTCGGGAAGGGGACTCCAATATGGGAGGCGAAAAAAAGGTTGGTGGGGAAGGGAGTATAAACACAGACTGCGATTACAAGAGGTATCCAAAGGGAAAAGAATTTCTGTGCACCTATAGGGAGGGGAGGGACTATCGCCACACACTAAAGGTCAAAGAATGATGCTCGTCTCCAGTTAAACCTTGCCTCCGGAAATTCAAAATCAGGAAAAAATGCCAGGGAATAGGGGCTCCGAAAATTAGGAAAGAGAGTAGCAAAGGGGGGCTTTTCAAATAGTTCACAAGCGAGCAAGGCGAATTCTGTAGGGGGGACGCAACTGAAAGGGGGTTTTTAAAGTTTCGGAATGTCCGCAGAAGCAAACATCGGAAACAAAGGACTGCACGGTCTTTAAAGGAAGGAGGCTTAAATTGGTTCGGGAGTGCGCGGAATGTCCCACAAAGGGCAACCTCGGTGTGGTCGGAAGTTCAAAAAAGCAACTAACCCGGATTCAAAAAGCCAAAGATGCGGGGGGTCGATCACATTGCGAATTTGAAAGCGAAAAGTTAAGGGGAAATTGGACAGAAGAGCCGTGCGTATTCGGGAAACCCACGTAATTAAAAAGACCACTTGTGCCTGGTTCCAAGTTGTATGTGGGAGAAAGTGTGAGTAAAAGTGCCGTGCCCTACTTGGGGGTCGTCCCTCCGGCAGTTTGGTCGGGGAAATGTTAAGGTGGGGAATTAGCCAGGAGTTTAATTGGAACAGGGTATCTTCTAAGGGGGGGGGTGTGATAGGCCATCAACAAGGGAGAGCGCAACGGTTCTGACTGTGCAAGGGAAAAGACCAGAATTCGCGTCAAGGGGACTGCGAAACACCGGGACATCCTAAGATAATACCTGGTCAGGGAAAGATGGCAACTTGAACGCGCAGAATTGGGTCGAGTGGGAGGGGGAGAAGTGTGCGAGACCTCAGCCACAAACAGTTTTCAGAAAAAACGATCTCGCATGCAGTCTTCTCGACAAAAAATGGAGAAACTGAAATCGAGGCACAAGTCCAAAACATAAAATGCGGGGGAAAATCTAGTTAGGGGGAGTGGACATACCCAACCAGACAGTATTTGTCTAAACGAAGGGGGGAAAAAAAGGAGAAACGAAGAAGGTACTAAAACATGGCACAAAAGGGTGGAACACAAAACCTGCAGGGGGAGATGTATTTAAGAATTGTTTATCTTCTCAAAAAAAAAAAAAAAAGAGGGTAGGAGGGGGTAATGATAACCACAAAAAGTGAAGGTAAAGAATCAAATCTGCACCAGTGGGGGGTAGCATTGTGGTTGTCAAAAGGGGTGCTGGGGGGGAATGGGAAAGTACGGATCAGGCAGGTGTCGGAAGCAATGCGGGCTTTCGGTCTAAAAATCGCACAGGAAGATGTCGAGTGGGGGTTTTTGTGGGAAGGGAGCTCTCGGGGTTCACGGGGGGTCAGGGGAGCGGACAGTCAACTTAATATCGGACTAGTTTTTTCCCAATAAACTGGACACTTTGCCCGAGGAGCAACACGGTAGACGAAAACCAAGGGGAAAAAGGCTTAGCGTCAATCCGAGGTTCTCGATCCCGAAAAAAAACTATATCTGGAGGAACGAAGACCAAAAAAGAGAAAAAGGAATTGATGGTTGCGCGCAGAGATAACAAGAAAGAATAGGAGAGCAAAGGGGATTTAAAGATCTCCATCAGGTCTATAAGGAAAAGGAAGGGGGCAGGCCGAAAAGCGTGTAAAAAAGTTGGGAAGAGGGGAAGCAAGTGCAGAAAGTAGACTCCCAATAGGGACAGAACGAAAAGTGAAATAGTGGTGGGGTCCGGAAAAACTGGGAAGGGGAGGAAAATCGACAAGGGCCCGGAGTTAGTGTGACATAAAGGCGTAGGAACAGCTATAAGGGGAGGGACCCTCAGAAATACTCTTCTACTGGGAGAAGGGGGGTAACGTCGTAGTGCACTCGGCAAATTTCAGACAAAAGGGGAGCCAGTTTGGGCACAGGAACTGCTCAAAGGGAGAGCAGAGTAACCAGGTTCAAAGGGGGAACAAGTTGGAAAAGTTTTAGGGGTCCAGGGAATTACTGCGCAGAACATTGTCAAAAAGGCAAAGGGGGACTCAATCGACTCAGCCAGCGTGCAAGAAGGGGGGGGAATAGTCAGTTGCAAGGCCTAGGGGAAGGGGGGGAAGGTTTTGCCTGCCTTCTGATAGCCGGTGCATTTTACTGTGATTGGGGGGGGGGGGGGAAAGCAAGGTGTGGGAGAAAATGAAGGTCTAATACAAGATGACGGGGAGGTGGACGTGGGAGAAAGGCACCCGCCCGGAAGAGAATTGATTTTGTGGGGGTGAAAACGAAATCGGAACAGAACGAGGCAAGGGGGGTGGGTTTGGGGGGGGGGGGGGGGGGGGGGGGGGGGGGGGGGGGTTGTGTTGGGGGGGGGGTGTGTTTGGGGGGGGGGGGGGGGGGGGGGGGGGGTGGTGTGGGGGGTGGGGGTGTTGGGGGGGGGGGGGGGGGGGGTGGGGGTGGGGGGGGGGGGGGGGTGGTTGGGGGGGGTCGGGGGGGGGGGTTTGGGGGTGGGGGGGGGTGTGGTGGGTAGTATTTTGGGGGGTGGGGGGTATACTCCTGTTGCTAGGGAGAACTCATCGAAAAAAAATCTAAACAAAAGAGGGAGCGAAAGATACCTTGCATAAACCTCCCGGACGGGGAAGGGAAAGAGGTTGCTACAAAAAGGGGATCATGCTGCCGACAATTAAGAGGTGGGGGGGGGGGTGAACTAGTGTAAGGGGATGAGGTTTCGAACCCAGAGCTTAGAACATCGGGGGTTTCTGGGGGGGAAGCATGAGGGGAGGGAACAAACTAAAAGACGTGGAACGGTGGACTCGCAACCAAAAAAAAAAGAAACTTCTGGAAGATCCAAAAAAAACAGATGGGGGAGAAATATCGATTCTTGCGGTGGAGGGTTTTTTCTTAGAGGGAAGTCCAACAGTCACATGTCGAAGAGCCAAAAAGATACACCGAAAAATCATCGAGATGCGGGGCCTCCAGTTGGGTTGGGGGGTGGGTGACAAAAGGGACACAACAAAACAAAAACATCGTCAAACTTCAAAGTCACGAAAAGGGAGAAGGACTCGAAGAAAGGGGAGGAAATGTTGTAGAACTGTTCGGGAGCGCCCCTCTACTACGCAAAAACGTGAGGGATGACGTGTTGTGGGGGAAGAAGTCACCCAGGAAGTGGAAATAAGGGAGGGGGGAGATTCACCACAAATAAACGCGGCGGGTGATCGGAAAAAGGCCTCAAAATCTTCGGCAAAGCTTCTCCGCTAAAAAACCCTGGAACCACGAGTTCAAATCCATGCCCATGTAGAAGGAAGGATCCGAATCGAGCGAAATGAAAAAATATGGGGGGGGGGGGAAAGGAACAAGTTGAGTGCGACCGACTATGTGGAAGTCTCTGTCCGTCCCAGGGAGGGGGAGAGTTAAATGTTGGAGGGGGGGCTGAAGAAAAGCATCGGCTAAAACTTGAATGGTCACTTCAGGTAAGGTATACCATCACCTCGGACCAGTTTTATCTTTTGGGGATGGGGAATGTGCCAAAAGGTTTGGCTTGTGGTTGGTTCTGAAATGATCAAAAAAGAGCTGGCGTACTATAGCAGCCGAAAGCAGACTGCACAAGGTCTGCTCAAGGGAGGAAAGGGTCCTCGCCACTTGGGGGTGTCGTTAAAGCCGTGCCGAAGGCCAATTGGTCACCGAAAAAGGGACTGAAAGGAACAAGGAGTCCTGAACAAGGTTGAGGGTACTGGGGATCCGGGAGAAGGAAAGTGGGGGACGGTGGTCTCTTCCAGGGGCAAGCAAAAAGGGTTGAAGGTTCCGGTGGCAAGTAAATGGGGTTGGTGAAAAAATGCTATTGCTGAATCAGCATCGAGAAGAAAAAAAAATAATTCGGATAAAAGGGAAAAAAAGCTGCAAAAGAAGAATTCGCGTCAAGGAGGTCAGAAAACCCGTGAAGAAATCTAGGTACAGGGAGAAGAAAAGCCGTTGCCGGAGAGCCGTGTTGAGTTCGTCCGACGAGAGACTCGGGCAGCAAAGGGTCTTAGAAAAACAGATGTCTCTTCGGAAAAGACCTCCAAAACAATTTTTAAAGGGAGCAAAAAACTCGAAGAATACAATACACCCAGAATCCCATCAAGGGAGGGGGGGTGGACAACCATCCAGCGACGGGGGGTGTATAATCAGCACAATAAGTACCGACTCAGACAGCCAACGTTGAAAACCCACAACACGAAAGAAAATGCAGGGGGGAAAAGAGGGGGGGTTAATCTGGGAGGGGTAAACAACAAAAAGGGGGATTCAAAAGAGAGAGAAACCAAGGAAAAATGAATGAAAAATCTTAGGAAAAAAAAAAAGAAATTTGGGTTGGCTTTGGGGGGTCACATTGTGGGAGGGCGTCATAAAGACAAGGGGGGGGAAACGTTACTAGACAAATTGCGGAGGGGAGTTGGGGGAAAACTAAAGCGAAGGAGGGGGTAGAGGTGGTTGTGAGCCTGAGAAGGGGGGAGTTTTGCGGGCACGTGGAGAACGTTACACTGGGGGGAAGCGCGAAGTTTGGGGGGCAAAGAAAAACATGACTAGGGGGGACTCAATTCCGACACTGGAAAGAAGCACCTAAAAAGAAGGGGGCAGTCACTGTGTCAGCCCGTAAGGAGTTTAACAGTGGCGGACGCAGCAAAGGGGGACGGAGGAGGGGGGGTGTTTTCATCTCGCTAAAAACAAGAAGACACCGAAGGTTTGTAATATCACGAGGAAAGGAAAAAATTCAATACTGCCTTTCACCGGAAATGTGTAAAAATTTTTTGGGGGGCAGTCTTGACAGGAAAGATACCTGAAAAACAACCGAGAAAAAATTTAAAGCTTGAAAACCATAAATAAAAAATTCTAAAGGCATACACGGGGTTTTTTTTGGAAGGGGACCTGGGGGGCATCCGAGGAAAAGGGAGACAGGAAAAAATCAATTTCGGTCCACTGGTCGCATGGGGAAAAAGTAACCAGGAAAAAAAAAGTTACAGAGATGGCTGCGAGGATGAACTTCTGAAGGGGTGAGACGGGGATGCGACAGACAAAGCAGTTTGAATCTTTTTCATTCGAATCTCACTCAAAAAGACCGTTCAGGTTAAATACGCAAAATACGTGACAACTCCTGACGTGAACGAAGGGGTAAAAACTGCTTGGGGTTAGGGAACTCACAAGGGGTACAACGCAGGACGCAGGAATAAGGTCAATAGCAGGAAATCGAGTTCGCTATTTGGGGGGGGGCGTGACACGATTTGTCTGAACTGGAAGAGTCTCCTACTGGGCAGGGAATTTTAGGGGGGGAATTTTCCTAATGTTGGGTATCAGAGAAAAGGGAGACGGGGGTAAAGGTGGCAGTGGCTATACCAGAGGCCTCTAGGGAAGGATTTGGGAGTCATCAAACAGACGGAAGCCACGTTAAGAAAAAAAAAAAAAAGTGATCGGTTATACATCGAAGAGAAACCAGAGGGAGGAAAACATCGGATCTATTCGATTCACAAAGGACGAAGCGAAGCTACAAGAGGGGGGGGCACAGCTGGCCGCGAGGGGGATCACTGTAGTAAAAAGTTCCTCAGGGGCGTGGTGAGTTATGACAACAAAAAAAAAAAGTTGAGCGGCAATCGAAGCGGGGGGGGGGAGGGTTTTCGTAGTTGGAAGTCGACCCAGCACTTCTCGTTTGGACTTATGAAGAAAAACACCACAGGACCAAGCAATCGAGAGAAACACAACAAAAACGAGGGTCTTAGGCCCCTAAAGAGAGATGACCCGAAGTTTGCTGTGAGGTGGGGGTCGTCGACGCTTCAATACGGGGTTTTCGAAAGCAATCACGGAAGAAAGGGGGGGCACAAAAAAGAACAATCCATTGGGGGGGGGGGGTTGTCAACAACCCCAGAGGGACACCATGGCAAGGAATCAAGAAAGTTTCAGGCGCGGAGCTTCAGCCTGACATTGTTTGACGGGTGTGAACTGCATCGAACAGTGTCTCAGGCCCAGAAGAGGGGGAGGCTAAGATGGGGAGTAGGGGGGTGGGTTGTCGCGGGGGAGGGGGGGTATAAGGCATAGAAGGTCCACCAAAAGTACAAAAGGGCAAGAACTGGTGGGCTGAACCAAAAAAAGGTCTCGCGGCGGGTGCTATCGCGTAGCCCACCAAGGGGAAGGGAAAGGATTAGCCATGTCGAGGTGCCAAAAATGGAGAGGCCAGTAAGAAACTTCTGGGAAAAGGGAGGGGGACTCCAAAAAGAGATCGAAAAGGGTCACTGACGCCATTTGTTGAAGGGTCTACGAAAGAGATGGCCAGGAGGGCGGTCCGAGGGAGGGATCGGGGTGGGGGGATTTTCTGAGGTCAGAGGCCAAGAGTAAAAAGGGCTTTCACGTAAAGGGGGAAAAAATAAAGGAAGCGTCAACGGTCCGGCAGCGGGGGCGGAGACAATGCAACAGAGGGGTGTTCCGGATGTAAAAAGACGGACCGGGGGAGGAAGAACCGGAGAGATCCGGGGGACAGGTATTTTAGCTCAAAACATTAGAAAGGGGGCGCGAGGAAAGGGAAGGTTTGAATAGAGAAAGGTGCCTAGTCATTGAAGACTGGAAAAAAGTTTCCGTGAAAAATTCAAAATTCCCACCAAAGGGAGAGACCCACTTGTTGGGAATCCGTGTTGGGTCCAGGTCAACGTCACGGGATTGGATGGAGAAGAGGCCCAAACTTTGAAATTCCGGGGGGGGTGCAGCCGGCGGTAAGGCCGGATAGAAACAAGTAGGGGGAAAAATACTTGGGCGGAGAGCGTCAGAGTGTTTCCTTCGAGGCTCAAAAGAAAGTTCGCAGTCCGGAGAGGACCCCCGGAAAGTCTAATTCCGGGCGCGAATGGGGACCTGGGAAAAAACTCGAAATTGTTCGTTTTTTTTCTAAAGGGTCACTAAAGGACTGGAGACAAAAAGAGACCTGTGGTAAAAACCCTAGAGCCTGCAGACTCTTAGAAAACCCTGGGGAAAAAGGGAAAGAGCCATCGTCCGAAGTAAAAAAGACAACCTGACCCAAGGACGAGGGTCTTGGGTTTATTTGGATAAAAAAAAAAGACAGAATGTTGGAGTATCATACGTCAACTACAAAGAAAAAATCCGACGCAGACAGCAGTTGGAAACAGAAAAAAAAAAAAAAACCAAGTTTGAGAAAAGATTCTTGTATCGGAGGGGGGGGATCTCTCGAACAAAAACTTATGAGAAAGGATAAGAAAGGAAAAAAGGTCAGATTCAAAAAACAGGAGGGGGTTATTTGGTGTTCATGTGGTGCGCGTCATGGATCTTCGGGGGAAAAAGGGGGGAGGATAGAAGTTGGGATGGCAGGGGTGGAGGAAAAAACCAAAAATAGTCGGGGGAAAGGGGTTGTGGTGGGGGGGGGGGAGGCGGAGCGGTCAGT
>Ga0179593_1510396_pt1 | contig 31423 bp, 40 predicted proteins | sample CZODoug2_1_08_16_FD_185931 | JGI IMG/M metagenome (GOLD analysis project Ga0179593, IMG submission 185931) | Vadose zone soil fungal communities from Angelo Coast Range Reserve, California, USA - CZODoug2_1_08_16fungal (PacBio error correction) | ecosystem: Environmental > Terrestrial > Soil >...
AGATCCTTTGTTTACGGCCAATACGTTCAAGAGGGACGAAAACAAGAATTACAGCATCAGGGGGAAGGTGATCAATTCTGGAATGGGACGAAGCCATGGAAGGTCGACGAAATCGGCGATGGGACACCGGGAAATTTGATGCCAGTTGACGAGAGAAGGGGGCTATCGAGAAAACATAGTCAGGGGAGACTCGTTGTGGAAACAGCTATAGGTAGTGCTGGTACTGTGGATATCTATGACGGAAATGATGATAGCTTGACCAGCAGCCACCCCAGGGGGAGAACATGAAAACCATTGGTAATGGAACTTAGATTACGCCTCTTAAGTAGCTGCCGTTCTTCCCGATGGAGATTCTCTCCCAATAGAAACAGAAAGAAAAGGGAACAATGCTTATCCGAGATGGGGGGAACGGAAAGGGGTTGTTCGTCTAAGATCAACACCAAGCACGGAATAAGAAAGTTGTACTAGTATGACAGACAGTTCGGCGGGCGACTCACCAGACAAAAAGGAAAGAGGAAAATTGTAGAGTGGGTATAAAAGGTAAAGACGTAGACAGATAGCTATCATTCACCATACGAAGGACCAGTCGATGGGAAGTAGCAAGAGGTGAGGGTCACGAAAGGGGGCTTAAGAACCTGTAGAAGCTAGAGAAACTCACTTATTGCGTTCGCGGACTCAGAAGGATCCCTCGCAAGCCCAGGCTGGTTGCGTGAAGGAACGGGTGAACGGCCGTGGGGGGATGGAGGTAATTAGGTTGCCTACCACTACAAAAAACCAGGGTGAACGTGACGCTGGAAAGGAAAGGGAAAATAGGGCCTAAGCTTCAAACTATGCAAGGAGCCATGACGGAGGGAGGAGGGGGGGCGCGGATGAGGGACATTGACAGGAAAGCGCCGCAGAAAGGCAGCAACATCGAAGAACAGAGGGGGGAAGGGCGGAATCCTGTTCAAAGCCCAAGCAAAGACAGGAAAATCAAGTGTCAAATCGGTTACGGGTCAAATCAATTGGGGGCAAGAGAGAGGTGAGGAACAAGGCCCATGTAACATAATGTAGCGGGGGGAGGGGGAGTGGAACGGGTGGACGACTATTATGGACAAATGAATATGGTTTGCGGGTAGTCACATACCGGAGCCATCTTTTTTTTCTGGAAACTGGGAAGACGAGGGGCCAAATCTTTCCAAAGGAGGGGAGAAATAAGGAAGGGGAAAGAGAAGGAGGAGAGGTCAGAGGACAGGACCTAAATGGGATGGTAGCATGGAGTGCGGTGCCAGGCCTGGCACATAAATACACCCGAGAAGAGCGCGTTATGCCAATAGAGGGATAAGGGGGAAGAGAGAACAGACTGGTGAAGGGCGAAGTGCCGAGTGTGAAAGAGGGGAAAAAAGTACAATGCAGCGCGAGAGGAAAGTCACGTAGAAGGGGAAGGAGATCCAGGATGAGGAAGAGAAAACGAAGGTGGAGGGGCTATCGCCAAACGCACTGGGAGGGAGGGGGAAGGGCGAAAATACCCAATTCCCCCTACACCGGGAATCAATCCGTTGTATAGGAAAAAATACTGGATACAAAACAACTCGAGAATTGGGTGGAGGGGAGCCTCATATGACCATAGAACTGGCTCAATCCCAGCCCCGAAGATCGGTAGAGTGGGGGAAAAGGGAGAAACAAGAGGGTAAAACAATGGTGGTGTCCTGCCAGAAAGCGAGAGGAAGGGGAAAACAATTGTGCAAAAATGAAATTCGAATAGTGCAGGGAAAATAGGGGGAAACTGAGAGCATGGGAAAGAGAGAAGGTAATAGGAACGAAGGCAGGTTGTGGATCGGTTCGTGGAGGGGTATGGCCGCCCTTGAATCGATATCCTATAACAGAGGGAAAGAGGAAACGTAACCTCGCGAAAAAAAAGGAAAAAAAGACGGAGATGGTAGTTTTTGCATTTGTGCTCTGGTCGACATCCGGAGGGGTTTAGGGAGACCGCCCTGGTAATCACAAACAAAGAAAAAATGTGTGTGCTGAGAAAAAAATACAAGGAGGGGCAGACATATAGGCGGAAGGTGAAATGAAAACGAGGACACACGAATTGGTCAGAAGCTTCGTAGAACTTGAGAATTGGGGGCCATGAAGGGGTGGGGGGAGGTACGCGATGATAATTCGTGGGTCGTTCTCTTCAGGATATTGACGTGGGGGGAAATCTTCCGCCAAAATTGGCACGAGTGCCAGGAAGGGTGCGGCATGGGGGGAGATTAAAGAGGGCGTTTTAGTTTTCTAGGGTGGGAGGGGGCACGGGGAGAAGTGAAATCAGGAAAGGGTTGCTTCAGACGTGGGAGGCAAGCGCGCTGAGGATCTAACGCATTAACTGATTGCGCATCGACTTGAACGAAAGAGTTGGGGAACGAGTTCGAGGGGGGGGCAGGACTCTCTCATGGAGCATAAGGGTTGTTCAATTCGTCACTGGTAATCCCAATCCGAAGGGGTTCAATGTAAAGGAGGGAAGCCGAGGAATAAGAGAAACCACTGAAAAGTAGCGGAAAAAGAGTCCGGCAACGGAAGCTGTCACTTTGTACAACCGTGAGGGGGGGAAATCGGGATCACACGTGGGTGAGATGGAGGAGGGAACGCGGTAAAGGGCACCCTGGGGGGTCAACTCCGAAAGGGACAATGGGAATCCCCGCCCGAAGGAGGAGAGGCCGGTTCCCCATCGTCACGTAAGTGGGCAAACACGGAAGGGAGAACAGGGAAAAAAGCCAGCAGAGTTGAAGGAGAATTTTCGCAGAGTACGACTGCCCCAGGACGAGAAGAGGAGGGGGGAAGAGGAAGAATGCTCAATCTTTACGCAGGGGCAGGGAAGGGGACCTGACTGCCTCGAGAGCGAAAATACGGGAGAGTCGTCTGCATCAAAAGCCGAAAAGGATCTGAATCCTGTGAAAACCCAGGAAAAGGGTTCCGTTTTACACACTGCACAGGAACTGGGATTGGGCGGGTCTACTCGCGGCCCCAGGAAAGATAGTCCAGAAAAGAGGAAAGGGGAGTATTTGTAGAGGCGAAGGCGGGAAAGAAATCGGCTCAGGGGCTGTACAAAGCACCGGACGGTGACACTAATCTCGAAGAGTAGGAGTTCCGGGCGGAGGATGGGCTGGTAAGGGTATGCGCCGGAAATCCGAACCGCATGCACACTAGGGTAACAGGGCCGAATAAGGAGACAAGGACGCAAAAAAAGGAATGAAGTAAGAACGCGAAACGCCCATCGGAAAAAATGTTTTCTTAAGAGAGAGTAATACTAAGCTGCACGATGAAAGCAAGGACCTTTAAATTGAAGATGAGAATAATAAATGAAAAAACGGAGAGGAACTGGAGAGAGAAGGTGAAAACACCTGGGTGACCAAACAGGCATTGATGGAAGAGCAGAAGAGTGGTGGCCTAGGCAAACTGGGATGACGCGAAAGGGGCGAGGAGGGACCGTGGAGAGCTTTCATTAGGGGAGGGTTCAGGGAGGTGAGCAGGGTGTCAAAAAAAATAAAAAAAAAATGTAAACAGCGAGAAGGGGCAGGAAAAAATATAATAGACATCGGCTTCAGACCGGGAAGACAATTCGTGCATCAGGGCTCTAGAGCACACGCCCGGATGAGTAGCACGACAAAGAATGGCTAAGAGCGAGGGGTGCATGCGCGGGGTAACACTTTGTCGAGTCGTAAAAATCAAAAGGAAGGCGAACTCGCGGTAACATAATAAGGGATGAAGCAAGGAAGTTGTGGAGGGGGGGGCTAATAAGCGTCAAAAAGATGTTAGGTATTGCGAGCTGAAAGTCCAAGAGGGAAATGACTAAAGAGGAGCTAAGAAATGGGGCAGACCGGACTATCCCCAGGAGGGCTTGAAAAAAATGCGATAAGACCGGTATCGGGCGCACCTCCAACTGAGGCTAGGTAGGGGTTGGGCGACTTAATATGACCGAATGATGCAGGCCGTAGTTTAGGGGGAATACGGGACAAAGGGAGTTGTGAGACAAAGGGTGAAAAGAAACAAAAGCTACCCTTGTGCTCTCGCGATTGAAAGGATTCCGTGGTAAATCGCACTGGGAAGGGAGAAGGGGGGCTTAAAACCAACAGGATAAAGAGAACAGGCAAGAGGGAAATAAAGGCGGTCGATCCAGTGAGAAATGAAGAACGCTAGCATTAGGGGGGGGAAGCCGTGGGAGGAGGGGACAACCGGAAAATGGGAAGGGGGATGCGGACCGCGCCTCTATGGAGAGTAAAGAAGGCATAAAAAAGGTAATGATGGAAGGAAAGGCTGGTGGCGAGAAAAAAAAGTAAGAACAGTTATCGTAATTCCGGAGACGGATCAGTGAGGGGGACTAACTAGACGATGGGTCAAAATCCAGTCCAACCTAAGTGGCAGCGTAGGAAAGGATGCTGGGTGAACGAAGTCGCGCCGAATGGCTGGACGTGAGGAAAGGCGAGGAAGCGCGTCGAAACGTTTGGAGAGAGGGACCAGACAATCCTATAGTACTCGATGAGATACGTTCTGGGATCCGAAATGTGCAAACAAGTCCCCCCGGGGGGAGGATGGTGACCAAACCGAATGGGGGTGGGGGCGGGATAACCACGGGCAAAGGAGTGTTTGGGGAAGTAATGCGAATCGGAAAGACCTGGGAAAGAACAACACAAGAAGGGAGGAGAAAAAAAAATCCGCGAGGAAATACCGGAGGAGTGTGGGGGGTGGGGGGGGAGAGAAATGGGGAAAAAAGACACATGCTCATATCATGTGGCGAGAGTAAGTAGGGGGACGCAGTACGCCCGACGTGAAATGAAAAGCGGGAGGGAAGTGCGAGAACCAGGTGACTCGAGAACAAATGCAAAAGAACGTCTCAGCAGGAGGGAAAATGGTCACAGGTCCGGAGAAAATTGGTGAAAAGGGGTGTAAAAAGATAACACGTCCGGGAAGGGACTTTGTAAATTCTACCCTCGGCGGAGGGGAGGGAGACCATGAACGGTCAGTGGGAAAAAGCAATCAGCCCACATAGGAGGAGAGGGGATGCGGGTACTGACGAAAGGAGGGGGATGCATGAGAAAGCAGGTGTCGGGTCTGGCGACGGTAGATTAAAAAATCACGATTTTTGCAGGGGGTGGAGCAGGGGAAAAAAAAAACGGATAAAATGGATCGCACGGCAGGGGAGGCTCAGAGAAAGCATGGGCAGGTTGTCAGTGTGGCAGAAGAGGAAAGAGGAGGGGGCAAAGCCCTGAGGTACAATAAGGGCCGAAGAAGGGGAAAAAAAGGGCCAAGGTTAAAATGGGGACCGATAGGAGAGCGGTGGCAAGGGGGAGGGCACAAAATAGGGGGGGGGGCTTGCTACCAAGTGTGGGGGGAGGAAAACAAGATATAATGAAGGGAGGGTGGGAGGGGACGCTGCTCTGGAAAAGAGGAGGGGAAAGGGAGAGGCAAAACAGTAAACCTAGGGGGGGGAAAGCAAGGAACATGGGGCAGGGTGAAGAACAAAACTCCAGCTGGCAGCAAAAAGGGCATACCGTAGTACTTAGGCACGGTGCGGGATGGCAAACGTCAAGGGAGGAGAACCTCCAGGACTGGGAACCGGGGAAAAACGGAGGTCATGAAAAAGGGAGGGGAGGGGTGGAAGGCTCAACAAGGATTGGCGTGGTAAGGGGGAGGACGGAACGGAGAGGGGACATAAAGGGGCAAGATGCAACAGACGAGAGGAAAAAATTTATAGGGGGAATGACAAGTGTACTCTGGCAAAGGTAAGTCTGAAAGAAAAGGTGGAGCTTGGTCAAGAAAGAAAAAGAATAGAGAAAAATCGAATGGCTCGGGGTTGGTAGATCAAAAGCTTTGTCACAGGATGAAGGACTCAAAGGGAGGAAAATGGTGGGGCTTGGACGCACCTGGAGAGGTGTCCGAAGAAGGGGGGGGGAGGGTTAAACTGCATGCGGTTGTTAGGGGGAGGAAATGAGTGCAAGGATCGCTTGATGGGAGACTGATAAAAGGCTTACACGGAGAAATCATGGGGCTGGGAGGTTTAGAATATGAATAATTGAGCGTAGCAGTTACGGTGGAGGAGAGGTAGGCGGCGTCGAAATTAGCCACGACATAAAGTCCGGAAGAGGACGTAATGTCGTACGGTGTTCCAGCTTCAGCAACGCCGAATTGGGGAGAAACGAGACCTTCGAAATTGATAATAAAAAGAGAATGAACTGCAAAAAAGACAGCCTGAAATGATTCACATGTTGTGTTGGGCCAGATGCGAGCTGTACAATCCGCATTAAAAGTCATGCACAGAAGAGAAATTAGGACTGGGGGGAGAGGGGAAAAAAAGAAGGCGCTTGTAAGGAAGAAAAAAAAAAAAATAGACCAGGGAGTGAGTGTGATACCGGAAGAAACGTGGGAGGGAGGCGCCAGGAGGGCATGGAATGACCTTAAAAAGTAGCCCAGATACGAAAGAGATGGGAGGGCGAATTAAGGTGTCTCAAAAGAGGACAGGAGTGGAGAAACGCAAACAGGGGAGAGGGAAATAAACGAGGAGGGGAGGGAAAGAGGTTGTTGGGGAGGACCAAATCCTTAAAATCCGGGGACGTGAAACAAAGTAACTCAGGGGAAACTTGAGATTTGGGGAGGGAAAAGTTCCATGATATTACTAATCACAGCGGAAAGTCGCGAAGGAAGGAGGAATCAAGCAGACGACCTTGTCTAGACGGACTATCGATGACACCGGAATTAGGGACTTTGGGGGTGTATACGATAGAACGCCGTATAATGTTATTGTTCTGGGGGGAGAGTAGAAGGAATCCGGGCCGATCCTACACACAGGTTAAGACAGGGTATCACTACTATGACAACTGGAGTCCTGTAATTATGGCAGTCTTGACAAGAAGGAGAATAGAATTTAAAAAAATGGAAGCACAAAGCCCCTAGGGACAGAAAGACAAAAAAGATGACATTTCCCGGGCTGATGAAAAAAATGAAGTCCGCCGGCGATCCGCATTAATTGTCCATATAGGAAAACAAGAGGGGGATAAACGGGACTCGGCCAGATCGGGAAACCCATGGTAAGTAAAGGGAGAAAATCCCATAGAAGGATCGAAATCATGATGCGGGTGAGAATAGGTCACGAGTGAAAAAAAGAAGGAAAAAATAGGTTGTCCAACGCCGGGGGGAGGTTCGAAAAGGGTAAAAGAAGCACAATTCGTAGCGACGTAGTTTAAGAGGGAAAAAGAAGGGGAATTACTTGTCTAAAATTGGGATGGAAGCTGGGAGAAAGGGAGGCGGTGGACATAGAGAAACATCGACTGAAGACAAAATAGGGGTCACGATATTCTTCCATTAGTATAAAAAGGAAAATATAGGGAGGAGGTAGGGCGAGCCAATAGGACGGAAAAGGAGACAGGAACCACAGCAAATGGAATCCCCATCACAACGCAAAGGGGGGGAGGCATCCGTGTCCAAAGTCGAACTGAGTGTATGCCGTCGGGAGAGGGAAAAGAGGAAAGCTCAGTCAAAGAAAAGACAAGGGAAAGGGAGGGAAAGGGAAAGAGAACGGGTTGGCGCCGTAAGAATACGGGGTGAAAGTGCGTCACCGGTCCTGAGAAATCTTTTTGGATGGAATGTGGAACATGGTCACTATAGCAAAGACTAAAGACAAGAGAGTTGGAGCGGTCAAAGGGGAGTGGGAGCACAATGAAATAGCATCTATTAGGGGGGGACCATCCAATAGAAAGGAAGCGGTAATTATCGAATCGAAAGGCGTGCAGGAGAATGAGAATGAACTGGGTTAAAATCTGGGGCGGCTTTGGGAAACGAGGAGAAGGGACGCGGACAAAACGCAACTGCAAGTTGGGGGCAGGAGGAAAACTTCAAAGCGTCCCGATAATACTCCAGTTCTTGGAAAAGAGGGGGTGCAAGAAGAGAAAGATCAGCCGGGCAGGAGGGACCTCGAAGCCAAAGCAAAAGACGGTAACAATGGGATGTAGCATCGTGTAAACCTTTACAGGGAGAAGTCAGTGTGAGGAGGAGAAGAGTGCGGGGGTAAGTGGCGAGTCAGAAAAGAGACGGAAAACGAGGAACTCCCAAGAATTGGGGATGAATTGGCGACAGTCGTGAAACAGTGGGTAAGCTTAGGGGAAGGACACCCCCAATTAAACTACGCCGGCCGCAGGAAGCTTTCCTACCACGAAAAAAAAGGGGGGAAAAGGGGACCTCCCAAGGCGTCAAGATACGCTTTGTAGGGTAGGAGGAAGCGGTTAAGTGCGTTACATCAGGGAGGCACGCGAATAAATGGGTACTTCGCTTAAAAGAAGGAGCGCGCAATAACCCTTAGAATTGATTGGGGAAAATGGGGCACGGGGATGCACGAAAAAGGAAGGAGGGTTCAGCCACTGGTAAAATCATGCGACAAAGAAGGAAAGAATTGCCGTAGCAACGCAAGATCCCACTGATATGGGGGGGGAAAGGAGTAACCAGTGTGCACGCAAGTCACAAAGGAGCGGGCGAGCGGTGGGGACCTTCAGGTAAGGTGGTGAGGTAAATCAATATAGGGGGGAGAGAAGGTCATCAGAGTACTAGGGAGAAGAAGGAGGGGAATCTAGTCGAAATGAGAAAAAAAATCATCAAATGCCAAACTGACGGGTTCGCCAGGGGAAAGGAGGTGGTATGAAGGGGAAAAAAAGGGAATAACCTGCCGTTAACAATTGTCTTATCGGGGGAGAATCTGAGGGAGAGAGAAAAAGGATTGACATCTGGACCTGCAAAATAGGGGCCTTAGGGAAAGGAAAGAAGGGAACACGCTAAATTGTTCTAAATCACGGGAATCGTATCCAATAAGAAGGGGGGGTTCAAAATATTAACCCATGAAGACTAGGGAGGAAAATAGATATAGTGCCCGAAGTGCGATTACAGCGTTCACTACAAAAACATGGAAAATTAACATGCTGGGGAAGCAGGGCTTTGAACGGTTGAGAGTCTGAGGATTGAAAAAAGTCTTAAGATACAAGGTGAAACCTGTTCTAAAACTAACGAAAAAAAAGGGGCCAGCGCCTATCGAATAAGAGAACGACAAAAGACAGCGCCGTGGGACCGGGGACGGCATAAAAGGAGAACCGCGTAGCAGAAATTATAGCAAAAGGAGAAAGTCCTAAGTGGGCCGATACACCGGAAAAAGAGTCGTCTGCAGTGAGGAACAAAGGACCGCGGCTCTTGAGGTAGCCCGTCAAGGGGGCGTAGGAACTGCAAGAGATCAGAGGGGACCCGAGTCCCGGGGAGCCGCCTTGCGCGACCGGTTGAGGTTGCAGCTCTGTCTCCTTTCGGGAGGGAGGGTGCTAGTAAACTAAACAAAAGGACAATCGAAGAAAGGAAAAATAGGCCGACAAATAAAAAATGCGCTTAAGAGAATTTTGAAAGCACTATGCGTCGAACGGATGAAAAAGCGGCGGATTGAATATCAGGGCGGGGAGGGGATAACCTGCTCATGAAGTCAGGGACCGAAGGCCTCACGCAGGAAATCCAGTCATAGCGAACGACCCGAGAAGGGGGGACAAAAACAACATCACAAATTTGACAAAGAAGGCTAAGCCGCCAATCACTTCACAGCAAGTGCACATGCGGGGGGGGAAACTGAAGCCGAGAAATCAAGAAAAAAGAAAAGGGTGAGCAGAAGAGTATAAGGGAACAAAAGGAATGCCCTGGAGAAAACACACATGACTGTATGTAATGAGTCTTGCGAGGAAAAAAGGAGAGAATCGCGCGAGCTAAGGGTCACGTAAAGGTTGAAGCCTAGGGGAGAGTCGGGGGAACAATGTGGGGGTGCGATGGCGGATTTTCCAGAGCGCCGAAAGTACCCGCCAATCATCCAGATGCGGGGGGGAAAAAAAAAAAAGAAAGAAAAAAAAAGAGTCGGGACGAATTCGTGCGCGTAAAGGGAAAGTAACCACGCCCACTGTGGATGTGAAAACGGCCTCCCGGCGCCAACTCGGAAAAGATTGGTGACAGTGATCGGGGGAAAAGCGATGGCACACGGAAACAAGGACGACTGAGAAAAATCACCGCACAAGGGCGGAGGGGAAAAGGGAGCGCATGTATGATGGGGTCGAACAATGGAGAAAAAAATCGAAAGAGGTCTAAGGGAAACGCGAAGTAGAGAACTTCGGGCATAGGTAAGCTGGAAAAATAGCTGGCGCCAGCGGGAAACTAAAAAAAAAAGGGAAAGGGCTGGAAGGGTTGTAAGGGAGAGGGGGGCTCAAAACAGTGTTGAAGAAAGGCGGCGAGGGGGAGGTGGGGAGAAACGGGAGTGAGAAGTGGAAAGGAATGGAAGGGGGGTGTCGGCCCCCACAAAGCGGGGATGAAACAGAGACGGGAAAAAAAGAAAACTAGCAACCCTTGTGAAACGGGGAACAAATGGGGGGGGGTTTCTTTGAAGAGACGTTAGGATGGGGAAACATGGGAAAGTGAAAGGCATGACAGACAGGGGGTAAAAATTCTCACAAGTCGCGGGGTACGAAAGGGAGATAAGTGGGACATACTGAAGGTAAATGGGAGTGCGAGGAGGGAAAAGACTAGGAGTCTCACATGTAAGAACAGTGTGATCGCAAGAGAAGCAAAGTTGAGCCGGAAAGGAGTCTATCAGGCAGCAAATACAGGGAGAAACAAGAAGTAAGAAAACATGGCGCAAATCGGGGAAACACAAATTACGGCGGGGGGTTTGGTCAAGTTAAAGAGATAAAATCTTAAAATCGAGTTACGGGATCGAGTTAGATAAGGGGAAGGAGGGCCGATCTACTCTAGTGATAAGACGAGTGCGACGAAAGGTATTCTTGCTAACGATGAAATCAACGTGTGAGATTTGGAAAAATAAGGGAAGGCGGGGGGGTGGGGGGGGGGCTGGCTAGGGAAAAAGGGTAAGGACCAGTTTTCGGGGGAGGTGAAGATTAGCAACCTAGTGTAAAAAACCCTCCGGATGCGGTGCCGACGCGCTCGGGAAAAAATTGCTCGCGACTGTGGGGAAAGATCTCGCAGCAGGGGGAAAAGTAGGTGGAAGATCGAGAGGTATGCGGACATTAACGGCAAGAAAAAAAAAGGAAAAGCGAAACGTGCAAAAGAAGGTACCCCATGGCTCGATGTGGCCCTTGGCAAGCCCGGATCTCACGGGGGATTCCAGTTGGTCCGTCGCATAGTCCTCAGGTGGAAAAAACATGGGGTTCACAGATCAGGCGACTAAAAGAAATAAAAGAGGTGTAGGTTCTAGAACTTCGGACGTGGGCAAAAAAGCCCGGTTCCAGCTGGGAAACCTCTGACTTCACCTCACCACCTTCAGGTGGGGGGGAATAAGGGGTAAATAAACTACTTTAGAATTGAGAATAAATGTGGGGTGAAGGAGGACGAAGGGCAATCCGTTCGGTGTGGGGTAGAAGCAAAATAGGAATCATTCTATAATCATGTATTCCGCCCAGGGGCGGAAGAAGGGAAGGTTTCCAGCCAACGCTGCAGTTGAAGGAAAGAGAGGCGAAGAGGGGGGGGGGGTGGGCTAAATCCTTACCAGATTACAAAGATGGGCTCAGGCCTGAAAAACTTTCTAAAAAGACACGGGGGGGAAGGCGCATCTACAAAGGTGATTGTATAGCAGAGGGGGGAAAAAGAGGGAAATAATAAAATAAACGAAATCGCATTCGGGGGCTGGAGGCGAGAGATAAGTTCGGGACCTCGCGGCAAAAAGGAGGTAGGTCCTCAACGGTAAAGGCACAGGGGGAGGGAAAAAACATCTCCGGCATTCAAATAGTTCAGGATCGATTGGGATTGTACAAGATTAACCAGGAGAGACTGACTACCCTGGGGGGGGGGGGGAAGTGCGGGAGAGATTGGAAAGATGACGGCGGCTGGAAGAGGAAGAGAAAGAGGAGGTTGCGGTGGAGGGAAGTGGGGGGGGAAAACGCGTCTAGTTCCCAAATGGGCAATAAAAGAGAAAGCCGGATGGCGACAGGGAGAAGTATCTGAGTCACTATCATGGTTGGGCTCGCATGGATCAAGCAATGTGAGCTTGGTGGAATAAGGACCAATTCACAAGGAACGACGACCAGGGAAAGGTTAGAAACAAGGAAAGAGAAGAAAGGCAGGGGGGTCAAAAGGAAAAACCTAACAACATGGGGGGGGAGGTCCGAAAAGAGTAAAAATACACTTTCGTGGAAACCGGGTCGTAGTCAAACGAAAATGGAAACGTGACGTCGTATAAGTAAGGCAATATGATCGTCTGTGAATAGGTGAATAAAAATATTAAAGGGACGTGATGAAAGGTGGACGAGAAAACCATGTGTGTACATAAAAGTGGAAAAAGGGTAAGGCGATGCACATAGGAGAGGAAAGTCTTGAAAAAGATTAGCCCAGAAAATAAATTCTGCCAGCGCGAAGGGAAGGGAGCCATGCGCACGAATTTTCGTGAGAATCGCTCTCTATCGAGAGAGAAAAAAAAGGCCTGCCGGACGGAAGATACGGTTTAGGTTTCAAATGGTGTGGTGGGGTGGGCAGGTCGACTGCCAAAAAGCTCATCATTCCAGCCGGCTGGCACCAGAAATACCGAGGAAAAGGCGGAGCGGGCTAAAAAAATAAAAATGGAGTAAATCAATACGTGGCATCGTGCCTGGACTGAGGAATTCATCCAGACGGAAAATAGGGACCATGGATTCGTCCCTTCGTGGGGGGGGACGGAAAATTGATAGAAAGAGATTAATGCGGGCCCGGTCCAAGAGGGGAAGAAGGTGAAGAAAAAGTTAAGCAAAAAACCACGAAAGAACTACTTTGTTTGTTTGGACGCAAGGCAACACGGGAAGAAAAAGACCTTAATATCGCCAATTAATCCAGCTCTTGGAAGGGGGGGGGGGAGAGAAAAGGTCCTGGTGTTAAATAGATAAGTCTGGTAAAGTGTCGCGACGGGGGGCGGGCTGATAAACATGAGGACTAAAATTCGTCGAATCGATAGAGGAGGGTTGATCTGCTAGATTGTGTGAAGATCTAAGCATACGGTAATGGGGGGAGGGGAGGAACGGAAAATATGCATCTCCCAAAAACCCATTGAAACATCAAGGGGAAGAAAGGAGGGAGAGCCTCGGTTCTTCATAATTAGCTGGTCAAGGGTAAGGACCGCTAGAAGAAGAATGACGGATCTCGAAAAGGCTGAAAAAGAGGGGCGCATAGGAACGACAGATTAATTCAGAATCAGCGAAGAGGGAGATCCCGCATTTTCCAATAGTGTAAACAAAGAAAAAAGATGGGGAGATGAACACGAAAAACATCTCCTGTAAACGGTAATCCTGATGGTTGTCGTGAGAAGATCGAAATAGATAATAATGGAAGAAGAAGCAACGAAAGTTGCGCAGCATGTGTTACGTAAAGCAGGGTCGAAAAGGAGAAAGGGGTGGGAATAACTGTCGTAAGCTTGGAGGAGTGGAGGTAAAGCTTGTCGGACAAGAGGGGGAGATGTCGGAGGTGGGGGGGCTGACAAGTCAAGGAGAGGCGGGAGGAGTGATAATCTGGAAAACCAGGATCCAGTTAGTCTGGCAAAGCCAAGCGAGAAATGTGCCTTCAGGAGGAAAAAACAGAATGTCAATGTGCCACAAAACGATTGAGAAGCGGAAAGAAAAGAAGACCCGGGCCGCACCGCACAAACTCGGGGAAAGGAACAAGAAAAAGATGACAAAAAAAGGCTGCTTCGCCTACAAGGGGGGGGGTAAGAAGAAAAGTGCGTCAGAAAAAATCAAGACGAAAGGGGGTGTGGAAGTGATCGGAACGTTTGAGAAAGGGAACCTCGGTAAACTTAAAGGGTCGAGGGCAGGCAAAGAATAGATGGGTGGGCTTAAAAGGGTGAAGCCGGAGGTAACCGAAAAGAAGGTCAAGAGAGCGCTCAACAGCAAAGAGAACGGGGAGAGGTTCTTGAAGAGGAGAACAATGATTAAAAGATGGTGATGCCATAACGCAAGGGAGGAAGGGACGGCGTCGTCTCAAGACAGGGAAAGTTTGCCGAGAGAGAAACACTGGGTGGAGAACGGCTTTTGAAAATGAACCCAAAAGTGAAGGGAAAAGGCTTGAAGAGGAATCAAAAACGTAAAGCATGTGCTGAAGGAGTGAAAAAAGAGTGGGTGCCCTATGCCAAAACGTCAGGGCGGGGATTGGGGGGGCGGAAACAACCGACGGTGAGAAGAAGAAAAACATGGGACCAGACTGAAAGAAATATCATAGCGGGGGGTGGGTGAGTCGTATTTACATAAAAAGGGAAACGGCACGTCTAAGAAGGAATAAAAAACAGGGGAGTGATTGTGGAGCAGTGAGTGAAAAAACATTTGGTTTGAATGCTAATGAGGCGACAGGACAAAAGGTAAAAATGCCAGCGGCGCGGAAATCGGGAGAAACAGCCGTCCATCGGACTGGGCAACGAGGGGGGGGGGGGGGTGTCGGGGCTTCCACAAGTGTCTAACGTATATAGTGGGGGGTTTCGGGGCTATCAAAAGAAGACGCTTCGATGCCTAACACAAGAAATGGGGGAACGGCCTTCCCATTCTGCGGAAAGACAAAATCACACGAGGAGAGAGTCTTTTCATTGCGCCGCAAGAGGAAAAAAACAAAATCCGGGTGAGTGGGGGGGTTGACTGCCGCTTTGTAAGGAAAAGAAACTGGGTAGTGACTGTGGGGGCTCGACCAAAAAAAAACAAAAACGACAACACATGAACAAGAAAAACATTGGTGGCTGGTGGGGGCAACAAAGCTAAACCAGTGAGGGCAGATTTTGAAGCTCGGAAGGAAAGGAAAAATGGAAATTTCGGAGGTGCCTTAAAGCCTTGGAGGGGGGATGAACATGACCAGCGTTTGGGTTCAGGAACTCAGTAGATTCAGACTGCGGATCTTGAACTTAGCAAAATCGCAAAAACAGTAAAGAAATTGCCGGAGAGAAACCCGAGGTGGCAGGGGTGCATCCTGGGAGGAGCAGATCTGATAAACAGTGTTAAGGAATCAGGTTTTGCTTCAAAGGATTTCTAAGAAAAAGGGGAGTAGAGACTTCACTGCTGTTACATGGAGGGAAAACGGACAAAAGAGTGGGACATAATTGGAGAAGATGGCTAAGGGCTAAGGACATGAAAGAAGTTGGCATACTTTCAAAAGCCGGATTTAAGGGTAGGGAGGGAGAACGCTGGTACTATTGGAGGAGATAGGAAAGAAATGAGAGGAAACTAAATCAAGGGCGAAACGGAACAAAGGGAGGAATCGATGGAGACACGGGGTGACTAAAATCAGTCGATGAACGTCGAGAAGGTGCACCGGGGGGCCATATGAAAGAAATGAAAGTTCCGGAAAGACGATAAATAAAAAATCAAGAAATAAAAAACTCAAAAGAAAAAAAAAAAATAAAAAAAAAAAGAGTTCCACGCCGCCCAACAGAATAGACGTTACAAAGAAAGTTTCAGCCACACTGCGAGGTAGAACTCGGGCTGAGGAGAATGGACCCGGTAGGGGTCTCTCGTCGGCGAAAGGAAAGGAGTGGTGGAATTCGACTTCAGGTCAAGGCTTAAAGGAATTAAGGACCGTGGACCTAAAGAAAGCGGCTACCTCGGTACCTCAGGAGGGGAGTAACGCCTTGGATCGAAATCCGTGGAGAAGGTGTGGGAGGTCAAGAGGCTCCAGGTCTGTTGGGATGAGGGTAAAAATATTCGAAATTGGATAACTAGCTAAAATATCAATGAGGAAAGTCTGCGTCAAGATTTAAAGAGAGGAGTGGGACCTTGAGGGGGCACCATGGATGCCCGAATGTGACGATCTTCTGACAAAAGGGATGGTCAGGATTCTTTGCTTGGGGAAGAGGAAGGGCGCTAGCATTTTAACTCCTCAAAGAAGGAATCAGGAAAAAGGTCACAAATAAAGAAGGAAAAAGACCGAGAAAAATGGTCGCTCCCGCAAAGAGGGTCTTTAAGACCAGTCTCGCTAAGATGAGGTAAAGAGATCCTCGTCGATAGGGGTGCCTAGTCGGTGGTTCTATAGAGATCAAAATAACAAGAGAGAAAAAGAGATGTTTCATCACACGGCGGGACAAAAAGAAGGGGGGCACGGAAAGCAGGGAGGGGGATATGAAGCTAATTGGCGAAGGGGGAGCTTTCTCGTCATATTGGGGATGGATAATGAGTGGCGGTACTGTGGCTGTCGGCGGTGAGCGGGGGGTGAGGAGCACCAAGAACGCCCGAATCACAAACGGATCAAGAAGGCGAGTCAGATGCTAGGGCAGGGGGGTCTAGCGTAGCGAAATGCCGTGTATGAGAAAAGAAAAAAAGAAGTGCACATCTGTGCCGATGCATTGACGATCGTACAGGTGGCTCGTGAAAAAAGGTCAATATACCTGAAAATCAGGAAAGCATTCCCACCTTGAAAACAGATTGGCGATGCCTGAAGGGGGGGGGATAGCAAATTCGGTCCAAAGAAGAGGCAGGGAAACGTCATGCACGGAAAAAACATAAAAAAGAGCGGCATCTGAACCGTCTGCCAAAGAGACGAGGGCGCCAGTATAGGATAGAGATGAAGCTTTAGGTAGGAGAGAGGGCGAAAGGGGGTTGTGGGCTCCGCCCCTGGATCAAGGGGGTTTGTCGATGGGGATCATGCGAGGGTAGGGTGGCAGAATTGTAAAGTGGGTGGGGAAAGAGGGGGAAAGGGAAAGTTGGTAATCCGAAAGACCGAAAGGATCGCCCTCGTGGGTATAGGCCCCGCAAGGTGTGTGGCAAAGGAAAAAAAGATGCAGTTCGGCGTGTAAAAGGAAAAATCGGGCGAAGCGAAAAAGGGGGCAATCTTGTCGAGCTGGAGCCGTAAACAGGGAGGACCTTAAATACGGGCGGGGCCGGAGGGGGTCCCCATTGGAAGCAAATGAGGGTGACGGCGGAAAGGTACTCTCTGGAAGGTACCAGGAAATAGAAGAGAGACGGACGAGGTGCAAGCGCAGCAAATCAGGGGATCTCGGAAACTGCTCGAGGAGACACAAGCATTTCGGGGACGAAAGGAGCCCCCCTGGCCCGGCATAAGGGCAGACATGGGAGTTTAGAAGGGAAGAAAAAGAAAACCTACTGGTAGGATTCAAAGTCTCGTCAAACCGGGGGGGAATGGAAGAAAACCACTCTCAAGGTCCATAGAGGCGAGGAAGATAAGGCTCCGACATTCGAAAACAAGAGGGGGGGGGAACATGCGGACAAAATAGAAGGGTGGGAATAGGGGCGCGAACGTACTGCAATTTTCTTTGAGGGAAAAATTCCTCAACCCTCCGGAAGGGAGTAAAGGTCGGCTTGACAAGATCTCTGCTGTAGGGATGGGGTCACGATAATTGTTGGGAGTACAGAAGTGGCCATGGAAGAAAGCTTACGGAGGAGGCGAAACCAGCGAGAGAGAGCATTACTAGGCGTGGTAAGGAAGGGAAATCTGAAAGTTACAAGTTATACGAGGTTGACCGATGCAATAGGAGAGGGTAAAGCAGTTAGGCAATTTGTTCATCGGGAGCAGGGGAGAAGGGGTGTAAAAGAAATGGGTCAATTCACACAATAGGAGTGGGATGCTCACCTCTGCTAAGGATGGAGAAAAGGGCAGAGGGGAACTAACTAACGACCTAGAAGAAAATCGATGGGGGGGGGGGGGGCAATAAATGGTAGGGCAAATTTAAGGGTGAAACAGTTGTGGAAGAAACCGGGACAATGAAAGAACCGGCGTTTTTGATCTGCAACCTAGGACATCATGAAAAGATGTGGGGGTGGTGAGCTGAGAAAGGAAGCCAAAAAGAGCTTGGTCAAAAACCCGCTTCATATAAACGTGTCAAGTCTTCGGACGAATGTCACAGCCGTGGGTCTCAAGGGACGACCTGCCTGGTTTCTAGAAAGAAAACAGGGAGGGAGGGCTTTAGAAGCGTCTCGGCGACGGGCGTGCAATAGGGCAAAGGGTGTGCCCAGCGATGAGACAGGTCTGGATCGGAGACCTAGAAAAGTGCGGTGCGGTGAGACGCCGACATGGACAATATTCGGAAGTCGCCGGCAGGAAAAAAAAGGGAGCGGAAGGGGGGAACGAATAGGGTAAACAACGTCCGCAAAATGATCTAATGCCGAAAGCCAAAGTCAGATTAAACTTAAAAAGAAAGGAACAAGTAGAGGAGGTTGCTGGGTCAGCGGATAAAAAGGATGAAGGAAATACAACGTGTTTCAGAAAAGGGCACAAATCACAGAGAAGACTGTAACTGAAAATGTAAACAAAGGAGGGGCGGGGAGGAAAAAAAAAGCAAGCGTCGCTCATGAAAAAACAGAGGGGGAATGCCATCGCCTCAAAAACCGTCAAAAAATTGCGTCGGTCTAAATAAGATAGGACATTAGGAAATCAGGGCAATGGCAAAGGTCGCTTGTAAGACGCCCTGGGGGAGGGGCACTAGACAGCCACGCGGTCGAAGAAAGAGGAAGAACGGGGTTAGAAGCAGGAAATAGGGGAGGGTCACCGGAAGGGTCACGGGGGAAAAGCTACGATCAAAGGGGGGAGGACGGGTTCCTGACACAAAGGGGTTGTTGAAGTAAGGACAGAAAAAGAGAGCACTTCGGGGAGGTCGGAGAATAAAAAAGGTACTAGGGTTAAGTTCTGGGGATAAAAATAGGAGGGGGTAAGAGATGGTTGAGGTCGCAGGTTGTCATATATTACGGAGGGCAACGATACATTTCAGAAGGTGGTGAATTAGAAAGAAAAAGAATTAAGAACAAGTAAAGGAGGCCAGAGGAGCTGATTCCGATTTCGAGGGGAGAGACTCTAAAAGATGAGAAGAAAGAACAAGCTATGACCTTATATAAAAGCGGGGAGGCGAATAAAAGGGGGGGAAAAAAGGTTGATTTTTTCAAAGGGTGGGGGGGAAGGATGGCCAAGCACAGACTTTGGGAAAAGGAAAACTCAAAATATTCTGGCGAGAGTGCACCAAATGGGAAGAATCCACGTAATCTCGGTGGGGATCGAAGGATAGGACGAAACTGGAAAAGGGAGTTGTATTCATCGCCGAAAGGAAAAACGAAAAAGGGGATTCGGGGCCTAGCTAACAGCATTGAAACTTAATCCAAGAGAAAAGTTCAAGCGACGTAAGGGAGGGGGGAAAGGACAATATGCCTTGGAACCCAAAAAGTAGAAGCAAGAAAGGCAACAAACGGGGAGGGTAAGGTAGAAACAGACTATCGAGAAGTGGAGGGCGGTGCCAAACTGGCACAAGGACTACAATCCCATCAACTAAGACGCAGTGGAAAAGAACGCAGCGGACATTCATCATAGTCCTTAAAGGAAAGGATAGACGAGGAGGTACGGTCCGTTTTCGAGGGGAAGAAAAAGGAAAGGCAGTGGGAAGACAGTCAGAGGAAAAACCGTAGATTGATTGAGACTAGGGGTGTAACGCTCGTGACCGGCGTTGTAGGGGAGGTGCATAGAATGGAAAGGAGGAAAGGGGCGAATCCCCAAAACAAATAACATACACTTGTATCTCATGAGAGGCGAACGCGGGTGAGGGAAAGGGGATACTGGAGGGGTAGGGATAAAGCGAGAAAAAGTAGAGGCTTACCCGATGCTCTGGACACAAAAACAAGCAGTCTGCAAAGCCATCATGAGGAAAGGATGAAGGTTGAGTGTGTAGGAAGATTAATCCATCGCCGGACTTAAGCAAAAGCAGGAAGGCGACAAAAGGAGATGCCTCTACAGGGAGACCGAAGCGGAAAATGGAGGGGAACTATTGTTAAAAGCGGTGCGTCAAGAGGAAAGAGCTATAATACTGATAAATGGGGCAGAGAAAGAAAGAAAGGAAAAGGGGAAGACACCCCGGGGAAAATGAACAAGGGAACACCAAAGGTCAAAAGGGACCACGCTTGTTCCACAGTGTGGAAGAAATACAAGCCGGACGGTTGAATGGGGGAACAAGTAGAATATGAGGCTTGATGGTAATGCGGCGACAAGAGACCAAAACTTGGACCAGCATAAAGTATCGACATGGTACAGATTCCTTCCTATGGGGGCCTAAATATTCGAATAAGGAGATAACTGGAGCCATAAAAAAGGTAGGATAAGGGCCAATCGTGAATAAGGTAGACATCTAGCAGACATTCTCTCCACGACGGAAAAAGAAGAGTTAAGGCTTCAATAAGGAGGAAAAGAAAACCCCCCAGGGAATAAGCTAAACTACCCATTGGTGAAGGATCAGAACAGAAAGCGAAAAGCCCATCGGCACAAAGTGGAATAAAGGGGGGGGGGAAGTTATCTAACGGGTTGATAACATAGAAAAAGTGAAAAATGAGGGGGGAAAAAAAAGGTTGCTACTAGGCGCCCGAGGTTGGGAAGGAATGGACAAAACAAAAGTCTTTCCAGGCGAATAAGAAAAAACTAGCGTGATTTACTAAAGATGGAGCCCAAGGTAGCATCGTGGGGGCGCACCAAAGAAACGTAGATATAAGGCGGGAAACTTGGCACATCCAATCGACGGAATTTCACCTAGAGAGGAAATATGGTTAGGGCGAGGGGAGGAGAGGTCCGTTGACACTGTCAAGAGGGGAGAAAGGGAAAATCCACAAAAGAGCTCCATATGCATGGATGATTCCATTGGGGAAGTAAGAGAAAAAAAACTAATGTCCTAGTTGAACAAGGAATCGAAAGAAAAACCCGGGGCAAAAAGGGAAAGTGCAGAAAAGTCACAGTAGGGGAAAAGAAACTCTCATATTGCAAAAAAGAACACGAGAGGACTTGGGCGCTCGCAATGGAAAAAAAGGGTGGCAAAACACAAACCTCGCGCAACAGAGTGAAGGGAGTTATGCACCAGCGGGAACAGTGTGTCCCAACGCTCGAACCTAAGAAGAGAAAAAAATACCAAAATGGTTGCTCAACGGTTCAAGCAATGGTCGAAATAGAGGAAATGTCAAGTTCTACGGGGGAAATCTACAAGGACACGTTTACGTTACGTCGGCGGGGGGAAAGGACAGACATTGAAGAAAGGAAAAAAAAAAGATGAATGACAGGGAGTAACCTCTCGGCAACACAGCAAGAAGCAGGGGGGAAGAAAAGTTATTTTTCCCGCACCACGGTAACGGAAAAATAAAAATCAGACTGGGTTTGGGAAAGACGGATATATGTAGATCATCGCAAATAAAGAAAAAAACTGACGTTGCCGAACTGAACCACGCGATCAGGGCAATACTCCCACTGGAGGGAGTTTTTATGCATGTAGCCAACAAACTTTCAAATTGAGAGAAAGGAAGGTCCATTGAAGAACGGGTGAAGACTAAACCCCCGACAATCTTGTGAAACGCGCTCAAAGAGGGATATAAAGAGGTTCAAGAACTGTCGGGGTAGGGAAAAGGACGACCCAGAACCATAAGGGAAACGGAGCTTAAAAAGGGAGGGCTGGCCCAGTAGTTGGAGGAAAGAACAAGAGAGAGACGGAAGAGGCTATAATGCAGGGAATGAGAAACAAGAGACAGCTCATGAAGGGGAGAGGAAAGGGGAAAATCGTTGTAGGACAAAATGAGAGGCACCCGAAAACAATCAGGCAAGTTAGTTTCACTTTAAAAAGAAAGAAGGCGGGGGGCTCTAAGGGGAAAATGAGAAAGAGGAGGGAGGAGATGAAAGCCGGTCATGAGAGAAAAAGTCGCGGGGAATGAAAAGGGAAAGAGCTTTAAAAAAAATTTTGAGAAGAGATGACTCCAGTCTGTCGATACAAAATTTAACAGGTGGAACCAGAGAAAGACAAGGAAGAAAAATATCAGAAATCGTCGACAAGAAACCCGCCATGCGAAAAGTGGAGAAAGAAAGGAGAGAACACCACGTAGGCCTCCTCAGCTTGCAAAACGGAGAGTGGGGTACATGAGCAAGCAGGCTGAGAACAAGAACGGCAAACGGCACAGAACAAGGAGGAGGTAGAGCATCAACCAGTTACTTGGACACTAAATAGGAATCGTCGTCAAAGCATGGGGCGCCAGGGCCGAACCCAACCACAATACGAGCAACGAATGATCATGTGGAAGATATAATCAAATCTTTGAACAGTGATGGTGCCGTGTAGAAATCTGACAAAAGAGAGGAGAAATACCAAAAATGAAAAAAATATAACGTAGCAGCAATTGCGATAACAGAAGGGAGGGAAATAGAAGACCAGGGCCATTTAGAACATTGAGGATGCACGAGGAAGGACAAAAAGCTTAGGGAAAGAATGTCGAGGATTAAAACGGTCAAAACAATCAGCGAGATCCTTTAAATCATAGAACACAAGGGAAAGAACAAAAAAGAAAGAGAACTCGGTATCCACTGAAAAAGACTGAGAGAAAAACTTTCAAACAATCATAGAGTCAAGGGGGGCAACTGGTTGAGGAGAAGAACAATATTCCACCAAAGTAATGACAATGGGCCATCACAAGTTGTAAAAATGAAAGAAAGTAACTCAAATGTTATTAGGAAAAGGCTTAATAAAATAAAAAGGGGAGTCAAACAAATTCATTGTAGTGAGGAGAGGCAATTGAAACATTAAGAAGAATGCTAAGTTAGAAGAGGGAAGAAAGAGATCGGATCCTGACGGTTTATTCTTCAGGATGGGTTTCAGTGACTCAAAAGAAGGGTAGGGAATGCTCCAAACAAGAAGGAAAGCTCCAAGGCATTAAGACACCGACCTACGACAACGGAGAATTCAGTCGAAGAAGTAAGGATACAGTACATGTGAAAAATAAGAAGTCCAAATCTTATGAGTAAAGAAGGAAAATATTTGCCCCACACCGAAATTTAAAGGGGGGGTAAGAAAACAAAGTGAAGACACTACACACAGGCAGACACTAAAGGGCGAAATGAGAACACTAACAACAGAAAAATCTTCAAAAGGATGTTCTATCGGTGATGGGGAAAATCCCTAAAACCCAGTGAACCGCGAAGCGGAAGGGTCAACCCCATCCCGGCCAAGGAGAAAAGAAATAGAAGAGAGGCATCTTTCAGAAGAGAATAATTGGTCGAACAAGTTCTTACGTCGAAAGTAGGCTAATCTTAGGATGCGCAGGGGCCTCATGAAGGGGGGTTGCACCTGTCTGAGAGGGGGGTTGGGAGAGAGTGATATACAGGGCTAACACGGGAGTCATGGGACAGTGAAGGATGGGAAAAAAAAGAAAGTTGTATTACAGACCTGACAATACACACCAAAGCAAGAAAAAAAGTGTGGACACCCAAGCGGGGGTGGTTAAAAGGGAACTGGATACAAGGCTGAAGTCTTACTCTCCATGGTCGGCGAAACAAAATGGCCACTGTAAGATAACTACATCTGCTCATCATAAAGGTAAGGAGATGGGGAAATATTTGCAAATAGAACTATCCATTAGAAGCAATGTGGGAAATAAAGAAAAACGATCCAATATGATACCAAAAATCATTGTAACAGTAGGAGACTTTGGGAGGAGAACGGGGAGACAACAGTGGCAGTTAACGAATTAGAGGAGACACCTCGGAAAAGAAAATGAAGCCCACCGATGGTCTGAGCGGAATCAGGAGTGGGAGGTCGATAATACGTCAATTTCCCGAAAAGGAGGAAACTCTGAGGTCGATGGGAGCTCAGAAAAAAAGAGGGAGGAAGGAAATCCCAAGTCAAGGATCGATCTTACTAATCCTGGTGCAGCCTACTCGCATGGAAGAAACTCACTAGTTTGCACCCCGGAAGAGTGGGTGAGAGGGGCGCGAAAACGATACAATAGGGAGGGATGGAAGGGAAAAAAGCTGGCAATAAACTCCTCCGAGGTTCAGTAGCCGCAGGGGAGAAAAGGAGCAATGGTAAAGTATGCTACGGAAAAGAAAGAATGGTACCGCGAATTTTCAGTAACTAGGGGTACTTAGGAGACCGTTAACGGACGGGAGGGAACAAAAAAGTAACCAGTACCACTGAGAGAGTTTACCTCGAAACGCCAGGTGAGAGGGGAAACAGATTAATAAGAGAAGGCTCGAGGTAAGAAAAGTGGTCGTCGCTATTCCTCGGTCGGGAAAAATGGTTGAACTGGCTCCACACCAGGGTAAGTAGAAGACCCTCTCGGGCGGGAAATGAGAGGGGAAAAATTTGGACGACCTCCCCATCGGCCGTCAGTCTACGTCCTGGGAACAGCTTAAAAGAAATATGGGGGAGGAAAGGGCTTCCTGTCCATACGGAATGCGGGGGAAGGGGAGAGGAAAGGCAACCTCGGCAACTGGTACAGGGAGAAAGCAAGTGGGAAAAAAAAAAAGCTGCGAAATCAAGAATATCTTCTAAACCAAAGACGAATGAAACAAGAGATCAAAACGGCAAACTGCTATAGGTAGAGGAGAGGATGCCGATAAAGGTGAGGGGCAAGGATGATATTCTGGGGGGTATGTTCGTGGAAAAGGATGGAGTTGCTGGGCAGATACATGGAAAAGAGGGGCAGAGGAGAAATAGTGAAAATAAACGACACTTTAAACAAAAATAAGCAAGGGGAAAGGGCAAGAGGGAGAAACAGGTTACGCAATTCAAACACTTACAGACGAGTGAGAGGGAGAAATCACTGAAAGACGCCTAGACAAGACCAATAACCCTAGTGAGCGAGGAGGTGGAAATGAAGCGGAGAGGAGTAGGGGGGATTGTCTGCCGGCGCGTTCAAGGGGGATAAGAAACAAAGGAATATAAAAACAGATACAATCCGGCTAAGGGTGCCAAGGACATAGATAAATAAATGAAAGTAAATCCACGGATAGGGAAAGTCCTTCATACGAAAAGGGTGGGTAAGGGGGGGGAAAACACGTATTAATTAGACAATCAAGACGTCCGGAAAAACTGAAAGAATCAGAGCGAGACGCTTTGTTCCTTGTTGAAAGAAGAGGTAAAGAGGAAAAATGGGTTGTTCCCCTGGTGTAAGACGAAAAGATCGGGTTTCAAAAAATGTGCAGGGGGAAAGGAAGGGTAAGTGATATCTTTAGCTTCTTACTTAAAACAGAAGAGAAAGGTGAAAGGAAGCGGGCCGTCGGTCTCCAATACTATCTCTGGACAAGTAAGGGGAAAGAAAAAAACAGAGGAAGTCGAGCGAGACCGTTCGAGTAGGGCAAGACAAATAAGGAAAGAAAAGACGCAAAAGATGAATGAGCGAGGGGCAGCTGTTAAACCGATTTAAAAAGAGTAAAGCTATACGAAGGCAGCGTAGAAAAAAAAGAAAAAGCAGCTAATGAAAGAACCAGGAGACGTAAAAAGTGATAGTTTGATGTGGGAGGGTGGGGTGGGGGGAAAAAGATGCATGGAAACTCATCATTTACGAAAGAAAAAAGAAAAAAAAGGAAAGTTGAAGGGAGGAAGGGGGACCAAACTGAGACGAGAAGGGGGACCAAGTATGACAGTTACTAGGGGAGTGACTAAACAGAGCGCGACGGGGGAGAAGGGAAGGATTCGTTTGATCGATGGAAGGGGCCATACCGGGAAATTAGCAGATGGGGACACAGGGGGAAGGGGAACTCCTTGCCTGTAACATGCCAAAAAAGGAGAGAGAAACAAAAAACGACGATGAAAGGGAAAGAGAGTAAGGGTGGGGGCGCTGGAATATGGGAAGGAAAAAGAACCGTCCATGACAAGCGTTGAGATGTGATGGCGACGGGGGTAAGGAAAGAAGAATGGAGAAAAATACGAAAGTAGCAGGAAGCGGAAAGGACGGAGGGCTAATAATGACAGGAATTTCACTTAAAGGGAACAGGGAGAACGTCTTTCAGCGGTTGGGTCGATAGACAAGGGAAGGGGAAGGATACAGAATTATGATCTTTTCCTAAAGGAAAGCAAAAAACCATGAAAGAACCATGCACGGTCTAGAATCCTGCTTACAAGCATATAAAAGCTAGATGAAAGCACTGAGACCACTGTAGACAGCAGATAAAAGATAAGAACATCGGCTACGCAGAGACGATGGCCAATGGGGTAGGGCGAAAAGAATCGAGAAGAGGGGAGATCCATGAGTAAATGTCATAGTAGTACAATGAACGGAGACCAGAACGAGCAAAAAAAGAGTAGAACACTATACGTTCTGGTACCCAGAAAGTAAAAAAATCAGAAGGGGGAAACAAGTACGCCTCGAAGTCGCGGACAGCAGGGGGGAAGAAAGGATACCAGATTTGGCAGCAAAAGCTTACCAGGGCCAAAAGTGAGAGACCCAGATGTTCGACTATCAGCACGAAGACCAAGCGACACACTCGGGGATGGACATGTTGAGAAATGAGGATCACAGGAACGGAGGTGAATGAAAGCGTTGGAAAATCAACAGGTGATAACTGGGAAAAACGCAGCATAGGAAGAATATAAGAGAGGAAGGAGAAAGGGAAAAAAAGGGTAGTTCTCGCGTAAAGCGCAGAGGGGAAGGAGAAAAAGGAAAACGAGAAAAGAGGCAAAAGGAAAATAGCGGTTAAAGGACCGTCTACAGCCGCCGCATGACAGACCGGGAAAGGAGGAGGAAGTGTAAGTGGTAGGGAGAAAAAAAAGGGGGAAAAAGATGGAAAGAAAGAGGAAGCACGCACGGGAAGGAGAAGGTGGATGTGAGACATTTTGCGGAAACAACTTTCCCTGTGACTAAAGAAGCGGGGGGAGAAAGTGAGAAACTAGACAGCAAGTCGCTTTTGGCCGGTTGGAATCACGGTGCCGCCGAGGCACGAAGTAAATAAGAGCTGCTCAAAAAAATATAGGGAGACGGAAAAGGACTTCCACCAAATGAAAGAAAAAGGGAGGTTGACCATAAAAAAAGAAAGGGAAAAAAAGGGACTTCTAGAGAGGGGGAAGGGGAAATGGGTAAATATGGCCTGCGGGGGGGGGAGTCGGAAAAGGGGGGAACTTCATCCCCCTGAAGGAAAAAGGATGAATAGGAAACCGGGAAGCCAAAACCAGCGCACAGGAGACTTCGGAGAGAAGACCACCAATAGGACTGTTATCATGATAAAGGCGGGGTCCAAAAGATGTTGACTAACCTACCGTTGGTTAGGGGGGGAAGTAAAAGAGGATAAAAGTTGTCTCCACCGCCGAGGGTCAGACCCGAAACAAAAGGGAGGGGGATTGGCAGAATCGTTAGCGGTTTGAAGGGGAAGAGGAGACCGACCAAATGTGACGCTTAAAAACTCAAGGGAGAAGAGCTCCCGGATAGAACTTCAAGGGAGTAGGGGGTAATAGTGCACGATTCTTGGGAAATTCGGGGTAGGGAAGGGGCCTCCCGTTACTATCTGCCGAATCAACGCAGCCATGTCCTGAGAAGGGGATCAAATAAAGAAACACGCTGAGGGGAGGGCGCCGGAGAGGAGGAGGAAGGGGGAAAGTGGTTTTGGTGAAGGGGGTCAGCTTCAAGCCAAGGAAGAAAAAAAGATTGCAGTAAGTGTGGCCCGAAAATCCCAATGGTTCTAAAGGAGGGAAAATGAGTGCGCAATTTAATTAGAGTACGGACCCGGATAGGAGAGGGAGGTGGGGAACTCTACAACATCGGCTCGGAGAAAAACGGGCCAGACATGTAAGTGTAAGAATGAGGGGGAAGGAAGTGAAATTAACAACAGAACCCCATAATGATATTGAGACTTGTGAACATGAAGGAGCAAGTGGCGGGTAGTGACCCTCCCTGATTGAGGACGGAGTCCGTTCCCTCTGGGGAATTCAATCTTCTTAAGAAAAAAAGAGGAGAAGGATGCTGCAGTCGGGACCGGCGGAGGTGGGAAAAGGTCGAGCTCAGCTTCAATAGGGGGGGGCTAATTCACGTGGAGACCATCAAGGGGTGGGAGAGGGGAGACCCGCTTGAAACTATGCAAGGTCAGACCGAAGGGAAGGGAGCGGAACCCGACGCGCTGTCACTTCACCCTTGCGGGAAAAAGGGGGGAAAAAGAGGTTTCGACAGATTACCTCAGTCAAACCTGGGGCAAGAAGACCTAAAACAGGAACATGAAGGGAATACCAGTCAGAGAGATCAGGATAGAAAAACACCGGAGGAAGGTGGAGGCAAAAAGGCAGAAGAGGAATCAGATAAGGTCCTTAGCAATCTCTTCAAATCATAAGAAAGAGAAACCGAATAGAATCCTGTACTAGATGCGCGATTAGAGGGGTATGAAAGGGGGAGGGGGCTGGACACGTCGGAGACAGCGGTACTCCATCTAAGAAAAGAACCACCAATCAGAATGGCCGAAGAAATGTGATGTGTAGAAGGCACCAGTCTTGGAAAAGTGGAGACAAAGCCCCAGTGGAGAAGCCAGGAAAGGGGGTCGAGAACTTGAGACTCAAATTCGGAAATAAAGAAGTGGTGACAGGAGGAACCTGGAATGCAGGAATCTAAAAAAAAACCGGGCGATAGGCATGGACTCAAGATAATGGGGGAAGAAACGGGAAAACACGGAACTCCCGAATCAGTGTACAACTAAAAGACCAAGGGAGAGGAAAAGCGAGTCAACGTATTAATCCAACGATGGGCTCGACAACCTGTTAGAAGCAAGGGGAAGATAATACGACAATCACAACAGAGGAGGGGACAAGAGTTATCACAGGGGAACATGGAGGAGGGGGGCACTTCCCTGGTAAATGAGCTTATCAGCTCGCGCCACGGCTACTCGAAGGAAAGGTTTTACAGTTTCTTCGGGGCAGTTGAAGAGGAGGACAGGGAAGGATTTAAGTAGGGATAAGAGGGGGATTACGCCTGATCAGAGAAGCGGCTAAAAGAAGATCCATCACGAAAGGATCGGAAAAATGAAAATACAACAACAAGAAAAGAGGTTATGGTAAACGAAGGAACATAAAGGATAGAAATCCTTTTGTCATTCACAAAAATAGGAAAACACTGTGCACTGGGGTCACACGAAAAAAATGCTAAAAGCTGCACACGAAACAAAGGAGCGAAGGGTTCGAAGAAGTTAATTTTGGTGATAAGAAAAGAGGAGGCCCCTGGATGAAGGGGGGGCCACTTTAGTCAATCCGGGCCTATAGCGCGGCAGCAAGGAGAAAGCAGCGAAAAGGAGGAGCCGGAGGAGATTTAGAAACGGAGGAAAGCTTAAAAGGGAGGGAGAAAGCGCAACCTAATGGTCCTACACACTGGGGGGACTCATACCTGTATAATGAAGGGAATGTCTAGTAATTAGAAAAAAGGGAAAGTTGATCATCGAACAGACGGAATCAATCTCCCCCATAAAGAGGATGTACAGAAGGGCGGGGGAAGCGGAAGCTCCGGTGGAACCAGCAGACAGTCTGTGGACGACGACGCAAAGGACAGGTCCTTTCTCAGACGGTCTCCAAGGAAAAATAAGTATGGGATACATTTCTCTTAGGCATTATCAAAATAGAGAAATGAGGGAGGAGAAGCGTCCCCGGACTCATATGAACATTCAAAATAAGAAGTTGAGCTCTGAAAAGAAGGGCTCGACAAAAAAAAACAAAACACTTTAGTACAACAATAGGCTAAAGGATGTGTCCGTAGAACAAAATGGAACGAAGGGAAAGAGAAAGCAATCAAAAAAAAAAAATGCAAGGGGGGGGTTTAGGTATAAAATAATAAATGATTCGAAAGCGGCGTCCGAAAAACTATGAAAAAAGTAAAGAAAAAAAGTGGATCCGACGCTCGCGAAGAAGGGGTAGGTGAGGCGCAGAAAGAAAAAAAAAGTTAAATTGCACCAGTGGGGGGGGGCCGAGCACACGTAACTTCGGTTTTCGGTTTGGGAGAGAGAAGGGAGTATAAAAACAAAAAGGGGGTTTACCGGAAGAAAAGCAGTCACGATGGAGGGATGGTGGGGCATAATTGTTACGCCAAATGAGCGATCAAGCTATAAAGGAGCTTAACCAAGACGACCGAAAAAGCTAGCGTGAAAGAAGGGGACAAAGGGTATTGAATCGAACCGAGGGTTAAACGACCAGGGGCGGACGAAAGGAGGGCAACAAGTTGGTGTCTTCCTAGAGGAGATTGAACCATAGGGGGGTGGCGGAAAGCTGCGAAAAAAGAAAAACGTGGACGCCCTTGCCGAACCTCGAGGTCGGGAAACATAGTTCCTCTGGGTAAAAGGATAGAAAACACCACCCACCTCGTGAAAGGATGTTTAGCGAAAATCGGGCATTGCGGTTGCCTGTACTGGAAAAGGACATCACAACAGAGTTCCTTTATCGGCCGGAGACCCTCGGCATCATTACTGCCTGAGAGGGAAGAAGGGAGAAGGGAAAGCGCCAAGAAGTGTCCGTCAAGATTTCTACAAAAAGGAAGGGAGCCAGAAAGACAAAGGATGGAGAGGAAGCCCACTGCTTTATAGAAGGTGAAAGGAGATGTCAATGGGATTAGCAAACAACCACGGGGGATAAAGAGGGGTAGAAAAGTCTCGTCCTATCAGACGTCGATGCGGGCGGAGAGCTGGTAATGAGTGTACAAGGTGAAGGGAGGGGGGGTAACAGTGAAAAAACACGGAGCACAGGATGACCCACAGGAGCCAGTCACGGGGGAGGAAAAGATGGTAGCAAAGTGCTCGAAGATAGGAAAGCAATTAGCACTGCGTTGGAAGAATATGGGAACGGGAAAAGGAAAAAGGAAACCAGAACACTCAAGTTCGAGGAACACGGAGGGCAATGACGGATGGAGCGAAAGAGGGTTGTGAGCAAGTGGGAAACGGAAGGTAGAGTCCCTTATAGATGGGAACAAAGCCTACTCCCAAGATGGATCCGCTAACCAGAGAGAAGTAGGCATATCAGGCCAAGGTACGAGAGAAGGCCCAGGTAATCTGGTGGGTAGAGGAATCTACAAAAAACGCCGTCGGGACAGAAAGACGGGGAAAATGAACAAAATATAATAAAAGGGGGAAGAGTATCTGACATCTGAATTTCTAAGATGGCTTAAAAGTGAACTTTGAAGAAACTTGGTGATTAATCACCATCAAAGGAGGGGGTTTCGTATGAATGGTCGATATTAAATCTTTACTTCTGGAACGACAGAGAAGGGTGAACTGGACTAGTGCGACAGGTCAAATACCGGAAAACATTAATAAAAGCTCCACATAGATTACTGCGGAGACAATGGCGGCGGCCAGTTTTCGGAAAGTAGACCAACAAGTAAGAAAGAGGTCAAGCATGACGAGACATTTGAAGTCCGGGCGGGAGCGAGACTCAGAGGAAAGAACCAATCTTACTTCCCTACACCGACAAGAGGCGCGAAATAAAGTGAAAAGGGGAAATGGGTCAAAGGGGTGGGGTCCCAGGTCATGCAGGGAAAAAAGAGACAACAAACGGATGAGGAAACGACGACCCCAAGAGGCAAGAAGGCCGGCGCGAAAGAGTAGCAGGCCGACCAGAAATGGAGATCTCCCGATGAAAATGAAGAAGAGGAAATAGATATCCATCGTCCCCTTATATGAAACGGGTATGTACATGAAAAGTCAAAGAGCGTCAAAAGGAGTGTTCGGGGGGAAGGGGGAAGGGAAGGGGAAGAACTCAAGT
>Ga0179593_1353848_pt1 | contig 31422 bp, 38 predicted proteins | sample CZODoug2_1_08_16_FD_185931 | JGI IMG/M metagenome (GOLD analysis project Ga0179593, IMG submission 185931) | Vadose zone soil fungal communities from Angelo Coast Range Reserve, California, USA - CZODoug2_1_08_16fungal (PacBio error correction) | ecosystem: Environmental > Terrestrial > Soil >...
AGAAAACGGAAAGGAACAAGTCCTCTTGAGCCTATAACGCCGGTGTGCACGTCAGGGAAAGAAGCTGAACACTAGAAGGAAAACGTGAAAGGGCGCAGGAGAGGGAGAGAAACTCTCGTGGCGAAAAAGGGTGACGTTGACCGCGCAAGAAAGAAGGAAGAACTAAAAAAACAAAAAGGAGAAGGAACACGATAGATGTTCCAACAACCGCACACAAAAGGAACCAGGGTAAGAAACATAGGGACTGGTCTTTAAGCCAAAGCAATCATATCCAGGAACAGAGACCATAGAAAAAAAAAAACAAAAGGGCAGCCATAGGTTCCCATAGCATAAACTTCACGGGCTCCAACGCCGAAAGGAATGGGCTGGTTTGAAAAATCAGGGAGAAAGGCGTCGTCAATAGAGCGATATCTAAACACTGCCCTCACCACGAGCCCACAATTCATCTGCTCTTCTTGAACGGGGCTGGACCCGAGGCGCAATGTGACACAGTGTAATAACGGCATAACACCATAACAAAGGGCGATGGGGAAGCCGTCCGACAAGAAGGAAACGGAAAACTGTCCGGCCAGTTTCCTCGACAGGCAAGAGCAAGGAATCTGCTATCAAGTTGGAAGTAAAGAAGGAAATCGCTCAAGGATGTCAAAAAACCGAAAAGAGGAAGGATCGTAACACCCAGCTAATCAGAGAAAGAGCAGAAGAGCATGGCGACCTCGGGAACGCACACAGCCCGATCGTGAGGACTAAAGGAACTATAAAAATAAAGGTCTCCCCGACGCCATCGCGGGGGAGAAACATAGAAAACAAGGAACGTGGATGGGGAATAGAAACTCGAAACGAAGACCGTCGGCGATCCTACTCCTAACAATAGCCCGGGCTGGAGGTAGCGGCAAGAAACTTTTTTGCCAGGTATTGGCAGGCCGGAACCAAGCAAGCACAGGGGCAATCGGGCGACCTCCTACGGCAAAACCGAACAAGATTATGAAAAACGTACGGGTATGTACGAGAAGGGGGGAAGGCAGATCTGAGGACGGAGCGGAGGCCACTCGAATCTGGGGCTAGTGATAGAGGTGAGGGGGACGACCAAGTTTAAGCCTACTCGCCCTCTATCATCCCGCCAAACAAACCGGAAAGTTTCCTTGCCAAAGGGACAAAGATAGGCCAATAGTAATAGAAAAGATGGCCTTGTTGGGGGGGGGTGGGGGTTCAGAAGCGTCTGAAAAAAAAAAGGGGGCAGAGAATGGTCGGGTCTCTGGGGAAAAAATCACAAGCCGCCTTCCCGAAGGGGGGAAAAAAGTCGTGGATCAAATCGAGGAAAAGAACCAACAGGAATACAAGCGGTCAAATAATTATCCGCCTCGTTCTTGAATTTCACCACTAAGTCCTCATGGGGAGCCATCCGGCGGAAAACATTCATCGTCGTCCGGAAATGATAGAAGATGAGGTGAGTGTCAAGAACCATCTCAAAAACAAAACAGGAAAAAAGCCATCGTAAAAAGGGCCCGCGCGCGACTAGCTCACAAAGTCGGCTGCAAAGCCATCGGAGCAAGAGGGGCATAGGTACGAGCATGCGGACAAAAGGGGAGCGGGGCCCAACCCGGACAGGTTACATTATAGTCCTGAGGGGGTAGAAGGCAAGGCCTCCCCATGACACATTTTCATGAACTTTCAACTAAAGAGGCCCAAAGAATATTAGAAGGATCAACCTGTGGCTTTCACGCCATCGAGTCAGGATTGAAATACCTCCGAAAAGGAGGGAACAAGAGCTTGTGTAAAAACAAAGGGAAACATCTCTAGGAACAACCCTTCGTAAAAAAAAAGAACTGTGATCGAGCAACTGCTAGCCCCAAAAAAAAAGAAAAAAGTCCATGGTCAAAGAAAAAACCACACTAAGGGAGAAGCATCGTCTGGAATACTCAGGCCCTTGTCGTTTTAGGACACAGGAACAGGAAGGCAGCTCCAGCACTGAAACTAGTAAAAGATGCCGTCGTAATAGAGACAGAGAGACTGATTGGCAGCAAGCAGAAGGGACAAAAAAACGAAAGTAAAAAAACGGTCGAAGACCTAATCCATTTCACGGACTGACTGTCGGCTGAGTAAATGGAGGTACCGACAGAGGGGTGATAACGCAGGATCCCGTCATAAGCGAACAAGCTATCGTCATACATAGTGGAAAGATTGAATTCCCTAAAGAAAACCGAACAGATGTTAAGTGGGACCACGAGCAAGCGCCCAAGCACAGCGGCGGTGGTGGTCGCCCCGAAATGTAAACTGACAGAGCTCACAAACCCCTATTTTGGGCATCTCCCCTCATCTAAGCAGGACACACGAGGGAACTTGTCGGGGAAGTCGCTCCCCGGAGGCCCCGGGGAAAGAATAGGTCGAAACCCCGACGAGAAACCACCAGACGAGAATGGCTGAAACAAAGCAATGTTTGCCTACTTTTGGGGGGGGGAAGGAGTGACAGAAACGAACGAGGAAACAAAGAACAGACTTCGAAGATAGAGGGACGAGTTTTTAGCAAACCAAGAGGAGGGGGGGGAAACGGTCCAGGAACGGCGGTCGTTGCAAGAAGTGAAAGGTGCGGAGAAGGGAAATAGTGTCGGCAACGATAGGGTCGAGCCCTGCCAATCCCGAGGAGAAAGGGTCGGCACATAATGGCGACACATGGTTCTAATACCAAAAGAAACGACAAAAAGCATCGGGCGACAACCACCCGGACCGAATTTGCTTTAGACAAAACTCTTCCCCATTAGGTGCCCATGAAATTGAGGACAGCGCTAGATCGGAACGCGACCGGCAGAAATAATTGCAGCAAGCACAATCTAAGGGGCGGCACCGATTGAAACCCCGTGAATAACCTACAAAAAAGTACGCCTCCCAGAAAAGAAAAAAAAAAGCGCCTCGGAGGACCGTACCTTGTGGGGCTGATTCCTTCTCTGGTTTCAGACTATCAGAACCAAGAAAACCTATCACAAAACACGAACAGCCCGCACGGCTGAGAACGAAAAGAGACAAACTCACGCGTAAAGCTGGAATCCAGGCCCCCCCGGGAAAAAAGGGAACCTCTAGTGGGATGCGCAAACATGTGTTACGAATTGCGGAAACGCCACCTCCGGGGGGGGACGGCCAGCGAATAGGGATTGGCGGAGAGGGGACAGATCGGAGGGTCACTGCTCTGATCAAAATAACGGGGTTTTTCGGGGGGGGGGGGTCTGCATAGGGGGGAAAAGCCTTGCAGGCGTAAATGGGGGCCCGTCGCAAAACGATACGAAAAAACGCCAGTGAAGAACTAGGGGCAGAGTTAGTCGGGAGGGAAAGCGAAGGGAGGCGCAATCAAAGAAAATGGGTTGCCACACCACACGACTCGCAAAGGATCTGTCAAACTTCATCGCTTAAGGAGAGAACGAATCGGGAGGGGTTACAGAGTCCGGTTCATACAGAAAAATCAACCCATTGGTGAGATCAAAAAAACAGAGTGTCGTAATATGTACCACAGCGCACGAGAGGACACCGGCAAAAAGGAACTAAAGACGGGGGGAGAACTTGAGATTGGGGGTGGAATCAAAGCCCAAGGGGGGGAAAAATGTTAAGGGGGGGGTCCATAGTAAAGCATCTCAACTCAAGTGCGCAGGCATGAGGGGGGGGAAAAGAAATGACTCTTGAAAACGGGACACGGCAGTTATTGAAAGTCTCCATGAAAAAAGAACGGGCACAACACAACACCAACCACAACCTAATAATGCGTGGACCAGTCTCCTACACTGTAAGCCAGCTTGTTGAGAAAATTCACTCCCCTAGGAACCTCCGAATTAAAAGCCTCCTTAGGGACCGAAGTTCTGAGCGTATTGGGTAAAACCAAAGTGTGGGTGTCTCGTTACGCCCGGATAAAAGTCAGATCCCCTCCTCGCCCATATTAATTTTTAGTGGATTCCTTCCTCAGTCGTGTGCCCTGTCAAATTCCCCGGTGGCGTTAGAGTAAAACGGCCTATGTCGAACTCTACTTGTACCTCGTCCTTCTCAAAAGGTACATCTTCTCAAGTGAGCGATCGCTGTCAACTCCAAAAAGAAGGGACGTTTCCACTCAGAAGCCACCAACTAACGGGAGAGGGAACTCGAGTGGAAACGGACCGCAATTTTGGAGGGAGTTCTCGACTCTAACCGTTCGAGCTTTCCCTTTGTAGCTTACTAGGGACACTCAACTAATAACAGAGGGTCAAATGTTGTTTACCTTCAAAAAGAAAACTGGAAGGGGCGCAAGAATGGCGGACAGGAAAGGGAAAAAAAATCTAGTGAGGGAGAGACAGGCAAGACAGGAAACACCTGTGACGAAATTAAGCATTCGCGCCGAAAGGACCGGGTTGTCCCATTTGGGGGGGAGGCCGAGTCTTAGGGTTCAGGGGTGTGCTTGCCACCACGGGGGTGAGAATCCAATAGCGAGGGGGGGGGCGACGGGTTAAATAGGTAACAAAAGGAGGAAGAAAGGGGGAATTAAGTCGATGCCGGAGAAGCAGGTGTTATCAGCTTGAAACATTCGGTGTAATCGCGGGTAAACAAAAGATACTGTCGCAAGAGACGATCCGGCGGGAATACTCTTTGTTTGAAACAACGATTACAAGTGATGAAAAAGAGAAAAAAGTCAAAAGAGAGAGAACCGGATCCGGTAAGGTTTTGGACAGGTGTGGGGAGAAAGACCTCTTTCATCTCGAAGACGAAACGCCATTCAAAAAGGGGGGTCTGGCGGCTTGCGAAAGGGATACAAAGGAACCTGCAAACGGTTCATGAAAGAAAAAAACTCACCTCAAAAAACCAGAGAAATAAGAAAGACAAACCTTGCGTCACCTCTCTACAATCAAACGGAGACGGCCGCGCGGGGGGTCTTGTCAAAAGCGGAAATGTGGAAGGAAAAGATTGAAAAAGGTTTCAGTTTAAGGCGAGGTTCCCGATTGACGATTGTGGAGTCGGATCTGGGAGGGGAGACGGCATATTGCATTCTGGTGTTCGAGACTGGCTGTTTCGAATAAAAGAAAAAAAAAGGGAAAGACAAGGCACTTCAATCCGGAGATGGGAGGAACAGGGTGTGTAGTTCTTACGACGTCCACATGGAAAGACCTGGTAAGTTTCTCAAGTATTGGGCGGCAAGAGGTACAGAGGGTCTATTTTCTGTCGGGTTAACGAAGGGGGGGGACCAGAATCTATTTTTTTCGGCAAACGAGGGTGTAAGTAGGAGAAACAAATGGCTTGTTGACTAAACCACTGAGCAGGGTTAACGGGCTAAAGAAATAAAGGCAAAAAGAAGAGTCAAAAACGTCCGAAATTTCAAACTTAGGGGGCAACGACCAGCAGTGGTCGGGAAGGGAGGAACAGCCCTTGTGGGGGTGCTAATCGGCAACTATTTTATACCGCGGCAGGAGGAAAGGGATGGACGAGGATTCGGATCAAGACAAAAAGACGAACCACAGGGGGCAGCAACAAGGGTTTTACTCCTTCTGTGGGATCAAGTTCGACAGTGCCACGGTAGAAAACCCGACAAGGGCCGAGGGATGCGAGAGGAATCTGAGAGATCACAGGAAGAGGGGGAAAAAAAAAGTAAGAAGGAAAACAACGAGTCCGACCAATCGAATCGCCGGCAATGAGTGCCAGTTCCGCACAGCTCGGTCTCGGAGGGCAAAACGGGGGGGAGAGTAGATGCTGCACGGGCTTCCTCCGAGGGACAAACCAAGAAATGCGAGAGAAAAGAAGATTCCTCACGTAAACACACAGGAGGCGTGGACCGTGTCTTCGTTAAGGAAGACCGGTGCGTAAAGAGTAAAGGTGCAGCGATGAGATAATGAAGGGAGGCCACGCTCCGTCTCCGTTTGGGGGGGAAAAGAAACGCGCGAAAAAAGGAAATTGCTGCTTGGGGGAACGGGAATGGAAAAGTTTCAATCCACCTAAAGGAAACTGGACGATTCACTCTCTGACTTCTCAAGTAAGGGCCAACCGGTTTAGGACTTAGAAGGGCGAAAGGAACTCATCAAAGTCGAATAGTGCCGCGTACGGCCGGGGGGACGTAGATTTCTTGACTCTAGGGACAAAAAAGGCGTCCAGCGGTGACAGGCTGATGAAAAAACCTGACAAGGACCGAGTTCTAAAATACCTCCAAAGCGCGCGACACAAACCAGCCCGTGCGACCACTGAGGGACCGATGGGTTCAAGTCGGCGGAAAAGTGGTTTTCCCTTGCAAGAGGTTCCTCTGCACCGACGGCACCGCTCATGTTCCCCCATGGATTGGGGGCAACGCAGATTGACGTGGCTGCCGGCACTAGCTGCGGCCCCTGGGCACCGATGGCTTTTCCCTAAACCTGGTGCCTGCCAGCTGGAGCGGGACGGTACAATGGAGCGATGTCGCGTGGGTTGAGGCGAGGTGGGGCTTGCAACAATCATCCTTACGAAAAAAGTGCACAACTCCGAATGAATGGATCGTAGGATACGACGGAGGGAAGATCGGAAGAAAATAGGCGTTTTTACTAAGGGGCAAAGGGGTGACCAATTCGCTATGGCGGCGGAGGGAAGTTGGAACCCACGATCGGCAACTCTGGGAATCAGAAGTTAGTTAGAGACGACAGGAAAAAGCGATCAATGGGGCAGCAGATAAGGGGGGAATAAAGAATCAACCCAACCCCAAAAGGCCAGAATGGCGATGAAGAGGACAAGAAGACGGATTAAGGACACGTTCCCGTTTTGGTGTGGAGGAAAGAAAAGAAAAAAGGCTGAGGCCGGGCCATCCCACACACAGAACAATGCAGTGCCGCTGCTAAACTTCCTGTTATTTACGCGCCTCCGGGAGAAAAGGGAGTAACGACCAGGGGAAGGGGGCGAGGCAACTGGGAGGCTGAACCGGAAACCATGGCGGGGAGAGAGAAATGGCGGGCACCACCAGAAGGAACGCACCGGGGGGCAACAATGGCATAAAGTTGTCGGACTGGGGGTAGACTGTCAGAACGAGGAAAAATTGCCGTTTGACTCTCACACATGTCCATGGGGGGAGAGGACGCGCTGGCCAGGGTGCTGACTTGATGTAGCTTCCTGGTTGAAAAAAGCGGAGGCGGCCCCCGATGTAAAGCCCATGCCGAGAGGGGCCGGTCCTGCGAGCTGGGTGATGACGAAAGGAGAAGAGGGTTACCTCCTTGTCAGCCGAAGATCACTTTCGACGAAAAAATTGGGACGAGGAGAGTCTGTTGATTGAAAGTAAAAGCAAACTTGCCGGCTTGCTTGAGAAGGCTGCCCATGCAAGCGGGGGGGGGGGGTTTAATTTTTGTCCGGGTGATGTTCCATAGGTGCCCGCAAAGCCAGGAAGGGGGCAAGAAAAGAAGCAAAGCCGCCGCAGGAAAGGACTCCGTTGGGACGGTGTGGGGAAGGGGAATATCACAGGGACCGAAGTGGCGCCAGGAGTTTCAAGAATGAATTGTCGCGGACCTTGCGAAAAAGGGAGAAGCTGACGCCTGGGGAATCCGGTGGGAGAAACAAAAGAGTTGAAAAAGATTTATCCCGGGGGACAGGGGCAGATCTTGTATACGTTGGAAAGAAAATTGACCGAGTTAGAGGACTAAGGAGCAGGAGGGATTTCCGCATTATGAGGAAAAGAGCTCTCAACAACAAGCTGAGATTAGGAAGGGAGGTTCCCGACCGCCCCATCATCGTCAGGGGGGGCAGTCCACCAAAACAAAGGGGAGGAAAGCCCTACCTCTTTACAATGCTTTCAAACAACGTCATCAAGAGAGCCAGCCCGCTCACCAGACCGAACGACCCTTGGCGCACGTATTGACCCAGCCTCAACCTCTAGCTAAAGCCATGCGACAGAGAAAGAAGCGGCGTTACACGACGGGCCTCAAGTATCACCAAGGAAGCTGCTATTCGGGGAGTCCCGAAAAGAGCCCGGGTCATCTGCTTCTGCCTTGCCCCGTCTGCCAAAGGACACGTGAAAACAATGGAAATCAAGGGACACTAAAAAAAAAAAGGGGCATCCTTGCCTCCATTCAGCACGCCGCGCAGAAGCGGAAAATCAAGCAAAGACTCGATGCCAGGGGCTGCCGAAGGAGGGCGCATTTGTCAAAGGTTAAAACCCCCAAGGCGCGTCGGGGAAGGAACCTCACTTCCCTTAGGAAGCAAAGCGCAGGGATACCTCATGTGGACGCGAAAATCTCCTCGATGAAAAAAGGAGAAATACAGCCATGTCAGAAAAAAAAGCCAAAAAGGCCCCCCCGACAGACGTGTAGGGTAAAAGACCGAAAAAGAGTCGCCGCGTCGTCGAGACGCCGACGAAAAAAGAGAAACAGTGCTTGCGGTCCCGCGGGTCAAGCGCCGGGAGGGGCCCACGGTTCCTCCAAGACAAAATGGTGAGTACCAAAGAAGGATCTAAATAAGAGAGTAGTGGAGTAGTGACGCCGCCACTTCACATAAGCATTACAAATGAAAAACTGGGATTGGGGGGGCAAAAATGCTCTTCCCGCCAGAACTTTGTAGCCGAGGAAAGAGCACGCGGATGACTGGAGCGTTTTGGTTGCGGGCACGGACACCCTCGCCCGATTATCTTCCTCCAAAAAACGGAAGTTCCTGGTCATATAACCCACCGCTTCTGGCGTATCTGTCCTACGACATCTGCCTTGGGTGGGGGGATGTGAAAGCTCCGCATGAACAAGTTGATAGCGGAAAGGGGAGCTCGGCGAAGAAGAAAAAATGCGCTTCCCATGATGTTGGCGAGCGTGTATAAAAAAGGCCATCCGAGCCATCTCACTCAAGCACACGGGCAAATTCCCATTATCCACGAAGATTGGAGGGGAGTTCCGACTTTGCAGAAAGACAGGAAAAATTCAAGAATCAATTCATCAGGGAGGAACGGCGGGAGAGAAGGCAGAAGGGAGAGTGGAAAAGATAAAAACAATGGGCACCACGAGGCCATCTAAACATTAAAAAAATCGCCTGCACCACGTTGAATGGCTGAAACAACTAATAGAGAAAAAGGGGGGGGATGGGCGGGGGAACCGGACCATTCGGCAAAGCTGCGTGAAAACCCAGCCAGGGGAAAAGTTATGTTCCTTAGACCTCGGAGGAACCAATGTAAAAAATCGCCCGTAAAAAAAAGCAAGTTGGCTCCCTGGGCTAAAGGTGAGGGGAGAACGAAGGGCAGGTGGAAATACGCCGAAACGGCTGGGGAAAATTGTCCCAGTGAACCATCTCGAAACCGAAAGAAAAGGAGGGGAGGGGGGGGGGGGGTTTATCGCCCGTAAGACAATAAAGGAAAAACGTATCGACAAAGTGCCACACGAGGCGTGAGGTCAGTTGCCGGTGGGGGAATGAAAAGCAGGAACGCACCGCCGTGAGGTCTGGAAAGCGAGAAAGACAGTCCACCGAAAGAGTGGCACATAATCACGTTAAAATAGCCGCAGAAAGGGGATGGGGGAAAAAACGCAAAACTGACCGAAATCCACTGTCCACGTAAGTGGAGAAGAAAAGTCAGGTGCGCACGAATAGAAGGGGAAGCGCCCCGTCCCGTCATATAGAAGAACAGCGTATCGTCACCGCCAAAAAGGCAGAAACCATAAATTGGGGGAGGAAGTGTGGAATGGTTTCTCCAGACGCTGGGGGGGGAGAAAAAAAAAAAAGGGATGCGTCACACGCGAGTTGCATCTACAATATAAAAAAACAAAAGGTAGAGCAAGCTACAGGGTCCCTGGCAGAAGGAAAACACGAACGAAAACCAATGTCCAATCTATAGGAAAAAGCTTTTTGCTTTGCGACGAAAAGGAGGCAAGACTAAGCGACATAAAAAGCGTGCCGCTTGGAAAATCAAAACAAAAGGAAAAGGGGAAAATTCCCGACGTCGGGTAGGGAAAACCAGAAGGTGTAACTTGCGGCGGGTGGGAATAGTGTGCAAAAGATTATTTCTTGAAAAAGCCTCCATCGAAGGGGGACGAAACAATGGGGGAGAATAAAACCTTAAAAAAAAGGGTGTTGCGACGAAACCACAGGGAGGGGGGGCGGGAAACAAATCGTGAGTAAACGACATTGAAAAGAGGGAGTATCAGCAATAAAACTGAAATTCAAACAGGGCTGTCACTATTACAATCAGAAAAACAAACAAAGAAGCAGAAAGCGGGACCGGAGAATGAACAAGGGGAGTCATGTTCTGGTGATCGACAACCAGCAACAGAAAACAACAAGCAAGAAACGGGAAAATAACCGAAAGAGCCCGCACCAGCCGAGTCGGAATCCGCCCGAAAGAAAAGAGAAAGAGTTCGGCAATCAATTTCGTCGCTGGCTTGCCAAGAAAAAGGAACAAGTCGAAAGGGGAATTGAGGAGTGGCGACTTGGGCTAATGCAAGAGGACCGACGGGGGGGTTGGTGAGGGGACTCGAAACCCTCAGACGTCAGGGTGGGAGGAGCCAGGGAGCAAGCGCCGAGCCCTCCCATTTGTTTAGGCGGAGGGGAGAGAACGAGAGTCCCAATCCTCCACATGTTGAAAAAGGTCAACCGGATGAGAGAATAGAAGAGCGAAGTGTGAGCTTTTTTGACTCAGAAAACCTGGTAATAATATTTTCCACACCCGGATCGCAGGGGCCTAGAGAACAGAGAGGGAGGGGTTGACCCGACTAATTAACAAAAGAAAACAAAGGAAAGAACTAACACGGCGGTTAAAACCGGCGGGAAAAGATGTCCGCTCCGTCAGGCGGTGTTAGAAAAGGACACGGAAGAGAAAGATCGAGCGTGGGACCGGCGAAGGGGAAGCCGAGGGGGGAAACAAACATGCAACTCCGCCTCAGGACCTCCCAGACAAAAAGGAAGAGGACGGAAAAGTCTTCATGGGGGGGCCAGTTGGTGGAATGTACGCCGGGCAGGAGGCGCAAAAAAGGGGGGTGGGGTGGACATGACGCCATTGCACGTCAAAGTTCCATCTTTGGGGATGAAAGGAAAAAGGAGAAAGATGGACGACAGACGGCGGTTACCAGAAAAGAGAAAAAAGTAAAGGAGCGGTCGGGAGTCGATAAGACCCTCAAATGGGGGAGTTTCCTCTCGCTCAAAAACAACAACGGAGGAAAGGGATGAAGTCCCCCAGGTTTAGTGACATTATAGAGCAAGACATGAAGAGGACATGTGTTCGAGTAACGGGACCCAGAAAAAGACGCAATAAAGGGTTGTACTTCCCACCTCCCCCTGGCCTTTGGACGTGAAAAGGGGGCGGAAACATGAACGTACAAAAAGGAATGGGGAGAGGAGAAGAACAAGCTTACATTCCACCAAAGGTGTAAAAAAGAAAAAATAAGAAAAGTCGGAAGGCGGGTTCATTGGAGGTGGAAAAGGCGGAGGGAGGAGGACACCACGTAGGAGTGCCTGATCCGGGTCCAAGAGAGGAAGTTGGCGGGCCTGGAAGGGAAACACCTGCCTAACCGTGCAGTCCGACTAGACGTGCGACGCGGGAGCTCTTTACATTCTTGGCAAGGAGGAACCCACCTCGACTGGCTTGAAATAAAAGAAGGCAATTGCGCATCCTCGTGTTTGGAAAATACACACCGGAAGGGATGGGAAAAAGGAAACGCTTAAACCAGTCGCTCCGGATATATACACAAGATCAAACGTGTTGACAACTGTGGGTGGGGGAAAAGAACAGGGGCTTTTCCATAATCGAAGACGAACTCCAGGAAAAAAAGGGGGGAATTACCTGCAGCACGGCTTCTACACCTATCAGGGAAAGGGGCGGGGACCAAGAACAGACAACCACCCCCGTAAGTGAGGTAGGGCAGAATCGCACGGTTCGTCAAGATAGACCAAACCTGGAGGGAAGTAAGGAAGAGAATTGTCAGAAAAGAGGGAAGGGCCTATCATAGAGGTTCAGTTTTCGGGGCTGATTCCCTATGGGCGAGGGGGAGGGCCAATCTCTTGGAGGGCTGAAAAGTTCGCCGTGGAATTCAGGGGGAGGGGGGAAAGAGGCGGAATGTTCGTCGATCCAAGAAATGAAGCCAAAAGGAACATTAATACAAGCTTGAAATGGGGTGGGGTAGGGTTTAGATTTGGACATCATGGAAACCCCGGGGAAGGGGGGGGAGAAAAATAAATGGAGGCTGCAGGTCAGGATAGGATTTTTCAATGTCGGTTCCGCACCTATTTTGGGGAACAAGCTAAAAAGTGGAGGAGAAAACGGGGGTATTGAGAACACAATTGCTATTTGAACAAGGAGAATGATTGGCCGGACTCAATAAATAGGCGTGGCACAAAAAAAGATGGCCACATCACAAAAAAAAGGGAAATAGGCACGCCAAGGAAAGGTGGGACCAAGCCAGGGGGGGGTTGATAAAAGAGGTCACGATTTTTGGGAAACTGATTGCTTCTTCTTTCTTGGCAAGTAACAAGAGGACAAGGGAAGAATGCAGGTACCATGGTTTCAGCCGTCGGGGACCATTTGAAAGCAGGCCACGGTAATCGACTTAGTCAAAAAGAAGAGGGGTGGGAAGAGAGGGTCGCTTCGAAACAGAGCGGGTGGCCTCAGGGAAATTCCTTAAAAAAAAAATAACCGGTAACATATTACCGGAGGAGCCCGAAGCAAGACAGATGTGCTATTGAGGGAATACTCAGAGCTATTATGCCCGGGCACGGCTCCCTCTAGGAATCCGGAAAAAAACAGCTGGGGTCCTCACTTACTAAAAACATCAAGGGGGAAAAGGGAGGTCACTGGTCTTCTACCACGGTTAGAAAAAAAGGGAAAGGTTAACTATTATCTCTTATTTAATGCAAAGAAAATCGTTTTGAGAAACGAGCAGAATTAAATACTAGAGGCCAGATACACGTGGCATCCACAAAGAACCGGAAGAAATTCAGCTCTGCCTACGATGCAAATTCAAATGGGGAGAAAGAAGGGAATGTACTGCAGTGGGTCTACGGGGAGGGGGAAAACGCCGATTCTCTAGTTTACGCCGGGGGCTGATGGTCGGGGTCACGGGGGAAAACGAAGAAAGACCGTGTCAGGGGAGAGTCAAATGACAGCAAGAGGGAGAGGCTAGTCACACCGCAGAACAAGGCACGCACAACGGGGAAAGCAGGATCTCAGGGTCAATGGTGGAGGCCATGTCAATGAAAAAAACTAAGGGGTTAACAGCGTTTGGCACGTACGAGAGGGGGGGAAAATTGGGAGGGGCCAGTAAGATCTCATAAAGAAAGGGGGACGCACTATGGGGGAGGGGGGTCCAAGCACGGAACCGTGTTTTCAATAGGCGCTCGCAATGGTACGATGGAGATTTTTTTAAAGAGTGGAAGGGATGAAGCATCCATACTTTAAAAAAAAGGCTATCCTAAAGGGAGGAAATGAAGTATCTACCTTAGCGTCTGCATGAAAATTCAGGGGGTAATAAGGGAAGTGGAGACTGGGAAATTTACGAGGAATTTCCCAGGGGGAATGGAGTTATTGGACTAAGGGGAAAGACAAACGGACAAACTGGAATCGCATTGTCTTGTATGAAAAACTAGACGAAGCGGAAAAGAAAGGTGAAAAAAAATGCTGAAATCCACCCAACCGAACACACCAAGTCCAATTGGCGGTAAATTAGAAAAGAAAAAAAGAGGGTAAGGGAAACGTTCCGTTTTTGTGGCTGAAAGACTAAAATGGGCCGAGGCGAGGCCCAAACCAAAACATAGAAAAAAAAAATTCAGTGGAAGAGGAGACCCGGTCCGGTTTCTTTAAACTACCGGGAACGTGAGAACATGGAGGTAACACGCCCAGGTTGATAAGGCGTCGATGGGCCGTAAAAAACGAAAGGGGCTGGGCTGCTGAAAGGGACGGCCAAGAAGAGAACGGAGAGAACGAAACCTCAGCCAGGAGAATTGGGGGGTCAAAAGGGGCGGACGACTACGCGGTAGAATCAGTTGCCGTAAAGTGGAAACCAGGTAATGGCGCTGGACGCGCTGGAAACTGAGGGTCTGGAAAGGAAGGTAGCGGTGAGGAAGGTTCGAGCAGAGGCGTCGAGGGGTGCGAGAAAAAAGAACCATGCCGCTCTGAGGTGCGGAAGCGGCATGGGTGATACGAACAGGTCTAGAGGTGTTGAACTAAGGGAAAGAGAATCGACTCCTGTCGTAACAAGAAGGAGAGCAGGGGAGTCCTTGCTTAGTTGAACGTAACGGCGGCAGCGACCGCAGTGAGAAAAGGCTGCAAATAACGAGGGAGGTTGGGGGGGGGGAGAGTTTGCGCGTTGTATGGGAAACCCAGGTGGCAAAAACAGTGCTCCTTCGGGGCCAGACCCAGAAGGCAGCAGAAGAAACAACGTGATAGTGAGGGCCTTGACGGACGAAGCAGAGTGGTGATACCTCCGCGGGAAAGGGGGACACGGAAGGACTTTTCGGCGCCTTGGCGCAGAAGAAATCACGTTGAAAGGGAATCAAGAACCTGAGAACACTTTAGGGGAAGAGGGAGAAGGGACCTGGGCCGATCTTGGGCGGGGGAGCCGCAGAAAAGGGTCTGACCTTCGCCGCTGGTGTTAAGGGCAAAATGGGGGGGGAGGTGGGAGAGAAATAGAAACAACAACAAACGGATGAGAGGTGGAGGAGAGGGAAAGAAGCACCATCATCTCCGGCAACGTCAAAATATGGAGAAGGGACTCAGTCAATGCGGTCGCCAACGGAGAAAAGGAGGAGCCATGTAAAGAGGATCCATCTACAAACCGTGTGGGGGAGGAAGGAGGAAGTGATACAAAGACTCACCTCGATCAGAGGACGAAGGCAAAGAAAAGTCAGCTTTAAAATCCTGGCAGACTGCGGTATAACAGGAGCCGAAATTAAAAGTGGCACTCCCCTCAGAAAGGGGGGGAAGAGGGAGGAGTCTTGAATCTCGTGATGCCAAGAAGACCTCAAACTCATTAAATCAACTGGCAAACTCTACACACCAATACAGTCGAACAAAGGGCCCAATGCCAAAGCATTCAAGGGGAAGAAACGTGAGACACTCAATTCAAGACGAGTAGAGAGGGGGGGAGGTAAAGAAGGATCTGAGTCGCTCACGGGTGCAAAAAAAAAAATAGAATCGAAGAAAAAAAATAAGCCTGCTTCAAGAAAATGACGTCATGGGAGAAAGAGGGGGGCGCCAGACAACTCTAAAAACTACTGGAAGGACCGACTACATAAACGCCTTCCACGCGAAAAGATCCAACCAGGATCTGGGGAACTCAGGGCAATAAAAAGCTTCGTCCTCCTCCGCAATATTAGGAAAGGGGGAGGTCTAGTTCCACGCCTGATCAGGGGGTGCCTAACTATTCAAAAGAAGATCACGTGGTTCAGCGTCCGGAATACTGACCTAAAAAGGAGAACCCGGTAGTGGACGCCGTTGGATAATTGAGAAGGAAAAAGGAAAAAAAGGGGGACAGGGCGGCCACTCTGCTTCCTGGGCTGTTTGTGGCTTGACCAACAACTCAAGGAACAGCGTATCGGACGCCACACAAACAGAAATTGTGAAGGAAGGGATTCATGATCATAGTCAAATCCCAGAGGAAGGGGGGGGTGATTTCGCTCCCATCTGAACATGGAAAAAGAAAGAGATTCTAATAAAAAGTAACACTTCCCATGAGTGTGCAGACGGGGGGAGAAAAAAAAGAGAAGACCAGCCAATAATCTAAATCCGCGGAATGACCAAAGAGCAAAAAATTAAAAGGGAGGTCAACCGTGACTTTTATGCAGCAAGGAACAAAAAAGGAAGCCATTAAAAAAACCGGGGACTTATAGCCTTCGGGAAGGAAGGGAGAAAGAAAAGATAGAATTCAAACACGCGGCCTCTACCGAAAAAACCAAGAGCCTAAAAAAAAAAGGAAGGCTTTGCAAGCCTCGCTCAAAGGAAGCAGATGGCAAAAAGGGTAAAAGCTGAGGAAAAAAACAAAAACACAGGTAACCAGGAGCTTGCCGAAGGGGATTCAAGTACCTCGTCCTTCCACAAGGGCCCTGCAGATTCGCAAGAAGACCCGCCCATGTTCCTCCAAAAGGTGCGCCCGGTGGGCGTCAGCACATCGGGGTCGGGGAAACACCGCACTGGACGACGTGTGGTCACACCGCTAAAAGGGTCAAGAGAGGAAAAGATACAGGGACCACCTCGCGAATGTGGATGGCGCCGAACCAGGGTCCAGCAAAGATCGACCCCGGAAAACAGGAAGAGCATAAAAGAAAAACGTGAAGGTCAAAGGTGCCAGGGGGATGGGGAGAAAAGAGCACATGGCCACGCCGCCAAGGAAGGCTGTCCGCGCATACTTCGTCCACAAAGGCAGGGTGCAACGACCGGAAAATAAAAAAAACCATAAAGGGGTTTTGGTCCAGAAAAGGTGTAAGAAAAACAAAAAAGGGAAACACCGGTCGACTTGGGGTGTCGTAACGATGAAGGGCGCGACCGCATCGGATGTCCGCGGCGCCGTGTCCCGGCTAAGATAAAAAAACAGCTTAGGAAGGACCAGCTCGTGGCAAGGAATGGCAATCATGGGGGGAAGGGGGGAAGAAGGGGTTATCATTGGTCGCCTCGAGGTTGTAAAAAAAAAAAGTGAGCCCTGCCACACCGCGCTTTTGAAGACGCTCAAAAATCCAACAGACACGCGCAAAAACTGGGTCGTCTATGGACGCTACCGGGGGAAGGTCAAACGGGAAGCACAAAAAAAAGGAGGGAAAAAAAATGTCCGCTCCTGCTGCCACACGGCATGTTGACAGGGAGGAACAGGAAGACTGACCAAGAAATAAGACGGAGACGGAAGATATCTTTCAAGAGTTGCAAAAGAAAAGATGCCACCTTTCCAAGAAAAGGGGGGGGGGCGGGGAGGGTGAAAAATTCGGGAGGGGGGGGCATAAAAGGTGGAGAAAATGTTACTTTAGCCTAGGCCCAATCACACCTGAAACGAGCATGAATAAAAAACCCTTAAAAAAATACGAAAAGAAAAAAGAAGAGCATGAAAAACAAAACGTGCGTAACGACAGTGGACTGAAGCGACCTGCACCTCCATAATTTGAGAAAAAAACAAGGGGGAACCGGAAAATGGGGGGAGAAGAAGAACGAACAAAACAAACGGGCGCATAACAAAGCCGGGGGGAGGGCAAGAAGGGATTGCATTTATGGGATAGGACGAACCATCCAGAAAGAACCCCCAGCAGGAGAGAAGAAAAATCCCAATGGAAAATAAAAGGAAAAAAAGGAAAAAGTCCCACTCAATATGTATGAAGGCAAATCATTTCTGAAGAAAAGGACCAGCCACGCGCGGCGGAATCGCGGGGGGGGGTTGGGAAAGGGACGGAAGTCACTTCTATACCACTACTGTGGGTGGGGGGGGGGTGTGCAGGTGGGGAATTCGAACCCCGCAGAAAGGAAAAACCGTGCCCGAGCCGATCACTACATGGAAAGGGGTTCGTCTGATTAGCTGAACGGGGAATGAGGGAAAAAAGAAAAATTGTCAAAAATGCACTGAGGCGGATAGAAGGGGACTTTGTGAGCTGTTGCATCGCACCTCCTGGGAAAAAACGGGGGGGTCCAAAAAAACAGATTCAGAAAGGAATCGGCTTAGAAGAAAGGAAGGTGGGTTTACCTCCGAAGTGGCACACCTAAGGGTCCAGAGAATGCGGTTACGCCCCGGCGGAGGAAAGGGAGCGAACGAGGGGAGAAGGCATGTGTGTTGATCACCTCACAAAAGGGAAAAGGGGAAAACAGAAAGATCGAAAAAAGGAACGCCTACTGGGTGGCACGCAACCAAGCAACTCAAAAAGCAACCCAAAGAAACAAAAAAAAGGAAAATTCTTCGGCAGAAAAGAGAGGGGGGGGGAACACAGGGTTGTGTTCAAGGTACGCCGGGGGGAAAGATGGAGATCCAAGAAAGAGATGTTTTTGTACGTCATGGACGCCATCTTGCAACAAATAAAGGAAAAGTGAAGGAAAAACTGACTATGTAAGGAGTCGGGTAAACGCTACGCTCAAACGAGGGACGGAGACAAAGGGTCCCTCAAAAGGCGTTGCCGTGGACAGAGATAAAAAAAAGAAGGAGAGGAAGAGAAGATTGAACGTCCCGAATGGGAGGGCATTATCTGAAGTCGACCGTAATTACCTGGGTTGAAGCGTAGAGGAAAAGAACGCGAAAGAAAGAGGTCGGACATCCTCACAGAAAAACTGGCCTTTGAAGGTACAAGAGGGCGGAAAGTGGCCAAACATTAGGATTGAAGAGCATCCTGCCGCACGGAGTACAGTCAGAAAAAAGGGAACAAATGAATGAAAATTCAGCTACGCAGAAGGCGGGTCAGAGGGGCTCTGAGCTTGTTGAAGGTTTGGCTTTACAAAAAGAGAAGGCGCGTAAAAGCGATATTTCGAAGGAGTTAAACAAAAGGGAGGTGGGAGACACAAGGAATGACGAAATCTTCAAGTTCCGGAAGAAGGTAAAGCAGGGGTTGTAGCGCGTGAAAGACAGCTTTGTAATGTAGGAGGAAAAAAAAACATCGACGTTTCGCAGCGAAGAAGGCACGGAGTCCATACTAGGGGTGGTGAAAAGAAACGACGGGGGGACAAGGAGGTCGAGAAACAGCTAAACCAATTCGGCGAACGAGCAGATCTAAAAAAACAGGGTGACAATGGGAAAAGTTTGGACTAAAAAAAAGATAAATAAAAAAGGAAGACGAATCCCAGTAAAAATGGTATTGCTCGGCGCTGGCGAAAAGGGACTACACCTGAAAGCTGCACGGGGGGTCGATTCACAAAGAAAAACCCCGAGAGCATGAATACGCAGAGTAAGCCACTCGAGACAATCCCCTGTAATCTGGACCGGAGAGGGGGAGGAGGACAAGTCGCAGAAATTAATTGACCGAATACATAGTGGGAGAGGGACAGGGTTTCAAGTTCCAATTTACGATGGGGATGAAGAGAGGGGTCTGTCTCAGCCGTGCTTGCAAGTGATGGTGGTGGGAGGAGGGGATGGGTTCTTCGATCCAAGAAAGGAAGCCACGGCACTCATCACGGCAAACGGTGGGGCTAGAGGGGAGCAGTTTAGTATAGATGTCCATAGGGACCGCAATAGGTGTGAGAAAAGGAAGGGTCGGCCCGTGCAGAGAGCGGAGTCAAAATAGGGGAATAACCGATTTTTGTTACCGCTAGCGATGGGTTGCTAAAAACTAGTGTTAATGTGTTAACCAATGGAGGGGAAGACGAAAAACGTGATTGGCCGGGAGAAAGAAGGGGCAAAAATGTCCACATCAAATTGAAAGGAAGGCGACCAGAAGGTCGGGAACGGGGACAGCCCTTTTGGGTGGGGTGAGACGGAAACGAGAAGCAGCTTCTTAGTCTTTACTGGGAAGAGGAGGATGTCAAATAGCAAAAGACGTAAACATGCCTGTGGAGCAGCAGGTTTGGACAAAGGGTGGGACTCAAGTTAGAAAGGGGACAAGACAGGAATTGAGCCAGACATCCGGCGGTGCATTATGATTCTCAGACTAAAAAAGGGCGGTTTTCCCAGGATCACCTTCTCTGGTCGAAAAACACTAAGGGGGGAAAAGGATAATCGGAGGCAAATTAGGGCCTTCATGAAAAAGAAGGGCTAGGGCATAAAACGGGAGGGGAGAGGGGTGGTGCAGCGGTCGGTGGGGGCCGATGGACTGAAGAAAACGCGCAAATGCCACTTTTGACCTCACTTAAGAAACCAGAAGAAGGGGGGAAAAGGGGGGTCTTAGGTAGTCGACACGTAAAACTTTGAAAAAAAGGAAGGTGCGCAGGCTAGTAATACGGCGATTGGATGCAACTGACGGATCGGGACGAAAAAGGAATCGCTCGATATAGGGCGGCTAAAAAATTGCCATTGCGCACTGGGTCAGACACCACCGGAACACCTGGACCGGAAATCGAGGCTGGGGGGAAGGGAGAAACGTAATGTTCCGGGAGAAGAAAAAGTTGGGAAGGAGAGGGGGTAATTCCTAGATCACCTTCCCGAGGCGGCGCGGCGAAAAAGGGCAGATGCTTTCCCGGAAAAGCAAGAGAGTACACTTGAAGCGAGTTCCAAAAATCACTATGTCGGACAACGCAACCTGCAGCAAACTGTCACGAAAAGGGATGGCATATGATGGAAAAAAGTTCAAATGGTGGCAGGCCCGGATGTCTGAAGGGAAAAAAGAAGAGACAGGGTTAACTTGACCGTGGGGGGGGGGGGGAAAGGACTGTTGGGACTAATGGGCTCCGGATAGGAAAACCGGTGGCTCCTATGGTTTGCCAGAAACGGAAACCGTGTGCGTCCCCGAGTTGAGAGGGGAAATGGTACTGGGGACGCGTTTGAATTCTTAGATGGGCTTGGGGGCCAGAGATTAGAAATATAAGCCGGAGAAAAGGAGATTAAAAGAGGGGGAAAGAGGACAGGAAAAAGTCTGAACTCAAAAATAGGAAACGTGGGAATGGGAAGGGGGACCTCTTATTTCGAGGATGGCGCGGATGAAGATAGAGGACAAACTCAGGAATCGCGTGCTGGTTATATAAAAAGAAAAGGTACATGTCCTGAGGAGAGGAAGGGGGGATATGCGGAGCGAAAGCAAACCAAAACAAAAAGAAGGAAAATATTCACAATACATAAACGGATCTTGAGGAAAATTAAAGGGTTGGGGGGAAAAACTCGGGGGCGAAGAGGAGAGAACATCCGAAAAACCAAACAAAAAAAAATGCAAGAGTGGGGAATCAGAGGCTACGAATGTCGTCTGACCGGTAATCCCAGGAGGAAAATACCAGTAGAAAAAGGGGATGCAGGGGGCTGGAGCCTAACCAGGAGGAGAGAAGGGGATAGTCGGGCCCACCGATTCCATCGAGGAAGAGGACCGAAAAAGGTGCAGAAGGGTGGACGCCGGAAGAAACGGAGATCAGTTCCGGTTCTTGACCTACAAAAGAGAGGGGGCGGTACGCGCTGAAAAGGGACCTGGGGATGTTCGCGGTGCTGGTTCAAAAGACAAAGGGGAGAGAAGGAGAAACGAGGGAGAACTTCCGCTCAGGGGGAAGCCGGGAAAGGACGAAAAGGGTGACTTCGAAGCGGGGGGACATGGACAAAAGCCTTAGAAAGCCACCGGGCAGAGGGGGGGGCAGGGGGGGATGAACGTAACTGGCCAGGAGCTGCCAGAAGCCAGAAATCCGCGTATTTGGTTGTAGAGGTGGAAGGGGAGGGAACATGAGGGGAAAGGATCCGAGGGCAAAACGAAAGGAAAAAAAATCCGCAGCAGAGGAGAGGGGGGAGGGTGGGCAGGACGAGAGCCGCTCTTGGTGTACCGCCGTCGTCAGGATTGTCACGAAAAAGAAGAGAACTGGCGGGCAGTAAATCTGCGGTAGCTGGTGGAAAGAAAGACCAAACGGGAAAAAAACAACAAGGACAGGTCAAAGAGGATCCGTTGCAAGCCGGATCTTGAGGGAAAAGTTTGAGCCGCAGGGGAAACCTTGCTATCCTTAGAACGATGGCAGGGCGATAGGGGAGAGGGAAAAAGAGACGCAAACAACCACCACAGGAGGTAGATAAAAGAGAGAGACACAAAGACAAAAAAAATCGCCGGCAACGTCAAACGGCAAGATTCAGACGAAACAGAGGGCGCCACAGAAAGATAGCCAGGCCATCTCAGGAGACGAAAAGGGGCGCAGGCTGCCTTTATTCAAAAGAAAAGAACACGTCGGCGCCAATGCCGCCGAAAAGGAAGGACCCGTGAAATCCTGGGCCGAGACCAGAGCGACAGGCACTCACCAGAGAACACGGACAGGAGAGAGTTGCAGAGGGAGGATGCCCAGAGAAACATGAGAAGAAAAATCACGGAGCAAACTCTAAACAAACACTACGCGGAATGGTGGCAGCCGGGACGCCAGTCAAGCCGGCAGCGCAACAAAGGGGAATCAAAAAGGAAACGATGCAGAAAAGGGCCGAAAAGGAGCGAGGAATCAAATTAGGGAAACACCAATCTAGAGAGAAAAAGAGAGCCGGCGGCCTAAGAGGCGGCAATTGTCGACAGAAAAGGGACCGCAAAATCGAGTCGTGAAAGTCCAGTCCCAGAAAGGCAACACGCACTTAAGCGCTAAAGCGAAACCCAGTGACGAGGAGTACACGGCAAAGGATTCTAACCAGCGTCGAATAAAGACATTCTTCCATGACTGGCGGAGAGAGGAAGGGGAACGGTGTGGGGACCGAATGGAGCCAGTAAAAAAGACCAGGGGGGGTAAGGGGCGCGCCGACGGCATCGCAAGGACTAGCACGAAGTGTCGTGTGGAAAAGACGGGGAGAAAGGCAATGACGAGGGGAAAGGAATAAGGGGGTAGAACAGAGGGGCCACGCTGCGTCACTGTAGCTTGGGGGGGCTGGAGACGCACAAGAGGACAAGCTCAACGCCCACAAAAAACCGGAAAGTGGGAACAGAAAGATTCTTCGGAGAATCGTCACTAGGCCAGCAATTTTGGGTTTGGGGGGTATTTCGCTAACGAAAGAAAAGGATAATCGGAAGGGGTCAGTCTCTGATAATTAAAAAAGGAAGAAAATGGAGGTGCCGAGCGGGGGATCAAAAACAAAAAAAAAAAGGGGAAAAAAAAAGACTCGGTCAAATTCCCATTATCCACGACGATGAAAGAAAAGTTCCTAATTTTCAGTCACCGAGCAGGTCCGATCCAGGAAGATCAAAAAGAAAAAAGGATGGATTAGTGCAGCCGCATCTCCAAAGGACAAGATCGGGGAACAGGTCAAAAAAACCAAACGCCCTGAACCACGGTGCCAGAGAAAAAAGAGAGAAAAAAAGGTTGGAGGAGAGAGAGAAAAATCGTCAACGCGGAAGAACAGGAAAGACATAGCTTTACGTCTTTTTCATGCAGACCTCGGAAAGTGGAAGGCATTCGCCCATAAGATCCCAACCCCAAAGGGAACTCGCTGGCGGACCGGAGGGAGGGGCCAGAGTTAGTCAGGGGGAAATCAAGAAACGGAAGCAGAAAAGGAAAGAAATATCGCCCACGGCGTAACTAGCCGCCTCGGCGAAGGGTATACCATCGCCATCAGAAAACACAAATTAACTGCCGCAGGAAAGGGAGGGGGAGGGACGGTTATGGTGGTAAAAGGTCACTGGCCAAAGACCCGCACTTTCCTTTCTGCCGAGAAAAATAAAGGGGACAGGGGGAAGAAACGAAAAATAGACCTACACTCATGAAAAGGTTGTGAAAAAAGGGGGAGAACCAAGGCCCTGGACACGTCTCCCTTGGTGGAGACGTGGGGGAGAGAGTCATCTTAGTACATCGCGCCCGCCTACCGGAAACGCAGGAAAAAAAAAAGCCCACGAAGGTTTAAGGAAGGAACGAATGGCAGGACGATGTTAGCCAGGGAGGAAGGACTGTTTTTGGAAAGAGAATGTGATCCCTGCGGCACACCGCGAGTTTGGCAGGAAGAGAGCATCTCAAAAACTACGCGGACTTGGAGGGATAAATTCACTACAGGGGATAGTTCAGAACGGTAAACAAACGACGCAAAAAGTCCGCTCCGGCTGACCACAGGCATGTGCCGCGTTTTACTGGGAAAGAACGCGGCAAAAGAAAAACGAAGCGCTCATGAAGAAAAGAAACGGGGTAGGCACCAAACCAAATAGGCTGGACAAGAGGGAAAATGGCGGTAATTGCCCTAATTTTAAAATTTCAGGCGTGTGCATAGGAAATGAATTTGGAAAGAGCACGGCCAAGACCTGCTAAGGGTAACGGGCAAGAAGAAAGGGAGACAGCAAGCCAGGAAAAAATCAGGTGCAAAGGAAAAAGCTTAACTTTAAACAAAATCAGGTGCGTCAACGACAGTGAAAAATAAGACCAGAAACTCCAAATTGGAGCACGATGCAGTGAGGGAAACAGAAAAAAACGACAACACGCGCAGAAACGACCGGGAATGAAGGAACGTGCGTCATTCTTGATCGACAACCCACAGAAAAACCAGAAACAAGGAAACTTCTAGACAAAGAGAAACGACCTAAGAGAAGGGGAATCCGCCCGAAAAACTGAAAAGCGGAAAGAAAATGTGGAAGGCAATCAGGAGCCGTTCGAAAAGACAAGGAGAGACATTTGAGGGAAACGAAAAGACGAACGTGGCGATTCAAAGAAGAGAGAGGGGGTTTTTTGGGGGGGATGGCGGAACAGTGCTCTCAGTTGTAGAATCCGTTCGACAGCTACTGAGCCACAAATTGTGGGGTCATAAGTGGATTCGATCTGACGCGTAGGAGAAAGAACTCCAATGTGGTCAAAAAGTGCCCGAAAAAACGGGAAGAGCCTGAGCGACTTGTTTAGCGGTTAAACAGAAAACAGGGTTAATAAAGGGGAGTTGCCACACCGGAGGATGGAAGAAGCGGAGGTCATCCCGTCGTGGGTGGGGGGGGGACAACTGCCGAATTGCACACCGCCCTGTCACGCAACTAACCTGAAAAAGGGTAACGTCAATAAAGGAAATTCAAGCGTAATTCACAGGTGTTTTAGCAAAACCAAGATAAAGGAAGATCTAGAGTGACCGGAGGACGACCTCCTTGGACCAAACTGCAACAAAAAAGGAAAATCCACTTGACACCCTAATTCCCTGCTTCCGCGAATTCTGCCAATTGGGTAGGGAAGGGGTACCCAAAAAAGAAGATGCAGAAAAACGAACACTAGAGGTTGGTTGAAAGGGAAAAAGAGGCACTCACACAAAGGCCAGCGTTGGAAGGGGGAAGGAGTAAAAAAAGAGGAACGAAGCTCGGTACCTCTACGCTACACACAGTCTATCGACCGGTCGAGTCACGAATCATCCTCAAAACCAAAAGAGCGCGCAAAAAACAAAGGAGAAAGATAGATGGAACGTCAAACTGGACAAAAGAACCGGGGTAGAGGGATGACAGGGGTGAGAAGAGAGGGAAACCGATCTTCTACATGTTCAGTGGTAAGTCTCAAGCCAAACTGGAATGGGGACGAAGAGGCTAAAATAAAAAATAGAGGTACGTTTTGGATCGCAAAGCCGCAAAGGCGTGCATTCACACCACATGGGGTGAAAAAAAAGAAGGAAGAAAAGTAAGAAAGGGTTCATTGTATGTGCCGAGAGGTTGCGGGCAGGGCCAAAAGTTGCTTTCCTGAGCCGGTCAAGAGGGTACTTTTCGACGGATTACACATTTAAGGGAAAGAAGAGAAGTCATTTCCTTCTCGAAGGTGCGAACCGAAAGGGGATAGGACAGGAAAAGGGGCATTCGAGGTAACAAAACAGGCGGGTCTGCCCGGAGAAGAAAGCCTTGAAACAACGAGAGGGGGGAAAAATCCACACTTATCCAGGCTTGCGAGAAACGGTAAAACCTTTCAGATAAAAAAGAAAAATACACGGGACTGGGGGGGAAATTGGGATGGGGGAAGAAGAAGGATTGTCAGATCTCAGACGAACAAAATAAGACGGCGAGCGCACGGCGATCAACAAAAGAGTACACCGGAAAGCATTGAGGTTGGGTAGAATTCAACAAATAACCTAAAAAAAACCCGTAGTTAAGAGACGCATGAACGCAAAGGACGTCACCCTCACAGACGCAATGCCGGAAAAAAAAGAGGGCTGGTCAGCAAAGGCGAGAAAGAAAAAAAAGGAGAGGGGGTAGGACGTATTCCCGATTAAGAAGGGAGGAAAAGGGGGTCGGCTAAGCAGTTAGGCAGTGCGGGGTGAGCGTCTCGGTCGTCGATAAAAAAGGAAGCAAGGTTTCTGCCAGGGTTTTGTACGTTTATTCGAATTCCATAAGGCCAGAAAGAAGTGTCTCCAAGGGGGATGCGAAGGGTCGATAAATTTTCGTGAGGGAGGACGTATTTTGTTTACCGCTAAGTCAGGAGTGGGTTCGTGCACAATGGGAAGGGGGGGAAATAGGGGGACTACACCTGAGCGGAGGGGGTGCCCGTGCTAAAGAAAGAGAGTGCAACGCAGAGAAAACGGCCGCACAGGTTCAAATTAGGCCGAAAAGAGGAACGGTGGAAAAGAGGTGTGGTGCTAAAAAGGCACGCTATGGAATAAAAGGGGATGGGACTCGGCCCCCCCCCAACTTTTGTGGGGGGGTTGAGGAAAAAAGCGTAACATGCAGGGGGGAAGCAGAGGAGACAGGTTGTCGAAGAGGGGCGCCAGTTCGAAGGCCACGGGTAACGAATTATCCCGACAGAACTGCAGGGGAGACGTCGATGCCCAAAAAGTGGGGGACGAAAGGATCAATTCTCGGAAAAAAAACAGCAAAGGAGAACTAGTTCCGTAAATAAGGCCATTCTTTCAACGCGCGGGCGCTGGATCAGTTGATAGGGGAATTATCCGGGGGAAAGGGAGGGAAGCGAAAAGAACGCGGCAAAGTGCACTTTCCTCACGTGACACACAATCGAGGGAGTGGCATTCGGTCTTCACCGGTGCTTAAAAACTTTCGATGGGTGTACCGTCTAGTGATCCGGAGGGGAAAGCCGGCCTTCGTTGGGTTGGAACTATCCGCGCTGGAAAAGGGCTGTCGATAAAAGGGCGCGTGCCAGAAAACATACCGGGGGTCAACGGGGGAAAATTCAAAGCCGCAGAAGCCTCGGCATGTTCAGTCGATGCCGTGGGAGTTAAGAGAAGCGATAGCACCTTCAACAGAGTAGGAGATTTAACCTTAGAGAGATTGGGAAATCTAAAATGCAGTCCAACGTGTCCGTCGTATTTCCCCTGACATCCAATGGGACGACCACAGGCGAAAACACGGAGAAAAAACCAATGGGGAATAAGGGCAGAGGAAGGGGAAATGTTTGAATGCCGAGGGAAATGAAAGGTACCTGGCCTGGTGTGGCAAGCAGACTTTGAAACAATTGCTTCCCGCATGAGGGAAATCCAAAGTGCCCTATAGGGCACCAAAAAAAGGAAGAAGGAAGGGAGACGGAACGGACAATTTTACTAGGGCCAAGTGGTGAAGATGGGCTGTTCACCTCATCACCTTACGAGATATCAAGCCGGCGAAGGGATGGGGACTAGCGAGGAATAAGAAAAGCAAGAAAATATTAGTTGATAAAGTGGGGGGATGACCGCGATTTCCGACTGATGGCGCGGAGACTCTGGAGAACACTAGCGGCAAAACTCATGGGGACGCATTGCGGTGATAAGAAGAACGAAGGGAACCGCGGGGGCAGTGCTGAGCAGAAATCACGCCAACCCCAAAAGGGCCAGAGTGGGGGGAGGAAAAAAGGGCCATAAATACAGAGGAAAGGGAACTTGAAAAAAGGGTTTGGGGGAGAAGCTGTTGCTAGGAGGGAGCGGGCAAAAAAAACCAAAACATCCTCCAGTAATGCAGATTGGCATCGGAGACCAGTCCTGGAAGTCTAATACCGTTATAAGACCGGCGAAAAGACCGGGTGATAAGATTGAGTATTAACTGATTCTTCTACCAGGGAAAAAAGGCTGGAAAAGGAGTAAATAGTGCACCCACCGATTCCGGCCGAGGAACAGCCAAAAGCAATAAATTGTCCCCGAGCGAGGAGCGGAAGAATCATTTGGAATTTCAGGGGAATCAAAGGGTCAGGGGCGATTTACGCGCTGGGACGGCCGGGGTCTGGAAACTGTAAGAGTCCTTTTGAAGAGAAGAGCGCTATTTGGCGGAGAAAAGGGACAAATGCCACGGAAAGGTCCCCTGGATAGCTGGTTTTGGGGTTTTTGAGGAAGGAGGTCAAACGGTGGGGGTTGGACCTCCTTGACGCCGGAACCAGGAACAAAGGGCGCATAATATGCGGGGGAGGGAAGTAACAGGGGCTGCGCTTTGACGGCTTCATGGAGGCCAGCTGCCCAAAGGACGCGGTATTTTTTGTGAGTGGTGCCGGGATTCAAAAGAGAAAAAACTCGGGTTAGCCCGCGAGCAGAAAAGACATAAGTGGGTCGAGTTGAGGCCTGAAAGCCGCGAGGGGATACCGCCGTTAGGAAGGGTTTCACGAACTCCACTTTGAAAGCTGTCCAGTGGACGCGAAGGGAAAACTAGGGAAGGGGGGGGGAAAAGGGGCAGTACAGTCTGACCCAACTTTTCGTGCATATGGCCGGGAAAAGACGAGAGGGGCAAGCATTAAGGGGGGGCAAGAAGGACCAGCGGTGTGACGGCTTCCGGGGAAAGGGGGGGAGTCGAAAAAATCATATCAAGACAAACAGGGAGTCAACGAGATAATGGGTCCAACGAAAAGGCAATCCTCACTGAAACGGGCACCAGCAGAATGCGTCAAACCTCGGGCAATTCGTGTACAAACGTCATCCAAGAGCGGCCAGGGGGAACAAAGAACCATCTGCACAAAAAGTGTTTTCCCGTGATTCGGGATTTTCCCATCAACCGCTCTCGTCTACGGTGCGAAAAATTCCGACAAAGGAGCGTGGAGCTACGTGCTGTATCACCAGAGAGGCATGATATCGTCAAAGGGACCCTAACCATCAAGAGTCATCTTCAGCGGCGAAACTGTTCTCTCGGGCTGCCCAGAAGGAGAAAGGAAAATCATGAAATCAACGTCAAATAGAAAAACAGAAAGCAAAAAATGGGCAGCAAGGCCGCCATGGGAGAAACATGCGCGGCCGCCCTTTTAAGGAAAGAGATGGCTCAAACAAAGGGGATGTTCCGAAGGAAGAAAAAAAAGGAGTTCAAAAAAAGAAGAAAAAAACTCAAAGAAAAAAAAAAAGAGAGCCGGCGTCCTCCAGCGAGGCATGGGCTAAACCTCGGTGACGGACCAAAGCCGAAGAAACCTAACATGGCATCCCGGGCCAAAGAAAAATCTCCCCCACATTAAAGCAGGGGGGACAAAAAAAATTCTCCTCGTCTTAGCTCCGCCGCAGAAAAAAATTCTTCAGGCGGTCGCGCGTAAGAGGCCGAAGAGAGCCGCCTGGAAACAGTCACCAACAAGGGTTCGGGGGGGGAGCCGCCTACGATAGGAAAGCCTTATGCAAACCCGGCGGTGTACTCAGGGGATAAAGGTCAGCAGAGGTCCAGGAAAAGGGGAGAACCTAAAGAGAGTTTCCTTATCGTTTGGGTCCCGGCGAAGAAAAAAACAAGCGTCCTCTTCAGCCACAAAAACACGGAAAGGACCGGGGAAGAGGGCTGGCTCATCTTACCTCTCCCAGACTTGCCTGTGGGGGGTGTTCATTATTGAAGAAGGAAATGGAGCCGGAAATGTGCCGTCGATTAGAAGCCAACTTCCATTAGTTTTAAGGGGAAGGGGAAAACAAAACCGACCATCCGCTAAATCAGCGGTCTAAAAGGACCCCTCTAGTTCTTGGGACAAAGGGAATCATGCAGCTCGCGGGACAGAAAAAGAGAGCCACGGTATGCTCCGCGTCATTGATGAGGGCAAATCGACAAAGCGTCAGAGTACATGGCAAAGAAACGAAAAAGACGGCACAACAGTTACCTGATGGAAAGCCAATAGGGAAAAAGGTGGAAGAAGCCAAGCCATTCGTCAAAAGCTGCGTGCAAAAACCGGAAAGGTAACAGGAGAGGAGTGTTCCAACATCAGAACTCGCCTAAAACATTGGGGACAAGAAGCGCGCAATCTATGAACGCCCATTTTCTCATGGGGTGGATGGAAAGGGAAGGGCGCAAGGGTTATGTCAGGAATCACCGGACACTGACGCACCGAAACACTCGTGTTGTCCCTAGAAAAGCCAGAAGAGACACAAGGGATTAAAAAAAAGCGCAGTGATCTAGACTTGAAATCGAAGTTCACATCACGATCGACCCTGAACTACAAGGGACATAACTTTAAGTACCCGTGTGCAGGCATGGACACTGTAGGAAAGGGGGCATAAAAATGGAAGGCCGGTCTTATAAGCGAATTCGTTACCACCAACGAGCAGGGGGGGGCAAACAAACGTAATATCCTTTCACACCTAAAAGTGCCGCAAATGCGAAAAAAAAGGCCACTTCTAAGTTGGGCAGACAAAAGTGGAAACGCACGGAGTAATCAACGCCGTGCCCGGTCATAATAAAGAAGCGGATCGTGACAGCGGAGTTCAGATGGCCAGAAAGGGCAAGGAAATAGGGGTCAATTGGGGAGAATTCGAGGTGGGGGGGAAAAGAATTTGATCCTTCTGGCACACCTGCACTGTTGCAGAGAAGGAGACATCTCAACAGCAAATTCAAGGAGGGATATGAGCTACAGTGGAAGGGCGAACTGTCGCAAACCGACTGAGAAAACAAGGAAAGAACGTCTGCCACACGCATGGTCCGACTTTGCTGCGACAGAAAAGCGAGGCAAAAGAATAGCTATATAAGCAGCAAGACGCTTGGAAAACAAAATCTGGGAGGACAAAAGGGAACGCTGAAAGGGGAGAAAAAAGTGAAATTCGGCTTTGACTTTGTGCGGACACGATTATTTGGCTGGAAAAACGGGCCTCAAGGGGAGTACATACGACATTGGGGGTTCTCAAAAAAAAAAAGACCACCTTAAATCTTTGCAAAATAAAAAAAGAACAAAATCGGTGGCGTAAAACGACAATTGAAGCATCGCGAAGACAGGAAAAGTCCTCCAATAAATGGAGCACAGCACCGGGCTGTAAAAATAACAAGGAAAAGACAAAAATGGAGAAAGAAAGGAAGATAAGTGCAAGTTTGCTTCCATTATTGGAGCGAACAAGAAAAAAACATCCACACAGACAATCTGCTAGAACCGAAAAGAGAAAGACCAAGAGGAAGAGGGTCACCACAATCGACAAATATGGATTGAGGAAATGCATTGAGGCAAAAAAACGGCGGAAACTGCATCGACAGTGGAGTGTCGGGAAGAGTGACGAGGTGCGATTAACATGCGGCCTCAACTAGGTGGGGTTGTAGGAGTGAAGATGAACCAGGCAGCGTAAGAGGAACGATGAAGCATCTCAGACAAAAAACATGGTGTTAAGGGTCGTCTCTGGGAAGGAAAAAAGGATTTATTAGTCCCAATACTAACATTGGCAAAGTAGGACGTATCGCGGATGATCTAGCGACGTGGTTCGCTGTCAAAGAGCTTTAAGACTGGGGGGGATTTAAAAAGAAAGAAGGCCTCTGCTGCGTTGCAGGACCGTCGATGTGTTTGGTGAAAAATTGTCACAAAAAGGACCGAGCTAAAAAAGAGGGTGAAAAAAAAACGGACATTGCCAGAGTAGTAAGAAGGTGTGTCAATCCATGAGAAAAGCGCCAAGATCTATCTTGTACCTTCCATTCACTCCTAAGTGTGAACTCGAAAACTAAAAACTCGGCACCGCAAAATTACACCCGCCTTCCGGAGTCGAATCTTCAGGTGTCCAAAAAAGTGGTGGAATGTGGTGGAGTACGCCGTGCGGAATGATGCGATCCAACGCTAGCATGTTGGAACCTCAGGGACGAAGAGGGCACGGCAAAGGAACGTCAGTTGGAAGGAGTAACAGAAAATGTCGAAACGAACACTGCTAAGAGCCAAAAGCAAATCTCTAAAGAGTCATAAATGTCCAAGGGGGG
>Ga0179593_1341113_pt1 | contig 31421 bp, 33 predicted proteins | sample CZODoug2_1_08_16_FD_185931 | JGI IMG/M metagenome (GOLD analysis project Ga0179593, IMG submission 185931) | Vadose zone soil fungal communities from Angelo Coast Range Reserve, California, USA - CZODoug2_1_08_16fungal (PacBio error correction) | ecosystem: Environmental > Terrestrial > Soil >...
AGCTCGCCTAGACGCCGGGAGGGGAGAAAGGAGGGATCTGGGGCCCGGAGGAATCAGGAACAACTTCTCGCAAGGAAAAAAGTCTTTCGTCGGCGCCCAGAGAAGGGATGCACAGAGCTGGACGAGAAACAAAAAAAAAAGGGGGGTGACCAAAAGCCGTGCAGTTTAGGTGAGGCTGAATCTGTAGAACGTGGACGGCGTGAGGGGGGAAAAAAAAGCGCGGTGACAGGGCACAACATGAACCTTTGAGCACGGGAACAGGGTGGAAGTCGCTTGTGACGACGGAAGGGGAACAGACTTACAATTGCCATGGTGGGGAAAAAAAAAAAAAAAGGTTCATGGTGGCCCTTGTCGGAAAAAAAAAAAAAAAAAGGGGAATTGGAAATAGTCACCAGAAGATCAGTAACTGGCGTCCGGCACAGGACTCGTGTCCTCCCTGCCTGCATCGTCTAAAAGGAAAGTCCGGCCGATCGGGGGTTTCCCAATGGAGGAGGAAAGGCGGGGCTGCAGGGTGCCACAAGGAGTCAGACTAGCGGGTGGAAAAACGTGGGCGCGCTGCTGGGAAAATACCGCAAAACTGAAAAAAAATCGGAAACGCCCGGACCCCGTCGGGCAGCAAAAGGAAAGGGCATCTCAACTCGGGCATACGCAATAAAAAAGGGATAAAAAGACCGGCAGTGGAAAGATGCCGTTCTGGAAAAAGGGGACGGCTGTCGCGGCAAAAAAAAAGGGGGATTGAAACCACTGAAGTCAGTCTCACCGGGCAGCCAAAATGTATCTGGCCACCCAAAAAAAAGCACCGACGTCCTTGATGCAAAAAAAAAAAAAAAGGGCCGGCACTGAAATCCGAAAAAAAAAAAGAGGGACACGACAATCTGGCACAAGAGGGTTGCAAAAAGGAATTCGAAAAACCCGCGGATGACTTCACCAAAGGAAAAAAGGGTAAAAATCATGGGGCGTGAGATACTTTCGGAGGATGCAGCTAAGGGATGTGCTGAAGTCACATGCAACATTAGCCTCGAAAGAAGACCCCTGACTGCCCGTTCGGCAAAAAAGGAGGGGTTGTGGAATCCACATCGATGGCGGGAACTAGGCAAAAAGCGTCCAATCAGAAAGAAAAAACACGTGGTGGAAGGACATGTTAGTGAAAGGGGTGTTGCCTCGACATGTGACACTCGGAACAAAAAAAAGGGGATGCCTGAACCAATTCACCCAACAAAAAGGTTAGAACAGAGGCCTGGCTCACGGTGCCAGGCAGAAAAACAGGTGATGCGCCGAAAAAAAAAAAAAAAGAATGGGTCTGGAACAGATGTTGAAAAAGCCCAACCGTGAAGAGCAACACGCCGGGACACTCTGACCATCGCCTGCCCTGGACAACGTCCCGAAAGAAGGCGGACCAACCCACGCCCGCGATATCATCTCAACAAAAAAAATAGCGGATAAGGAAAAAAAAGGAGAAGAGGGGGACAGTGTGAAACCTGAAAAGGGATTTTGGCACGGGAGCGTGGTGCCGGTTAAAAAAAAGGGGTTTGTGCGGCGCCATTAATGACGAAAAGGAAGTCGGGCCAAAACTAGGCAAAAAAAGGGGAAAAAGCGGGATGGGAGGCCTCGGCGTCAAAAGTGACGAGTCGCTCGGCCCAATCCGGTCAAAAGTTCGGTGATGCTACTCGCCCGACAATCAGCGTGAAAGGGGAAAACGAATCGAGCACCACTTGCAGACGCAACGAAAAAGAATCACTCACTCCAACGAGTGGGATAAAAAAAAAGGGGCGGTAGACTGTGGGGACCCAGACATCGTGCGCGAATAAAACAACCAAGTTAGCTGCAAAAGAAGGGGGGTAGTGTCAAGGTCACTAAGTGGGGATTGCCGCCTCAGCCTAAGTCGGGGCATCAGCGAAGCTGTGCTTCGCCGGGAACAGATGGGAATACTGAAAGAAAGCACGAAAAAGATCGGAACGATTGGTGAGAAAATTGGCAGGGGGGGAGTCCGGGCGAGGGGCGACGCAAAAAAAAAAAAAACTACGTAAGAAGCTGTCGGGTGGTGGAAAGGGGGAATTCACAGGGCCTTGGTCAGGGTGGGGGGGGGGAAAAACCTCCAAATGCCACCCGTAAAATCCAGAACCTAGGGGGGGAAACGCGTCGACGTACCAAAGCCGGGGAAGGGTTCAGTCCAGAGGAGCTGTAGCAAAGGGAAAAGAAGGTCTATCGAATCAAAGAGCCAAGAAAAAAACCCATATGCGAAGAAAAACGGGTGCCCGACCGGGGCGGGGTCATCGCACAAAAACGTCCCAAAAAGGGCAAAACAAAAGGCGGTCACGAAGAAGGTCCAGAAATTTCATGGACACCAGTGAAAAGTTGCATTAAACAGGCATGAAAAAAGGAAGGATTGAAATAGAACTAGAGCAAGAGCACGTCAAAAGTAAAAGGAGGCCGTGGGAAGCAAAGGGCCGGCAAAAAGACGGCCTTGGCGGGCAACAGTATTGAAAGACAAAAGGGGAATTGGGCCCTCTCGGTGGATAGGGAAAAAAGGGAAAAACAAAACAAGCCCAAAGATAAAGGGGACAAAGAAACAATTAAAGCACGGCTGTCCAGGAATGTCGGGCACCAAAAGACCAACCGGGGAGGGAGCAACGCAGGGAGAGGGGCGGGACAAAGCAGCCGTCGGAGCAAAAAAAAAAGGGGGGGCTCAAACAGACAAACTCCACGAAAAAGCAAAAACCTGTCGGCTTGGAAGGGAACCACATCGGCGGAATATGAAAAAAACAAGGAAGGTTCCGAAAAGTGTCAGGGCCGGGGCAGCGTCAACGAAACTCGCTGCGAACAGGCCAAAAAAGGGAAGCGCTGGAATTCGAGCAAAAAAAAAAAAGAACCAGGCGTGCTGTGGGGAGGGTAGCTGGAGCAGGGCGTTGGTGTCCGCACGAAATACAAAACGTGCCCAAAAAAAAAAAAAACAAAAAAAAAAACGAAGGAGAGGTCATGGGAAGCCGATTAAAGACGTGACTCAAACGGCGATCACTACGACACGCACTGGGGGGGTATGCGTTTCCGCGGGGGAAAATTTCAAAACAGCCGGAAGGGAAAAGTGGTCTGAGTTCAGGGCTGAGGACGGGTGGTGCAGCAACTCAAAAAAGGCGGGCAGGCCCTGACGCGATTGGGGGGGGTGGAGGGCGAGGTGAAAAAAGATCGGCTATCCAAAAACAATCGCAGCGGAAAGCTGACTGGCGGGAATAGCGGTGTCGGGCAGAGCACCAACCTATCGAGAAATAGGGGGTTTGTGGGCCGAATGTGCGTGTGAAAAAAAGCAAATTGTTCCCCTGAGGAAAAAGGCTGGCACCGGTTCGGTGCAAAAAAAAAAAAAGCGGAGCCTATCCAGTCCTAGTGAACCAAGGGGAAAAACATTACCACCGATAGGGGCTACAAAAAAAGAAAAGGACTATCCAGGGGGAGGGGGTCTTGAAGTGTTCGAACACCATTCGGAAAACCGCGAAAGAACAAGGGAAAAAGCGAAACTCTTCAAAAAAAAATCTTGAGACGTTCGAAGAAAAAAAGGACCCTCAAAATCACATCGTCTATAACAAAAAAGACTTGAAACCTGTGACACGTGGCGAAAACTTAAGTGCGCCGCTAAACCGGTAAAAATTCTGGTGAGCGGAAAAAAAAACGGGGGGCCGTGGCCGCGTTTGGAAAAGGTGTATTTTCCTTCCCTCAGGATGAATGGAGCTGCACACGGGGGGAAAATAGACGCACTACCACAATGATGCAAAAAAAAGGAAAACGGCGTGCAAAAGGGAAACACTGCGGGCCAAAGCCATGGTATCGGTGGGCCGGGCGCGCTGAAAAAAAGATACAGGCCTGCACGGATTACGGATCAGCAAAAAAAAAAAAAAAAACACAGAGCGAAAAATACACAGCGACAGAAAAAATTTTGCAACCGCCGGAATCAACCGGCAGAAAGACCCAGAGGGGATGTAATTCCAGCCACAAGTTGGTGGAACTGATATGCCTAGCCCGGGGGGGTTAGGGACAGGGGACCGTTCCGTGAAAGAAGGAGCATTGCACAATGGTGAACAAAATTGCGCGGAAAAAACTCAAATTCGTTGGGTGGTAAAAACTAAAACCCCCATCGCTGGGGGAAAAAAAAAAAACCCCTGGTGACACTCGAAAAACATAACGGGAACGCGAGGGTGGCGTCACATCCAAGCTGACAGGGCCGCAGAAAAAAAAACAACACCTGGACCGGCGGGCTCGCAAAAAAAAAAACTGCTCGTAACTAACACGGCCAGCAAGCAAAAACTCGGGCAACCGCAAAGGGTCCGGAACGAACGGGGTGGGAACATCGGCGCAACTGGGAAATGTCTGGCCTCACTGTGCAAGGAGAAAAAGGTAAGAACCGGCGGGAAAACACGGGGAAAAAAAGGAGCAGCCGGAGATCACAAAAATAAATAGCCCAGGACGCGGGGGGGGGGGAAAGAAATTGAAGATCGCTTCCCGAGCGAAAGGTGTGATATCCTGGTGTGTGGGAAAAGGGAAAACACGATCAAACTGAGTCGCACCGGAAGGGCAACGGCAAAAACAACACTTAGGATGCATCGACAAAGTTTTGTGTGCACAGAAAACCGGCGTACAATCGGGGAGGGAAGAGATGACTTCGTGTGGGAAAAACCACTGGGGCATTCAACGCAAGGGAAAAAAGGGGCTCAAAGTTTAGGAGCGACGCGGGAATCAAAAGAATCGTGGTCCCGAACAAAAGAAAAAGATCAACCGAATCGTGTGCACTCGCATGAAGAACCGAAAAAAAAGGATCGGAGGGTACGGCGTTTTGCAGGCAACAGGGCAGGGGAAGAAAACAACGGGTTGTGATGGACGCTGGCGAGTGCGCTCGGAAAAAAAAGCGTCCGCTTGGGCGGAGGGGAAAACACACGGCGGGTTTGTAAGCAGAGGGGGGCGGTAACTTACATGCGTTCAAGTCCGGAAAAAAAAAGGGAAGGGGTAAATTCGGGTTCAAACAACCAAACAAATTCGGCATGCGAACGCATTGGATTCTCGTTAACAGGGGGGCGAGAAAAGGCCGGCATGTCGTTGCGAAAAAAAAAAGTGGGTATCCCCGAACCGAGGCGGAACAAAAAGGGAAAAAAAAAAAAATTGGGGAATTGGGTGGAATGTTGGGCCGGCGGAGTCCGATAGGGCAATCAAGAGGAGTGGCCTGCAAAAAAACGGGACAGGGTAAGAGGAACAGCGTGGAAAAGGGGTTGAATCATGTGGGGTGCCAGAAAAGGAAGCCGGGAAAGGCGGAACAAGGGCCGAGCGCGCAAAACTGTGAAAAGGGGGCCCTTAAAGAAACTACACTCAGCAGTTAGTAATTCGAGGGGGGGGGGCCAAACACTGAGCGAAGGGCAAGGTACAGTCCCGGGGAAAATGGTTGGGGCTTGGGGGGGGGAAAACTGAGTCACGCCTAAAATCAGCAAGGGCACGGGTATCGGGGGGGGTAAAGGGCGACACAAGAAGGCTCCCTGACAGGGGGCCAAAAAAGGCGCGCGCCATTGCATCGGGAAAAAAACAGATATGGGTGGTTGGTCATGTACAATCTAAGGAAGGGGTCGTGGCCCACCCCAAAAAAAAAAAAAAACGTGATGGATGCCCAACGGGCAGAAATTGTTGAAAAAAAAAAAGATGCACACCCGGCGGCAAAAAAAAAAAACAATTCGGAAACAAAGCAAAGAGATGACAGTGCACTGCCCGATCATAGGAAATCGTAGCGTGCAAAAAAAAAGGGTAAGGGGGACAGTGGGCTTGCGGGGGGACCAAGCGAGGCGAAAAAAGAAAAACGAACGCCCTTGGGGGGGGATGGAAAAAAAAAAAACTAAAAAAAACCAAATCGACGGCAGAACCCTATGGGGGGGGGGGGGGGGGGGGGGGGTTTGTGAAGCCGCGTCCGCAAAAAGAGTAACGGTCGATAAAAACGAGGGAAGCCCAACAAAGAACAGGCCCGGGGGATACGGTAAAAAAGAGAAAAAACCCCAGTCCTAACTGCCGGCAAAGACCGGCCATGCAGAGGGGGGGGGGGGGGGGGGGGGGGGGGGGGGGGGGGGGGGGGGGGGGGGGGGGGGGGGGGAGGGGGGGGGGGGGGGGGGGGGGGGGGGGGGGGGGGGGGGGGGGGGGGGGGGGGGGGAGGGGGGTGGGAAGGGGAGGGGGGGGGGGGGGGGGGGGGGGGAAGGGTGCAGGCAAACGTCGGTATGGCCAATAAAACTATGGGGGGGGGGGAAAGAAAGAATGACAGGGGGGGAATTTTTCCAATGGCACAACGCCCTGTCGATTCCCTTCTACAGAAAAAAATCGAAAGGCCGGCACATATTTTGTCACTGGATAGGAAAAAGCCGACGCGGCTAATGGTGTAAAAAAGGGGGAAGCTTTAACAAAGGAAGGGCCAACCCTGTACTTCTGCAATAAAAAAATTTCGTCGGGCTTCCCGGGGGGGGAGCCGAGACACGTGGGGGACCGAACCACTGAGGAAAAATATTGAAACTGTCAGGTTGAGGAGCGCCCAAAGAGTGATAGCGAAAGGAAAGGGACCGAGCCAACAGAGAAGACCAGAGGGAAAAGAGTGTGAGCTGCGAGTGGGGGGAAAAAACGGTGACCGACAGGCCTTGACAGAGAGGAAATACGACACGTAACGGCACAAATGTTGCACCGGGTGATGGGGAAACATGGGGAAATGAAAACGGAGAAAAAGGAAGGAAGGGCAGGGTCTGTGCACCCGGCAAAAAAAAAAAACTCTGTCCCTCATAAAAAAAAAGGGTTTTGGGCAGCTCTCACCTCGGACGAAAAGGAGGTGAGAGAACGTTTGTTCAGTGGAAAAGAAAAAGGTGAGCAATAGGCTTTGGCTAAAGGGTGTTGCTTACAGTGGGGATCAAAAAACCAGAGCGGTTGCCCAAGGGGGGCTGGGAGGCGGGATGACTGGGCAAAAAAATGCGGACACACCCAGGAAAAAAGAAGGGCACATTCCCGGCTCGGGGGGGGGAGGAACCGGACTGGGAAGAGAAATTAGCTATAAATCGAAGGGGGGATGAGGGCGACGACGTCAGGGGGAAGGGAATACAAGCAACGCGCCACCCGGGGGAAATTAAACGAATGAGGTGGAACAGAAGCTCCTTCAAGGAGGGATCGCCAAAAAAAAAAAAAAAAAACACCCGACCCAGTGCTCTACCGGACGAGAAGGAAAAGAAAAAACGAGAAGGGAGTGAATCGAACACGGACACAAGCCGGGAGATTATCACTTTCCGGAAAAAAGTCAAGGGGTCGGAATGCAAACAGAGACGAAAAAAAACCTTGCGGTCGCGGGAAACAAAGTCGCTGGGAAAGGGGGAAATCGCGGCGGAAACGGAGCGAAAGCGGAAATGCCGCGAAAAAAAAAAGTAAATCCGGAACTTCCACGTGCGGCAAAAAAGGGGCAGGGGGGGGGGGGTCGGATTTTGAAAAAGGAACACTTCGGGGGACTCGAGCCAACGGCGCGGGGCGTCTACAGGTGGCCCCCAGCACTGGGCTGCAGGCCAAAAAAACAACGGCAGGTGGGGATACGGTGCAGGGGAAGGAAAACGTTTGCAGGCCCAGAGGAGATAAAAAAAAGAAAGGGCAGGGGCGCCCGTGGGAAAGGTGGAAGTCTCGCACAGGGCCGGGGGCAGAAAAAAAAGACAGCCATCTCGTTGGATGCTGGAAAGAGGGGGGGGGGGGGGACAACATCCATCTAAGCCCCAGCAAAAAAAAGGAAAAAGCCAAAACCACTGAACCGTCTACACGGACCTCCGGGCTACAAAACACCAGGTCTAAGGAGGTACCAAACGAAAAAGATGCATGTCTAAAACAAACGGAGGGGGAGAGGGCGGGTTGGGGAACGGACTGAAAAGACAGACTGGTCGCCAGAAAAAGTTGGTGTTGGGAGCGTCAGAAGCAGGAGGGGGAAGATGTCAACCATCAGAGAAGAACGGGCCGAGACTTTTTGCGGAGGAGGGGAAAGACGGAAAGAGACGAAGAGAATGGAGGCGACAAAGGGTACCCGCCGTAGAGGGGTAAAGAGGAAGCCGAAACTCTGTAAAGGAACTGAAATCGGAGAAAAAGGAAGCTCCAAACAAAGGCGACTCTGCCGAAAAAAAGGGAGCATGAACACTACAGAAAAGTAGACGAAAAAACATCCGACGCTGCGGCAAGAAAGATCAGGTAGTCAGCAAGAGGGAGGGGAAAACGCGCTAAAACGCAAGCCGCGTGAAGCATCAACAGCGAAAAAACTGGAGAAGGAAGGGGTATTAAAGAAGAAAAATTTAAAAGAGAGCGACGCGGACTTGAAAAAAAGGGGCGGGGAGGCAGGGATTCCGCTGGCGTGGGAGACGGAGGCAACCCAGTCCGGCTGGTTGTTGCTTCATCCGCCTTTCGCGGGGAAAAAGAGGTTCGCACACTCAGGGGGAAAAAGCAAAAAAGGGGAGAAGGAAACCAAGCGGAGACACGGACGGGTCGACTAAAAAAAAAAAAAAAAAAAATTAAGAGGGAGGAATTTCTTCTCAAGGGGGATAAAACGGGATCATGTCAAGGGAAAACCTGCCTACTGATCGAGGAGTCAAAAAATCGGGAAGGGGGGGGTTACAGTCATGTCAATGGGATAAAAAGCATAGCGCCTAAACAGGGACAACACCTGGCTTCGGAAAAAAAAAACGAAACGAGTAGCTACAAAAAAATGGCATGAACACATTAATCAACTAATCCTCAAAGGGGGGAAAAAAGCGAATAGAACACGTCGAGGTCCCGATTAAACCCAAAGGAAGCAAAAGTAGTAAACGGGGGGCATCAATGGGGACGGCGTGCCCTGGTGTGAATGTCCTGGGGGCGAAGGGGGAACAAAAAGCCAAACAAGCAATTAATTTGCAAGGGGGACAGTCAAGACCATAATAGGGGGAAAAGGGACCTTCTTTCAAAAAAAAAGGTAGTAAGAAGAACCGCATAAAGGGTGGGAAAAAAATTAAAGAGGAGTGTGCTAAAAAAAAGCGGGAAAACTACCGAAGAAATGTCCAGCACTGCACATAATTGCAGGGACGGAGGGTAGTTTTAGTTCAAAAGGGAAGGAATGAAGGGACCCAGCCGACAAGAAAAAACATGACGCGAGAAGTTGCATGGTGAAGCAAAAGGAAAAGATATACTAACGTCTGCGAACAAAACATCCAAACCGGCGTCAGGGGCAAAAAAGGTCAGCAGACACGACGGAAAGCCGGTCTTAGGGTTATCTGGAAAAAAAGGAAAAAAAGTGTTGCACATGGGCAACGACGAGGAGTTCGTGTGAGAAGATGGGACGGTAACTATGGAACTAAAGGGGAAAGGACGGGAACCGGCGTGACAAAAAAGTCAAGAAAACGGTTTCAGGCCGGAATAGAAAAAAAAAACACCCATGCGTAGCTTTAGGTCGATTGGGGGGGAAAAGGGACCGCCGGGGGGACGAGTGAAGACATCACAAAAAAGGGGGGCAGGCTGCCTCGCAGAGGGAAGTTGAAACACTCTGCCGTCTTCAAGTGAAAAAACCCCACCAAAAGTCGAGCTGACATTAAGGAGGGTCAGAAGGGGAGTGGTCAGGTCACAGACGGTGAAGAGAAAAAAGCCTATGGGGAATTTTGTATTGGCAAGGGGAGTCACACCGGAAAAGGAAGGGGTCACGCGGTAAACGCTCGCACTTGCGGTGTCCTTTAAGAATCCGATAAAAAACTTAAAGTGCGAGCCCACCGGAAAAAATGGACCAAGGAACGACCATTTCCACTAAAAAAAAGTGGGAAACGGGGGAAAGACACCGGCAGGCGGAAGGGTTGAGGCAGCGGGAGGAGAGGGGTTAATATCTGCAGCGGGGACTAAGGGGGAGGGGCAGTCGTCGACTGCTCCATGAAAGGATAAGAAGAGGCTCTATCCCCAAACAAAGAAAGAACAAGAAGGTGGGGGGGTGACATTCTGAGAAATAAGCGAAAAAACACTATCAAAGGGGAAAACTGGGAAAAGCAGCCGTGACCGTGGGGAAAATGTTGCTTTCGCCAAGGCAAAAAAGAAAACAACCCACCAACCCACATAAAACAGGTAGAAAAAACACAGGGGTGGCGATTATCGAACAAAGGCAGGGGGGTGGGGTAAGTACAAGATGAAGAAGAAGCAAAGGATGAACGAACACGGTAAAAAAAAAAATAAAGTAGGGCTCAATACACATCGACAGCCTGAAGAGGGGTGAAACCGATCGGGCGGGACTTCAAAAAGCCTGCTACTGCAATGCGGGCGGGAATTCAAGGAAACACGGGGGGGGGGCGGAATCCCACTGGGAAAGGGTTTTGGGGATGTGCTGGCAAAAAGATGGGGACCACTAGATGCGCAAGAAAGAAGGTCAGTTAAGGCATGAAAAAAAAAGCCTGAGGCGGTGAACACACCAGTAAAAGGTTATCGACTAGGCATCTCTTGGCTGATATCGCGCAAAAAAAAAAGAAATCGCGCAGCTAAAGAATAAAAACCCTGCAATGCGAGAAAAACGAAGGAAACTTTCCGGCCACCGGGACGGAAACAGGGTTTGGAACCAGGGCACGATAACGGAAAAAAATCAGGTGTTCCTGGTCCAGATCGAGGAAGGAAGGGGTTTCACGCTAGGACTAACATAACAGTCACGGTACCTCCGGAACAAAGAAAACCCGAGCGGGGGGTCAAAAGTAACAACCGAGAGGGGAAACAATCCAGGGGGGGAGGTGGTGACAACGTAATTACTTTTTGTCTAGAGGGGGAAAGAAAGAAACTCACGTCGCGTGCAAGTGGCCTAACAAGCAAAAGGAAAAGTAAGAAAGAAGAAAGAGTGGTCCGGAAAAAAGGACTGGCAAGGTAACAACACAACTGCGGACCCATACGTTGAGGGCATCCGTACTCAGGGGGGGGAATCGACCTGGGGCTTGAAAAAACGGAGGCGGCCCGTTCGGGAAAAAAGTCTCGAAACGCGAGCAGAGCGGGAAAGAACGCGGAAGCGCCGATCGTGGGAAAAAGAAAGGAGGAGTGATGGGGGGCGGCGGCAAAAGTTATCGGCAAGGGGTGGAAAGACTGAGCAGGTGCGAAAAGGGAAAGGTCGATGGGCGAAGTTCGCAAGAGCACAAGAGAGATTAAAGAAAGGGGTCAAACGAGCTGGAAGAGGTTTGGGCGACAGAACACTGCGTGGACTGTCAAAAAAAAAAAATCAGGGGGGGGCAAGGACTGCGGTCCAAAAATGAGAAAACTCATTCTAACCAGGAGGGCTTTTAGAAAAGGTTTGGGGAGGAATTAAGACCGAAAGGCGGAAAGGGGAAAAAAGGGACCCTCACGAAGAGGCCGTTTCATGGTGGGGGGAAGGAAAAGGGGACGGCGATTCCAGGAAAAGGGTCAAGAGGGAACAGGGAGGTGGAAAAGTGAGGCACGTAATCGGAACCCCGTTTGGGGCGGGATTTGTTGACAATCGGGCCGGTCTGTCCAGGAGAGGAGTAAGGAAAGGGAAAAAAGAAAAGGGGCAAGGTGCAGAACGGAAGGGAACCTGAAATATGAGGAATCAGATTGGGGCATTTGAGGCGAGTTGCAAAATCCGTGGAAAAGGGAAGGCTTACCCTAGATGTGGGGGAAGGTTTGACAGAAAAGTACGACTTATCCCGTCTCTAAGAAGTCATCCCGTCGTACTCCGGTGGCCTCACAAAGGAGGGGACGGATCCACCGGAAAGTGCAAAAGTGAGCCTGTGTCTGCCACAAAAAAAAGTTGGGGAAAATGGGGTGGCAGGGGACAAATACGGAGGTCGGAAAAGTAAGACCTGTAGCTGTGATGCCAAAGAACAGGCAAAAGGAAGGTAAAGGGGGACTAGAACGCGCGCGACGAGGGCCGGCGCGGGAAAAAAAAATGGAACCTGCACACCCAAGGGGGGGGGAGTGGACCGTGGGTACCATAAACGCAATTAGCATCGCAGGCAAGGTCTCCTACATGGGGGGGCAGGCGGGGGTGGACAGGCAAAGCCCTGTAAACAAAAAGCCGGAGGACAGCGCCGGCTTATACGCCCGTTCATGGGGGGGAGGGGGGGGGACTGCCACCTCGAGACCGGCAAGGGCCAAAGGAAAAGCGAAGAAGACGGTACGCCGTCGCGCCGGGGGGAAAAAGGAAAAGGGAGTCGCGCGAAAGCCACTCAGCTGGAGTTGGAAAAAGAATAGCCTGCCTCTACCTAAAGTCGGACATGGAACGAGTGAGACGCTACGAGAGGAAGTCTTAGGAGAAAAACGCCTAGGCGAGGGGGGGGGGGCTACCTCGCCAGGGGGAAAACAAAAAATGGTCTCCCTAGTCCTACGCCAAAAGTGGAAAAAAAAGTGGGAAAAAAACGAAAAAGATTCGCTTGCCCAAAAAGGGGAAGTCCAGGGAAAAAACTTCTCTCATTACACACCAAGCAATTTTAGTCGCGCCCGGGTATCGCAAAAACGCAGGACATGAGAAGTACGTGCAGGGGGGGTGAGGTTGTGAGAGGGGGGAATCGGCTTGACGACGGAAAGAAAAAAAGGTCAACAAAGGAAGCCACCTCGGGCGTTGAAAAAAATTGCAAGGAATATATAATGGGGGGGGAAAAACGTGGAAAGCTCAAGGGCCACTCACGCGCACAAGGAAGAAGGGTGTGGTCAAGGGGGGGTCAAGGAGGGGGGACATTCAAAAAGGGCAAAACAGGGACTAAAAGACGTGCAAAAAAAAAAAAGGGGAATCGGGTCCATCTACTCGGGGCCCGGCCAGATCCAGCACTCTGACCGGACCGAAAAACGGGTCTGCGGCAGAATGGTCACCCGTTGAAATGATCAAAAGGGGGACGGGGTTGCTAAAGGGTTGAGCACGGGGGGGATGAGGAACAGAAACGAAGAAGGGTTGAGGGGGGAACCGAGTGGGTAGGGAGGGGAGGCGGATTACTTCACCAGGAAGAAAGAAAAAGACGTGCCAACGGGGGAACAACGAACGGGGCATGTCCAGGGGCTGGGGGGGGGGGGAGGCAAGACACCAGGGGGAAAAGGGGGGGGCAATCAGCTGCCAAGAATAGCAGGACACCGTCGGGGGGAAAAAAAACATGTAGTGGCGTGCGGCACGGGAGGGGAAAACCGGGGGGGGCAGGGGACGCACGGGGCGTAAAAAGAGAAAAAACAACAGAAACCCAGGCGGTGATGCCCACGCAAAAAAAGCGAGAACGGGACGGCTGGAAAAAAAACAGAGAGAGGGGGTAATAGGGATCTTCCAAAAAGGAACAGCGGGGAGGGAAGACGCGGTCTATGAAAAATTGCAAGGGGCCGCGGGCCATAACGCCAGGAGAGGAGACCACAATCGGCGTCGGCAGGGAAAATAGGCGCAGGGGACCAAAACTCGGAAAACGTCAAAACAAAGTGAGGGACACCGGGAGGGAGGGGTTAACAAGGGGAGATAAAAAGTCCGATGTCGTGCAAGAGCAACCAAAAGGGGGGGCAAGGATCACAGACGTCCCGTCCGGCAATAGTGGGGTTGCAAAGTTGTCGCCTGAAGGGGAAGTTGAGAAGACCGTGATGCGCCCCGAAGGACTTAAAGAAAACACATCAACTGGGATGGAAGTACAGGTGCAGATCGATGAAAACACGGTAAAGTCAAGACCGCCTAACACATAAAAAAATGGATGGGTGTTGTGCTAATCGACACAAAGGGGGAAAAAAAAATAATGGGACACGCGCACCCAACGTCCGGGAGGGAGGAAAAAGCAAAGGAAAACGGCAAAAGGCCCTGGGACAGCGGGGAAAAAAAAAAGATACCTTCAGTCCTAAAAACAACTTAAGGGGGAGGGAAAATAAGGGAGAAGTCTGCGCGTTTGTGTGAAAAAAACTAGGAGGGGGGGGGGTCAACGTAATGACAGGGGGGGGGGAAAACCGGTCGCGCGTGGGGTGGGGGGAGGGATAATCGGACGGTTCCATGGTCTGCAAAAAAAGGTTCTGAAGGAACCGGGAAAAAGTGTTTTGAGGGAGAGCTAGAACCATCTTCAAGAAGAGAACAGGGGGGCCCGTTAAAAACCGGAAGGGGGTGAGAGGGAGGCCGCAAAAAGGGGCTTAAGGAGGGAAACATCGATCAAAAGGGAAAAAAAACCACAAAAACCGTGCCTGCGTCTCACGTGGAAAGGGGGGGGAAGGGGAACGGCGTTGGGCTAGGGGGAAAATAGTTCAGTCAAAGAGGTAAAAGGGGCAAAATAAAGCTCGAACCGGGTCAGAGGGAAACTAGAATGAAGGGGATGTAGACGCGCCAAATGATATCGGAAAAAAAAGAAGGAAGGGAGGACTTCCATCAGAAGAAAGATGGAAAGAAGGCTCGAAATGTAAAAAAGGGGGTTAAAGGAAAAGCAGCAGGGAGGGGGGGGGGAAAGAGGCCGGACGAAAGGCTGTACCCGTGGTGGTAGGGGGAATTGGAAAACGCGTCGGGCGCAGGAAGAAGGGAAATGTAAGGATCTGTTATCGGGGGGGGGAGGGGGGCCAAGGGGAAAGGAAACTGCTTGTTGATAGCCCGGGTGGGGATGCAAAACCGGAGGGGGGGCAAAACCACGGGTTGCAGCGGAAGGCCGCGGTAACGAAACTGAGGGGAACCGGCGGCGGGGGGAGGGGGGAAAAAGGGTCAAGGGGGGAAGGAAGAGGAGCAGTCGAGAATCCAGACCACGAGCCGGGAGCTGCCAAAGAGCCGGGGGGGGGTTCCGCGCGGGGGGGGCAGGTGGAATCAATAAGTTCTAAGAAAAAAAAGCGCGAAATCTGGAGGGTTCCTCTAAAAAGTGCAGCAAACCCAAGTGGGAATTGAAACGTGAGCTTCAACTGGGAAAAAAAACGAACACTGTTTCCCACGGAAGGAAGGGGGCAGGAGGCAAAAAACTTAGGGTAAAAAGGGACGGAATTGAGCATTAAAACCCAAGGGGGGGGTGAGTCCAAATTTGCAACAGGACAAAAAGAGAAGAAAGGGGTTGGAACATCACGGGAATAGCTGCAGGGAAACTGGGGGAAACAAGCCTCAGGACCCCTCGGAGGGCAGAAATCATAGGTGGGGGTAGGTCTAAAACCGCTGGAGGAAGAGAGGGACGCGAGACACCTGAACAAAGAAAACTAGTACGGAGTATCGTGTCCAAGAGCGAAGGGGAACGCCGTAAGAAGCCGCGCGAAGTAGGTGCATGAAACCCGGGGGGCAGCGGTCAACAATCCGGGAAAAAAGTAAACAGCAAAGGTCCGCGGGCCCTGGAATGATACAAAAAAACAGAAATCAACTGCTGACTTCAAAGGGGTAAGGTGCAGCGACTGGAAGGGGTGTCGCGTTCCAGGAAGGAAAGAGACAGAGAGCCGAAGGGAGGGGTCCCAAAAAGGTTATTTTATAAAGGGGATCGCCGGGAACAGCGAAAATCCAACACACGCAAAAGGAGGTAGGGTGGGGGGAGGGTCACGCCGAGGGGGAAAGACAAGGGGGGCTCCGCGTCACGGGGGGGAAACCGCTTATGACACTGTGTGCACTCGGGGTCAAAGCTCGAAAAAGGGGACTTGGGGGGGGAAGGGGGGCCAAAGGAAAAGGAAAAGCGTTGGTGAAAGCACGGCCACGTCAAGCCGCGCAAAAAGAGGAAGCTAAACTTGCTAAATGGAGAAAACTAATAGGGAACAAACACCAAGGCGAAGACGGGGGGTGGCATGTGGGGGGCAAAAAAAAGGGGGAGGGGGGGGGGTGGGGACAAACCGTCAGAATAGGGGAGGGTTCCCATGTCCGGGAAAAAAAAAACAACGAAGGGGGCCCCGGGAGGGGGCAACGGTCCACAAAGAGAAAGGGAGGTACCGGAGTGTGGGGGGGAAAAAAAATGAACAGCCAACAAGTTCAAGCACACCAAAAGAGGGTCAAGATCAGAAGCAGCGGTAAGAAGGGGGGGAGTTCAGGAGTTGGGAAGCAGGTCAAAAAGGCCGTGGAAAAAAGGGGGAACAGCATGAGTACGACGCTCAAAGGTAGCTTGACCAGAAGAAAAAAAAAAAAACCCAAAAAAGCCCAAGAAAGGTTAACTTTTGGCCAGACGAGGACCGTAATGCATCAACGTAAAAAATTCAAGGCAGGGAAAGAGAGCCGTGAAAAGTCAAAGGGAGAAAAAGCGAAGTTTCTTCAAGGACTGAGCGCAACTAGTTCCTTTCTAACGGGGTAAAGGTTATCCAAAGGGACATTTATCTCGTGCCAGGGATTAAAAAAAAAATTCAGGAAAAGGTGATGGTGACATACTACTCAGGAGGGCATACGGAAGAATCAATCATAGCGCTCGAAAAAAACGGAAAAGGGAAAGTTACCGCCTCGGTCGGATCAAGGAGAACTTAAAAAAGGGAGGGAATGGGAGAGTCCGCAAACCAAATGGGGGAGGGGAACTAGGGCTGGTTTCGCAATGAGGGGGGGAAATAGGGGCAGTGCCACGAGAACTTGTCAAAAAAAAAAAAAAGTGTTCTCAGAAAAAATAAAGAGGTTTGACTTCACCTTGAGATGAAAAAAAACATCGAAACTGGCACAAAAAACTGAGGCATTGAAAAGAAAAGACAGGGATCAAAGGGGGCAGGCTGATTAGGAGGCGGCAAAAGTGCGCACGAGGCCGAAGTCAAAAACTCAAAACGCAGGAAACAATGCGGGCCACAAAACGCCGAAGGGAAAAGGAACGCCATCAACGCATCGGGATCTGGACGAAAAGATGTCAAGGCGGGGGTTCCTCCACGATCGAGGGATAGGGAGGGCACGAAAGGACTATCCCCAGCCGGAAAGAAGAAAAGGGGGGGGAAAGTAGACCTCCAGCGGGGATCATTGGTTGCCAAACGATTGTGGTAAAAGGGGGTTGAAAGTCGGGGAAAAAAAATCACATGCAGGGGAGAAAGGGGGTCAGACTGCAAAACAGAAACGAAGGGAAGTAAGATGTAAATATATCCGCACGCAGGGGTGGGTGACTCATTCCCACAGCTCCAGTCAGAGGAGGGGGCAGAAAAAAGATAGAGGTTAACCAAAACGCAACAGAGGTTCCAGGCTACCCGGGGTGGTAGGGGGAAGTCAAACTCCTAGCGGAACGCAGAAGAGTGGGGCAAAACAAACGCAAGGGGTGCAGGACGACGATCAGTGGCCGGAAACATAAAGGGGAGGGGAAGACATTGGAGGGAGAAATTAAGTTTTAGTGCCGAGAAGGGTGAGGGAGGCGTGATTCGCAAGACAGTGGGGAAAGGAAGAGAGCGCACTAGCGGGCGATTTTTTGTCCCCCCACCCCAAAAAAAAAAAAAAAAAACAGCAGGTGGGGGGGGAAAAATGCGGGGGGGAACGGTAAACGACATCTTTCACGGGAAGGTCCAGTTGGCAAGCCGGATGCACTAAGAAAAAAGAGGAGGACTCTAGGAACCAACCACATCTCAAATGTGGGGGGAGGTGAAGAGCAGGGACGGGCGGCCAAAAAGGGATCCGAAAGGAAGAGAACGCTCCACTCCGGTAGGGTGGGAGGTATACGGATAATTTAGGCGCGGGGAAAAAAGGAGGCCTAGGGGTCGCTGCACGCAAAAAAAGGGAGGGACGCAGGGAAAGAAAAACACGCGTTTTTGGAGGGTAATGAGCAAACTTTAAAGCCGTGGACGGCTGAAAGAGGATGAAAACGTATCCCGAGGAATCGGGGCCCAAGGCTAAGCAGGTGGAAAAGACAGGGGAGCCGTATCGACGCGAAAGGGGGAAGTACAGAGGTGGGAAAACGCATTCTTTCTCAGAGTGTAAAAAAAAGCTGAGAATTCAGAATTGTCGGAAACAAACGAAAATCGCAAAAGGACTTGCGAACGCAGAAAAGCACTCCTGTGAAGAAGGCGTGCAAGAGAGGGGGGAGGGTGGTTCCGGACACAAGGGGGGAAAAAAGGCGAAGGAGAGCTTGGACCAGGTGATGGCCACAAGGAGCAAAAGGGGGGGGAATCGCAGCCGGGAAACAGAAACAAGTTAAATGGGACGACCTGAGGAACTTCAAAAAAAAAAAAAACAAAAAAAAAAAAAAAACCAAAAAAAAAAAAAAAAAAAAAGAAAAAAAACAAAAAAAAAAAAAAAAAAAAAAAAAAAAAAAAAAAAAAAAGAAAAAAACAAAAAAAAAAAAAAAAAAAAAAAAAAAAAAAAAAAAAAAAAAAAAAAAAAAAAAAGAAACAAAAAAAAAAAATACAAAAAAAGGACAAAAAACAACACAAAAAAAAAACAACTCAAAAACACAAACTGCCCCACAACCAAAACAAAAAACACACGAAACCAACACAAAAACAAAAAAAAAAAGAAAAAAAACCACAAAAAAAAGAACATAGAGAAAATCAAAAAAAAAAAGAACACAATGAAAAGACGGCTTTCACTTTTTTCCGGCAAAGTCCGAGCTTGAGGCATCAGAAGGAAGTGACGGACAAGTAGTGGCGGCGGACCCAGGCAAGGGGCCTCTCTTCCCTGGGGGAAACACTATCCGCAACCTGCAATTTCGACTAAGAGAGGGAAAAACGCCCTGAAAGTCTCGGGGGGAGGAAACGCTTTCAAAAACAGTTTCTTTTTGGGAAAAGTAGAAGTAACAAGGGGGACTTTTCTTTACTCTGAGACATGAAAAATAAGCGGTGAATAGAGAACTTCGGTACGTGGGGAAGTTCAAAGGGGTAAAAGGTAATCGGGACCATCTACAAGCACCCCACACTCATGGGGACCTTGTCGCAGATAGGTGGGGTTTCTTCACGAAACATAAGAAAAGACGGAAAGGGAACTCCCGTGTCGGGAAGCGAGGAGTGAAAAAGATGATTTACGGCGAGCTTATATGGAAAAAAACATTAAAACCAAAGAAACCGGTCTTTGAGTCTGAGGGGGTCACCGGGGGAAAAGTGAGGACAGGGAAAAGAAAAGGGGGCACTAACATGAGGGAGGGGAAAGTGGGCTTAGGGCCGGGGGGGCTTCGCTTGCCACCTGAAAGGGGCGCAACTCAAAAAAGACAGAAATAAAACACTCATGTATTCGGGGGGAACCGGGGTGACTTCGGCTTTGTGACTTCGGACGAGGGGATTTCGAATGCCGGAAAACATGGCAACAAAAAAAAGGGTTTCCCTTTGTGGGGGTTCATACGTCACTGGCCAGGGACTTACACAAAAAGAAAGGGGTGTCTTCGCCATGAGGAGCGACGGGGTAGTCCTGGAAACATGAGGACACTTCCGGGGAAAGGGGACGTACGGGTAATCAAAAAAATGCAGGCCGCGTATGTGAAAAGGATGGGTAAGCCAATGGTGGCGTGGGGGACTGGGGAAGGTTGCTCAAAATGGGGGGGGGAACAAAGGGGGACCCTCGGAACTACCAACCGTTGGAGCACCCCTGGGGGAGGGGGGGGAGATGATGAGCCACTTACAACCCTGTGCAAATACAGGTACTACCGACCCAAAGAGGTTGTTCATAAAGTTGCCGTCTCAGGGGGGGGGGAGGAGAGCCACACCGGTACGCTGCTACTGTAGGGTGCGTGAGAAGGAAGGAAGAAAAAAAACGCGTTATCTGAGGGGACATACAAGGGACAGACAAGGGTCGATGAACGGTTGGGCTTAAAACAGGGTCTGGGGAGGGGACCGGTCAATAGAAAAAAGATGAAAAAACGGAGGGGGTTGCCAGAATACCAAAAAAAAAACAAACCTTACGGACGGGGAAATCGGTAATAAAGGGCGACCGTGTTCAAAAAGAGGGACTTATAAAATACCAGTGGGGAGGAGGCTGGGGAGTCGAACCTTTCCCTAATTAGCACAGTAAGAGTGGGTTCCCGTACTGCAGGAGGGAAGGCGCACATAAATGTCGTGACTGGGAACGAACTCCGGAGGAAAGGAGGAAAATCAGAGGTGAGGAAGGGGGGAAGAGGCTATAAAGGGATGGACGGGGAACGAGCCACACCGAGCAACAAAGCAGGGAATGCAACTCGGGCAGTGTCGTGTGGGGCAGGGGGGTCACCATATGGTATGAAAGTAAATTCCGAGCCGTGGGATGCGGGGCCGGGGGGGAAAAAAGAACCACTGACAAGGTGAGGACAGACCCGTGGGGAACGAACATTCTGAGAAAAATACGAATGGAAATCCTCAAGGGGTATGAAAAAAGGGGGGGGTCGCGAACACAGAAGGGAGGAACCGAAATGCCGCACCAAACCCAAAATAATAGAAGCCACGCGCTCAAAAAAGAAAGGAAAAAAAAAACAATCCAACGAAAGAGAAGAGCCTCTGGGAAAAAAAACAACGAAAAGAAGGAAAAAAATAGGGAACGTTTTTGGGGTGGAAGAGCGAGGTGTGCCGGAAGGCAGAGGGGGGGGGAGGGAAGGTACGTGTTGTGGTGCTTGTGGCCCGGGAGTTGGGGAAGGAGGAGGGGGACTTGGCAACAAACAAGAGAAACGGAAAAAAAAGCGACCGGGCAGAGAGGGGTTTTGATAGGGCGAATCACCACCGGAGGAAATCAGGGGCCAACTCCACATCGCGAAGGAGAAGGGGGGGGAGCCTCGCAAAATCAAAAAAAAAAAAAAGGAAAAAAAAAAGCACAATAAACGAGGATGCAAGGAAAAAAAGAGGATGACTGCACAGCCGCACAGAAAGCCAGGAAAAGTAAATAGGGGTGTATGTGGTGGGCATCGTGCACTGAGGAAGAAGATATAGACCGGGAAAAAAAAAAAAATCGAGGGGAGTGGTGCAGAACGGCAGGAGGTAGGGAAATGAAGGACCTAAGGGGGAGGAAGGAAGTCCTATAAGAAGATCAAAACGGGGGGAGCCGAGGGGGAAGTTGGGAGTATGAAAAAGAGTCAGCCGGGTTACCGATTACGGACCGGACGCTTGGGGGGATAAACAACCCACAAAACAAAAAAAAACGTGGGACAAGGGGGTTCATGGGAAAAGGCAAAAAGAAGACATCATAGGCCGGCACAGAAGGGGGGCGGGATGTGGTGGAACTGGGGAAAAGCGGGCATGGGAGAGCTGGCCATTGTTCGACAATCAGGGGACCGCACTTCGCCGGTGGGAGAGGGGGCAAAAAGGGGCCAGTCCGCGTCAAACGAGGGGAAAACGTCCAACTCCTTAGATGTCTCAACAAGCCGTAAGGCACGCTGAAAGGTCAAGGGGGGTAAGTCCCACAAGGAGGACGGAAAAAGCAGGGGGAAACACTAACCAACTGGAAAATCGACGAGCACCAGTGTCGGTTTGTTCATCCCGTCTTCCGTCCGGGTCAGGGGTAATTCCATGCTAGAAAGAATGGGAAGGCCCAGCATGTGAGAAAAAAAGTCGTTCTGGCGGGGCGCGTATCAAAAGTGAGAAATCAAAAGAAGACAGGAAAAACAACTTCACAATAAAAACTTCGCAAAGAAAGGGGTTAGAAATCTCTATCCTCAGGAAGCAAAGGAAAAGCTAGAGTCTCAGCGAGAGCACAAACTTAAGGGAAAAAACAAAAACCGTCCAGGAAACAGGACGGGGGGGGCAGGATATGAAAAAAAAAACCTCGGTGAGTCAAATTAAGCAAAAAAAAAACATTGGGCTAGGAAAAAAGGTGGAAAGAACATATGCCATGGGAAAGAACTGGAAACCATGTTCTGGACACACCAAAGAAGGGGAAACAAAAATCAAACTCTAAGGTGTGGGGATAAAGCAGAGCGGCCGTAGGAAAAGGCGGCTGGAACAGACGCTTACTGCACTTATGAGCAAAATACGACAAAAGGGGGAAGGTGAGGGGGGGGGTCGGTCTCATTTGCTATTGACGGGGACATTCGACGAAAGAGGGTGTGGGGCCCAAAGGGATGACTTAGCTTCAACCCTCGGGAAGGGCAGACCGACCAAAAGGGGACGTCGGGAAAAGCTGATCTAGTCAGAGCGAATGGGCGGACGCAAAAATTTCGCTGGGAAAGCGAAAAACGAGGTGTTTAAACCCGGAAATAACTAATATGAAACGTCGACTGGAAGACAAGGGAAATGTCTCCACACGTAAAATTGGGAGCACCGTTATATTGAAACAGCAGATCCCACGCCAGCATTAAAAAAAAAAAAAAAGTGGGTCAGCGCAGGAATAGAAGGGGAAAATCAAGAGGGGCGCCTGGTCATAAGAGATTATAGTGCCGGTAGAATAGGTTGCAAAGCGATTTGGGGATAGTGTAGCCAGCCAAAATGAAAGCGAAAGGGGCCAACGGCAAACGTAGCGCGGAAAGCCCGTCACAGGGGAGTGGAAGGCCCAACGAATACGGAACGAGCAAAAGAATGTTCGTGCCAATGCACGGGCACAATCCCTGTTTGGTGTGAGTGGGAGGGGGGGTGTCGGAACAAGCGCAGGGGGGTTGAAAAACCAAAAGCGGTATACAATCCGGTTCTTTCATCAAAAAAAAAAAAACATGGGGTGTCCAAGAGACGCAGAACGCACACACACTAGTAAAACAAAACGCATGGGGAAAAGAACAAAAGATCTTTTGCCGAAACCCTGGAGCCTGCAGGGGGTAAGGATAGGGGAGTGCCAAGCAGGGCGAAGGGAACGACGGATAATTAAAGCAGTCTGACGAAATTTCTTTAACGGGAGAACGAAGAAAGTCCTACACTACGCAATTACCTTGTAACTTTGCACACCAATTAAAAAGGAGCCTTACATTAGAACACAACGAGAGAGAGAACTGCTTTAGAATAACAGGTGACAGCGCACTTTTGAACAGTAAAGTAGTGGGAAAAAGTTGCTCCTTCCCAACCATGGGTGTCTCAGTACCCGATAAACCGGGTCTAAAAAACAGTACAAATACTATGATTCTCAAATTTGGAAAACACGGGTGGAAAACGATTTAAGAGACAGGGGAAAAATACGCTGTTTGGAAAAAGAAGTAAACTAAAACAGGAAGGGCCTAAAAAAAAGGAGATCACGTCAGGGGGGGGGAAAAAGAGGTCAGACGCTAATACACATGCGACCAGACCTCAAAAAAGAGGGCGGGATTCAATCGACATGATCTCAAAAAAAAATGAGGGGGGGTTAAAAAGAAAACAACACTTGGGGGGGGGAGGAAAAGAACTGTTACGGAATGGTGAAAAGGGATTTGGCGGCAAAAAGCATCGCCTGTGGGGAAACACGGCGCTCCGCAGAAGAAAGGCTATGTCGGTAACAAAGAGGGGGAAACAACAAGGGCGAGAAAACCTCACCAAGCTGTTTGGGAAAGCGAAAGACACACTGATCGGCGATTAGGCAACAAAAGCATCATGAAGATTCACGAAAAAAAAAACTGCCTTCGAGTCAAAGAAGGGACTAAGGAACATGCCCGCCTGCCATGACACATACAAGCTGTCTCCGCAGGTAGGAGAGGAAAAGGAATCGGATGATGGGCATGTCCAAAGATAGGGGGAAAGGGGCTCAAAAAGTCTCGCTATCGGGAGACCAAAAAATAAGAGAAAAGCACGGGTGAAAACCATGACAGCCATACGCAGTGGGTTGGGCAACAACTCCGAGAAAAATCAGGAGCCCAAAAAAAAGGGGGGACTGCCTTAAAAAAATGGTTACTCTTTAAACAGTCAACCGAAAATCTCAGGAAATGCGTACTTAATCAAAAATATCACGAGAAGAATCGGGGCAGAAAGGCAGGGGGTGCAAAGAGGGACACAGGATGGGGACCACAATCTGTGGCGCCTCTGAACTCCGTGGTAAGAAACCTCGCACATGTGGGGAAATGTGGAACCAGGCTGGGGGGAAAAAAAAGGGCCAGGGAAGGTCAAAGATCAAAGACTAGTCTCATCAGATGTAAAAGGACGTCACGCAAGTAAAACATTAAATTGTCCTTCATTCACAGCAGAGGGGAAGGGAAAAAATGTGCGGGGGAAGGTAAAAAGGGGGTGTGTTCAGGTGGGGGGGAGAACTGGAAGTTCTGTTCGGAAGCTGGGGAGAAAATAGGGGCACTGAAAGTTCTAGTTGGTAAACAAAAACAGAGGTGTCTGGAGAGGACATGGGGGGGGGGACGGATGGAAAGACATGAGGTCGTCAGAAAGATTGGGGCGGGAAGGGGCCGGCTGCGGGGGCCCAACAGAAAAGGGAACTGGACACTCATGAGAAAAAAAAAGGAAAAAAAAGAAGGAGGAAAAAAAGTCTCAAAAAAGGGGGGTTGCGGAATAAAAGAAGAATAACCACCAAAGGTGGGATTCTCTCAGGGGAACGCGGGTGTCTGGGCAAGATGTGGAAGGTGGGTTAAAAATTGAAAAAAAAAAAAAGGCAGGGTTGATCTTCGTGGAAAGGAGATAGTGGGACTTGCGCAAAACCATGGGAGTCCCTCAGGATTAATCAAAGGAGGGTTGAAGTGTTTGGAGGAAGGGGGGTGGGGCCTGAAAAGTGGGACAGGGATGTCAATAAAGGGCGGAAGCAAATCGGAGAAGGCTCTAAAGAGGTGGGGAACGTGCACTTGCTAAAGGGGTGGGGACGGAGTTGGAGAGACTGAACGCTCGATGCCAAACATCTAGCCTTGAGTGCTAAGGCGGGGGGGGGGGGTTCAAATCGAGGAAAGGAAAGGGGTAATCTTCGCCTGCAGCGTACGAACGACGGAAGGAACCGGATGGCCGAAAACGCTACGCGAAACGAAGTATCAAACAGAGCCTGGAAAAAAAAAAAAAGGATCGTGGGTGGGAATTGGGGGTTAAAAGCCAAGCTACCAAGGAGCTCCTTTTACATGGTGGGCCGTGGGGTATGACACAAAAAAAAAAGGGGGAAAAAAAAAACGTACCAAAGAAGGGAAAAAAAACCCGAGGGAGCGCTCAACTGCGAATCAGGGGGAGAAAAAAAAACATTCACGGCACGGAGGCACCGGAAGACAACTACATCAGCAAGAAAAAGCTTAAAAGCTGGGGGGACCGGGTATGACAAAGGGTGAAAAAAGTTCGGTAAACACGGCATCGGTCTCGGGGTCCTCACGACAGTCAAAGGGGGTGTGCTTAAAAACAAATTAACAAAAAAACAAAAAAAAAGAGACGGTGAAAAAAACCGTCGCCTCTATAGTCCTAAAGCGGAAAGACCACTCATTCACCGGGAATTGTTGCGAGGAGGGCACTCTTGGACGAAAACTAGAAAAAGAACCGCCTTGCAGAATGACGAAGTCATCTTGAAAAGAGTGGCCGGTAAGCTCAACGCCAACCGAAAAAAAGACCTACCTGCCGAACAGGGACAGCAAGATAAAGGTTGGTCTTCTGCTCAGGGACTCGAAGCCTCTTTGCATTGGGGGAAAAAGGATGTACAGGGGGGCATAACGGAAGGACAGACTATTACCGTTCTCAGCCGTGACCGACTCAGGGTGTAAGTCGGTCACCCGGGGTACAGTTGGGGGTCACAAAAGGCAAGACATGGGTTCCAGACTAAGAAAGGTGGGAGCAAAAGGGGAACGAGATCCGAAAAGCTAAAAAAAAAGTTGCAAGCAACAAAAAGGGAATGCGTGAAGAAGGTGGGTGGAGGAAAGAGGCCGGAAAAGGGATCATGCCGACGTGGGGGAAAGGGCACTAAAACTTACTGGGGGGAACCTGGGGGGTGGCATGGGGAAAGGAAGACCTAAACGGAAAAAAAAAAACTGTACTTGGTAAAAGAATTTGACCGAAATTCTGAGGGCCAATACCTGGGGAGCAACCCTGGAGGAGGCGCGACGACGAACGCTGGAGGAAAATCGGGTCCATGAGGATTGGGGGGTCTTGGAGGGGCAAAGGGGGGGGATAAAGGGTTATTCGCCCCTAAGACGGCGGTGTGCGAACTGTGGGGAGGCGATGGCTGGCGACAACCCTGCACAAGAGGCAAAAAAAGGACCCGGATGGGGGACAAACAGCCAGGCTGATGGAGGGGAAAACTATGTAAACTATCTCCTTACGACGAGAAGTCAGAAGCAGTTTAAAACGTGATGAACTGAAAAAAAGAATCCAGGAAAAAAAAAACAGCTGAGGGGGGAACAAACGTTGGGGCGGAAAAAGGAACGCTCGTGATGCAGGCAGGTGTCAAAAAAAATAACGGAGCAAACAACCAATACTCAAAAATTATCGGCATGACAACGAAAAAAAAAGAAATCACGATCGTACAAGGGAAAAAAGGACGCGGTGCGCTATCTGTACCCCCTGGGTGAAAAAACAATCACCTTTCGATGCAGCGACCGCGGAAAGAATGAAAGAATCCTTGAACGGCCAAAGCCGCAGAAAAGAAAAGCCCAAACGCGAGCTTGGGGTCCAGGTGGCAAGGCAAAACGAGGATAAGGAAAGTGTGGAAAAACGAGGGGGCTTAGTAAGTCGATGGGGAATGGGGAAACAGACCAAACGAGCCTCACATCAAACGGGACCTCGAAGAGCAAGTGGGTGAGGAGTAAGAGAAAAAAATTGCCGTGGGTTTACAATCCGACACCGTGCGGAAGAGGGAAATCACCTCGACAGGGGGGAGGGGGGGGGGGGGAGACGGGGTGGACCGAGATTCCTGAACTTGTGATTGCAAAGAGGCCGCAAAAACAGATAGGGGGGGAGAACAGGATGGGTGAGCCTACAAATACTTGGAAACACAAATCGCCGCCGATCTGGGAACGCAAAAAAAAGGGAAAACCGCGAACAAAAACGGGGGGACTTTCAAAGGGAAAATGTCTCAGGGTCAACCGCAACGAGATATCGACAAAAACAATGTGAAGGGAAAAAAAAAAAAAAATAAAAAAAAAAAAAAAAAAAAAAAAAAAAAAAACAGGAAAGGACGTTAAAATTGGGGGTGTAAAAAGCAAAAATGATCTGGTTCACCCGAGGGGGAGGGTAGCCGGACAAAGGTTTGGGTGGGTACCCTAGAGTCTGTCCTGGGGGGTAAAAAAAACCACCATCACGCATGTAAACTCAAGGGGGAAACAAGGTCCTTGAGAACAGGTGAGGGGCCGAATTCTCTCGGGAAAAAAAGTACCAATAGGGGTTGATGACTCAGACGTCCCAGGGAGGCAAAAAAAAAAAAGGTCATTCAACAGATGAAATATGAGAAAATAAAATTCCTCACACACCGTTGAAAGCAGTTTGATCGACCGAGGGGGGGAGAACGTGGAAAAAAATCAGATACTGAAGGGCAAAATTCCTGCCCAAACGAAAAAAAGGGGAGTGAAGGGTCAAAAAACGCCCCGTATTTATAAAGGGAAAAACCGGGGCCTCTGCCAGAGTACGGCATCAGCACAAAAAAAAAGCGACAGCGCCCAGAGAAAAAGGGCAAGGGGAAAAAAGAAAAAAAAGCGGGTAAAACCGATAGCGAAGGAACTTTGGACCGAACTTAGTCTATTGCATTACATTTCCTAACGGTGAAAAGGCCGCGGACTCGTCATAGAAAGGTGAAAAAATGGTCTAAGCAAAAACCAGAGGGGCTCACGGGAACTGTTCGTCAAGGGGGGGACCTTCACCAGAGGTGGGGAGAGGGCACCACAAACAACGAGAGGAAAAAACGGAAAACGTACTGATGAATTCTCAAAACATCCTTGAGGATTTCCTCCCGAGAGTAGGTCAAGTTGCAGTAAGGGGGATCGCCTAACTGCCAAAAAAAAACGCGCTGCAAATGGGGACTGTGGGGAAGGGGCCGGCATGTGGTCTAAATAGCACATCGGAAAAAGGCAAAGGCGTCGTCGACAGTATCCAAAAAACCACAAAAAATTACGAAAGGTATAAAAAAACGTCATAAACGGACTAGAAAGGACCGAAGCTACTACAAGCGACGCAGAAAACAGTGCATAAGGGAGGAAAACAGTAATGGAAATCGGCACATGCTGGTCGGACATTGCAAAAAAAAGTTTGGAGATGCTAACCGGGGGAATCAAACAAATCCATGTGAAAAACATTGAAAAGGAGTGAACAATCAGGGTAAAGAAAAAAGAGGGGTGGCCAAGGTGTGTCACACCATAGCAGGTCCAAGGACGGGGCGCTCAACAACAAAAAAAAAGGGGGGGTGAGATGAACGATTGTGAGCGACGAAGGGAGAAAACCGTGCGCTCAACTAAGAACACTAAGAAGGCAAGGGGAAAGTTCGTTTCCCACGGGAAAGGGGGGGGGGGACTGACCGGCCCCGGAAAAAAAAGCCGGGGAAGTCCCTATAGTTTGCAGGGGTGAAATCAAGTGGCTATCAGGAAAAACCTGCGCATGACTACAGTAACAACCGTAAGGAGAGGCGCTTATCGAAAAAAAAGGCGTCCATCTTCTTCCTCGGAGGAGGTAAGGACTAGACCTAAGGAGGGTGGGTGACCTCAGGCTACCGAGACAGAAAAGGAACAGAAAGAGCAGGAAGGGCCTAAAAGAAAGCTTAGAAAGGAGGACCGTTACCAACAAGCAAGTAAGTGGGGCTTACCGCCGGGGTCAGAGTTAATCGTCGTGGAGGGGGGTCAAAAAAGCAGGATAGCTCAAAAGGCCAGGGGTCATACGGGTTGGAAGGAAATAAATCCTCAATTAAGTGCAAAACGAGAAGGAGCAGGGACTAGGGACGGAATAATCAAAATGCTCAAGGGAAAACGGAAAGCTTGTCGAAAGAAGGGCGTGCATTCAACACATAAACAGATTTTTGATAGATTGGTCGTTTTCTCAAAACGCGCGTAGAGTGGATGTTTGGGGGGGGGGGGGGGTGGGGATGGCGAAAAACAACGGGGACTGCAGGTTAGGCATCAAGGCCAATAACGCGATACACGTAGTTGGAGACACCATTGAAAAGTTTCCAACGCAATAGAAAACGTGCTTCAGCGGAAAGAGACGTGGACGCAGCGGAGGTCCGAGTAGGGGGAAGGGGAAAAAAAAACGTGGAAAAAAACCTTTCTGAAAACAGCAGAGCGAAGGCTGCGTGACAGAATGTAATAAAAACCCAGACTCCGAGAAAAAAAAGCTTCTGCTCGTTTCAAAAAAACTTTCAACATGGGGGGGGCACCAGGAGTTGATAAAAAAAGAAAAATCACGAGCTGCCCATACATGAAAGGAATGCCAACAAAGAAGGGGAGGAGGAAACACGGTTGCAACTCGTTTTTGGGAAAAAAAGTATGTATATAGTGGGGACTTCTCAAAAAATAAATGCATCAACTCACTAGGTTGCCAGCTCAGTCACGCACAAGGAAATGACAAAGTGACCACACGTGCTAGGAGGAAGTGCAAAAATCGGACCAGGATGGGTGGAAGGGGAAGAAAACAAGGTGATTAAAAATGAAGGCCAGGGGGCAAAAGTCACTCCGCAGCGCAATCGGACAAGAAACAAAAGGAAAAAAAAAAAGAGAACTCAGACTGGAAAAGAAAAGCCTGGAAAAACCCGGGAAACATAGTCTGGACCAACCACCAACGATTGGGTGTGACAGGGCAAAGGCATGGGGGGTATGTCACAAAAACACCAAAAACAGAATTGATTCTGGGGATGAGGCCAGACTTCACGGCCTGAACACAAGAATTGGCGGCAGCGGACGAAAGCGCAGTAGGGGGGGTACGGGAACACCCGAACAATCGAGGCCTCAAAAGCTTGTTACACATCAGGAATGAGCGGGACTCCTTTTAGTTAGGGAGAAAACCCAGTCAAACGGGCATAAGGCACAGGACCTGCCAAAAAAGCAAAAAATAACTGCGGACCCAGGGGAAAAAAAGTACTTTGGCCGGCCAAACGCGCAAAAAAAGGCGTCACGGGGGGGCAGAAAGAAAAACACGGCCCTGAAAAGTCGGACATGACTAGGGGAAAGAGGGGACGACAAGATCGAGGCGGAAGTTTACGCTGTCCAAAACACGGCAACGGGGGGCAACCGACCGGGAAACCAGAGACGGGGGTTGCACAAAAAAGGGGATCGGCAATAGAACGGGTGTACGCCGTTGGGGACATGACAAAAGGGAGGGAACAAAGACCTCTAACAACAACACGAAAGAAAGGAGGATCCGAGAAAAGACTGAAGGGGCGGGCTCAACTCAAAGAGTCCTACAAGGGGCACGGGGGGGGACAGATGACGATGTGAAAACGCGCTCTGTGGGAGGGATCGCAGGGGGCAAGGGGACGGGGCAGTTTTCGCCAGAGCGAAAAGCAGCAGGCTATCTTGGGCCAAAAAGACGCGGATAGAAAGGCTCACACCGGAGGGGAAAAATGAAAAAAGAGTACGGGAGGGGGGGGGACAGAAAAGCAAAGGGTTCTGAGCAGGGGATTACGATGCACGCCTAAAAGAGACCAGAGTCGGGGGGTTTGTAACACGGTGTTTGGGAAAGAAAAAGGTGAAAAGGGAAACATAGGTTCTCGGGAACGCAGGGGATGGTGGGGCAATGACTGGATGAAAAAAGGGAAAGGGGTACACGTGCGAACCAAAGGGCAAGAAAAAGGGTTTGTTCGGGAAATTAACGAAATGCCGGCGGGACAAAGGGGGGATCCATAGGGCACACGCTGAATCAGGGGAGGGGAAAAGGGGGGGGAAACAAAAGGTTTGCAGGCGGGTGCGGGAAACGCATTACAGGAGTGGACTGGGCCACATGGGCTCCTCATCTTAATCGGTGCAAAAGTGGGGGTGATGCATGTGGGTGCGCTGGAAAGTTTGTCTGGATGATGACCTTGGCGGAATCACGTGAATTACCAGCGGGAAAAACGGGTGGGAAATCGTCTCAAAGGCAATTTGGGGATCAGGTGGCTCATACAAGGAGGGGAGGGGGGAAACCCGTTAACCGGAATTTAGACTGGGGTGGGGTGTCTGGGGGGGGGGGTGTTCAGAGAGGCCACACTGAACCCGGGGTCGTCCCCTAGACAGAGGGAAAAGAATTCGTGGGGGGAAACCGCGAACTTGACCGCCGGGAGTCAGGGAAAATACGTGGTAATGGGGGGGGGGTCACGTCGAACGCCGACCGCTTTGAAGCACTTGAAAAAAGGAAGGAAAGCGTAAAGGGCAGGGAACCGGCCACCGGAAAACTAAAAGAGGCCACCGAATATTCACAAAGGAAAATCGGTAAGTGGTGACTGCATTACTGATCACGGCACAAGAAAACCCGAAGGGGGGGAGGTGTAGGGCTTAGGGAGGGGACCAAAGTCGACGTTTTACAGCGACCCAATGGGGGGTGTATGGTCTGAAACCGATCAAAAAAGGGTCCAACACCAGCTAATACTTGACGTTGTTCCCGCAAAAAAAAAAAGGGGAACATTCCGGTAGGGAAGAACTGCAAAAAAAAAAAAAACGGAGTTGTAGAGCCTATGGAAGTTGAGGAAAATTCTGAGACTGGGAACCGACTGTCGAAAAACGTCAGGACTTCACTTTGCAAAAGGGTAGGTGGAGGGTAACAAAAGGGAACTAGCAACGTCTACTGTCAAAAACAGATACCATGATCCAGGGAGGCCAGACAGGAGGGGGGGGCTGCGCAACTCGCGACATCCACGGTTGGCTTTTGGGGGGGAGAAAAGGGGTTGAACGAGGGCTCCAAAAAAAAACCATATTTAAACTTAA
>Ga0179593_1498859_pt1 | contig 31417 bp, 32 predicted proteins | sample CZODoug2_1_08_16_FD_185931 | JGI IMG/M metagenome (GOLD analysis project Ga0179593, IMG submission 185931) | Vadose zone soil fungal communities from Angelo Coast Range Reserve, California, USA - CZODoug2_1_08_16fungal (PacBio error correction) | ecosystem: Environmental > Terrestrial > Soil >...
CAGGGACTCAAAAAAGACTGCGGCAATGATCTACAGCATCGGTCTCCACATCGGTGAGGTGAAAGGGGAGGGAAACTCGATCAGGAGAAAACTGAACCATGAAAATTCCAGCGACTGGCGTCCCGAGAAGGGGACGAACCCATGAATACGATACACAGCTAAAAAGTTGGGATGGGGACGGACTTAAAATGCTCGCATGGAAGCAAAGGGGAGAAAACTCCGGGGGGCTAGGAGACATGGTCTGCAACAAACAAAAAAAGGGATCAGACACTCATAGGGGGCAAAATCCGCCCCGCCATAGTGAAGGGACACGGGAGGGGGAGATCACAAGTCTTCGAGGTGCCATAGGCCTAGGGTTACAGGGAAGTAGGAGTGAGTGCAAGCACGTGGTGTCAGAATATCAGGGTGAGGTGCACATCCGGCGAAAAAATGGGAAAAAGACAGGATAAAACCCCAGATGCCTCGGCGAAAGTGCAGCGCCGTCAAAGAGACACAAGATCCTGTCACGGAAAGGGGGGGACAGCATGGGGATGGGGAAAAAATAAAACGGAAAAATTACGGGCGCGAAGCTACTACAGGAGGTTCTCTATGAAAGCGATTCCTGGAAAAACGGACAGGAGCCTGGCCTTAAGCAAGGTACTGATAAACCGGTCGAGAAGCGCGCATAAGACGGCAAAGCTTTGGCGGAACATGGAAAGATACTGAATGGACGGTTGAAAAATTAATGAAACAAGTTAAATAAAAGAATCAGAGCCGACAACCGGGGAAAAAAGTCTAACTCCTGTATACAAGGAGACGATTTGTGAGCTGACGGCGAAGGACAGACCGGTCACTATATCGTCAGTGGCTAATTCGCGTGGAGGACGGCCGATGACCTGAAATAACGAGTCACCAAAAACTCTCAGAAGGAAGAGTAAAGGGTGGGGACTGTCTTTATAGTCCAAGGTGGGAGATGACGAAAGAGGGAGGAAGAGGGGGATGACGGGGTCACAGCAGATCCTCGCGAGGGGAGGGCAACTCAAGAGTAACGAAGCTTCTTGGGGGAATCCGGGTAAAAAGAAGGCACTATTAACTCAAAGAGTGGTGCGGCAGGAGGGCGGGTGAAGGCCCGTAATAAGAAAAAACCAACGAAGGTGGGGTGCGAGAAGTGTCCAGGAACTTCGCTTAAACCGCAGAGGGCGAGGGGGATAGGAGGTGTTTCTTTCGGGGCTCTAGAAAAGGAAACTTGAGCGAGACCTCAAACTCTAAGACCGCTAAAAGGGAGGGAGGGAACACCGAACCGCCAAAAAAACCTAACACTGGGAGGCGTAGATCGTCCGAAAAGAAAACTGCAGAGGGGGGGGAAACTGTGATCTTCACCTCACTTGATCTAAAATCCTGGCCAAAGGATCACTTCGTGTTGGATCAAAAAGTACTACACCTGTAGGGACTGACGGTTCTCGGGGGGGGGAAGGGGACAAAAGGTACGCGGAGAAGGCTATAAATCGTAGGAAGATCGCACGTGCAAAACGCGGGCAAGAGCGTGGAAAAGCAAGGAACCAAAAAAGAGGGGGTTAGGGGCGAGTCTTAATGCAGGTACGTCACAAAGCGTCGCCAGAAATCCGCAGTTCCTAGAAGACTTCTACCACAAACTATGCAGGCAGAGGGGTTATTCCGAGAGGATGTTACGGGGGGGGAGAGGGAAGGGGACAAGCGGAAGGGGAAGAGGGAGGCCTGGCTGCCGGATGAAAACGGACTGATCCAAAAAGCCACTTCACCGGAACAGCTTCATGCAAGACTCCGCCAGCAAGAGTATGAGGGGAGAGGGGTCCTGGGGCAAAAAGAGGATCTGGAGAGACTATGGGCAGAGAGCGCTCAAAAGGCTTCAAGAAAAAACCCGCGAGAAGACAGTGATAGAAAAAGATGGTATTTCGGTGAGCACATTGAGGGGTTACCAGCAGCGAGTGGAGCACTTCCCGCACATCAACCGGAAAACCAGCACAAGGAGGCGATTGCATCATCTAATACCAGCAAGAGGGGAAAGTCGCCGCGAAAAACTCGATACATGAATGCAGTAACGCGACCAGGAAATAAGACAGCTTATCCGAGCACCGCGACTCGATTGAGAGAGGACATTGCTGCCCGAAAAACCACAGATGCTCTAGGGAAGGAGTTCCTGAGTGGCACTAGGATGCCCTGTAAGGCAAGGTAAATACAACAGTCCATATTCGAGTGAAACAGTAGGTCAGGGCTAGGGGTTTGCAAAACGCAAAAGAGCAACACGAGTAAATTTGAAGACAGAATGACCTGGACGGAGAATAGCAAAGGAGAGAGGGATCGAAAACGCTGAGAAACCGTGAGGGGGTCACGGTCGCGAACACCCGGGTGCAGGTCCTCCTCTTCAGACGGGGCCCAGTTGGCAGCATCGAAGAAGGTAAAGAGAAAGAAAGGACTAGGGAAAAGAAGAAATCAGAATCAAAGGGCTCAGGGTGTGGGGGGTCGCATTGGTTGACATGAGAGCCTAATATCGGAGTAATGGAACTGCGAGGGCAATGCGAAGGCGGGAACTCAACGGGAAAGAGGTCTATCTTGAGTGAAAGCCGGGGAATCATCCCGAGAGGTGTTAGACACGGATTCAAAAGCCGGGTGCCCAATCTGAACGGGGACGCAATCAACGAGAAGCGGTTGTCGACGGAGAGGACACGAAAAGCTTGCCTGAGCTTTAAGGAGAGGGGAGGTATGCTCCGCTCAGGAGGAACTAAGGGATGACTTCTGAAAGCAGCATGAAAAGTTCAGAAAAAGGGGGAAAAAAGGGTCGAAAAGGACGTCAAGGGGCCGCATTCCCGTGGCGGGATAGGACCTTACGGCGAGGGTCAGCCGGCCGGCGCGTAGGAATTGTCGGAACAAGGCAGGAGGGACTGCAAAGTTTCAATGTGACGAGTCTGATGGACCTCTTGCTCTGAGATGGGAGAAGCGTGCCCGGGACAGGTCCTGGGGAGTCGAGGTGACAAGAACATCGGGCGGAGAGGGGAAGAGAAGGCCAAGTATTAGATTGGGGGGAGACGCAGCCGACAAATACACAGAAAAAAAAAAAAAAAAAACAAAATGAGTGCGGGATGACGGGGAATCAAAACCAGAGAGCAGAGAAGAGGAATGTAGCGGGTTACCGTCAGAGTTCACTTGGGGGGAGGGCGGAAGAGGGGCAATGATGCAGGGGAGGGAAGAGTAACCGAAAAAAAAAAACGAGAAACTGTCGTCGATCGATCTTCGGAGAGTTTGCAGCGAAGATGGTGTCGTAAGGGGATGAGTCCTGTGGATAAAAAGATGACGGTTCCCTACGAAAAAAACAAACCTGCGACAACAGATAGGGAAAGGAGACGTAATCAAAAACGGCACGTGAGGAGGCCGGGAAGCAGGGTCGTTGGGATCTCCCGGAAGGGGGAACCACAATGAAGGTGGGTCGGAGGTGCTCATTTATCACCTTCTGGAGTACAAACAAAAAATGGGTCCAGGATACCGGGTGGAGAGGCAAGAAATTTCAGAAAAAAGGAACGGTGCATCTTTGGCAAGCTGCATAGACAAAACTGGATGGACGCCGTATTAAAGGCAACGCCCAAATGGTTAAGAAGCGGAGGATCGCAAGGCGGAAGAAGCGAAAGTGGAACCGTTGAAAACCGACTGTGGCGTGACGTGCATAGAAAAATTTGCGTAAGCGGCATCAAGCATCCAGGTTGGGAGGGGGGGAGGAACAGTTTCAAAAGACCTACGAGGTATGCCGTGGAGGACATCCGAGTACCGGAGTATATCTTGTAAGACAAACCGGCAGCAAAATGACTCAGAAGAAGAAAGGACGGGAACCATCAGGGAAAAAACAGAAAAGAGCGATGTGGGACCAACGATGATCTGCAGACCTTCCCTCCTCCAGGCCAGTCTTCGGGAGAAGATAAGGAGACAGGAGTGAAGTCCTTGCTTAATTCAAGGCGGGAACGGGAAGCATCGAGCACTCAAAAAACGATGGACGGATCAAAGGAGAATAAAGGCTACGACGGCTCTCTTAAGGAGGGAGTAAAAAATCCCTTCGCGATGCAAACGAGGGAGAGACTGGCTCGGAAAGGCATGCTGCGTAACAGAGAGGAAAAACGAGACGACAACTCGAAAGAACTCATCACAACAAAACAAGAAAGAAGGATCAAGGGGATAGTATCGCGGGCCCGAAAAAACAACGGAAAAAGGGACCAGAACCAAGAAATCTTAGAGAGGCATCGACGAAAGACTCAAGCGAAACCGTAGTAGCCGTTACGGAGGTAGATTAATGGGGAAGAATCCGCAAACGAGTTGAGGTGCAAAATCAGAAGAACCGTCAGCTGGGGGAACGACGGAATGCGGACGGAAGCTCTGGCGACGTGGAGTCACTAAGCCTTGCTCCTGGGGAGGGGAGAGGTTGAATCCTATAATCGGGGAGGGGAACCCATCTCGAGTCAGGTCGATGGTGAATATGTGGCGGGAATCAGGAGGAAGATTCAGTAAACCGCCGGGGAGTCATGGCAGAAAAGGGGGCCATTCAAGATAATACTAGAAGACGGCGCAGGGCAAGAGAAAAAAGGGTCACAGTAACAATGGGAACTTTGGGACGACATGCTCAGAAAAGAGAGAAAAAATCATCTCTTGAAAGTGGCAGCCGTAACAAAAGCTTTTAAAGAGGATGCCCCGAGGGCCAAAGGGAAAATCCACAGGAATGGGAAGTCCTCACCAAACTAAAAAAAAAAGCCCAAAGGAGGAAATCTGGGAAAAATGGGAAGCAGTTAAAAAAAATGCTGCTGAAAAGAAGAAAAGTTAGCAGGCATAGCGAAACAAGAGAAAACATCGAGATAGGATGCATCGGGAGCCAGACCAAGGCAATCCTGTTCCCAGAGGGGAGGGGGGGCAAACACCAAACTACCTCAAAAATGGTATACCGTTAAACTTAGAAGGAATAACCCAGAAAGGGGGAGGCCAATGTTATCGCGTAGGTGGTTAGAAAAAGACGACCATGTAATTACAGGAAACCAAAGAACCTGATTCCAAGGTCCATGGCTCAGGGACAAACTGCGGCCGGCCCCTTCTAGACTAGGGGGTGGAAAGGTACTGGAGAAAACTGTCCCCTGATCTGGGGGTCGTTCGCAATGGGGTTCGTAATAAAAGGACGTTGACGGAACCAGACACAACAAGGAGAGGACGCCCTAGGGGAAATAAAATTCACTGAGAAGCGAGGAAAAAATTGTACAGAACACTTATAAGTGAGATGAGCCATGTAAGAAGACGGGGGGGGTTCTTGAGGGGTAGGGGTCCAGAGCGAATTCGAAACCGCGTAAGTCATTGAGGACGCCGACGACCTTGAAACGAATTCCCCTGACACAATGACTGCTTAGACAGGATAATCATTGATATTAAAGAAATCAAAAGACCGATTAACGGACTTCTCCTGGGAGAATCTCTACTAGCATAAAATCCACTACTATTCATAATAAAATCGCTACCCCGATTTCCTGCTCTTCCCCGCACAAAAGCGCCGAGGCGGGAAGGCCCAGCGAGCACCCTCCACGGGTCACAGATGAACGAAGTCATACGACGCAGGCGGAGAAAGGAGAAGAAAAAAAGAAAAAGGAACGAACGCCGGACCGATCGCGGCGCGCTGCCTAATTCTGGGCCAGGGAGAAAGGGAGAGATCGAATTCAAAGGATCTTACTAGAAGGGGATTACGAGGAAGGACTGTGGAGACTGAGGAGACGACGGGTTCCTCCTTAAGGCAAGGGAATTACGGGGTCCATAACATGCAATAAATCTCCGGGGGACCAGGGTGGTTATCTATAAGGGGCCGCGGGACCAGCATCATCAGGAGTTAAAATTCCTCATCGCTTGAGGAGAAGACTCAACGCATACTCACGAGAACCTGCCCCGCATTCCAGGGTAACAGATCATTCACTATTTTCTTTTGCAGAAAGCGTCGGAATAAAACGTCTGTTCCTGGCTTTAGAAGAAAAGAACGTGTACCCTACTGGCACCTAATCGGCCGAGGAAGGACTTGATATTTCCAAGAAGCGTGGAGATGCTCATCGACGAACACGATCGAGCTTTGCCACCTGAACTCCCTGGTCACCGCAAGAGGAGTACATGGAGACTTTCCCCGGCGGGCCTACATCTCTTCGACGGAAAGCAGGAGATGATCAAACCGTCAAAACAACTTGCAGAGAGTTCAAAGAGATGATGAGACATCAGTCGTCGAATCTGGTCAATAGGGGTAAGGAGCTTTTCTCCAAAAAATGGTCTCCAAATTCGGAGAAGAGGAGGGAATCGAAATGGGTTAGAGAGTATATAAGTCACGGTCTCCCCAGGCGATCCAGCTAGTAAGAGGGGAGAAAGGACGGAAAGGGGCCTTCTGAGTCGCCACCATCCGTGAAGACTCTTCGTTTCGAATGCGAGAGGGTGCCACCGACTCCCATGACGGTCGTGTGATACTAAGAAAGCCCTAGGAAGTTGAGAGTAGGAACTTATAGAGGGTGGTAACGGAGCAGTAGATTTGCCTCATCGTGCATCAGTTCAGAGAAAAATGGGTGTAAGAGAGAAACTCAAAATCTAGATACTCGATCCGTCGACGCTTATCTACATCGATCGCTCGCGCTTGAGCTTAGTATTACTTTCATAGTCGCCAAATAAAAACCCCAAATTTGTAATTAGATCAGTCGAGAGAAGTAACAGCCTGCTTGTTCAAAGATATTTCAGCGCCCTGTTTGATAAAAACCCTCAGGTTGGACCGGCAATATGACGGAACGGGGTAAATTAAAAACACCTCCGACGTGTGCACGCAAGTTGTCCAGCGAAACCTAGAACTGGTTCGATCCCAGACTTCTCGCGTATACGAGCCGGTACGCGACCGCGCGGAAAAAAGAGCTAAGAGGACCAGAGGCGTCTCACCGCATTCAAAACGAAACACCGCAAACTGCGGAGGGGAAGGATGAAGATAAAATGAGGCGGTAACTGTGAATGGCCGAGGGGAAGAAGCGGGTGCCTCGAAGTCATCTTGCAAAAGAAAGAGAATTCCCTCTTAAGCCAAAAGCAACCCTAACTGAAAAAGGACCTGAGCGTGACGCCCAACGACAACAACGGAAAATCCGGAAGGAATCAGGAGGCTTTTTAGGACAACTAAAAAAGGGAAAGAAATCGAGATGGAGGCGAAGAAGGAAGGAAACAAGTCGAGCGTCCGACAACCCGTGAACATTGGTGGGATCCTTAACAGCCCTCCCTCATGTAAAGGCGGCTATCTCTACGAGGTATCCGAAAAAAACCGGCAACGAAATTTTGGGAAAACAGTGGAAAAAATGACCGCGAAAAATCCGGGGGAAGGTAAATGACAGAAAAAAACAAGAAGGGGTTAAAACGGGAAGACTCGTTGGACGATCCGTGGACTAAAAAAAAAAGAAACTCATGCGCGAATGCTTTTAAGGGAATCAGAAGCCGCAGGGAACTCGGACTTGTCTTTTGGCAATAGTTGGACTGAGGGTCATCCAAGGATTCTGGTGAGAGTTGTAAGTAATCGTCAAAAGGAATAAAAATAAGAATCGAAAAAAGAAAGCCCTCAAATACCCCAGAAGGAGCAAAGCCGCTGGGAAATGTTTAAAAGACGGGAAGCCTCCTGGCCCGACTAGGAGAAAACCCCAACCGATGAGTTTGGTAGATCGGAGGGACCAAAAAAGAAAACGAAGCTTCAGGGGGGGTTCCTACGGGGAGGAAAAAAACTCGGGACTGCGGGAACACACCGGTCAGGGAATCAAGGGGGAAGGGACGCTCTATTGTTTTAACCAAACACAGCTTTGCTCACAAAGATCAGGATATGATGATAAGTGAAATCATATTTCCTCACGAGTTGAAAAGGAAAGCACAGGGGATGTCGGTCCAGCCATGGGAAGAGTGGAAACAGGGAGGGTGATCGTTCTGGGGGAAAGCGTGCTTGAAAAAAATAAGGTCAACATCTGTCCGGAAACAAAACTCGAGCTCCACGGAACGAAAGGAGCGGAAATGGATGTACAGAATCGGGAATGGGGAGGAACGAAGAAAGAGAGAACGGAAACGACAGGGCTTCCTCAATCCGAAATCCCGAGCGATTAGAGGGCAGAGGGGGTACAAAAGTTCTCTGCTATTTCAACGGGGGGAAGACCGAACGAACCTGCCGCCAGGGGTTCAATGTATGAAAAGTGGACCCCAATCAAAGGGGTACGGAGTTCAAAAAAGCGACGTTACTCTACGGGTGGGCCGGAACAAGGATGGAAAGAGGAAAACCTATGACCTTCTCCCCCGGAGCTCCTCAGAACGACGCACCCTTGTCTCGTCGGGAGAAATCAGAAGCGGATTCCGCCACGGGGAGTCCTTCGTCTCCGGGTTCCCCGAATCCGATACCGTGCCTGAAAGAGACACTTGACCGGAGAAATGCCAAGGTCTTCAAACCAGGGTTCGCTATCCCGGTAAGGTATTCTCGGGTACCGACGTTGTTACCAGAATCTTTCCGTGGGAGGAACAGAATCTGTAGCAAATATTGGTCCAAGGGGTCGTACTCTGAGGGGCTCATAGCTGCGGGGACGGTACCGTTCGGCATTTCGACCCCGAGTGGGATCGAAAGTGGAGGGGTGGGGAGAATTTGAGCTGCCCTTGCCACGGAATGCGGTGTGTGGGGCACAGCGTACCTCAGTAGAGGTGGCGGGGGGCCGGCAGGAGGTCCGACATGGGTTAGGTCAAAGTACGGGAGAGCGTAAAAAGGGTGTCGATGCATCTGGTGGCGGAGGGGGCCCCGCGGTAGGAAAAGGGATCAAGATCACGAGAAAAGAGAGAGGGGGGAGGGTTTCTTTTCACTCATAAAAGGGGAGTCCCTGAAGAGTAGCGGTACAAGCGACCTCACATTCATACCAACCACGGGGAGTCGGAAAGATGGAGCTATAAGCTCCGACAAAAGGCGGGTGGAGCTGAAGGACGGGGGAAAGAAAGGACGAGACAGCCCAGAGAGGGGAGAGGGGGATGCGGGAGAGCACAATAGAACCAACAACAACCAAAAAAGGTTCTTTCCTCAGTTTACCCTGTGTGTAATGGGGAGGAGGGGAGAGGAAGAAGGACTGGAGAGGATCGAAAGCACTCTGAAACACTGGCAACATGTCAAGAATTATTCCTTCAAACAAAATATTGAAACGTATAGGGGGACCGGGGAAGAATGGAGATCGTTCATCAGGGTGTGTTCTCGGTACAATGCGTTGAATCTATAGATGGGAAGAGCCAAAAGAGGCGAGGAATCCGGCGTAAAGACAGCGGGGCGAGAGAGTGGCGAGGACCCATAACCTACGAAAACTTCGGGGGGGGACACTGAAGTGGGGACGTACGATGGAGGGGCGCAACATGGACGGGAGACTAGTAGTGGAAAAGATGAAAACCAGAAAGGATCGTTATAACTATAAATTGCACCCTCAGGGGTGGCCAAAAAAAAGAGGTTTCTCGGAAAAGTACGGAAGGTAGACGGGGGGAGCGGGCAGGCTGAGGGGACGGTCAACTGGTACGACAAGAGGGAAAAGGTTGGCAGTGGGACTCTCCGGTGAAAAAAAAAAGAAAGGGAAAATGGCTAGACTTTCCAGGGATAAGAAAATCAACGTGGGGAGGAGGGACTGGTGAATCCGGTCTCACGAGACTTCCTGACTCGCTCTGCAGAAACAAATTTCTGAGGGGTGGGGAAAAAAACAGAGTGGCTGGTGTATCCTGGAGCCTTGTCTTGGGCAGGTGTGAATCTCAAGTCTCAGAGGACACAAAAACGGATGTAAAGGAGTAAATGCCTAAACATAAACAAACCACCAAAAAACACCCACCCCCCCCCCCCCCAGCACGGCCAACCCCAACCAACCCCCACAACCCCCCCCCCCCCCCCCACCAAGAAAAACCCCACAAACCCTAAACCCCCCAGCTCCGCCCACCCCCGGACCCAACCCCTCCCCTCAAAAACCCAGAACCCCCCCATACCCACCCACCTTCCCCCTCCCCGACCCCAAACCCCGAAAACCCCTACTACACCCCCCCGCCCCCCCCCCCACCCCCTCACCCCATCGCCCGCCCACCCCACACAAAAAAAAACCACCGCCAAAACCCCCCACAAAAAAAACACCCCCCCTCCCCCCCCAACACAACCCACAACATGTAGACAAATTACTGCACGCCCACTTATGGTACTGGACGAATTTCTAATTGAACCCACAACTGCCTCATTTTTGACGTAATGAAACGCTGCGGGAAGGGGATAAATGTTAAACGAAGCAGAAATTCTCGGATTGGTGGGTTGCGGTCCGCGTGCCAGGTACTCTTTCAAAATAGACACACGCGTCAAAAAAGGCGCCAGAGGGAAGTTCCGTACGCTACCGCCGCGTAGGTTTCTAAGTCGATCGGGTCAAGCAAAAAGAAGGTCACCCGGCTGGTCTATCTGATACAGCAAGTATGGACCATTGGGCAACTTACTGGGGGCAACCGCGAAGGGGAGCAAAGCATCAGAAGACACAAAGGGGAAAAACTGGGTCACTCGATCCCCGCGGACGTCCAGGTGGGTTTGTGAAGGAATTCTTAAGAAAAAAAAGACAACAGGGACGCAACAGGGGCAAGTGGGACAGAATAAGAATAAGCTAAAAGCAACGCGTTTCAATAACCCAAAAGTAGAAACGCAGGGTAGACGTACAACATCAACCCGCCATCAGGGGAGCAATGGGGAAGGCCGCAGGAAAAAAAAAGGGCTAGGTCCAGAGGACGGGTAAAAAGGAGCTCAGGAGGGGAATGGAAAAAGCAAAAAGGGTGCCGCGATCTATGATTACATGGAAACTCCGGCGTCGATGGCTAATACAAAAAAAAAAAAAAGAGAAAACAGACCGCGGAAAGGAAAACCGTACCCGCCACGAAGAGTGGAAGTACCGGGCGAACGAGGTTGTGGCATGAAGGGAAAAGGACTGAGGCGCCCTCAGATTGGTCCGCTAGGATAAAAAGGCAGGACATGGGTAGGCTTGAAAGACAGCAGCTACGACCTTCCATGGAAATTGTCAACACTTAAACAGTAGGAAGAAAATCCTTTCAAGCTTGGAGGAGGGGGGGCGGAACCTGGGGAAACACATTCAAGGAAGGAGTTTGACAAGGTGACGAAGGGCCAAACGGTAGGCGGCGATGCAGACGGCAAAAAAAAGCAAAAACGAAAAGGAAAGGGAGTCCTCACGGTCTCAGATCGGACGATGTTTTATCATTCAGTCTGAAGTGAAGGGGGGACTCGGGGCCCAGATAATGTGAAGGCAGGACTCAGCGCGTGAAAAATCAGGCCGAAAACTTCAGGAAGAAATCCCCCTCAGACAAAGAGCAGGGCCGAGAAGAAAATGGTGGGCTGGGTCTTTGTAGAAACAACTGGAGTAGAGACATCGTAACGCATCGAGGCGTGAAAATCCCGGCAAAAAACGAGGGGTGAGCACATAACGAGGGCAACACCCGACTTTGGGTGTTGAATTTAGGAGGACGAAGGTCTGTTGTCAGCAAGTAAAACGAGGGGGGTCCGCCCGGCCATCCATCGATGTAGCTATGTTCCGTGCGAAAGTGCTCGAAAACCGCATAAAGGGGGGGGGATCGAATCACTACTTCAGGGGAGGCCAAAGGACGAGGAACATGCCGAAAGAATTTCGAGCGATGGAGGGGGGAAATCTGGAGCGTATACACCAGCCAACGGCTAATCAGGAGGAAACCAAGAACCTACCCCGCCCCTTCCCATGCGGGGGAGGCGGAGCGAAGATCACACAAAAGGCATCGCGCCAGAAAGTCTTCGTCCAACGTTCTGAAACCGGATCCTGGCCCCTTCGGGGGGGGTGGTGATTGGATCGTCAGAACTTATGAAGGCGTGAGGCGCCGGGGAAAGGTGAGTGGATAAAACAGGGTACTGGTCCGCTTACATGCTATCGGGAGAAGGACGTCGGCAATCTTTCAAACTCTTTCAAGGGAGCGGGACCGCGCGAATACACAGAAAAGGGGTGGAGTACTAAAAAGTTCCTTCAACGGCAGCGCTTCGCCCTCAATGCTAAAGAGTTTTGGAAGAGAAAAACTTGGAAAAAAAAATTGGCAGGCGGAGGGAGAAAGCATTCCGATCAAGGAGGGGTGCCGCTAAGGTGATTTTCATCGAGTAATATGGTAACGGTGTTGGAAACCGATTCAATTCTATTACCGGAAGTCCTCAGGGCCACCCACGGAGAAGAAGATGCAAAGAGCGGAAAGAAAAGGTAGAAGTCGAGAGGGGGTCGCCTAAGGATCTCTATAAAGAGAACGCGCGAAAAGTCTACGAATGAAAAAACACCGAAAAGAGGGGATCGAGACCAGATGGGGGGCTCTGGGTAAAATGAGGTAAAAACAGAGTTCGAGGGACTGACCTCTCACTGATTGGCAAAACGAGGTGGGCACCAAAAGCTTAGAGACATCGAGATACAAAGCAGTAGTTCCTTCCTGCAAGAGACGATGATGGCATTCCCTAAAGGATAAACGCGAGAGAGGGCCGGCGTTAGCCGTCAACGCCTGAGCGAGATCTATATTCATCGGGCCCTAAAAACAAAGATGACATAAGCATCGGGACCCTTTCCACTCACGGAATTAGCGTGTCACGGGTCAACAAACCAGGCACGAGTGCTCTCTATCAAAAAAGTAGGTCATAGATCAAAATTGGCCACCATCAAATTCTACCTCAACGGAGAAGGAGGGCCAAGGGATCCACTAACGATTTAGAAGCCGGCGAGAGGATGCACCGCTGTGAACCTGAAGGGATGTCACGTTTGGAACACAATGATGGCCGACTCTGAGACGATGGGCTGACGGCAAAAGGTGGCGCAGCAGATTCACCCTTAGGCCCAGAATAATGAGGGATATCACATTCTTAGGAAAAAGAGGGGTTGGGACTGTTGATCGGCGCAGAAATATCGGGGGGAGTAGCGGAATAAAGGAGACCGGTCCTCGCCAGAGGCGGGGCGACGAAACTTGGGACAAGATGGCTCATGTTATCTTCCTAAAAGTGGAAAGCGGCGTAGTTGAAAAAAACCCACTACAGTCCTCGCAGAGACAAAAGGAACGGGGGAAATAATCGAAGGACAGGACTCGTGTTCGAAAATAGAAGCCTGGCGGTGCCTTAGGAGTGGAAGGGGACGCTATAGGGACACGTTATGTCTGAAACGCCTCGGGCAGCAAGTGACCGTAGCAAGGGCCGACTAATAACACGGTGGAGATGTCGTAAAAGAAAGCTCAGAGGTCCTTCACAGAGAAGCAACAATAAGAGTGAACGACGAGGAGAAAAAGTCACTGGGGGGGGGTCGTCATGCAAAAACGGCCGAGGAAAAGGGGGGGGGGGGGGAGACGGACGAAGAAGGAAAAAGGCAGAAAGCCATATGCAGCTCTCGCCTTAGGCTGGTATGGGGAGGAGCAGCTGCAGTCGATGTATAAAAAGGGCAAGGGGTCAAGCAGCAGTTGGCAAGGGGGGAAATCGACTTAGTGCGGGCAAACCCGGCAGACTGTCCTTTCTGAGCTACGAGTCCACGGGGTTAAGTGGGGGGGAGGAATCTTGTTCCCCTTCCTAAAAACTAAATTAACTACTGACTGGCATCCGCGAGTGTCTAATCTAAAGGCGAGACAAAAGGCTGGGCGAAGAGCTGCCGGTTTCGCCTGATTCGTCAGTCCCTGGGGGGGTCTTGATTATGGTGGTCTGGCAACTAGTGCGGAAATTAGCTTCCGTCTGTGAGGACCGGTAAAAGGGGACGCCCCGACAAGAAAACTCTACCATTCGTCGAATCTGAGGAAAAATCAGGTAGAAAGGTGGGGTAACAAATCTGGCTGTCTGGCTACGACAGTAGGAATGGTCACCAGGGATGATCGAAAACTTTTCTCGAGGGAGTTTTGAACACTCCCCTACCCACGGAGGCGGTATTGTGTCGGAACTAAAGGAGTTAATACAAGGGAACCGATGCAGCCCTCAACGGGTGAAAGGGAAGTTTACACCCTTACGGGAACCCAAAGAGTTGCAGCGGGGGGGAAGGGAATTCAGGTCCGTACAATTTTTCGAGGGGTAGCACGGGTAAACGTTTTCAGGGGAAAAACACACATGAGGGGGGGCTGGCGTCGGGGTCTTCTCTCATGGATCCACTAGGGTTATTATGGGCCTGCCTCCACATGTGGAAAGATGCTTTGGCAGGCCGACAGCTAGCTCCCCGACGTCAGTTTTCAAAAAGGTGAAAACGCTTGGGGTACACAGTCGACCGCCTGCAGCACCCACTTGTTCAAACCCAAGGACTCCATGAGGGGCGGCCTCACTATTAGCGTTGATGGCGGTCCCCTCCCCCGTTGTGGCGTCTGGCCATCTCCAGTTGAAGATAAGTTGCTGTGTCCGTCGAGGGGGGGGGGTAGGGGAAAGCGAGACGGGGGGGGTCTTAAAAGACAGAAGAGGATGAAGTTATTGGATCATCATGTAAAGAACCATGGTACACCTTCCTCTGGGCAATTTTGAGTACCGTGCGTGATCCGAGACTCCGGTTCATGGTACTAACATGCCTCAAAGTGGGACCTACCATGACAGTGGTAAAGGGTGGGACACTGCAACCCTCCGTGAGATTAGGCCCATCACAATAATTCCCTAGAAATCCTCGAAAGAGCGTGTTTGTCCTCCTTTCTCTTCTCCAGTCCCGCCCTCAACCGCGTCGATAATGTGATAAGAAAACAGTAAGGCCTTTCAGACCGGAAGCGCGCCGGTCCTAGACTGAGAGTACTCCGGCTGGGCGGGATGATCAACCAAACAGCATAAAATAAGCGAGGGCTAACAAGGCAACTCTCTAAAAACTTCGAGTAGAACGCCACAGGGAAATCCAGAATCTCCACGTTACCTGGCGGTCAATGACGGGGAAGAGAAAATTGGCTAAGGGTAATTTCATCGGCATGGCAGGACGCGGGCAAAACGGAAAAAGTCACCGCGGGAGAATCTCTAAAACAACCACGTGATGGCTGGGACCAAGAAAAAAAATAAAGAATACAAACACGGGCGGGGGGTGGAAAAGGTTGGGCTATCACCACCAAAAAAAAAAGATCCTCAGTCGGTCGCACTTGGGAACAGCTGTAGAAGACTACGGTGGACGAGAAAGTTACTACCTGAGTCTCTCTTTGAAAACAAAAAAACAACGAGAGTGCTACTACTACTGAAACTCATCTACAAAAAACTCTGTGAAAAAAAAGCCAAAAGTGTCGGAGCGTCGGAGGTCAGGTGAGTGGGGTAAGATCGAAGAAAGAGCATCCCGGTCTGTAGCCGGAAGAGAGGAGGGGGGGATCCACCACAAGGAAAGGGGCCGAAGCTAGAGAAATGGTGACGATTGACTCGACGGGAGTGCAGGCAAGAGAAATAGGAGACTTTATATTCGTAAGAAGGGGGGGGAAGGAGGAGGTCGGAATCAGATCAGCGGGCGATACGGAGGGGTATTAGGAGGAACCTCGCTTCAGGCATGCCCGGAGCGTAGTCAGGGGAGGCTTTCCTGACGAAACAGGCCTTATGGAAGAAGAAAGGCTGGATTGTATCCAGGGGCTTTCATAAAAAGATGAACATCAAAGAAATAAGAGAGTTAGTTTTCCGAAGTAAAAAGAAATACTAAGCATAAACTAACTCTTGTTCGTCGAATGCATCCAAATGGGACTCACGGGATAATCATGAGGAAATCGGAATGATGGGTTAATGATTCCAGCCTGAAAAAGGAAAACAAAAGACAAACATATCCGAACCAAACAGTCTCGAGCGAGTGATTATAAGGGGAGTTCAAGGTTCAAAAGAAAGGCGGGATAAATTTTCTGAAGAAGTAACTAGCGAAAAAGAACCATCGAGGATCTGAAAAGATTGTACTGGGTTGGGGGGGGCGGGCCTGTCACAAGTCCCAATGGGCGTGGCCGGCCCTAACATCAAAGACGCGGTTGCTCGGAGTCCAGGAATGAAAACGAAGTAACCCTCCCTCCTATGTTATGGAGAAAACTGCGGGTGGGGGTAAACCGTAGCCTCCGTGGTTATAGTCGCCTGGTCCCCGATATGAGATTCAGTGGTGGTGCTCAGGGAACTGGGTCCGTCCCGGTTAGCTTACGCTGGGGAAAGAAGAAGTAAAGACTGTAGGAAAAGTTTCGATATGTCCGCGCTTGGATTCGGTGTTGTTGGGGCGGATTTCTCGAAAGATGCCGAACTTTGGTCGTCGGGAAGACGTAGTATAGATACGGATCCAGTGTTCACGGGTGGTGTCTCTGCGGTGGTGACAAGGGGTGGATATGGGGAAGACATGCTCTATAGTGTGCAAGACAGAGACCGGCGCGGATAATAGCGAGGTATGCACGTTGCTAGGAAGGGGGAAGAGGAGAGGGTGTGGCGCCGAGGGGGGGGGCATGGGGGTGTTCTCGTATCGAGTAATTATCTTATCCATATGGGTTTCAGAAGAAACTAGAAGCTGTAGGAAGAGTGGGAGAAGAGACGTGGAGGGGGGGCGAATTCAGGCCGTCGCTGCGGGGGGATGTTCTAAGCTGTACGGAAGACGGTATTAGGGGGTAGGTAATTGGTTGGGCTTTTCGCAGGGCTAAGAAAGGGGGCTCAGGGGGGAGGGTGGAACTGAGGGGAAATGGCCTGCCCTGGGGGGAGGCGGGGCAGGGGGCTCCTGGTCATGTCACTGCTTTAGAAAATTGGCCGGGGGTAATGTGAAGGGACGGGAGGAGAAGAGAGACGCAGTGTGGGGAGGGAGATGAGGGGGTGAGGGAGTGGAAGAAAGGGGGGATTGTAGTGGAGGGAGAGTTGGTGAGGCGAAGGGGCGGGTGGAATATGTTAATTGAGGGGTGGGGAGCGTAAGACGCATCCTAGCATAGAGGGTAGCCTGGTCGTGCCTCTTATTTGGGTAGGCTGCAGAGCTACGACGCGAATCCTAGAGGCGGTGTAGAAGAGGTCTGGGTAGGATTCGAAGGGATGGAGTTGACCTTGTTCGACTTCGAGCACTCTACTTTAAAATAAATCATGCTGGGGAAACGATTGGGATGATGGTGTGGTGATGTGGCGCGAATATGCGAATTGGGGCTGCTGAGCTGGGTGGCCCGGGGTCCTACGAAAAATGTCGCTGGGCGAACGCCGGAGGGAGGGGGGGGGGGGGCGGAGGGTGTGGAGATGGGGGGGAGCTGCTTTACTCTGCTTCCACGCGCGGACGGGGGCGTACCCTGCAGGCCAAATTGCGGATTGTGGAGGGGCGTGGAAAGGTCTCCCGACGCTCGAATCCAATGTCTTCGGCGGCTAGCGGGGGCGGTGCAACTTTCTGGCAAGAGAAGGTGGGTGCCATAAGGCGGGGGCCTCTTCTGGGCGGGGTTGGCAAGAGACATGCAGAAGGGCGTCGGGGGAGGGATCCTGCGCTGTAAGCTATCACTGGGGTAACTGAGAGTTCTAACAGAGAATAGGTGGAAGACCTTGAAGAACGAGGACGGTACAACATGGCTCTGAGGAAACGGGGGGGGGGGAGAAAGTGGAGGTTTCCGAGGAACTGGGTCCGGGCCTTCGGAGTATGTGGGTGATCAAAGTCAGGTGGCCCTAATTTGCCTGGACCAGAAACGTTGAATGTTCTGACCCGACTTACGTCCATGCGCATGACAGGTTACGCATGAAAAGCAAAGTACGGGGAAACGTCCTCAGTCCAAAACGTTGTAGTTCAACTCATGCGCGCGGTCAACGAGCTCCAGCCCCGTAGTTCCAAAGACCTCGGATGGGGGGAGAGTGAGAACTCCCGAAATCTCGATCATCGGAACCACTATCGAACGGCAGGCTTTATTTCTGGGGGGAATAGATCGAGTGGGAACGGGAGTACTAAGGCCCGGCGGGCTAATGGTAAAAAAAATGATGTGAAAGGGGGTGAGACGTGTGCTGTTGAAATAGTGGGGGACACGAGGAGGTTTGGGGTCCGGGGGGAAATATGAAAAATCTCGTACATAGGGGCCGGACTCCGAGATTCGGAGGTCGAAAGCTACCTTGAGGGGTAGGACCCATAGGTTGCGGTAGTTCCGTACTGTGGGGCTGGGCAGAAAGAAGGGGGGGCATTGAAAGGTGGGTGCCGAGTGCGAGGGGGCACTCTGGCTGGCCCAGGGGTGGTGGTAGGGTGTGGTGCAATCCGCCGGTTGACGGGGGGCTAGGGGGTCGGTCCGGAGGGCGCTGAAAAAATCGCAGTGCTCGTTCCACTGGGTGGGGATATGTTGCCATACGGGGGGGGGGGACAAGCGGGGGCCACGCGACACCTGGACTGGCTATCTAAAATATCAGCTCGGTGCGGGGCATATTGTAAAGGAAGCACGGAAGTGTGGGGGGGGGAGGGGGAGTATCAAGAGGGGAGGTTGTGAGTGGTAGAGTGGGTCGAGAGGGTGGGTGTTATTCCCGGCAGGACACGCGGTGGGGGGCCTGGGTGACGTAACGGTGAACGGTGACGAGGTAAAGGGAGGGGGTAAGTGTAGTGGGGGACGTTGTAAGTCATCCGGGCGGGGCAAGAGAGTGATGTGAGTGGGGGGCTTTTCGGGCAATGTGGGCTAGGGGATGGGGCTGTCGGGGGCTTTGGTTAGGGGGGGGGTCAACGTTCACGCTTGGAACTAACGTTCTATGAGAAGGGTGGCCGAGCATGAAAACCGGGAGAAGGGGGGGTCATTTTCAATGTTCCGGCGGGGAAAGGGGGGGGTGCGGTTTCGGCGGGGGGGGGATTGGTAAAGTGTGGGCCGGAGACGGCCGCAAATACGAAACCCTGGTTGAGTAGTTGGCGCGAGAGGAAGGGAGGGTGTCTGGCCCAGGACAGCTCGTGGTCCCTGTTTAGATGGCTGGGGGGGGGGGGGGGGTGATGGGGGCAAGAGGGGGCTTTCGAAGGGAGGGCGGGGGCGTCGCTGGTGCGGGTATGAAGGGGGAGAGAAGGGTGTGGGGAGAGAAGAAAAGGGAGCGGGGGGGGGAGGGGGTTGCAAAGAAGTATGCGGTTTAGGCAGTGGGAGGGTCGAGTTGGGGAGGGGGCGTAAGGTTACAACCTACTGCATTCACTGCTAGCCACAAAAGTGGACCTTGTACGCTCTTCACATCTGTTCACGCACTTCTCTTTTTGTGCCCTCATGCAGGTACGGACGCCTTTTATTCTCGGGGAAAATCCACAGCATACACGACGGTTTCGGTTGCGTTTAACAGCGACGTTGTCCGCACTAAGCGGGGTAAGCTCTTTTATCCCGAGGGGGCTGCGCGCGAAGGCCTTCAGGTTGGTTGAGAGAGTACACTGCTGCTCAAGTAGGAGACTAGTGGGTGGTAAACCTCGGGTGCTCGCGAGGCGCGGATTCAATTCCTTGTATTCTATCGCTCGTGGGTTGCAGTGGGGTGTCGGTCGGGACATTGCGGATAAGGGAGTCAGTTGGTGGGGGGGAAGGATGAAACGTGGAGGCCGGGGGAGACGGAGTGCGACGAAGAAGGGAAGAGGGTCGAAAAAAGCATGGGGGGGCGATGGGAGGGGGAGGTGGTAGCGGGGGAGTTTAAATGTAGGGAGGCTGTGGGGGTGAGGGGTCTCGCGTCGGTCTGGAGGAAGACTAAGTCAGCATCTCTCCAGCGAATTCGCTCTAAGAAAGGACCTCCTAATGGTGAGGAATTAAAAGCGAGAGTACCACAATAGGGGAACTTCAATATAGAAATTAAGGCTCAAAGCCGAAGCTCTTGCCCTCACAAGTTGGGCGCCATAAAAAAATAGAAAGAGAGTCACTCAGGGCGCAGGATCACGGGGCCACGACGAAGGGTGAACGAAGGGAGCCATCCGAATCGAGAGGACTAAAATCACCGAAAGTCCAGATCGCAATCAGCCCCCAGATCGTAGAGTACGCGTGCAAGCCTGAGAAAGTGCCTGGGTGAAACGGAGTGGTCAATGGCGTGCTGCCGTCATCTGGAACTGAAGAGGAAAAGAGAAACTTACGGAGCTCAATACCACAGAAGCGGGCCACAAGCCGTAGCGTTACTCAAACCAGCAGAATGCTAGTCTGGGCTTACTAAAAGGCAGAGATGCCCTCTCTAGGGTAAGTGATATGAAGTACCGCAATATCCCTACAAAATTCCGTGGACGCTCAGTAACGAAGCAAGGGGAAAGAGCCTATCGGATACTAGAAGTAACTGAAGGGAATACCCTTTGGTAAAAGTGTCACGCACTGAAAAAGGATTCGACGCGCACCTGGTGTGTACGGTCAAGAAACACACCACAATGATCAAGGAAAGTCGTTTTACATAACTAAGTCGACGAATGGGAGTCGCTATTAAAGGGGTTGGTGCTGTCGCGATCCAGAAGCCCCTTGGAAGCGCTGGGGGGTCGGAGATGTGGACGAGATAACATAGTCAGATCTGGGGAGCAGACGTCAATATCCCAGAAAATATCATAGAAGGCAAACCCAGGCAGCGGTCAATCTCTTCATGAAAAGTTAAAAAACTACTGTCTAAGAAACAGAAACAGTGATTGGTTCCGATAGGAGGCCACAATCAGTACCAATCGGTAGGGTGGACTAAAGGGAAGGAACGACGGACCACGAAAAAAAAACACACTGGCGAGCAGATCGTTACTTTTAAACATCGAGAGGGAAAAATCCGCTAATTAAAAAAAGAGAAAAAGGCCCTCTCTTTCCTGGCAGGAAGTAAAAATAGACATCCACAATTTATAGAAAGACCCTCAACAGCGGGTGTACGAGTGACCAGAGGCGTTTGCTGTGGTAGCGGGCTTGTAATGGGGAGCAAGGTCCTGAAGAACACGGTCTCCCTGCCGGAAAGCTCGTTACCGTACCTGCACCGCTGGAAACCTACAAATCGTCGAAGGCAAACGGCAGAAAATCGGAGCCAGGAGCCATCATCGGGGAGAGAAAAAGGGGGTACCTAAGTAAAATGAACCAGTAGGAAAAAGTGTTCTCACAGGGGAAGGGAACAAAAACTTGCCCTAAGGTGGAAGGGGGCTCTTCGAATTCCACAAAGGGGGAGCCCTTCCTCGACAAATCAGCAAAAGGGAATCGCTCGGGTCAACTCGTAGCAAAGAGAGGAGAGCTGAAGCAGCGCACGGTTCCGAGCAGAACCTTCAAAAAAAAACGCCAACAAGGCCGGAAAGAGATACGGGAACTCAAAGGGACTGGGGGGAGCTGAAAGGCCGGGGCGTTCGCTTGTCGAGGGTAGAGGTCCTGTGTGGTCAAATCGAACCGAGGGGGAAACCAGGAGGGAGCCTCCGAAGAGGGGTAAGATTAAACCTATCAGACCCCAGAAAAGAGACCCATTCTTCCATGGAACGAGGCCAGAACACTTATCGCGTAAACTGAGGCCGTTAAACACTTGGCGGGCGGATAGGGGGTGTATATATCCTAAGCGCTGGTATGGGACCGCTGCAGCTCATGCAGAAACAGCAACTAGGAGGGGGCGAAGGGGATTAACACCCTTGGCGAGGAAAGAATTTCCGGACCACATCCACTACTGTTGACCGTCTAGACAAGGGGAAATGGGTTCGTCCACAAAGGTCCTGTTGGAGAAAAACACCGTCGCGGGAATTACTTCTGGCCCGACTATCTTGATCCGATGAAAAAAAAAAGGGCCCGAACCTTGGGAGGTACAAAAAAGAAAAAGAGATATACCAGCCGAGCGGCACTCCGGGGGAAGGAAGATTAAAATGACTCGTGTGACATCGACAGGTAAAAAGGCGACGAGACCAAGTGACTGAAGAAATGAGCAAAATAAACAGAAGGGGGCATTCCGGGCACGGTACGAGGAGGGGAAGAAACGAAAAATCATTGGCTGTGGAGTCCGGTGGTCCCTCAGGGGCTTTGGATCTAAAGGAGAGGAAGATATCTAGGCCGAAAACGAGACCCAACCCAGTTTGACAACGGATCCCACAACCAAGGATTGGGTGAGAAGTCTGTCCAGAATCGAAAAGGGGGGGGAATAATCAAAGGCTTTCGGAAAGGGGACAGGACGTTCATCGATGGGGGGAACACGGAAAGAAATCTTACATGAGAGGGGGAAAAAAAGGCACGTCTGCCATCGGCGTCAAAGAAACTCAGATCTGGGAGACGATGGAAAGGAGGGGTCCCCGGCTGGAAAGAGACAAAAGATCCGCTAGGAGGGGGGAATGTGCAAACTTCCAGCGACAGGGAAGCCCTAAAAGAAAAGAGGACGAAAAAACCCTCTTGGGACGGTCTATAGAAGAGCTAATGGAGGGGAAGGGAAATCGTGCGAGGGCCAAGGCTCATCCGCGAAACGATGAGAAGCCATGAGCGGGGAAAAAGAAAATAGGCAAAAAAACCTCCTTACAAAACAAGGCAGGACCAATCGCTGCGAAGTCAAACGCGAGAGCAACTTTCTGCTTTCCAGAAATGGAAAGGGGAGATTACGAAGCATGGGAATCGTGACAAGTGCCAAGAGGGGCGGGCGAAGAGAGATTTGCAAAATAAGGAGGGAGGATGGTCTAAAAACGCATGAACGCTCCCAGATTGAAAATGAACGACGGGGACAAGGCAGCCGAGGCCCTAGGGGGCCACGAGAGGCGGCCAAAAAAAAAGATTGGACGTAAAAAAGAAATAAATGACACCGTCAATGCGACAAAAAGGATGTCGAAGGGAGAAGAGAGAACTTTTGCGTGGCGGGACAACGAGAAGGTCTAGACCGACACATGTCCTGTATCAAAAAATCGAGGCTACACACTAAGGAAAAAGAGGTTGATTGTTCCGGACCGGGAAATCAAAGGGGACGCAGGGCGGGTGAAAGGACGGAAAACCCGTGAGCGGCCATCGAAGAAAAGAGGGAAAAAAGAAGAAGTCAGTGGGAGGAAGTGTCCGTCAAGAGGTGGAGAAAAAAACTGGCAGTCATTAATCACGGTCAGGCTATTAAGGTGCTTCCGGAAGATGAACGCAATCCACGAAGGCCCAAAAAACAAACCCGGTCAGCGGAACATGATTGAAGTTAGTTGGGAGATGCAACGGTGGAGGAAGTCTCCTCAAAGAAATCGGTGGCGTTCAACATCTCCCTTCGAAAGGAGGGAAAACCTCTATGCAAGTCCCGACCGCTCAGGGCCCGAGCGGGGAGGTTTTTTTCAAAACAAAGGGGACGCAGGAGGGTGCAGCCCGGGGGAAAGCAACAAGATGTGCGGATGGTGCAAAGGACAGGAATCGGAAACCCCGAAAAAAAGGTGGGGGGTGGGGGGAACTCGCGGTCAAAGGAGGAACGCTGAAAGCAATGACGCAGAGGGGGAGACTTGGGAACTAGATAAGGAGGGTTAGGAGTGACGAAAAGCATAACTCGGGCGGAAGGAAAGCCAATCAGGAAGACCACTCCCCGTCCCAGACGGGAGGATGGGGAGAAAAAGAACGAACCGGAAAACCACAGGGCGGGGGAGAAAATTGCTAGGTATGTCAAGCGGAACATCGGAACCGATCCTGCCAAATGGAATCAAAAGGGGGAAGGTTGAGCGGCCGCCGTCACCCGTGATTGGAGAGAAAGCCTGGGCAAGTGGACTGAAGGTCACCAGGTAATTCCAGGAGACTATATGATCGTAAGGGTACGAGGGAAAAAAACACGAGGCAGGGCCTACGGTCGATGGCAAAACTGATAACGTACAAAATGAAGGGGGATGACGGTCTTCCTGCAGGGTTCAAAAAGAGCAATCACCAGAAGAGAGGGTCCGAGATACTTTCAAACAAATCACCGATGCATGCGGCGGAGATTGGTGTCCGCTACGGGGGTGGCCGATGGGGAGGAAAGAGTGAATCGTCGCCCCCGGAGTTGGAAGGTCCACTAGGAAAACGCTGAGCCAAGGGCCCTCAAAAGGGGGGAAACGACCATCTTCAGGGCAAGGGCAAAATTCAAACAGAAAGGAGCTGGGGGGGACGGAAAGAGGGTGGCGTGGGAAAGCGCATAAAAGGGAGAGACGCGCGAAACAGAGGCGACGGGGGAAACACGCGATACCCTGGGAAATCTAATGGACTAGGTTTGGAAAATGAATGGAGACAATGGGGTCCAGCGGTTCGGGGGAGCCTGACATCTCACTAAAGATTGCATAAAAAACAAAACGTGAACCCCAAAGCGGGCGATTCAGATGAATCAAAAGGCAAAAAGGTTACCGAGGGGGGGCTCGACCTCTAATGGCAGGATTAACCTCTACAAAGGAGAAAAGCGGCCCAGTATCCAGAAAAAATCTAAGAAAAAGGATAGAGGAATAAGATGGAGGATTACACTCGTCCTGGAACAAGATTCTTCAAGCAGAGCCGCAAAGACTTTCCCGCTCAAAAAAAGTAGGCCGGTATCTAGCACCCCGACCTACCGTGGGGACAGAGCATTGGGTCGAGATCACAAAAACGCAGGAAAGACTAGGGGGTTGCCACTCGCCTAAGGGCTAAACCGAAGAGGAAGGTCAGTAGGGGTGAAGAAAGGAAGGGGGGAGTCCATTCCAAACCGTCAAAGGAAATGTATAGGACCGCTGGTAAAGAAAGGTTTACTGCGGTAACGGTAGTCTACAACCGATGCCGAAACCGGGGTCGAACGAGTCCTGAAAACCAAAGGGGACATCATGACGACCAGGAGGAAAAAAAAAAAAAAAAAGGGAAAAAAAAGACAAAAAAACTTTAGGGGCAGATCGAGGAAAAAAACGCCGGGGTGTCCAATCGGCGACGCAGGGAAGACTGAAGTTCGCCGGCATACTTCCTCCAGTCAAGAGCTGAGGAGAGGGCTAAATAAAAAAGGTGAACATCTGGCGAAAATCTGGTAGGGAAGTCCTCCTTCACGAGAAAGATCTTATGTGTAAGAAGAACTCCTAGCAATATGGGGGGGACCCAAAATAAAAGGGGGGAAAGAAAGAAGACACAGGAGAGGGGTTCAGCGAAGAAACCAATAGCTCTATCGGGGGGGTAAGCTATAAATGAAGTAGTTGATTCTAAGATCGAAGGAAAGGAAAAACGCAGTTGAGAAAAGCTTTCAAAGAGGCCGCATAAAAAGGGGTAGAGATGGGCCTTTTCGGGGGAACGTACTGGGAAGAAGGAAAAGGAGAACCAGTCGAGATTAAGTAAAGGAAAGCTCCTTCAGATCTTTATCTGAACTCCGAAACGAAGAGACGACTTCAGGGTCAACGGAAGGGGGAGACACTCTGTGCTAGCGTAAGAGAATCGATACTGAGCAGCAGGGGGACAGTGAAAGTCTACTTGGCAGAAAAAGAGCCGGCGAATCGAGGTGAAAGAGTTGTAAGACGAAAAGGGGGCGCCTGGATCCGATTACATACGGCGAGAAAGATCAATCTCGCCTATCCACGAAAAGGGGCGGGGAGGGGAAATGTCCACGGGGGGAAAGGTGTTCGGCTTTCAAAATGGAAACTACAGCGAGGGGAAAAAAGTCCAAAAAACCCCCCCCCGAGAAAGGAAAGAAAAAATCCTTAAAAAATTTCGTCAGGGGGGAGAAGTCGCGAAGGGTGTACAGAGAAAAGCTTGACGGTGATTCCTTCAGTCAAATCAATAGAAGGCCTGGGGGGGGGACTCGAGGGAGGTGAATAAAATGCAATGAAAGAAAGTAAGAAGACACAAAAGAAAGACATTAACGGGACCCGAAAGAAAGTGGGGGGGGGACATCTGAGTCCGGATGAAAAGTTTGTCAGGGTCTCCGGTTGAAACGCTTGTTACAAGGGAGGGGGGGGGAGAGAGAACAGGGTCAAACCTGACTGGGGAGGAGGCATGCAGCATAAGTCCATGAAAAAAGTTTGTGGAGAGCCCGGGACCGGGATTGCCAGAGACCGAGGGTGCACGCGGTCACCAAAACGATAAGGTGGGAAAGAAACCGTAAGCTTCTAAGAGGGGGCCGATTAACAATGAAAAAAAACAAAGGGGGAAAACAAAATCAGGGCAGAAGTTTCGGGGGAGGATGCATAAGGGGCTTGTTCCGGGTTCCATTATGGGAATCCTTCGAAGATCAGGGAAAATTATTTTGGCGTGAAGGCGAATCATAAAGTCCGATGTGAAAATGCAGGGGAGATCAACAGGGGGGGAGAACTCAATTACGGGGCGTGCTTAAGACAAGGAGAAAGGACATATATGAGGAGACAAAAAATTTCAGCAATAAAAAAACTGCCGGGAGAATAAAACCAAAAACCATAAGGAAAAAAAAAAGTGAAGAATACTGGAAACCGCTACAAGAGCAGTGGCAGAAAAGATGAGATGCGAAGGGAAGCAGAACTCCTCCAAGAGCCGGCGAAAGAGCATATAAGTCGAATCTGGGATACACTTTCCTGCCGGACGTCCGAAGCCGAACGGGCCTAAAAAAGAAGGAGGAAAAAAAAAAGAGAAGTTAAAAAGACTCATCTACGGGCGGCCAGACTACGAAAAAAAAACGAGGGTACAAAAAAAGAACCCTGGTCGTCAAAAGAAAACTACTAGATGGGTCTCAGAAAAACGGGTCATAGTCGGGCAAAGCCGGACGCTTTCACCAGAGAGATCTACCTAGATCTCGTCAAAGGGAGGGTGAAAAAAGAGAATGAGACGGAAAACTAAGCGGGGTGACCCAAAAAAGGCTTAAAATGACAAGGGACCTGGGAGCCACTCTTCATCGGAGCATCGACGAATGGATGTGTAAGCAAAAAATCGGAAAGAAGAATTCGAACCAGGGGAAGCAGGGTATAGGATGGGGACTCAAGAAAAAACGCGGAGGGAGAGACTTCTATACGGGGGACCTCTCAGTGCAAGAAACGGATTGCGTCAATGACTGGGGGACTGAATAAAGTATTGAAAAGAAGGAGAATTTGTTTGATAACGGGAGGAGACGTTGTATGCAAACCAGAGATGCTTTCTGAAAAAAAAAAGTCAGAGGGGGGTGAAAGATGTGGACGTCAGAAAGAATGGGCAGTAGGGCAGACAAGGCCGGATTCAGGATGCCACGGGGAAAGGAAAGATATACGCCGGAGGGCTAGTGAGGTGACAGCAAGGGCTCAACAGGGTCAGCTTAGTTACCCGGTCTGGGACAGGCTTCTCATCACCAGTCTCAGACATAACTTGGACGGATGCCAAAGAACGCAATAAGGGGGCAAAGGGGCCCCGCGAGGAACAGAATCGTCCAAGAGAAAGTAATCGGCCCAAACAGGAGCTCGGTCATCTTGAAAAAGGGGGGGGGCGTGATTGAAAGAAAATGCTAAAAAGGCCGGTACTAAAGAATGACAGTCTGGAAACGCTCACCATCGGGTAAAAAGCGGTTAGCCTCTACAACAAAGGGGAAATGGGGTCAAAAACTTGCCGGGCAAGAACTCAAAGGATACCTGATCAGCAGGAAGGGGAACCCAACCGAAAAGGGGGACAAAACGTGAAAACGCACCGGGAGATCCCGGCAACTCCCCTATTACCCGGAAGCACCTGGGAAATTCATATAAAGGGTATACTGGAAACTTATCTTGGGGTGCGTGTGTTTTTTGAACAGGAAGGTTAAATGTGAATAAGGGAAGGTCGGGTGAACCTAAAAAAAAAGGGAAAACAGAAGCGGAAATATGAAAGCCTTTACAGGGGAGAACGCAAGAGATTTACCAAAACTCTTCGAGCGAAAAGAAAGCATGAAAAGGCGTTCAGTGGGGAGGTCTGGGCCTTGAGGGGAGAATTCTCAAACGAGTCATAAAATCAGGAAGGAAGACAAAACAGTGACTAAATGCCCAACGAGAGGGGCCAGCGGGTCGTAAGTCTGGGATTCTTCTAAAGGACCGGGCCCAATGACTTCGGATGCCGGGGGGGAAAGGCGATAAAAGAAAAAACGGGAACTCTACGAAAGAAGGCCCGGCAAGTGTCGAAAAGAGGGCCAGAACGCCTCGCGCCCACGCCACCCTGCGGAAAAAGGAGAGGGACAAATTCGAAAAAATCAAGAAAGTAAATAAAAGACTTCTAATCGGCGGACGAGCGAGGGAGGGAAAAAGGAGCTGAAAGGAAAAGGGAAGCGGATCGACAGAGGGGGGGTGCGAAAAAAGGGAGAGAGCGAGGGGGGAGAAGTAATTTTTCGCGAATGAAAGCGACAAAAGAGATACGCCTCGATTAAAAAAAGGTGCGGTGCAACTACCTGGCGCTCGGGCCGTGAAGCAAGAAGGATTTTCACTAGAAGAAAACCCCGCATCTAGAGATGTACAAATCATGGGGACACGTGAAAAACGGGTAGTTATATGGAAGAGAAAAATCGACTGGCTGGGAGAGTCCACGGGGAAAGAATCTGGCCAAATCGTCGAGGAAGTCAGATTAAAAGCCGGAGAAGGGGGAGATACTAAGGCGGAAGAATCCCATAATCCAGACTTTTCAAAAGCGCGCCCATCCCGCGACGGGGGGACCGGAAAAGTATGACCACAAAAAAGAAAGCTCGACGGCCGAGGGCATATAATCTAACCAACCTGATCGGAGGGCCGGGGGTGGAGCAAAAAAAGACTCTGGATCTTAGACAAGGCGATGGGACACCAAAACCTGGTCACAGTACGAGCGACTAAAAAGACATTGGTCGCGACCGGAAAAAAGACGAAAGTCCAAAAAGAGGGGCCAAGAAAAAAAAATAGGACGTTCTACAGGAGACGTCCAGTAAGCCAAAGGGAAATGCCAAATCCTTCTCGAATCGAAGGGCAGAATCTTCGATTGTGCCAAACACCTTACAGAAAGTGAGCAGCCGAAAGGAGGACCTATAAGGATGGAACGGTTAAAGGAAAAACCGAAGTCGAGTGTGGGAAACGCGCGGCGATGAGCGGCATCTGGTGGCCGAGGGAGGGAACAGTTGAACCTCTATATCTCTAGAACAAAAAAAGTGGCCTCGGGACACTAGGGGTCCGCTCTCGCGCGTCGAGTCAGGGAAACAAAGCCGTCAGGAAGCGAGTTACCTCAGGCTACGGGAATGGACGATTGCAAGCGGAGATGGTGATCCCAAAGGATGATGAACAGAAAAGCGTGACTCAGGTTACGTGCTCAAAAAATCGACCGCTTAGACCAGGGGTTCGCCAGAAACAAGATAAGGAAGGTCAAAAGAGACCAGTGCACTTCTCAAGGGTGGTGAACATTCTACCCTGGTAGCGCGAGGAAGACGAGAAAACAAAAAATAAAAAGATAACCGAAAAAGAAATAAAAGACCGATACCCCCGCGCTGCTGGCTGGAGCCTTGCCGAAGCTTGAGGCTTCCGGTAGGGGGAATGGGGGAAAAAAACGGGACAAAAGGAAAAAGCAACATCCATGCAAAAGGAAAGAGGGAAAGCGCAAAAAAAAGAAACCCTGCGGGCCCAAAAAGAGCTGGAATCCCCCGAGTCCGCCGCTAAGTCTCATGCTGACGAAGTCTAGCAAACCTCGCGGCAGGGGGTCGCGAGAGTGGGACGTACCGAAGAAGCCGACAACCCGGGACCTGGTAGGAAAAAAAAGATTACGAAAAGGGACCGCTTTAAAAAGCGGGGGGGGGAGAGAGATACGAGAAAGCTAATTCCAGGCACGTAACGAGGGTGTGAAAAAAAAATTGTAAAAAAATGGACAACTGCGCAAAAACCGAACCAGGGGCGTAACTGGCCCGACGATCACCCGACGTGAGGAACGGGGGGGGTCACCCAAAAAAAAAAAAAAACAAATCAAGGTGTCTAGCAGGGAGGCGAGCTTCGGCGCGAAGACGGTGGAAGGTTCGAATAAACGCACGCTTGACGGGAGGTGCGGCGAGGTGGTTCACTCGCGAGAAAATCGGTAAATGGAGGGGGAGGTCGCGATAAAGAGGAATCAAAACCAGTCGAAAAAAGCCGACCACAGAAGCCATCGCTGATGGCGTAAGACGAAATGGCACGTCTCGAAAAAAAAAAAAAATGAGGTGGTTTCGAATATCGGAAGCAACTGTCACGCAGCCTCACAGCGTTCATTGGAGGAAGATGGGGGGGGAGTAAAGGGTGAGGGAGTTAGGGGGGGCGGGGAGATGGGGTCGGAGAGGTTGGGGGGGAATAAACTTTCTGAAACAGCAGGGACGTTTCGAAGGCTGAAAGTAAAAGCCGCTGCATTATAAAAAAATGGCCAAGAGCTTATGGGGGGCTCACCTAGCGATTATATCACGAAATCCCTCTATGGGGGTCAACTTCAGAGAAAGAAAAGGCAAAGACACCTTGGATATCAAGCAAAAACATCAACAGAAATTTCCGCGTGACCTAGAGAAAGGTGGGGACGGAGGTATTGCGAAGGGGGGGTCATCGTCTGAAGCCAAGAAAAGACGGAAGAGGACCCGATTCTAGGACAGGGGGGGGGGAAAAGTGAGAGCCTCAAAAGCAGTGCGAGCAAGGAAAGACACGCCCTCGCGGACTGCTCATCGGGAGAAAACGTGTGACATAAGTCTCCTTGAAAAAAAGAAAGGAGATTTAGGACTTCCTCAGACCATCGCAAAAATGTTATGCCGCGCTGGGTGGGGGGGGGGGGGGTGGGGGGGGGGGGGTGGGGGGGGGGGGGGGGGGGGGGGGGGGGGGGGGAACAGAAAAAGGGGGTTATCCAGGACAGAAATGGTGAGCCTGACGGGGGGCTCAAAAAACCTTCCGGCCCTGTGAGCCGAAGAGAAAAGAAGTAGTGAGAAATAGCAATCGGTTCCTCGCTAAAAAACCCTGCAACTCAAAAAAAGGCGAAGGGAGTGGGGTCCAACTCGGAAGGGGGGCGCTGGAAAAGGGTCAGCCAGGGAAAAACAGAGGCATCTCGGGTCTCGGGTCAAGATTGTCGACACTCGCCGCTACCGGAGGGGAAAAAATGACAAAAGGAGAACCACAAAATGCAAGAGGTGTGAAACGATTAAAAGCCGAGCGCAAGCAGTAAAGGCCAGAAGGCCTCGACTGCAGAACAGCTTATGGGAGCGAAAGCTGCAACGGCGACGGGTCCGTGTACGAGGACACACTAGGAGGATCCGGGGGTCGTGACCGAGTGCAGCTCAAAGTGGCTCATCCAACGAGGGAAAGGCAGAAGACTGAACAGGAGGGAAGAAAAGTGCAAGGACATCCACTAGGGGGAGAACTGTGATCGAAAAAGGGCAAAAGGGTTCAAGTCTCTATGAGGTAGGGAACACCAAAAAAAAAGCCCAACAAAGAAAGCGGGGAGGTAAACACACGAAAGATGCTTTGACATATGAAGGGGGGGAAACCAACTTGTCAAAATCAAGCTTTTGCGTAACCCGATCGACGGAGAGAAACCCGAAGAGGATCGAAGAAAAAGCAACTAAGCTTGTTACGGGTTGTAAAGAAGGCAAAAGCGGACGCCAAAGCAACGCGAAAGTAGCCACGGAACGCCTCAGTATTGCAAAAAAGACCCGCCAGGCTTCAATAAACCAGGAGGAGGAAGCAAAGGAATACGGACAACAATCTGGATTTTGATGCCTTTGGGCCCATGTGGGAGGCAGGAA
>Ga0179593_1299424_pt1 | contig 31398 bp, 41 predicted proteins | sample CZODoug2_1_08_16_FD_185931 | JGI IMG/M metagenome (GOLD analysis project Ga0179593, IMG submission 185931) | Vadose zone soil fungal communities from Angelo Coast Range Reserve, California, USA - CZODoug2_1_08_16fungal (PacBio error correction) | ecosystem: Environmental > Terrestrial > Soil >...
TCCGAAAAGAGAATGGTAGTCTCCTCAGGGCAAGCTGGAGGGACCTCAGATTCCAAGAAAACTCATCCACGGAACGAGGGAAGAAGTAGGGCAACGGGGGCATATCCAGCAAGGGTACAACAATTTTTGGGGGGGGGAGTCGGGGCTCCCGAAAAGACTAACCTGCGAGACGCAATAAAAACTCCATCAGGCACATCTGAGAGGAAAAAAGGGCAAAAGGGGGCGGGGGAAAAAATCCTTCCAGAAGCGCGTTTGCTGGAAGCAGGAAGGAAAGCGCAGGGGGGGAGAACCGGCCAGAAAATCTATATGGGGGGGAAAGGCGCTAAAGGCGTGTAAAAACAGAAAAATTGTAGGTTCCTGTCCCAGACCAGTCAGCAGAAGCAAACAATTTGGACACGGAAGCGAAGCGACAAATGAAACGCGTTGAAGCAAAAAAGGGCGGAAAAAAAGAACAAGCCAATTGACAAAGGCTCAAAAAGAAAGAAGAAAGGAAGCAGCGGCGAAAAACGAAGAAGGGGGGAGGGGTCTTGCGTAAAAAAAAAAAAAAACGGGGGGCGCCAAGGCGAAATGGCAAAGGCACAGGATTGGGAAAAATCACCCACAAAAAACACTTGCCTACCACCGTACGGAAACCCTTTTAACATTGTCACAAGACTCCTGGGGAATAAGCTGCACGACAGCGAGCCGGGCTTGTTAGGAGCCCCAGGAGGTGGGAAAGGACAGAAGTTTTCGCGGTCACCCGCTCAGAAGGGCGCAGGGGGGGGGAATGCCGGGGGGCGCTCAAATGCACCTCAGCACCCTCGTTTTTGTATAACAAAAACACAACGAAAGAAAGGCAACACCAGGGTAACGACCCAGCCCATTAAAAGAGGGGCAATGGGGGTTGAAAACGGCTTGGTCGCAAGAATCCTACAAATGGGGAAAATGGGGGGGAAAAAAAAAAAAACCCGGATTAAGGTCTCACTGAAGGAAAAGCCGCCAGGGTGAGTCCATAACCACAAACCGTCCAGAAACTCAGCCACGGGGTTCCAAATCGGCACTGAAATGAGGGCACACCAACCGACCCCGGGGGCAAGTTATGACTGTGAGCAAAGAAACTAGAGAGATAAACAAAAAATTACTGAGGGAAAGATAAAAGATATGTGCGAACGGGGCAGCAAAAAGCCGGGGCTGGGAGTCTTGTAAGTTGCAAGGGGAGGAACTTGGAAAATAACTGCATGAAATGCCTGGACGGACAAAAAATTCAGGGTTGGTTTTGATACGAAACCGACGGAGGCAAAGGAGGCCGAAAAAAGAAGGGGGAGAAAAGGTTCGAAGTTTGGTAAAACAGGAACTGTCACGGGGGGGAGATCAGCCCGAGGATCCTTAAAAATGGGGAAACCTGTTAATTACCAAGGGGAGTGCCGCACGTTTTGGTGGGAACGTTCGAGTTGTGGGGGGTGTTGGTGGGGGTTTTTTGGATAAACCCAACAACAAAGGAGAGTTCTGAATTGGGAGGGAGAGCGCCTTGCCCATGAACCAATGCAGACACTCTTAGTACAGGGGAAGATAATGCAGGGGAACACGCATCCCAAAAAGGGGGAACCGGCATCAAAAAATTTGGGAAATTTATGTCTGGCAGAGGGTGCCCCGGGGGGGTTAAAATGGTGAGAAGCCTTGAACGGCTTTTAAAAAAGGGGGGGGGCGACAAAAGGGAAAAACGAACATTGAGAAGAATCAATAGAACTAGAAACAATCCCGTCGGCCAACGTTTGACAGCGCGAATTGCTGCTAAAGGGAGCCTTGAAATCTGTAAGGCGCTTGCAGCCGAAAAAAGGTTGGCTCGACAAAAAGAAAGTTAAGTGAAAATGGTCAAACGAGGACCTCAAAAAAATTGTGCATAGCAGAAGAACCGCCCGGTTTCGATTTGCTGGGACACCGGGAAAAGCAAAGGGCGGACACGCCGTCTCGAAAAAAAAGAAAATATCAGGGGGAAAACAAAACTTGATGAAAATTGGAAATCCCATCGGCTATGGAGTGTCCCGGGAGGTCGCCAGAAAAAGGCTCTCCACTGTATCAGGGAAACGAAGTTTCCCTATGGGGGTCCAGGGGAATAAGCCGTAAGGTACTAGGTAGGGACTTGAGAAATCTCACCAAAGTCATAAGTCAGCCGACGGCACAAAAACGGTTGCACGTGTAAAAAGTAAAGAGAGAAATGGGCATGGGGGGGGAAAACTCCGGTTGTGGAAGGGCGAGCCCTTAAACAGCCAGAAATTGGCGCGCAAAGGCGCAAGACTAAAGAAGGTCCAGTAAAAGTTACGGAATAAGAAGGACAATCTCGGGGTGTCAAACAGACAAGAACCGCCCTGACCTAGGGCTTATATGGAAAGTACGAGAAGAAGTAGATCCGTACCAGGGAACAAATGGGAAAACAGCGAAGTAATTTGTAGGGGTTGACAAAACGGAAATCATGGATGCACTTGGGAAAAAATGAGACAAGCGAGCAAGGGTACAAAAAAGGCATCGACACAACGAGACCCAGGGGAAGGAGTTTGGAACCTCGGCACCATTTGTATAAGTCCTTTTTGGGGGACGTCCTGTCTATAACCAAAGAATAAGTCAAACGTTGCGGGAACGATCAGACTGTACCACTATACAGAGAAAGCCTGACTGGGAAATCAAAACCACTCAAAAAAAAAAAGATATGAGAAAACCAGATTCTGTTCTATAAAAGAAGCTGGGGGTTTTATGGGTGGAAGGCAGAAGGCAAACTATTGGAAAAACAGAGCAAAACTTTTCACAAAAGTCAAAAAAAACCATGCGCGCCATTGACAGCCTCGGGCCAAAGAAGGATCAACGGTGGCGCCCCAGACCCCCCATAGGGGATCGCAAATACACCCGCCCGGGATGCAGGGAAAGTTTCAACGGGTGAGGACTCCTCGAGCTGCCGTCAGGAGACCCGGAGTTGATTGTGGGCCGAAGGGAGAGGGGGGGGCATGGGTCCGTCACAGCGGGGGAAAAAAAGCCGGGAGAAACAAAACAAACGACACACAGGGAAAGGCCGACCTATCAGGGGAAATACGACAATGGAGGTTAACAGGAAAGATTGAGAAGTCAAGCGAACATTCATTCAGTCGGGAAGGGGGTGGGAGAGGGGGAGGTGGGAGCAGATCCGGGTGGGGAGAATCTAGGACCAACAAAAGGGGAAGTCAAGCAGGGATGTGTTCGGCAACCTTGACTAGCTGCCTCAAAGCCGCAGACAAGGGCCTGGGGGTCAAATGGGAAAAGGCCCAAAACTAGGCAGCGCCAAATTGGAAGAGGGCACAAAAACGGGGAAAGGATGGGGGAAAGAAACCCCATCCCGTGCAGGGTGGGGAGAGCACAGGGCGACACTACAACTCACGGTTTCGACATTGGGGGGGGTTCACAGAAAAATAAATTGGAAACCCGCGTCTTGAAATCTCCGGACTTAAGGTTTGCTCAAGGGGCCTGAACGGGAAAAAACAAACAGATCCTTATGACACCGCAACGGGCGCCTGCAGAGATACGAACCCCATGAAAGGGGGAATGGACAAGCAAAATTGCGTAAGGTTCGAAAATTGCGAAAAGTAATTGGACAGAAAAAACAAAAACAAAGACATGAAAGGCGAAATTGGAAAGTTATATAAACTGTGTAGGAAATTTGTGCAAACCAAAGTGTCATTCTTTCCGACAAAAAAAAAAACTTTAAAAAAAACACCGAGTAAAAAAAAAAAAAGCAAAAAAACGCAAGAACATTATGAAGCCTGGGCCATTTGAGACGGTCTCCCTTTTGGGGGGGTTTTGTTTCCGGAAAGGGGTTAAAAGTTTCAACAGGGGGGGGGGGATGCGGGGAGAAACCATCAAATACGCGGTTTCACCTCTTCCGGAGTGCCCGAAATGCCAACCGGGGACATGAATTGGGGTGGGAGCGGGAGGGGCAATGGGGGAAGAATTGGGGTTTCGGTTCGCCAGGGAAAACAGGGAAAGGGAAAACAAGCCGGGGGCAAGGTCTCTTGATTCTCACATAGACGCAGGCGAAAAAAAGCGCCGGGGGACCGAAACTTTACTTTGAACTAACATACCGTAAACAAAAAAAGCGAACCCTCGAAGGCCACTTCGTGGTTTTTCAAAAAAAAAGGTCCATGGGGACACAGGGTGAGGCCCATGGGCAAAAAAAAAACAGGCAAAGGGCCGGAAAAACGCTTCAGGATCATTGCCGGTGGTTGTGGGGGGGGTAGGGGGCCGTTAGAAAAAACCCATCCAAAAAGGGGGAAGAAATTGGGCCAGGCAACAATCAACTATGTTTGGAAAAGGGCAGAAAAAAAAAAAAAAACACCCACTCAAATCACAGTCAACCGACAAGATCGCAAAAACCAGGGGTGTGCAGTTGGGGTAAGTCTTCACGGAAACGAAAATAGAGAAACCTAAAACCTGAATGGGGGTGAGGGCAGGGAGATAAAAAGGGACGGGCGACAGTGGGCCGCAAACTTCACTACTCGGGACGCCGGGCAAAACCTCCTTGCAAAAAATGGTGGGCCCGGGAAACTGCCTACTATAAAAAATAAAAATCACCAAAAGTTAGGGGCAAAAAGAAACTGGGGAAAAAAAGGGGGGACCGAAACTTTGACCACTAACCAGGTATTGAGGGAAAACAGGTCAGGAAGACACTGAAGGGGAAGAGAGAGTTTCTGGGAAAAAACGTGGTGAATCAGCAAGGGAACGACCCCCAAGGAAAAACGAGGGCAAAAAGTACGTCAACAAGAAGATTAGGACGTAGCCTTCAGAAAAAAAAAGGAGGAAAAAAGAAGAGACTAAAACGTGGGCAAACTGTTTGGGGCCAATCAACAACCAAAAGGAGGGAAGGTGAAAGGAAAGGAACAGCGAACTGAGGGCAGTACATTCTAGAAAAGAATAAAATGAAAAAATTGCTTGGGAAAATGGAAAAGGTAGCGAAACCGAAGAGGGACAGGTTCACAACAAAAAAAAAAAAAGGAAAGGCACGGAAACATCCCTGACAATTAATTAGCCAAGAACAAGTGAAAAAAAAGGGGACTCCCTGCATCCAAAGGCCTTGAAGGGAGGCTACTGACAACGTTAAAAAGAAACTCAAGAAAGCGGGCACCGATAAACCCAATAGGGGGTAGAAAGCTTTTAGTTTAAGAGGGCCTTAAACACAAGGGGAACAATGACGGGGGAAAATGCAAATCCGGAGACCCTTCGGCAAGCAATACAGGCGGCAAGGAAACAGGAATCTAGAAAGAGACCGCAAACCTAAAGGGACGCCCAAGTAATAAAGTTTTTGGACAACGACCAACGCACTTAAAAGGGAGCGACGGGGGCGAGGACCAGGGAAGAAAGCGGGGCCTTCTGTCTATTCTTTGAGGTGTACAAAAGGATTTCTCCGTCGGAGCGACCCAAATTATGTAGCAAGGCGACCAGCGCGGAGAGGCTTGGAAAAAAAGGGAAGGCCCCAACGGGCGAACGTTTAAAAAGGTGGGGAATGCTTTTGTTTCTAAGGAGTGGGGGGGAAAGAAATGGGAGTGGAAAGCAGGAAGGCGGGGGGGTGGGAACAGAGGTGAAAAAGCTCATCGCAAATGATAAAGCAACTGATTGATTGGAAAGAGGGGGACAGATGTGTGGTGAATGGGTTTTTCGACCACGGACAGTCTTTTGGAGGGGGGGGCGATGTCCCTGGGTTTTGAAGAGGCTGTTGGGCAACGCCAAAGAAGGAAGGGACTATGGGGGACGTCGATTGTGTCAAGGGGGGGGGGAAAAAATACAAAGGTGGGTTGGCGCCCGAGGAAGAGGGGGGGACGGCCAAAAAGAGGAGACAATATGAGGAAAAAACTAGATGTGAAACTCCGGAGAAACAAAAAAACAATCCAGCAGGGAATCAGGGGGTATCGGTGAACGACGGAAGATATAAATGCAGGACACTGAAAGATGGTGGGCACGGGAATCAAACCGGTCTTTACAGATGAAACCAAGTGAAAAAGACGAAGGCAGTGTCAGGGGCAAATCTGACTAAACCACTATTGTATTATCTAATGAGACAAAAAACTTGGGGTTAAGTAGTCAATGAGAAAGACGAAATATTAGGGCAGGACACACTACAACATCCCTGCGGTTTTGAAAGGGGTGTTGTAAGGCTAATATCCTGGGGGGGGGGGGGGGGGGGGGGGGGGGGGTGGGGGGGGGGTGGACTCAGGGAAGCTTCAAGAGGTTGGGAGGGTTAGGCTATCTACCTCTCAAAAGTGACGCCTGGGCGGGGGAGGGTTGGGTTTCTTCCATTCTAGGCGACAGAGATGTTTGGTGGATATCGTCGTCAAGATTGGGCCACGACCGGAAAGGGGCAAAACTGAAAAGAAGAAGAATGGGAGAACCCGACCCAAAGAAGAAGGGCAGCCCGCTTCGGAGGCGCGACGCAACCTCCACAGTCAAAGGCACCACAAAGAAGTTTAACGGTAAACCACCATTGACCCCATGAGAGGTGGGGAGTTAAGGGGGGGGAAGAACCTCGTACCATGGTCACAAGAAACTCAAGAAAGGGCAAAGATTGCAGAAGAGAATCCACAAAACGGAACCCGATTAAGGAAAGGGGAGGGGGGGCCCAAGCAGGATAAAAAAACACATCGGTGTTGAAAATGGAAGGACTCTCTTAAACGGAAAAGCACTACGGAGAGGATGGGACATCATCCTTAACATAAGTTCGGAAGAAAAATAGGTAAAGCCAGGTACAAATACCTAAACCATTGGGGAAACGAGGTGTTAACGGTATTTTGCTGGGACTCATTGGCCCCGTCATGAAATACCGGCCAGAGAAGGCCACAGCCGACGGAAAGTAGAAAGTGGTGTTGCACGAAGGAAAAAAGTCATTTCACCCTGAAAAGTTTAGAAGAAAGGAAAGGACCCTACGATCCATGTGGTAGTAGGGGTAAAACCCCAGTTAAAGGGCAGGAGAAGGCGGCAGTAACAAAATCTCAGCCGACCAGAGGTTGGAGGTATTGTATGGCAATGACAGACAAAAAAAAAAGAGGAACCAGAGAAAGGTCCAAGGCAAGGATATCAGGGGGCGAAAACATGGGAGGAGGCGAACTTGAGAGGGGAAGTCGGGACATATAGTAGAGATCGATGCCCAAGCGGAAAAGGCCGGGGCTAAGAAAATTGCTATTCACCAAACGATCTATTAGCAAAAAGCCGAAGAATGCCGGGAAAGGCAGCGGTGAAAGACAAGAGGTGGGGGGGGGGGAGAAGGGGAGAATAAACGGTTCAGAATGCGGTTTCAAAAATGCATGAGCATTAAAGGGGGGGGGTTGGTAAACACTACGGTTTTGGCAACGGAACGGACCGGCAGGAGGGGGGAAAGAAAAGGTGGGGTTGCCAGACCAGGGGGGCAAGGGTTTTTGGGGTGGGGGCTATATTGGGAGCGTAATTGTGCCTGGTCAACAATGACATAAAACAGGAGACACAAATTCAGAAAATGGTGTTTTACAGGTGTTTAGCGAAAGTGGAGGAGCAAAAAAAGTCCTTCAACACCAGGATAATATCGGGATGAAACGGGGAGGAGGTTGACCGGGTTTTGTATGGACCGAATTTGTTAAAGGGACCCAAATGTCAAACCCTAGGGGGCGTGACCCATAGGAACAAGAAAAAGTAAAATTTCACAAAATTACAAGCGGCCGCAGGGGGCCTGTGTTGAAAAACAGTAAAAAAAAAAAGGGGTAAATGGGAAAAGGGTACAAAACGGAAACAGTAAAAGTCCGCGGGTTGCGGCGGGGGTGCGGTGCGGAGATCACGAATTAAAAGTGGCTGGGACAGAAGTGTGCGACACAGAAGAGGCAACCAGCTCAGAAAACTGTTTCCCCGAGACAGGGGCTTCTGCTGTAGGGGCAAAAAATTGATCTGCCCGGAACAAAAAAAAACAAGGTCCTGCTTGGGGACCGTTCAAAAGCCGTAACCTGGATGGTTATCCGCACTGAACCAAAAAGAAAGGTGGGAACCAAAGAAAAAACCTGAGACGGCAACAAAGAAAAACAAAATCAAGTAATAAGGCTGGGCTCTTAGTTCTGGACCCCCAAGAGTGGCCCGTTTGGTCAGGAAATGAAAGGGGTAGTGAAAAAGTTCATACAAAATGCAGCCATTGTGAACTGAAAAAAGGAGACTGGCACTGTTTCGGACTGAAAGGGGAGGAAGGAGGAGACAAGAAAAGGGGTGCCCAGCATTTTTTGTCACGAGAATAAACCGCATCCATTGGGGCAGAAGACGAAGGGGGGGGTCAGAGAAAAGCAAAAGGGGAGAAAATTCAATCCATCGATTCAACACCAAGGGGGGAAAACAAGCCACTCAATGACAAAAAAAAAGCTAAAACAAGAGAGGAGGAGTTCTTGCGAAACCCAAGGTGGAAACCCAAAAAAAAAAAAAACCACTTCGACGCTGGGGGGCGCGACCAAAATCCCTGTGGGCAACTGACGAGTAAAAAATGCCGCTTGCAAGACCGGTGAAGGAAAATTCCCCGTAAGAGAGGACTCCTTTAGCCGCGAGAGAAAGGGAGGCAACAAGAAGACCTCTGGGGGGGACGAAAGTAGAAAAAGATATGACCGCCAACTGACACACAAAGATCTCACAAAGCCCGCTCTGTCAATGCATGTTCGGGGAATTCGGTTTCAGAAAAAGCTTCGCGGCCGATCGGAGAGGCAAAACGGCTGCGCGATGGCTTTCGCATTGGTTTCCTGTTAGCAAAGATGGGCAACGCTGGAAGCCAAGGGCCCACTGATTCAACGTGCGCCGCAAAAAAGAACTAAGGGGGGGGGGGGAGACCTAATGGTACTTACATCAAGATACCGCACCAGGGCAAATTCCTACAGCAGTGAAACCTTAAATTTTTTTCGGGGAAAGAGAAAAGTGAGGGGGAAGCGCCACAAACGCGATAAAAAGTCTGGCGCAGCCTTCGCCGCAGGGGACGCAGGGTGGATGGAACGGTTTCTGGGGAGGAAAAAAACAGTGGAAGATTAAAGCGGGAGTGACTAGGATCGTAGTCAGGGGGGTGCTGTCAATGTCAGTCCTCCCGACGTTTAAGGCGAGTAGCACTACGATGCAAACACTGTGAAACAGGGGCCGGAGGAAAGCTCGTCAATTTCGTGCCAAGAACACGGCGGAGGGGCAAAGCCCAGTAAAGAGCGTGAGGAGGGGAGGGGGCAACGGGAAGGAGATACAACGTCGGGGCATCCCCTATTCTGAGTACTGAATACGCAATTACCCATGCTCAGCAAAAAAGAAAAAAAGCGAGGAATACAAGCTCCAGACACGTGGAGGGCTGTCGGCCCGCATACGAGAAGTATCCGACAAGCGAAGTTCGCATCGGTCAAGCGTAACGGAAAAAAATGTGGGCGGCATCCTTCCACAAGATGTGGCCATCACGGTCAACGTCAAGAACGAAGGACGAGTAAAGACACTCCTTGTGTTTCCACCGTACCGCCAGGTACTGGCCAGGTAAGAAAATCCAAGAGAAGTCACCGTCCAAGGGCAACGATGGAACCGGCTTTTACATGGGAGGGATAGGAGATCTGGGGTCATTAACATACGAAGGGATATGGTCACGGCATCACCGATGCGAAAGAAATGGGGAAGGGGAGTCAGAAGGAGTACATGCAAAGGATTTACTTTTCACTCCAATCATAAGGAACACCCTGAAGAAATTAAAATTGATATCAGAAAATACCCTACCTTCGTGGGGGGGCTAACCAACGGGTGGGCAGGCGCAAAAAGAACACAGTCACCTATTAAATAGGCTAAAGCGGTCACAAGCGACGCAAACGAGAAAATGGAAAAAGGGGGGCTTTGCAGGAAAACGCTTTGAAGATACCTCGCAATGGGCGTGCCAACGAATTGTTGGGGGCTATCAAAAACGCTGGGAAGGAAGCGGTCAACATTTTCCAACACTCCCAGGGACAGAACAGAACGTGAAAACGAGAGAAACCGCGTCTTTTGCGCGAGGGAGGGGGGGGGGGGGGTCAAAGAAAGGTCAACCGGGCCCCCATTGAGCTAGAGGGCGCAGTGAAAATGCGGGCAGGGGAACCGATGCAAAAAACGAACAGAAGAGGGGTTGGGGAAACACACGAGCATAGTCACCCCGGGAAACGGACGACCCGCAAGGAAAAAACCCAACGTTGGGGGGGTGTTTGTGGAACGAAGGGGGACTGGGTGGGAGGAGCTACTTCCCAACGGGGACCAGGAAACGGGGGTTACTGGAGATCCTGGCCGCTTTGGCGGGAAGCAGACTAGAAAGAAGACGGGGCGTCAGGAAGACCACACTACTGGCAAAAAGGCCGCCTCAGACACGTTGTTACTCAAGCCGCGGAAAAGGCGTAAAAAAAAAACGCAGAAAGCAAAAAGGGTGGAGGAAGAGCACCGCCCCAGATAGAGACTCACAAAAAACAACAACGGAAAAGGGGAGGAAGGGAAAAGCTAAAAGTAGGGGTGAAAAACGTGAAAAACAGAAATGAAAAAAGGAGAGGGGGGAGGGAGGGAGGGTGGGAAAGTCAAGTGAAGGGCACTGGGACGAAAACGTGCTGAAGCCGTAAAAGGAAAGAATTCGTGGGGGTCTGAAGGAAAGATGAATGGCGTCAAGTCCTGAAGAAACGCCGCCAGAGACGAAAAAAAAAAAAAAAAAAGCCGGGGTGAAACGGGGGAGAAAAGAAAAGAGGAAGTAAAAACCTGGTCGCGGGGCCGGGGGTCGTTAAAGGTTGACCGTAGAGAAAAGGGGGTGGTGGGGGTTGTTGGAGTTGAGCAAAAAAAGTCAAAGTCTTCTGGTTCATAAGAAAGCACGAACCAGGGGCCCGCGCCCCCCCGTCTTGACACCAAACTGGGAACGCCGGAAAATCAGGTTCACCGACGCCGAAAAAAAAAGAAAGCAAGATAAGAGGGGGGGGGGGAAACTTTATGTCCAAAAAAGGGTACACGGGGGGCAGGGTTGGAAAATGTGACTATTTGACGGGACTGGGGGGGGGGGGGGAGGAAGTCAGAAAAGCAATTTTTTCAACCGAAAGAAAACGAAAAAAATAGCGAAAGGCGCCGAAAACCATTCCATGTAGGCGGGGGCGACCACGCTGTGCAAATGTGGGCGGACGCAAAGGAGCCTGGTGAGGGCACTAGACTTGGGCGCAAAAAAAGTTTGCTGCACGCAAAAAGGGGGGGAAGTGGGGAAAGTCGAGGGTCAGAAGTCAAGTGGGGGGGGCATTCTCGAGGACGACCTGGTTCAGATTAAACGGGGGCAAAAGGGAAATCACATGGGGGGGGGGGGGCCAAGAGGGGACACTCGTGGAAGAAAAAACTCCATCAAGGGGCTCAAACAGAGGGATAAAGACGGATCCACAGAGAATGTGCGTCGATTTCAAGAAAAGCAATCCGGTGTCAAGGGAGGTCGAAGGACCGGGGCGAAATGGGGGGGGCCAGACAGCGGGGCCGTTGACAAGGATGCGGCCCTTTTTCCAAGCAGGACGGGGTCACGAGCGAAAAAAAAAGACAATCGGAGTGTAAGAACTTGGCAAAAACGGGAGTAAGGGGACAGTGTTTAAATCGGCGGGAACGTCAGACGTCCAGATGCGAACGACAGGGACGCGCGACAACTAGGGAAGGCTAAGAGAAAGTTCGAACTACTGTGGCGGGGGGGGGATCACCAAAGATCTGGGGCCACGGAAAAAGGCCCGAGAAAAAAGGAGAACGGAAAATTGAATGGCTAAAGAAAACTCCCCGCAAAAAAAAAGGGAATCCAGGTCGGGGAAGAGCGGTGTATGTTTGTCAAACGCAAGAGGAAAAGGATAAGGGTCGTAGTACTTGGTGTTTGGAAATCGACCATTAGGGGGAGGCGTACAAATTCCCGCTACCAATCGACGGAAAGAAAACGTCTGTGGAAAAAGCCACGGGACGGGGATGAGGGACAGTTGTTTGCAGAACCTTCGAAAAACACAGAAAAAAAAAGGCAGGTTCCCCCGTGCCGGACGGATCGCCTGAAAGATACAAATAAAACGCAAGAACAAGGAATCCACCTTCAGTCCGGGGGCTATTTGGCTAAAGGACACCAAACGCTTTTCGGCAATAATCTACAGGGTTGTGGTTAAGACACGCCCAAAACACAAAACAAAGACCCAAACCACCACACACAAAAAAAAAAAAAAAAAAAAAACAAATGGAGCAAAACGGTGCCACAAAACCAAATCGTCCACCTGCTCGGTCAAAAAATAAGGGGGGTGCAGGAAAGAAATTATCGCGTGGGGCGGCGTGGAAAGTCTCCGGAATCACTTTCAAACACTCTTCCGTCGAACAAATAAAACGCTAGAAAAACACGGTGAAACGCTTGGAGGGTACCTTGTGGGAAAAAATGGGGAAGGTAAGAGACTTTGCGATCCCAAACTTCATGTCTCGACACCGGGGATGGGGGGTTGACTTTAAAACGATCGTGCAACGATGGAAGAAAGCGGGAAAAGAGGTGCCTGTAAGAAAAAACAAAAAAAATGGCCTGCCCGAAAAAAATGAGGAAAGGGCAACCTTTCCATAAAAAGTAAGTGTTCAAGCGATCAGTACCACGTTAAAAAAAAAAACTAAGGAAAAAAGGGGATGGGGCCATACCATGCAATTGTAGAGGTCAGGCAGGGGGTGTCAAAGATCTTGTAAATGTCGCCTATACGGGGATGTGAAACTAAAGTCAGTCAAACCAAAAAACAACGCTGGATTCGGGAGGGGGCCGGACAACCCCGGTCTCGCTTGATGACACATCGCAAACGAAATACGGACCGAAGTAGTTCGGGGGAAATCTTTAAAAAAATGAGGACGGAAAAAAGGTAACCCCGTGACATGACGCGGCAAAAAAAAAGTAATTAGGGGGAATTGCACCAGAGAAGAAGAAATATTGGGGAGCAAACGGACCACAGAAACATCCCAGACCCGCTGGGGAGGGAAGAAGTGGGGGTAAAAAGGGGGGGGAAGTTCACCCGAAATGGGGGGGGGGCATGGGAACTACTGAAGGGCCCGGGGTTGCGGGTGGAAATACAGTTTGCAAAAAAGGCTTATTCCAAAAACCTAATCAGGGACCACTCAAAAAGGGGCCTGGACAAAAAGGGACATATACTAAAAAAAGGGAATATTGGGAACGTTCAGCCCGCACTTTGCGTGATGTTCGAATTGGAGGGAAATAATTTGGTATGCAACAGGAGGACAACCCCCCAAGGACGGGTGGGGAAATTGACATGAGAAAGGTTGTGGGAAGGCTGTGAAGCAAGAAGTCAATTTCCGACAACTCAGGAAACGAAGGGAAAAAAAAAGAAAAAAAATCGCAGCAAAAAAGGAATCGGGAAGGGGGGTCAGGCACTTTGAACTGTCGGAAGGGGGGGGTGGGGGGGGTTTGCAGGGGGTTCAACAAAAGGACCCACCTTGGTCGTTTTGCATGGTCTGAAAAAATAAAAGACTCGGTTTAAAAGGTGGAAGGGCCCCCAGGGCAGGAGGGGGGGGGGGTGGGGGAGGGGGGAGTAAAATTATAAATTTGGGAAATTTCTAACGACTCCGGAGACGAAAAAAAAGATCGTGGAAGTTGTGGGGGGCAATAGGATTTGTAGAAAAAAATAATGAGAAAAGTCGAAACAGCCTGTGAAAGAAAACAGGAATCGGGAGTACCGCTAAAACCGCTCACAAAAAAAAAAAGGATAAGTCGTGGGTCGGTTGAAAGGGGGGAGGGACAATGGGGGGGCAAAAACATGGGGAGGCCATTTTCCACCAAAAGAAAAGGAAAAGGGGACGGACCTTAAGGGGGGTCATGTTAACTGGGTTGGACACAGTTTTTTGGGGGACATATCTTAATGGGGGCAGGGAAAAAGTAATGGGTGTAACCCCGTCAAAAGGAGGGGGGGGGGTGTGCAGGCGGTGGAAAAGGGCATCACCGAAAAAGATGGGGGGGGGTTGGCAATCAAAAAATAAAAAAAAAAGGGGTCCAAAAACCAACACGTCCTCCTATCGAAACGATCGGGGAGCACGGTGGGTCGCTAAAGGCAGGAGCCCGCAGAACGGGAAGGAACAAAGACAAAAACAATTTATTAGTTAAGAAGTTTGTGGCCAGGGGAAGATGAAAGGGCGCGACAGGGGGGGCACCCGCAAGGACTAAAATCGGTGGGAAAGGGTCAACTCCGTGGGACACACGGGGAGGGCAGGCCGCTATCCCAAAGTGAGGGTTGAGGGACCTATGGGCCCAGGGGGGGACCGGGGCCTAATGGGGTCCCCCAAAAAGTAAGGGAAGGAAAAAAAGGGTTGAACAGATAACTGAAAAATGGAAAGAACGCAGGGGTTCCAAAAGGAGGGGAGAAACAGGGTTCTAGCCAGGACGCAAAATGGACATCTCAGGGCAAAAAATACTAAGTATCATGCTTACAGGGCTCTCCTGAATATAGGGGGGGTGGGCAAAAAGAATAGAAAAAAAATTATAGACCGAACTTTGCGCAATGGTGGACATGCGAAAAAGACGAGGGACGATCTGACGGGTCTTGAAAGACCAGAGGTAACTGCCCTCTTCAGGAAACAGGTGGAGGGCCCTTATAAATCTTGGTGTGGGAAAAAAAGGAAATGTGCGCCTATCGGGGAGGGGGACATGAACATGAAAGGAGCCGAAAAAAGAATCAGGCAAAAAGGGACCGGAGCAAAAAAACAAACTTGTAGAAAAAACCCTTCTGCCAAGGCAAAACCTTGGGAAAGAAGCGGACGGGGAAAAAAAAGTCCTGACCGAAGGACTTCCGAAAGGCGCAGAGGGGGTCAAAGACCATGGGGAGGTGCTCGGGAAGTGAACCACTGGAATCAGGGGGGTCGAAAATGAGGGAAAAAAAGTCAAAAAAGCAAAGTCGAGGGCAGAAAAAGCAGGTCTGCAAAAAAGTAAAAAAAGGATCGAAAAGCAAAACCGCTCGAAACCAGAAAGAAGGAGGGACCCAAAACACAAATCGGGTCAACAAACCAACCGACCAGCGACAGGTGAAACAATATGGCTTACTTCTTTTCTTTGGGATTTATGTGATAAGGGGGCGTGGGAGGCAAGCCAAAGGTAAAAAAGGGTGGCAGGAGAAAGAAAGAAAGAAAGGGGAACAGACGGCCGGGAAGGAAAACGCCCTGGTTAGTACAAAAACTAGTGGGAAAAAGGCGTTGTTGGGGGGGTGAGGGCGACTGTACCAAAATAAAAAAGGGTGTGGAAGCCGCCGCCGGGGGTGGGGGGACGAGTTAGAATAGGGGACTCAAAAACTGATAGGGAAAAATTGATTGAGGATTGGAACGTTTTTGGGGAAGACGTGGCAGGGGGGTACGTAGGACGGCCTTTTTGGGGGGGACGAATGGGAAAAAACCAGGTTTTGCGAGGGCGGGGTGACAAAAAAAAAATCAAGGGGAAGAACGAAAAGAAAAGCAAGATCGGCGTCAGGGGGGACGTGGGTGTAGGGAAAAAAAGCACAGGGGGGGGAGTCAGGGGTTCTCCTTGCCAAATACGACCCAAGTGAATCACGTCGGGTGCAAAATAGTGAGCACGGGGAAATACAGAAGGGGAATAAAAAAAAAAGGGAAAAAAAAATCAAAACTAAGGGGAAGAGCAACGCAAGATGGCATTAAAAATGACCATATTAGGGGATCATCAGGAGAGGGAAGAGCTCTCTCTGAAAAAGAAAGCAAGGAAAAGCAGGTGGAAGGAACGGGAAAAAAAGAGTTTACTTCCAAACCCGCGGAAAAAACAAAAACTTCGAACGAACAGGCTTGGGGGGAAATCATAAGGAAAGATGGGAATCCCAACTCGAGCAAAAAAAAAAAAAAAGGAAGGATGCGGGAAGAGCGAGATGACGAAGGAAAAAATACGGGGGAGGGGGCAGTGGGTTGGGACCCGGCAACAAGGGAAAGTCCAAAAAATTTGGGGGGGGGGGGGTCAGCGATACTTTGGCGTCGTGGGAAAAAAGATGTTCAAAGGGATTGCTTGACGATCAGAGGCGAAGGAAGCGAGGGAAAAAAAAAACTGGGGAGGGACTGGGGGAGTACCATTCAAAAACCACTCTCAGGGGGAGACAGAAAAGGGGGGGGGGGGAAGTGAGGAGGGGCAAATACTTTGGTACGGGAAGGCTTGCATGGGAGGGCGTGCAGGGGCCAGGAAAAAAAAATAAGACTTTGAGCAATAAACCAAAAACGAAACAATAGACCCAGGGAAGAGCGAGGGGCGGATTCTTAAACTCAACGCACCCTCCAGAAAAAAAAGGAAATGTAGGGCCAAAGGAAGGGACCTTTCAAAAAACAACAGGCAAACAAAAGGCCTGGGACACATACGGGTCCAATAACTCACAATTAAAGGGGGGCACTAATAGTGGTTTAAAAAAAAAACAAGAGAACTCTGCCCAAAGAGGGGAACGCCGGGAAGTGACAATTTGAGGTTGGGGAAACCATCATACAAAAAAAAAAAAAGAACAAAAAAGGTGTAAAACAGGGCGAAAAAGCGACCGAGAAAGAACTTCCTGACTTAGGAGTGGTAAAAAAAAGGAAAAAAAAACGGCATAATTGTTAGGGCAGAAAGGAACGGAAGAAATACAGGGGAACTGCAGAAAAAGAGGGGGGGGGAAAAACGAGGGGGGGGGAATCCAGGAGGTTGCGGGAGGTCGGTCGTCTATAATTGGGGGCAGGGGAAGACGGGGGGAAATTGAAAACGACAGAGAAGGAGGGGGCTTGGGTGGAAGCCGCGTGCGAAAGGGGGGTTCAATGGGGTTGGGTCTCCCTAACGACAAATCTGAGAAAAGGGGCGGAGACTCTCCGATGAAGAGTGAAAAAAAGAAAATGCCATTGTCACGTGGCAAACCAGATAAAAAGGGGGAGGGGCTGCAGGGGGAGCCCGAGGACTGTTCTAAGGAGGTTTAGAAGAAAAGTGCGTCGGGAAATGCCTACAAAAAGAGAAGTCAAAACATTTCCGGGCAATAAAAGGTGGGGGCAAAAAGGAATGTTGGTTGACCGGAATCTCCGGGCGCTTTGATGCAGAAAATGGGGAAGAACGTTGAGGATGAAAAGGAAGATGAACAAGGCGCAAAAGGCGGGCTAGAGGGGAAAGGGATTCCGAAACGGATACTAATGTCGAGGGAACTAAGAATAGGGGGGTGGGGAAGGCCCATGCATTGGGCAGCGAACAAAAAAGGCAGCTGACGGGGAAAGTGAAACAGTTGACGGAAAAGGGTCTCAGGGACGATTTTGCCGAAGGGTGACGGCGAAAAAAAAACCAAAAACCAATTGATTGGAAAAGAAAAGGGGGGGATAGCGGGGGGGGAGCCTAAAGGAAAGAACGGTTGAGAAAAAAACTCATTAATTTGGGGGGGGACGAGGCCAAAAGTCGCCGCCCTGTCAAAGAGCAATGGCAGCAAAACAAAAAGTGGCTGAAGGGGGTGCCCGGGTTTCATTGGTTTATCGATGGAGGAATCAAGAAGAGAAAGGGGAAAACCGCAAACGCTAAAGCGTCTTGGGAAATTGGGATTGGACGGGAAAAGGGGGTGGAGGGTCCAACCATAAAAGGGTTAGAAATTTGCAACACGACAGACACAGGACGGGGGGGAGGGGAGAAAATAACTACCTAAAAAGACTAAAATTGCACAGAATGGCGAAGAAGGGCCGGGCCTTTGCAAAAAGTGGGGGGCATGGGGGACGACGCAAAAACACAGGGGAAAATTTGACAGCTGGTCAAAAGACGACAGGCACGAGGGAGGGGGAGACGGGGTTGGAGGGGCGTATCCCGACGGGGGGACGGTAACGCAGCTGTTTACTCAGGAGAGTATGTGGGTCAAGCATGGGGGTACTGTGTTTAAAATAGAAGGGGGGATGAACGCGGCCTTCTGGGGAAAGGCTCCAAAAAAAAAAAGAAGAAAAAAAAAAGGATCCTGATGGGTCCAAGAAAGAAGGAAAAAACAAAAAAAATGGATCCGGAAAAAAACGGTGGGGTTTCAAAGAAGGGGGAAAAAAAAAAAACGGAAAAAAAAGGCACAAAGGGAACGGGAAAAAAAGAGCTTAACAAGAAAGGGGGGGACTTGGACGGGTCTTGGAGGCCCCTCGGTGGCCAGGGTGTGTCAGGACATCCCTGGCCCTTTGGGATTGGGTCCAACTCACGGGAATCAAAGAAGACAAGGGGGGAAAGGACACCGACCGGAGGTCACGGTTGGGGAGGAAAGGTTTAGCAATTCTAAGGAGGTGGTGCCATGGGAGGTGCCCAGGTGGGGGTTGAGTAAGAGAGTCAAGCAGCCTGGGGGTTGGGGGGCGGACAGCCGTGAAGCGTTGGTTGAAGGGGCAGGGAACCAGGAGAAAATTCATCCCTCAGAATGAAAAGAACAAGCGGTGAAAATCCGCGAGGGTGGGGAAAAGCTGCAAAGAAAGAGACGGCGATTGAGTGGCGACCAGGGCACAGAAAACAAAAAAAAAATTCTCGGGCGGGGGAGGAAGCAAAGCACGGCAGTGTTGGGGTGCGGAGAGGGGGGGGGCTACATGGACCTCCTGGAAAAAAATGCAATGAACAATTCCTCCCGTTTCTAAAAAATACAGGGGGGGGGAAATACGCACCCACCCGCCCGGGAGGGAGGGGAGTCTCACGGAGGAAAACGGATTTCGGAAACCAGAGCGAACCTAGGGGTTTCCAGAAAGTGGTCCTCCAAAATCCCCGAAGAGGCGCCAACCTTAAAAAAAATCAACAAGACGACTCGGAAAAGGAAAGGGTGTTTGACGGAGCCTTTAGGAAGGGAAAAATGTCCTTCAAGGAAGCGATTCAACTGGGGAAGGACGGGCTTCCAACGCGATGCGGAAAAAAAAAAACAGGTTGTTTCAGGGTTAGCACCAAGCTGGGGCACTGGGGGGGCCATAAGCACAAACTATCATTTCTGCAGTCCAAAACAAGAATAAGGGAGAGCAGACTTCAATCAACGTAAGATGGAAAAAGGAACAGGACTCAGGCAAAAAGGGGGGACGCATCGCCGCGGTGGAAGGGGGCAGAATAAGGGTACGTCATGTCAACCGCCCAACAGAGAAGTCTGACGAGAGGCACTGAAGAAAAAGACTCTTTGTAACGTTGCTCAAGGGGGGGAGTGATGAAAAAAGGGCTGCTATTGAGAAGAGGGGAGTACAGTCGGGAAGGAAAAAAGGGGTGATTGCATCGGGAAGCTAAAATGTTTCAGTCCAGAAAAAATGGGTAGCAGGAAGACAACGGTTGGAAGGCCCTGGGGGAACGGGAAAAATCTGAAATTCTCTAAAACAATGTGAGGGGGCAATCACACCGGGCGATCTTCCGACCGTATCAGGGGAGGGTCGATGTAACTAGTAACTGGTACTCACGGAACGATGCGCATCAAAAAAAAAGGGGAAAGACCTCAAAGGGTACAAAAAAATGGGCTAAAAAAAGCGGATTCCCCGAAGGAGAATATCAACGCAAACCGGAATCCAGATGTCGATAGGTCAGAAATGTATTTCATTCCAATCCGAGCGCAGAGAGGGAAACAAATCAAAGGCGAACTATCGTCAGTATGGTGACGAGGGAGGACAAGGGACGGCGCGAAAAAAACCGCGAAGGGCATCCGACTACAACAGGAAGCGAGAAGGGGCACAACAAAGGTACTAAAAGAATAAGGGTTGGGGCGGGTCGCCGCTGGGGGAAAAAAAGGAAGCACTGAAAGGAGAAAGGAAAAGGAAGAAGGATCCTTCTCTGCACACGAGGCAACGGGCAGGGGACATATGGATACTGCAAGCGCCTTTTTCTGTGGCCAAGAAGAATAGGGGAGGGATAAAAAAAAAAGAACGACTTGCAACATAAAGATGGCGCGAGGAAAAAAAAAAAAAAAAGGGGAACTGGCAGAAATGGTATTGGGCCTGTTCAAGGGAGAAACCTTCGTCAATCTGAGATGCACATTTGAGAAAAGAAGAATCCTCACTTGAAAGGTAGGTTGCGATCAAAAGGGGGTCGGAGAACAGCACCTCACTATCGGGAGAAGCCGAAAATTCACAGAGACGGCAAAAACGAAGAATGGTATCATGCTTCTCTTGCAACGACAACTCGAAAGGGATTCCCACTTTGAGATCACAAACCAGACAGTACGAGGTAACAAAAAGGTCAAAACGGGAAAAGCCAGGGTACAGACATAAAAAGGAAAGAAGGGCCGCGGCGTGTTCGCCGGGGGGGGGGTGTACACATTAAATTTTTTCAAGCGGGGGACCACCCCTTAAAGAGAAAGAAGAGGGGATGGAATGCAAGGGATGAGGCACCACGAAAAAGACCTCGGGTGGGGGGGGATCAACAACACTGGCACATCGGCACACCAAAAAGTTCAAAAAAAAAGGGAAACACCCTCAATTCAGCGCCAAAAGGGGGGTTGTTAAACGGACGTGAACGAGAACTCCAACCCAGGTGACAGGAAAATTGGGGGGAAAAAAAAAACGGACCGCCGGAAAGCGGGCTTTTTACGAAGAGGGGGGAAAGCCAGAAATCAGGGGGAATAAAAAAAAAAACGACTTCGAAACCTTCAAACCCTCAACAAGGGGAGGGCAAGAAGCCACTGACTTCGTCCACCGCATAAAAAAACGAAAGGGGTGGGATGGAGGTGTGCGCAACAACCTAGAACGGAAAAAATAACAAACAACAACTTAAAATAAAGCCCGCTATGATCTGAGGGGGGGAAGGTTGTAGAAAAAACGTCATCCAACGCGGAGGGGGGGGGGGGCTGGGATTCCAACTTGGTTACGCCGTACTGGCGATGGGGACTAAAAAAGTTTTGATTAAAAAAGGCTAATCTTTTGGGGCAAGGAAAGAACACGAATGCTTAGTTCAAGGGTATATCAGCGCAAGAGGTTGCAAACAAGCATGGTAACCGGGGAAAAGAGAGCTGGGCCAACATTGAAGGGGAATGGCCGGGGGAGGCCGGTTACCGGGTTACTAATGGAGAGGGGGGTGTTGGGGGTTGGTATCACACAAAAAAAGAAGATGCAGGGTTTCCTAGAGAAACAGCCAAGGAATGCCCTTCATCCCTCAAGGAAAGAGAAAAAGGGAAAAGAAGACGGAAAGTCAGGTAAAAAACATAGACTCTAACCTCACACCCGCCATGCCGAGAAAAGAGGGAATTTTTTGGTCCGGAGGGGGCTGAAGTTTAATTGTGAAAAACCGGAACGGGCAAAGGGTGGTCATCAGCTCGAAAAGAGGGGTTGACACCAGGGTTTTGCCAGGAGGGAAGAAAAGGGCCAAAAAGTCAAGGGAAAGGGAAGACATCCACACATTTTCGTCGGTTTTTGGGGGGGGGGGGGGGCCAACGGGGACGAAGAGACCTGTTGTAAAGTGACGGAAGGAGTTTCAAAAAGCGGGCCGCCTTGAGAAGAAACTGTGTGGACTCTCAAACAACTGAAGGGTCGCTTCACGCTCCGAGCAATTGGCAAGGATTGCGTCATTATTACGGGCGTTTGATGGGGGGGGAACGGGAAAGACCAGGCTCCCTCCAGGCGCGCCTGACAGGGATCTAAAGGAAGTTATGGCAATAAGATAACCCGAACTGAGAAGGTTTAAGGGCAGCTGGCCATAAACTCTCCTTAGTACTGAAAAGAAGGGGGGGTCAAAGAGGCCGATTTGGGCCGAGCAAAAAACAGAGTGCCTCGGGAAGATACCGTTGCACCCTTGCTCATCTCAAGGGAAGTAACATCCAAAAAAAATGCCGCCGCCATCCTGACACCAAACAAATCGTCTTTTTACATGATAAAAGGTTCCCTGCCGGGTAAGTTGACGGAACTGAAGGACGTTAATCTGGAAAAGTGGTTCAAGCCAAAGAACCCCCCCGGAGTCCAAATCGTAAAGTAAGCGCCCTTGTAAGGGGTGTCCATTTATATCAACCTAACGAATGGCAGCGCGACAAGCAAACGGACCGAGCAGGATATTTATTACGAAAAATGCAAAACCGGGGAAACTCAACTGATGTCGCGGGACTAGGCGTAGTGGGGGATAACCATCACCTCATCAAGGTAGGGGAGTTGAACGGAAACAGTCTCACAAATTTTCCCAAAAAGGAAAGACACGGGCAAATCAAAACCCTCGAACGTGATGGTGCCCGCAGGAGGGGGACTTTTATTATAAATGTGGAGAAGAATTCGGAAAAACTCCCCAGCTTCCCCACAGGTAAGAGAGAAGAACCGATCAAAATACCTTACACAGCAGGAGAGACCGTGGGGACAAGGAAAAACATCGAACATCTTGAGAGAAAAAAAGAGTGAGGAAGTCTATTCAAACGGGGGGTTCATCAGACATGGGGGGCACCAAACAGGCCACCAAACATCGGTCACCCTGGACAAAAAAGTCCACTTCAGCGAAGGGGAAAAAAAAACAGAAGGAAGAAGGGGGGGGGGGCGGCCGGAAAGGAAACGATCACAAAAAAGTCTCTCCTAAAGCCCGAAAATTTACTATGGGCTACTGGGAACTTGAACGGGAAAGGACTTATGCCGAGCGGGGACATGAGGCTTCCAAGGGGTGCGTGAGACAAAAAACGGAATTTCTTGGGGGGGGTGGGGGCACGCCCTCCGAGGGAAACCGTCCCTCGCAGCGTTCATCAACTGTGATAAACATAAACAAAAGGCCGGAACCGAATCTTACCCGGTACGCCTCATATCAGGGGGTAATTGGGTCTCTAATCAGTAATAAAAAAATGAAAGAAAAAAAGGAAAAAAACTTCGGAGGTAACAGGGGGAAGGGGAAGCGGGGTCGGGCCTTTTCGAATCGTAATTGGTGTTTTTCTCCCCGGATAATGGGAAGGGTTGTTCTGACTTGTCAAAAACCAATCGGGAAAGAGAATGGTTATTAAAAGCTCCTGTTCCTCTAGAAAGAGAAGCTGAAAACCGGAGAAAAAATCCCTCAGGAACATTTCGAAGGAGACAGGGAGGGATCTTCAAACCCCGGTGAGGAAAAGAGGGCAATGCAAAAGGGGGAAGTAGGCAAAACGAAAAAAAAGGGGTAATCGACGCCCCAGAGGTAGAAGCCATGGGTGAGCAAGGCAACAGATCCACGTAACCAAGACGGGGGGGCGCGTTGAAATGGAAACGCGTCAGAAGCATGGAAAAAAAAAAAAATCGGTTCGGGGTTCTGGGCCGGGGAAACTTTGAAGTTAACCAAAAAAACCGTGCAGGACGCAATGAACAAAACCGCTGAAAAAAAAAGGGTGTGCCCCGGCAAACAAGGGGGCTGAAACCACTCCAAGAGACACGAAAAACAGGAGGGAACCGGACAGGGGGGGACAATTTTGAGTGGGTTAGCGCGAAATTGGCGGAAAAGTGAAAGTGGAAAAAAACGTGAACCAATCCCTGCTTAAAATGGGGAAAAGGGAAATTGACTCAACGGTTAATGCGAAGGGTGCCAAGAAAAACCCGTAAGGGGGGTAACGAACAAAAAAGTCAAAAAAAAACCGAGGTGGGCCAAAAAAGAAAAAAAAAGGGAGGGGAAAGCAATTGGTAAGCCTGGTGAGGGGGGTAAAAGCAGGGGGTAGCCCGTTTGGTTGGAAGGGGTTGGCCAAAACGGTTTCCTTGTGGCAAACTTGTAGACACCCGACAGGCCCAAATGGGGCCTGAAGGGTAGGAACCCCAAGCGGGGAAAAATGGGTTTCGGGTTTTTCGTGCGCAGGAATGGGGGGGAGGTTGCCAGGCCCGCGAAAAAAAATTCGAGGGGGGGAAAGGGAATTATTTAGACATATGAAAAGCCAGGCGAACAAGAGCAGGGTTGACACAGAAACAAAATGAATTATAACGCACGAAAAAAAAAAAAACCGACGACCCGAGAGGCGACAGGGTTTGACGTTGGACATTACGTGTTAAGAGCAATAGTTCGATTGGGAAAAAACAACCTTCAAGTCCGGCCGCTGGGGGTCCAGAAAAACTTTGGAAACTTTTGACTCGTTGAGGGCGGTTGGGGTGGACTCACCATCCAAACGAAGTGGGGCAGGACTTTTACACCGGATCACACAGGGTGTTTGTCAAATAAAACAGGTCTTAAAACCCGGACCAGTACTCCTTCCCTAGTTAAATCAAGTACTGTTGTGTATCAGGGTTGAAGGGGAGTTCGGAGCACGCAAAAACAAAAAGCAAACAAGGAACAAGGGAGACATTTGGGTGGCGAAAAAAAGAGGGAGAATGGGGGTAAGGGAACGGCTAACGTGGCCGCCCAGGAAACAGAAATACAAACGGTGACAGAAAAAATAACCTTCGTTAGGACTGCGAACCCATGTAAAAGAACCTCCATTTTTGAAAAAAACCGGCCGGGGAGAACGGTGAAACCGGCAAAAAAGTGACATAACAAAGGTACATTCACGGAAAGAAGGAACAGCACCAAATGAGGGGGTGTAAAACCGTTTAAGAAGTGCGTCAATGCGCAAAACACCTGAAAAAACGACGAACGTAAGCTCGTCTCAAGCAAAACACGGACCGATCATGGGTCGGGAAAGAAAAAAAATAAGAGACAGCACGGTGAGAGGGTTTGTGGGGGCAATCGCAGCCGCGAAAAGAAGTCTGAATGGATGGGAAAACCGAGAAGGAACGAACAGTTAAGGAACATCGTGGAACTAAAGAAAATCTTGCCCTGAAATTGGGGAAAGATCTGGAGGAAAAGGGAAAAAGGCAAATATCCAGAAAAATCATGGCAAAGGAAGGACAGCCAAGGGGGAAGCCCGCGCCATTCCTAAAAAAAAAGGCACCGTGAAAATTCAACAGGAAAGGAAAGACACGAAAACAGACCGATCGAACAACTCCATAAGGTCGCAAAAGCTTGAGTTGACGTGGTTAAAACAGCAGAGAAGGGAGGTAAAAATCAAAAAACTCCTGCCGTGTCTTCAAATAAGCCGGCGGACACCCGGAAAGGATGGGAAAAAAGAGCCATCAAAAAACCAGGAGCACAAAAAATAAGTGGGCACACGGCGGGGGATGGTTGCCAGTATTTTTCGAAGAGGGGTAAAAAAATCAAAAGGATTGTTGTGCCAGGCGAAGAAGAGAAGTAAGGTGGGCGGCAGCTTCAGGCGACGAAAAGTTGTAAGAAAAAGAAAAAAAAACAAAAACCCTGGGGTGAGGCTTGGTTGGTTATACTCTGGGTTATTTTTTTTTCCAAAAATCACTTGTGAAAGGGAAGCGCTAGACGCGGGTGGACACGGGCGTATATAGTAAAACACTCTAGCAAATGGAAAAAGGTGGAGGATTGGGGAATGTTTTGACGCTTGGGTGGGACAAGGGGGGTAAAAAACCTCCCCTCAAACTTGGCGAAATTTACCCAGGGGTGGGGGGTTGGAACGGGGCGTTGGACAAAACGGCTCACCTCCTCCGAAGCCGGAATTGAGGTTGGGCTTGGTAGTGTGGGGTTGGATCCCAGGGGGGGACGTTGGCGTGTGGAAAAAGGGACCCCCACCATTGAAGGGCGTGGAAAAGAGTTGCGGGAAATATATCCATGGCAAAAAAAAAAAAAAAAAAAAAAAAAAGGGAAGGGACCCCAAGGACCCAAGACCAACAAGCCTGAAAAGGGTTGACAGGAGGGAAAAGACGGGACAGTCTAGAAAGGCCACTCCAAGCAAGATTGACACCTCCCCAAACGGATTCGTCGACGGAAAACATTTTAGTACGGGAAGGACTGTGGGCACCCAGGCCGAAGGCCGGGTATTCTCTATCAAGCTTACGACACAAACAAAGGGGGAAAGGAGAGGAAAAGAAAAAAGTAGCTGACAGACCAAATCTAGATGTCGCCCACAGGTACATGGGCCCGGGTACACTGAGTGTGGGTTCCCTCGAAAGTCACAGTTGGCGGTCGTGCCCTCTTCAGGGGCGGGCCGGTTGGAAGATCGGTACTAGCTTGGGAGGGGGGACAGCGGGAAACAAGACGGAGGTGTGCTGTAAACCTGCGACAGGAGGCAGCTATTGTGTTTTTTCAACCTTCTAGTCGGGGGGGCGCAAAAGCAAAACCTCGGGAAAGAAAGGCTGGGGAAAAATGTCCCGCGCTAAACCAATGAGGAATCATACCCGAAAAATGAGAAAAGGCCAGCAAGGGGTGCCTCTTGGGAAAACACGAGTGCCAAAAGACCCACGGGAAAAAGTAATTCTAACTGACCCCGGGCCAACCGAACACCAGGAAAAATCAAACCAAGTGGCGCACTTCCAATCACTCAAAAAATTGAAAGCGGTGCCGGACGAGATGCGTAAAAGACGGAAGGAGGAGCAATTTCCTCATGGAGTTGGGGAACCAAGACGGAGCCACACAAAAGGGGGGCACACAACGACAACAAATAGGGGGGGGGGGGGGAAAAAAGGGCAAAACGGACCTAGTGCACCATCCTTACCAGGGCCATTCGGAGGCAACGAAGGAAAAAAAAAGATTTGCGGGGAAATAACCGAAGGGGAGAAAAAGCAGTGAAAAAGTCAACCTAATCTTTACACGGGAGTGGGGGGGGGACTGTAATTTGGGGAGGCGTTTGGGAGGCACGAAAGAGGGGACAGGGGGGGGGCCACTTGAAACGAAACGAGCCGTATGTATTGGAAGCCGAAGAGAAAAGAAAGTGTCACAGGAACGCAATTGGGAGAAAAACTGGAGTGGTGAGACGATAATTTGTTTCTGGAGTGAGTCCAGAATTCCAATTGCACAGTGGCCTGAATAAGGGACGGGGGGAGTTGAAGGAGGGGAAACGAACCTTCGAGAAGGTTAGGTAGGGACGAGGGCGGGAAAGACAGTTTCCCCGTAAAATTGAAAAGGGGGGAAAAGATGGATCAAGGGCCACGACACATGGGAAGGACGGACGGGAGAGGTTCAGACAATAAAATTAAGATAGTTGACGAGGTGAGGATGGCAAAAATCTTCAAATCGTGCTGGTCACTAGAATTTTATAGGGGGCGAACAAAACTTTGATCTAAGCTGAGAATTAGAGTAGACGGGTTGCCATTCCCTTTTGTGGGGCTAGAATACACGGGGGGTCAAAATTACGTCTAGTGTTCAGGGAAGGGAAAAAGGGGGGGGGGGGCCGGAACTACGGTGTTCCGGGGAAACCGTCTGCGTTTTAACCATGGGGGGAAGAGGGGGGGACATTTTTTGAATACGCGCAGCCCGACAAGGGGGAACGATTTGGGTGAAAAAAGAAAACTTCAGTTTTAAAAGGGCCCCAAGTCACACAGGGAACACTGTCGAATGTAAAACAAGCCGAAGGGGGCAATGTTGTTAATTTTTTAAGCGGAAGTTGAAAAGGATCCTTAGGAAGGGGAAAAACCACCTCAACTCGCAAGGCGATCAGGCCAGGAAGGGGGAAAGTGGGGGGCAAGGAAGAGTTTTTGGGGGAAAAAGTGTGCCAACATCAGGGATGCACGTGGCAACCCCGAATGCAAAACAAGGTTGTTGGCTGGTGCGTGCCTACGAAAGAAAGGGGAACCGGTGAAGATGCCACTAAGTTGCCGGTGGTGGGCAAAACAGGCACGATGCAGGGTCCATTACCTGGCCCACAGAAAAGAAAGGAGACTGATTCTCATTTTTTCAGGGGTCAAGATCCCTAAAAAAGGGGAGGGAACAGGAAAAAAAAGGTTTTGCCGCAGATGGGGGACGTAAAAAATCATTGGGAAAGGACAACCGGGTTTGTGTGAAGTCAAACGACGGGGGCCTCTCCTAAAAAAAAGGGGCTCATGAACAAAGAAAGAACCCATGTTGCCTGGGTACAAAAACGCGACACCGGAAACGGGGATGTGGTTCAACCACCCGGCAAAAAACAGGTTGACCTTACCAAAAAAAAAGAAAAGTCAAATGCGTAACACCTAGTCTAAGCAGGGTTCGATGTAGTGCCGGGGGCCACTCCGGTGGACCGTTTGGGGTGCGGGAAAGAAAACGGGGTGAAGGGGGGGGCACCTTCAGAAAGAAAAAAAAAAAGGGGATCACCCAGGGGGGTGAAAGAAAAGACAGAAGGGCATGGGAACACGGGGGTGCGGCCATTAGGTACTGCAATGCAAAAAAAGAAAGAAAGTTTGAAACATTAAAAAAAGCAATGGGGGGGACGTATTACTGGGAACCACAGAGGGGTTGGAGGGACTCAAAACGTTCGTTGGGTTAAGAGCAGGAACGGGGGGGGCAAAATTGATCACGGAATGAAAACCCCGGGGGCTTTGACGAGGTTGACCAAGCAGGACGACACAGGAGGGGCGAGGGGGATTCTCAATGCAAAAAAAAAAGCCAATCGGACGCTGGACTAAACCACGAATCAGCAGGGAATGCACTTGTCTGAACCGGAAGAGTGCAATCCTTTCATCTACACGGAACTCCACTAAATAAAGATGATTCCACGTGGGAAAAAAAGAGGCTAAAAAACCGGGGGGAAAGGTTGAAGAAAAATAGAGAAAACATTTGTTCCTGCCCGTCCGAAACACTACCAAACTCTTCTCCACCTAAAAATTCCAGCAACCAGACGAGGGCAAAAGGGAAAGGGTTTCGAAGACATCATTAGGGGCCAAAGGGAAAGAACGCGCTGGATGACTTGATACCTGAATGAGGAACGAAGGAGGGCAGAAGTGTGTTTCTGGAGCCCGCTGGAAAAAGGGGAGGCCATAGGAAAACGTCTTTTGACGTACGGCAACAAGAAATCAAGGGGGAAAAGGGAGCCAAGGAATATCGCGGCTAGCTGAAAAGCCCTCAAGAAGGCAAAAAAGGACTGCCAGAGGCTTCCGCCGGGTGTCGAAGCGCCATTTGGTATCATTCAAATGAAGCGCCACCGAAGAAAAAAAAAAAATTACTGGCCCGACGGCAACGGCTCTGCAAGTTGCCGGCCTTTTCTCCCATGGCGGGAGGAACAAAACGGACTTTACGAGTCCAGAAAAAGTACTACAAGATGTCCGAGGGGGGGGAAAAGGAGGAGACGGGGTGTACAAGGGCTCGTATCTTTCTGCAGCCAAGGGTCAAGCCGTGGAACGGGGGGGCCCGCAAAACATTGATGGTCCAATTTTAGGGTCAGCACCGGGAAAGGCGCGGGCAAATACGCTATTTTCTTGAAGGGAGGACGGGGGGGGACAGAGGAGGAGGCTCTGCAACACCCATCCGCCTAAAAAAACATGAACACTGGGGGAGGAAAACACTGTGAGGGGCGAGGAAAATCTCATAAAGGCTTCTTAGCTCGATCAATAAAAAGACTAAATCGACGGGGAGCGTTCCTTGCTGGCAAGGACATCCGAGCAACTTCAGGCTTACTACATAGGGGAAAGGGGCGGGTAGCTTCATCGGGACAGAAACATTCAAAGGCGCATCAACGGCATCAAAAGGCAAGTCAAAATGAAAGGCAAGAAGACCGTTTTACTATCACACATGGGGGGCTTTAATCGGGAACAGGAACTCAGGAAAGGACTCCAGGGGGGGCAAGCCTGACTCACCAACCGGGGGAAGTTCTGGGGAAACTAGGCTTTATGGCGCAGAAATTGGGAGGCAAATCGCACGAAGGCCCGGCTGGGGGTGGGATCACAAAATCCTAAAAACCGCTTACACAACGATCGATGGCTGGGCAAAGAACGGCACAGGGAAGCAAGTAGTGACCTGTGAAGAAACCAACGAACCGGCGGATCAGCCAGTAAAAAGAAAATTAAACCAACCTTTCTATTAAAAAACGGAAGCGACAACTTCCGACTGTGTGTAATCACAGGGGAGTCGCAACATCGAACTAAACTATAAAGGCACTTAACTGCAAGGAAAGAAAATTCACCTCGAGTGACAAACTAATAAAGGGTTTGCCTCTTCTATTGAGACTACAAAGACAAAAAGGTGGTAGGACCAAGGTGTCAGTCGCACCCGATAAAACAACAGGACCAGGGCTTGACTTTTTTGGGAAAAGCAAAAACAAGACATAACTTCACTTTATACAAAAGAAGGGCGGAGTTTGTAGGGGTCCATGGCGGTTGTTAACCTGAAGTGGGGCGCCGGTAACAAACGAGAGCATAGGGAGAAAAGGGAGCTAGGGTCCATGGAATTCCCCCGCAGCGCGGGGGGTGGGGAAACACAAAAAAAAAATCCTATTCAAAACGGTCAACACGAACTAAAAAAAAGGCAGTCCCCGCGAAAAATTGGGGGAAGGCCTTGAAGGACGAACACCCGGTGAGGCATTGGGTTTGTGACACCTGGGACCGCCACTCCTGGATTGACAACTTCTCACGGGACGCCAAAAAGAAAGGGGACTATAAAAAAAACCCCACTAAGTAGACCGTAAAGAAGAAAAAAAGAAAAAAGTGGTACTTCATCTACTGATTCTGTGAAAGAACCGATCCAGCCCCGAACGTTGAGATTGCAGGAAGTCTCCCTTCAAACAAACACCGTAGGGGAAAAAAAAGAGAAGAAAAGAAAGGTGGGGGGGGGGGCGGCCCTCATCACGGGCCGGGAGGGGGCGGGGGGACGAGGGTCTCGGTTACAAAACTTGAGAAAAGGGGACGTACGGTCCGTGTGGTAGGACGCAACCCGAGCTTAAAGAAATGAAAGGGCAGATAAAGAAAAATTTCCAGTTTTCAAACCTGGTCCAAGGGGCGAGAGCTTGGATCCTCCCAAAATAAAAACAAATTTGGGAAGAGGGGTGAACATTAAAAAAACCGGGTCAGGCACGGGGGGGAAAAGGGGGGGGGGGGTGAAACGTCTCCAAAACTGGTGGGGGGGGTGGGTGTTAAATCCAACACGAGGGCCATGTTGAAGGCGGGGGGGTGCAGACGAGACTTCCATTTGAAACCTGCGCCACCTCACTTGAAATGTAAAAACGGAAATTAAGTAAAAATCAGAGGAAGAAAAACCGCGAAAATATGCGGGGGGGGAAGTTTTATGTATTTAAAAATGCCGGGGCATGTTGGGAAAGTGAAGATACGACCGGGAGGGGAGCACAGGGTTAAAATCCTTTGGAAAGCTGGATGGATACAAAGAGGAAACGGGAAAGAAAAGCAATTTCTTCGGTTTTTGCCAAAACCGCCGCTGGGAAAAATTCAAAAAAATGGGGGCAGGGAGCAAAGGGACAAGGCACGGCAGGAGATGGGAACCGGGGAAAAAAGGTGACAATCGCGACGTGTGTGAAAAAAACGCGATATGGGCAATTGGGTGGGCATGATCGCATTCACGCCGGGTGGGGATGTCTGGGCGGCACCGGCAGGAAAAGTTTGAAACGGGACCCCCGACAGGACCACGAAAAAGATGATCATCCGTGAAAAGTGGCAAAGGGGTTGAGGAAAAATAGATAAAATTACAGGGAGATGGAAAAGAACGAGCCCCTGTAGAAGAGCGATTGAAAAAGCAAGGGGTTACCTCGGGGGAAGAAGCCAAATTGGGGGCTAAAATGTAACGGGCCGGTGAGATCCGAAGCAGGCGTTCAATGCAACGGCTCTGACTTGTCCACAAGGAGTGTAGAA
>Ga0179593_1504284_pt1 | contig 31397 bp, 27 predicted proteins | sample CZODoug2_1_08_16_FD_185931 | JGI IMG/M metagenome (GOLD analysis project Ga0179593, IMG submission 185931) | Vadose zone soil fungal communities from Angelo Coast Range Reserve, California, USA - CZODoug2_1_08_16fungal (PacBio error correction) | ecosystem: Environmental > Terrestrial > Soil >...
TTTGTCAGCCTTTACATCAAAGGTCCTATATGGAAGCTTAAAAAATGTTTTCAAGGTTAAGGGGTAAACAGAACGTCCGAAATGATTAGCGACTCCAACATCAATCCGACAAAGCTGGGATAACAAGTAGAAAAGAATTTTGGCTGGGAAAAGGGTAAGGGGTGTAGAAGAGGGAGTCCCTCCGCTGAACATTCCCCGCGGTCGATGAAACCGAGAACAGCCATCAGAGTGAGCAAAGAGTGATCGCTGAGAAAAACATACGCTTGAACTGCCAGGAAAAGAGAATCAAAGACGGGGGAACATCAGGTCGTTTCGTGCGTCGTTGTGGGGAGGGGGGGTGATCGACGGGCCCGGAAGGCCGCAGCCGAAAAAGTTTTACGCCTTTGAAAGAATGGAGAGGCTAACAGAGTGCCTAGAGAATCTAATTCTTTTGGCCATGCGAAAGAAGAAGAGGGAATCTGCCGGGAAGGCTAATAGAAGCGCAAACGAAAATTCCTGTTGGCAGGAAGACGAAAGAGAATCATGCATAGCCTTGTCCACGATCTAATGATACGGAGAAAAGGAAGCCCTCAAGAGGGGGGAAGAGTCGTCCGGAAGGCATGATGTAACCGGTGTTACCGGAGGGATGAGGAAGTCAAGGAGAGATTCTAAAAATCACAACAATACAAACAGTAAATACGAAGGGGACCCAAAAGAACGGAAGAACTAGGAGAAACGCCAGAGGGTCTGATTTCCGCACGGGAGCTAAAAAAGTAAGGAGGGGGGGAGGGGAGGCGACTACTTAAGTTCACCGGAACGAAAGCACAAGGGGATGTCTTTTCTCGTAAGGCAAAAAGCAGTCTTTTTTGGTCAGAAAAAGGGAAAGGACTGAAAAGCAAGGAACCCTGTTTTTAGACTCACTCCAAGCAAGTCGAAAAAAAAAAGAGAGGATTTGGAAGGGGAGGGAATAGTTGAAAACGATGCCCCAAATCACTCGGATCAGTTAACCAGTCGGAACGCTTGAAAACAGAACGTCAAGGAAAGGGAAGCAGGAGCCAGATCACCCGCTGCTGCGCAGATCGCCCTGCAGGGCAACAATCACGAAGCGCAATACAACAAAGCGGCAGCAACAGGGTCGTCGATCACTTATTGTTGAATCAGCTTCGGGGGAGGGGGATATTTCAGGAGAAGAGGGGCACCGGCAATCTAGATAACCCGAAATGGCAAAACTCGGGTCGGCGGACAGAAGATGTCGAAGCCACGGCAGCGACTTCAGATCATTTCAAAACCAACATCACCGTAGAAAGCAAGCGGAAGGGGGAAGCTTCGTCAGTCAAGAGATCCCCGAGAAAGAGGGACAGGGATTGGAAAGACCTCAGCGAGCTCAGAAACAAAACCAAAATGAAAAGAGAGACAAGAGGGGGGGAGGGAGGATAGTTCATCAATTCCAAATAGAGCGGGATCGAAGCGGGGGAGACGCGCGATCTGAAGCTACCCAGCCAAGATGTGAATGCGTGATGTGGGAATGGAAATGATGTAAGGGAAAAAGGCCAGTCGCGTCCTGAAACTCAATATAAATGGGGCGCAGACGACAGCGGAGGGAAGGGGGGGTGGGTCAGGAGTTGCCTGCGTTGACGTATAAAGAAAATTCGACTATTCAACAATTCAATTGATAACGAAATGATTGACTTTGCCCGCAAACAGTGCTGGGAAAAGGGGTCTGCGGGCACGGGAGGAGGAACCATTGGGGTACGTGCAGCCGCTTGTTTAGCCTGTAACGAGTGGAGAGTAAAAAGATTCGATGTGGGGGTTCTAAAAAGGTGGGGAGAAAGCGGAAGAAGGGGCCTGGGGCAAGAGGGTTATGTCCCTGCAGAATGTGGTTCTCGTTGAAAACGACGGGCTGTGCCTGGGAAAAATCCTTCGAGACCAGGAGGGGCGTTTCGAAACTGGTGTGTAAGATCTCGGAAAAAAAAGGGTGGGGGGAAAATAGCCGAAATGAACAGCCGCCAATGACGGACGTTTTCTTCTAGGGAGACTTGCGGAATAACCGGAGTTTACGTTGTGCATGTTAGATGGGGCCTGTCAAGAAATCACCAGGGTAATAGACTGACTTCAGCCCATACTCGAGTTCCCCAAGGGGAGAGGGCTATCGAGGTCAGAATAGATGCAGACGGCCTGATATGCAGAGCGAGGAGCGCCAACGGGGCACCTACCAATGTCAGGAAAGGGGAAAAATGGGACAGGAGAGGGGAGAAGATATCCCGCAGGCCATCTCTAAGGATTTTCCTGAGCCCCCCGACTGGTGCGCCGATAGTAGGAACGATTGTGCGCCTGAGCTTCGAGTTGGCGTGCGCTAAAAAAAGGTCTGATCTACGGGACGGACCTGAGAGGAAAAACGCTCCCAAAGACTGAGCTATTCGTAGCGGCAATACGGGTTCAGGGAATGTTTTGGGTTAAAGCTCATCGATCAGCGTCTCTGGACGTGACTTCATCTGACCTGGAAGGGGAGGAAAGAGGGGGGGGCAGGAGGAGAAAAAGAAGAGAAAGGAGGGGAATCTTTCTATCGCTCAACGCCTTTGTAGGTCCTCGTGAGGCGTAGGTCATAACTGAACGATTCTTTTAAAATTGAGAACAGTCTGATGACCGCAGACAAGAAGGAAGGGTCAAGATGAAGGACGAGCAAGGTCCCTTGAAACGCGACGCTGACGTGAAGAACTAATAGCAGCGGAACGTCATGCAGAGAAATTCACCGTCTTCCAAGACGGCCTGTGAAGAAAAAGGGATAAAAAAGGAGTAAAAGGGAGAGGGGGGCAGAGTATCTACTCAAAGGTAAACAGATTCTTTCCACTAGAACATGTTGTCGCCGTCCGCCGGGTGACGCCGAAAGGCAGAAAAGGGCAAAGTATTCATGGCCCGAACTGACGATCCGCTGTCGAAAGGGCAATGGGGGAATCGAGGGAGATGCAAACATAGAATTTTCATCGAAGATGCGATGCGTATCTCTGACAACTGTGCGCAATTACAGCTTAAACAGGAGGCAGTCATTGATGACATATCACCACTAGTCACGACAACATGCGGTTGCGCAGGGAGAAGAGAAGGGGGAGGGGAAGAAGGGAAGGGAAAAACCTTTGAACTCCTCTTTTCCTCTTCGATTGAGAAGCGCGGACAGGCCTCAGTTAGAGCGAAGGATAGGGAGACGTGACAAAAAAACCAGTGCGTGGCGTATTGCGCTAGGGCGGAGAGGAGGGGAGAGAAGACTGGCATGCGGGGGAGTAGGGGGTTATAGAAGGATGTAAGTCCGATCGCCCAGGAATTTTTGTTTCAGAGAAGGCGATTTGGACGCGCAGAGTAAAAGGAATGCTCACGGGCGTAGAGCTCATGAAGGGGGTAGGGGGGGGCTGATGAGTAATAAAGGAGGGAAAGTCTTCTGGGGATTACAAAGGGCCGGCTAGAAAGCGAATGCGGTGAGGAGGGGGAAAACGTAATTTTGCTCCAAAAGTGCGGGAAGAATCAGAAGATCCCCGTTGTCCAGGCAAAAAGAGGGAGGGGGGAAATACAAGAAGAAGCTCGGTAGGAGTGGCGGCCTGGAGGAGTAAAATTGTGCTAGGGTTCGAGGGGATGGAAGAGACAAGGCAAGAGTAATAAATGCCAACTTAAAGACGGAAGGCGGGGGGGGTCCTCAAAATATACTCGGAAGGCAGATTGGGCGTCTGGGGGAAAAGAGGAAAATGAAATAGTGAGTCTGACTGTGTCCTCGTGTTCACAGGAAGCACAGAAGGAGGAGAGAATGGGAAGAAAAAATCATTTGGGTGTAACAAAGCCCTGAAAGTCTTTGGAGGCATTACGACTCCCACGCTTGGGACGAGAAAAAGAACTGGGGGTGGGGTTGGGGGTGGGCAAGGGGGAAGGACGCAAAACACAGAGGGACAGATTTTAAACAAACGCACAATCAACAAGTGAAACCTTCAGAGCAAGCTGTCAAAAGACAGTGACGCGCAGATCGAACTGCAAGAAAAAGCCGGGGAAAATCGGCTCGAAGACCTTTCTCGAAAACAGAAAATTGTTGAATCATCTTGTGAGGGGGGATTGTCAAGGAGAAGAATTGGAAAGAGAATACCCTGAAAATGGCGAAAAGGGGCCGAAAGAGATTAGTCGACGGCAACCAACGCATCTCTGGGAAAGCATCATTGGATAAAAAACCAAAATCAAACGAGCAATCAGGCGGTTTGGCGGGAGCTTCAGCTGAATAAAAATCACCCAGCCATAAATGATTGGAAGAGGGCTTTGTAATCAGAGAAGATCTCGAACAACGGGGAAGTAAGAAAAGAGATCGAGAAAAGCGTATAAGAATCTTGAGACAGGGGGGGACAATTGAGACTCTAATCAGGAAAGAACCGCCAACTTCCCTCTGTGCTTGGGGAGAGGTTTGCCTTTAAGAAGGGAAGCCATTAGATTAGGTCGTCAAAGTCACGCGACAAGATTTTAGGGGAAGGTTCATATTGCCGTTCCTTAGGGGGGAACGGAAACTATCCAAGAATTGAGACGGAGGAAAAGGGGAATCAGGGGAAGGTACTATTTCGAATGCTGAACGTGCCAGTGCGATATGAGACGTCAGAATGTGGCGATGCGTCGGGTTTTGAATCCTGGAATTGGATCGCCGGGGCGGGTCAAAATATTGGGGGGGGGGGGAAAACCGGAAAAGGAAGAAAGTTCAAGAGGAAGTCTGATATTCAGAGGGGCAGGCTGCCAGATAGTTGAAAAAAAGAGGACGGACAGGAAAGAATACAAAGGAAGCTGCTTTCTTGGGAAGAAATTCTATGAGAAAGATGAGAGAGAATAGGGAGAAACTAGACCTAGCTCGGGGAGACACGGCGTGTAGTCGGGGCGATCGGAGGAGTGGCTTGGGGTGTTGTGGGGAACGCGCTTCGTGCCGAACGGGGTTTAATACTGCCGAAAAGGGACGGGAACATAAGGCAGCGATTCACCAATCAGGGGGACGAGGAAGAACGAACATAAGTTACACTTCAGGGATTGCGGAGAAAAAGGGGAGACAGCCCGCAGAGGGATACTGTAGCAACAAAGGTAAAGGCTTGCAGACATCCCTCTGCACATAGCTAAGATTACTGCCCCGACGTACGATTGTTAGCGGTCACTATTGTCGATGAGGATTCGATAGGGAGAAAGAAAACGCTGAGAAACTTAACTTATCCAAAGACTTCCCAGGAGGCGGATGAAACAAAGAACAAATAGGGCCGAAGGGGACAAACTTGAGACGATTCGCGATCAGCGAATACGGAGTGGAGCAAGGGGGAGAAAGGTTTTGGGCTAGAAAAGAAATAAGGGGCTACTCATGATGGGTCATTCATACGACGGGGGGGAAACGAGGGAGAATCCATGTCGCGGCAACGTAGCATGTGAACCAGATTTTTGGAGAGTTTAGGATCGAGTGAGAAGAAAAGGGTGGAGAACGGGGGAACTGAATGATTACCTCCGGGAGAATGTGAAAGGTTCGAGTGACCGGCTTCGGATGGGGAAGCTTAAAATTCCGCTTCGACGGGCCAGGGGGAACAGGCAAGGTCGGAGAGAAAGAAAAGAACTTACATCTGCACTTCCAGTGGGCTCCAAGGGCTGCGCATGGCAGCAGGACGGAAAGGATCACCTGGGTCTCGACAAACGCAGGAAGACTACACAACCAGGAGCAAAGAGGATGCCTCCAACAGAAACAGGGGGGGGAAACGCCGGCAGAAAGGTGTGACAGAATAAAGAAGACACTGTCAGTATTGAAAGTGATGCGAGCATGAGATCAAGGAGGTGCCGTGAGAACCATCGGATTCTGGGCAAGGGCTCGGGGGGGCAAATTAAAAATAGGTGAAAGGAGGGAGCTCAACGGTGCACAAGGTAATGAAGCGTCCCATCAGATAAGCCCATCAAGAAGACAAAGCTACTCTCGTGAGGAAGTTTTCGAAAACAGAGGTGATAGAAGAACTCGGGGAAAGACCGCTGAACAATCCTGAGGACCTGAGCGTGGGACAAGTACGACCTGTCAGAGACACGAAACTTCCCAGTGCGTGAAGCGTATGGGCCCTCTTCAAAGGAGGTCGGGGACGAATCGCTCCTGGCAAGGTAGCGATTTTGATTGGGAGGATAGATCCATGGCACCAATAATTTTGCAAAGCAGCGGCTTGGAAAAACGGAAAAGAGAAAAGAAAGCAAAGCAGGAGCGCGACGAGGGCGCTCTAACAGGGGGGCTAGCATAGGGAGTCGAGGGGAAGGCGACCTGCTAAAGGGATGCACGTTCATTAGAAAAAATTCGATCTGTGAGGCGGGTCGAGACGCCACGTGCGCCGAGAAGCTCACTTCCTAGGCGGTGTCAACGTCTATGAGGAAGATCGGCAAAATAGCCTAATTTTGAATGCATTTAAAAAAAAGGAAGGGGGGCCGTTAGGGACGAGCACGCCGGTGAACAACGAGCGACAAAAGGAATCTCCTTGTTTCCCAACGCCCTACTAGACGCCGAAGGGATGATTTTTAGTATTGGGGGTGGAAAGCCATCGGGAAGGGGGAACAAAGGGACGAGGCAGAAGGATTTAACTCGTCAAGTCACAGAAAGTCCTTTTTTTCAAAAACCCGGCCCCCGGCCAGAGAAAAGTGAGTTGTATGCTAAAAGAACAAGAGCAGGGGGTTGAAAGGGAGGGGCCTAGGGGGGAGCTGTCCGTCGGTCACAGGGTAAGAAGGGACCTAGGGAAGGCTAAAGACCGGAAGAAGGAAGACAGGAAAGGCTGTCGCAGATCGAGCGGAAGCGAAGAGGGGAAATCAGCAATAACAGGAATTTTCGTGATTAGGCATCTGGTATGGGAATTTAGTGATATTGGAAATCAAGGACGAAGAAAATTCCCCGCGGGTCGTAAAAAGGCCTTCGGTAAAAAAGGGGACGGAGAAAGGGGAAGGAAATACAGCTAAAAACAAAATAGTCAATGAGGCAGTTCTGTTCATATAAGATGGGGACCCGCGAGAAGGGAATTTGTATCCTGGGATGGAGAATCCTCATCTAAAAAAGTGTAGGAAAAGAGTAGTAAGAAAATAAAAATCAGCGGACAGGAAATCGATAGCTAAGGAGGGAGATGAAAGGAAAAGGAAAGATGGATTTTGCGGGGTGCAGTGATAAATATGTCCATGAGGCCATTCTTGAGGGGGAGGAAAGAATAAGAAAAGAAAAAGGGAACTACGACACATGTTTCATTGGCAAGTTGAATGAGGGGGGTCCGAACGAGGAAAGGAGATTCAACATTGCCTAGAGAGAAGTTCCTGGATGCAGTGGAAAAAGTGGATCGAATGGAATCAGTGGACATTAGGGTCGGGTAGGTAACGAGGGGAGACTTGGGGAGATTTGAGCTGCCTTTAAAGATGGTCGTGGGCACCCAAAAAAAAACTGCGAGCACTGGTAGGAGGGGATAGGCTGGAAAGCGTAATTCAAACGGAGAAAAAAAGAACTGGGGAGGGGGGACAAACGAGAAATCTTCGAGACCTCCCAGGCGTCTTGCCGGTTGCCCTTAAAAGAGAGAAGAAAAAACAAGACTGGAGAAAACATTGCCAAGGACTCGGGGGAGGGAAGATAGGGAGGGACGGGGGAGGGAGAACGAGGGTTTAAGGGTTGCTCCGTGTTCAATCGCCTGGGATGGGAAAGCGAACCGGCAAAAAGGGGAAAAACTGAAGGCCGCCAATAAAGAATCTCCAAGCTTTGCGGAAAGGGAGTTGAAGGAATGATATTAGCGGCACGTGAAGCCAAAAAGGAGCAGATCGTGAAAAAACTTTCACCCGGACATGCGCGAAGCCAACAGGTCAGTTCAGAGAGAAATGGGTCGCCTGAGACATGTCGGGAGAGTCACATTGTCGCCGCAGTACTTGAGAAGTGACCACAGCGCTAGATTCGGGGGGGAAAATCGCGATGCGGGATAACACAAAAAAAAGGAGAGGGCAAAGGGGCCAAGAGGGAGGGGGAGATAGAAGAATAGGCAGATACGGAGTCAAACTTGGTTTTTGTTAGCGCGCATCGATTCAGCTCAGCGCAGCCGCAGAATCGGTGTCATAAGTTTTCAGACGTTCTGAAAGAAAAAAGGAAAAAACGTGGCGAAAAAGAGGGTCAAGGAACAGGGGGAGTATAGGACTAGGGAGGGTCGTTATGCAGGGTCATCCTGAAGGTTACTGTTGGATCAGTTGTCGAGAAGGGGGGAATTTCGGAGAAGAGAGTAAACTCAGAAAACGGAACCTCCAACGAGTGAGAAAAATAGGGACGAAATGAGATAAGATGCTGTGGAGTTCAAGGCCCAGGAAGGAAAAAGGTCGGAGAAACAGTAGGAAGGGGGGGGAAGAAGTGGGGGAACACTATCGAGAGAACACATTAGAAAATAAAGGCATAGACAAAGAGACTTGATCACTTAAGGACAGGCGATAAAGAGAAGTCTGGACCAGAGAAGGAGACGGGGATCTGTCTCAGTTTCCTCATTGTCGCACGCGATCCGAGCGTTGGGAGAAAGTGGCGAAGGATTAATGGAACGTAAGTGTCAAGAGGAAAAAACTGGGGGCAAGGGGGGGGCGTGTAAACTGGGGGTGACATACAAAAGGCACCAAAAACAGCTTGAGGAGATAAGTGGGGATTAGAAGAAAAAAGTGTGGACACGAAAAGAGAAAGAAAGGAGTTAACAAAAAGGGGGCGCAATAGGAGATCAAGGAGTGTGAAAACAATTTCTAACGTGCTTGAACTACGTATGGGAAGATTAAGACCTGCTAGGCGATTGCTTCAACTGAGAAGAGAGAAGAAAGTTGTTGGTACAAGATAAGTTTGAAACGCGCAACAGATCAATCTTGAAAAGAAGAGGAAGGAAATCGGGGGGTGAACTGGGGGGAGAAGGAATCGGCGAGGATCGGGTCACGTTGACTTGGAAGGGGGAGACAGGCCTGCGGGGGGATCAGTTTCGTAGGGCGCGGCTAAAGTCATATCAGACCGTGTCCGCATATCTGCTATAAGCAGCAGATTGTGAAAGGGAATGGGCTGCCGGTGAAGGGGAAATGCTGACATTGGGGGGGAGAGGGGGGGAGCTTCGGACCGAAAGGAGGAAAACAACTAGTCAAAAAATAGACGGTGTCAAGCAACGGAAGAAAAAAGGAAGGAGGGTGCTGGGGAGGGAGGGACGCACTGGCTGAAATTGAATGTCTATGGGCTATCCTCGACGGGAAGGTCAAGAACGACAGCAAGTAGAGGTTGGAGAGGAAGCAAAGAGGCTTGGCAAAACACAGACTGAGCCATTAACCGTGTTCTTTACAAATGTAACGCGGCACCAGCCCGGCGTTGAAAGGACAGATGTGAAAGAGAGAAAGAAGGTTTTAACGAAGCAAAGGGTCAAGATTCCACTAGTTAGCGACAGAACATCAAACGCTGAGGAGACAATAGCCACGGGGAACCACGGGAGGAGGAACGATGAGAGGAAAGACAACCGGAAAGGGAACGTAAACTATCAACTGACCGTGCAACTTTGTGAATCCGCAGGCACGGCAGCGGACGATACTTCAAATGCCCCGCGACGACCGAGCTGTGACGGGACGAAGGAAGGATGTCATTCAGAGAGGGAGAAGTAAACACAGAAAAAAGCGGGCAGTGGCGGAAGTAGTGCGATCAGAATGAAAACAAGGAAAAAAGGAAAGTGGGAAAGGAAATCTATCGACAAAAAAAACAAAGCTCCGACGATTCAACAACAACGATGAGGGGAAAAGAACTCGCTGAGAAGTTAATCATCCGTAGGGGGAGGGGGGCGGAACTGAGGAGCAACTGCCTCACGAACTGTGATATAGTGTGGGTGCCTGAGAATTGAAGGACAGTTAGCGACTACGAGGGTAAAAGACTTGAGCAGAGGGGTTATCTGGTGAAGGAAGTGGTCTTGGATGGAAAGGGCTAAGCTTTCGGGGGAGTTCCGTTGATCGACGAAGGTGTGACGATTCTGCTTGTGCGATACGACGTGCAGGGGGGAGGGCTGACCGGAGAAGGAATGGTAATCATTGAAACTTGACAGATTGTGTCGCTAAAGGGAAAAAGTAGACAGAGGGGGGGAGACTTAAAAGATCAAATCCAGTGGCAGGGAGCGGGGGGTTAAAGGAATGAGTGGAGCAGGAGGGGATCTGGGAAGATGGGGGGCTGTCTTACCGTAATATGAGGGAACTAACTGTAAACTGAAGGTGGGGGTGGAAAAAACCATTAGAACTATCGTCACTACTTTAGAGAAGAAAATGGGAAGAGGAAGAAAGATGGGAAGGCAGGTTCTTAGGTAAACCAGGCGGGTAAATTGAGAGGTTGTGTGGTTCAATTGATGGGATAAGAGAAGAAAAAAGGGGGGTGAACAACCGGAGGCCAAAGTACGAAACGTTGGGAATAGGTGGGCAGAAATGATGGGGGAGGCCTGAGCTGCACCGGTGTAAACGCAAGAAAGAAGGGAAGGGGATGGAGGATTTCACTTTCAATACTCACAATTATCCCGAGGGGAGAGATAGAGGGACATGACCCCCGGACGAGGGAGAAGGCCGTCGCGGACTAGACATGGGATGAGTTAGGAGGGTCTGCAAGATGGAGATGCGGCACTTCGAAAAATAAAAACACAAGAGAAGAAACGAAAAATGGCAGTAGCAGAGGGGGAGTGTGGGAATGTGGTGTTTGGAGCAGCGAGAAGAGAAGGATAATGAGCGAAAAGAAGACGCAGCAGACTAATGAAGGTTCACGGTGTGGCGTAAAATAGCGTAAGGTCACGAAAGGGAGAAATTTAGTGCGGGTAGAGAGTCAACGTTGAGGGGGTTGTAAAGAGAGAAAGCGGAGGGGGGGGTGAAAGGGGAGGTGCGATAAACGTGAGTCAAAGGAGAGTCCAGATAGAAAGTGCCCCTGCAAGCGATGGCGACAGAGTGGAGACAAAAGAGGGAGAAACTGCACACGGTTGGAAAAAAAAGAATACGTTTCAGGCAATGACCCTTCAGACACCTGTGGAACGCTATAGACATACACAACGGGGAGGAGAGGAAGTATCGGATACGAATGAGAAGCCGGCAAGTGGGAGAATATCACGGGAGGGAAAGGAAGGAAACCTTGAAGGAGATGTCAATGGAGTCTCAGGTTCCGTCGCACAGAACGGGGATCAAGTTGAAGGGAAGTGGAAAAGGGGATGCAAAGATTGGAAATAATAATTGGGGAGGGAAAAAAAGCAGGGAGGAAAGAGAAATAGCAACATGGTGACCCGGAAGAAAAAGTTTTCAGGGAAGAGAGCGAGTGGGAGGGAACGCACCAGGCGGGATCAGAAGGGAAAAAAGTCATATGAATGAGAGAGCATGAACTATACTCTGTCTAATTCGCCAAGTGTCTTTCACTCGCAAGATAGCGAATCGAAGTCGCCTCAGGAGGGACAGGAGGAGGGGGAGGATTGACTCATCATCGGGAGTTGGGGGTGAAGGAAAGATTAGCGAACTAGAAAATGGAACTGACTCCTCTACTAGGCCGCAATAGAAGGTAGGGGGTTGAAGGCAAGAGACGGGGAAAGTGATCCAGGGAAAGTAACGGGTAAAGTCAGGGAGCAGAAACAAAGAGTTCGTAACGTAAACTGGGACTGAAAATATAAGGAAGTGAAATCGACCAGATTACCGGGTTGGGGTTCTTAGGGTGATGTCGGAGGAGGTGAAAAAGTCGCTGGTGGAAAAGAAGGGGACTGGAGCAAATCAATTAGGGAGCCGGGTTTCCCTGAAAACTATAATAAACAGAAAGGGGGTTCAGGTTGGCTTTCAAATTTTTAAACGAGTAGGGGGCTAGAAATTATAAACATGAGTAGGGTAAAAAGGGACAAAAGGGGGAAGGGCGAATAGGCGGAGATCCTGGTGAAAGGGTAAAAAAAGCACTCTTTTGAAACCTCTTTCTTTAAAAGAACTATAAAACCTGAAAGCCCGAAGAGTTGGAACGTGCGGGAGGGGTGTTGACGGCTTGACCAGGTAACAAGGGGGGGAAAAAGTCGGGGAACCATCTTTCAAACACCCTATATAAGATCACCACTGCGGAGAGGAAAACGAGGAAAAAGAAAAATCAAGCCGCGGGGCAATCGCACAGGAACAAACCGAGAAGGGGGGGGAAGCTGGGTTTGTGTAATGAATTAAATCACAATCCTTTAAAAAGGCCATGGTCCTGCGGGACAAGCTCGCGCAGAACCGAAGAAGGGGCCTCCATACAAATTCAAAAACATCAAAAGAGAGAGAAGGCATAGGGAGGGGCGGCTAGAATAAAGAGATCCCGCGAAGAAAAGTCTTGGCATACTGAGGGGGCTATCCTAGGAGACTCAAAAGGGGGAGAGAGGGATAGAGGGATATAGGGCGGCCAAAGTGTCATAGGGAAAAATATCTTTAAGAACTGAATGCAAAAGAAAACGCCGCCAGGATTGAGGGGGGAAGTGAATGATAAATGGGCCCTATGTTCAGTCAGAAAAAGCTGAAATAGAACGAAGAAAACAGCGGGGCGGCTGGGTAGAGGAGGTGGAATAAGACAATAGAGGAAGAGGTCTAAAAAAAGTGACTGCGGTGATCTAAAGCCTGGATGGGGGTCCTGCTTTGAAAAATGAAAGTGCGTAGAGTGGAGAATCTGCCAAGAGATCTGGCTGAAGGTACAACGGGGACGAGGGGGTTTGGGGGGAAGGGTCAAACGGGATGGGCATAACAAAAACGCAACATTGGAAGCACTTGGAACGCAGGGAGGGGGACAAAGCTGGGGGGAGGGGAGGGAAAAAGGGGATGGGGAGGGGGGAGAAAGGGGAGCATCCTTTTCGAGTTTAATCGGTTGATGATTTGGGGGATGGGGGCCGGGGGGAAGAATCATTCGAGAAACTTGCTTAAGGTCAGAGGCGGAGGAGCAGGCACTAATAACTTGCCGAATTCCTGGAGGCGCATCTAGGGAGGTGGAGGGTAAGAGTGGGGGAGGGTGTAAGGGGTGTCATCGCAGACGGTCAGCTAAACGGAAAAAATGGGAGAAAAATTCCAAACTGAACCCCAAGGGGAGGGGGGACTTCGAAAAATAAATGCAACGGGCCGTATGCAACAGTGGAGCCGCAACAGAAATAGGGAGAGGGGAGATTAAAGACTTTCAAAGGCTCATTACTAGAAGGGGAGCATCTTCAAGCAGATTCACCTCTGTCGAATGAGACAGCCCCACACTTCATAGTCAGGGCGGGAAGGAAAGGCGCATGTGGGCGGGGCGACCAAAAAAGCTGAAACTGGCGATTCAGCCGGAAATCTAGCGAGAAGAAAGCAAAGGAGGAATAATAGAGTGCAATAATAGATACTTGTGGGGAGAAAAGGAGCTGAGTAAGTCGGAGGGGAGAAAAAAAACTATTTCGCAGAGATAGCGTCATCTTTAATGGTCTACGGGCTTCAGTTAAGAAATGCCAAGAACGATGAGGTGAAGAAAGTCTTGGGAGGGGGGGATCTGCTCAATCCGGTGCAGGGGGCTAAATGAAGGGGAAGGAGTTCGGGTAAGAATTGTCGAACTCTTGATTACATCGGAATAATTCGGGGCAGAAGGATTTCCAGTGCGAAAGGGAGGGAAAGGGGCGATCGCTTCGTCGACGAGAGAAGAAAGGGGAAACTGAGGAAGTTTTCTAAAAAAAACGCAGGTAATCTCCGTCTGCTAAACAGTAGTCATGGGTCCTCCGTATCAGGATAAAAAAAAGGGGGGGAAAAAAGGAGAGGCGTGCCCGGGAAAAAGGGAAGTGTCTCGCCAAGAAAAACTGAAAAGGAGAAGCAGGAAAAGTCTGTGAAAAGGTGAGCAATCCGCTTTCGTGGAACGATGGGACGAAAAAGAAGAGAAGGTTGAAAGGATTCATCCGGCAAGAAGGGCAGCGGGGAAAGGAGGGGGGAACTCGTCAAACCTAATATTCTTCATGGACCATCTGCCATAAAAAGGAAGAGGGGTTCTAGACCGGAAGGTTTTTGTAACAGCGTCGAGTGGGAAGCAGGAACAAAGAGGGACAGTAGGCGTTGAAAATAAGATCTTGAAGGGGAGGACGAAAAGGAGATGAGCGCAGGGAAGAATAAAAGGTCGACAAAGAGGGGAGCCTAAAGCGATCGCGAATCGGGAGAGTGCGTAAACGATTGCTTGAGGGGGGGGGGAGGACTCCCGGAAGGATAAAAAGATTTTGTGCGAGGGGGGGTACCTAAAAATGAGGAGGGGAGGAGAAAATGCAGGACGGAGACAGGACTAAGTACGGGGCTCTAGAGGCGGAAGGAAAAAAAGGACATAAACATCTTGCATCAACCATTAACTAAATTTAGGGAGGGAAGAAGCAACCGGGTGCGCGAAGAATCATGAACGGACCTTGTCCAAAAGACGTCTGGAGACGAGATTAAAGAAAAGGCGATTGTCCAAAAACTTATGCAGCATGAGAAGTTTTGCTCGGGGGGGCGACTGAAAAGGATAGTCGCGAGGAAAGAGCAACAAAAATAAAAAAAGAGGAAAAAGAAAATACGAGGATCCAAGAAAAAACGTAATAACTCCAATTCAGATGAGAGGTAGGGAATTGAGGGGGAAACGGCGGTTCAATTGTGGGACGAATAAAAAAACTTCAGGGTCAACCCTCAAACATAAGCTAACGTAAGGTTTCTCGGTCAACGCCACAATCCAGATGGTTGTTTGGGTTTAACAGCACGGCGGAGCTTAAAAGCAAAGATCGATTGGGGAAGAGGGTTGGAAGCGGCCAACAAAAGAGGCAGACATATTTTCCAGTAGCGATCCGAAAGAACAAACGAACATACCATCTGTCCAATAAAAATCAAAGGAATCGGGCCAATGAAAAAAAAAGAAGCAAGGGCTCAACGGGAAAATAAAAAAAACGAAGCAAGGGTTTCTATTTCTTGATCGGCACAAAAAAAGAAGGGAATAACCAAGGAAAGGGGGACAAGAGGGTCGGAGGGTCCTTTACGCGCATCGACGGAAAGAAAGCATGTCTAAAAGGAAAAAATCAAATCAAGGTCTGTTGGTGAGGGGAAGGATGGCTCGATGAAAGAAGCCCCGAAACTAAGCGGCTGGGGGGGAATCGCTACAGAGGGAGACAAAGAGGAGGAAACGAGAATATATTAAAGCACGTATCCAGGAACAGGTGCTAGTGAAGGTAATCGACCAAGAAAAAGGTGGGATTTGACGGTGGGGGGGGGGGCTGAAATGCCATCGATGAGAGCGTCGAAAGCGGATAGGGAAAAAACACCAAAGTAAGTGTTATCGGGCCGGCCTGTCGTGATTTCCGAAATATCAACAGGAGGGGAAAAAGGAGGTTAAAAGACGTGGGCCAGGGGGAGCACAATGTACGATTACGAGGGAGAAGGGCGGTCCAGGGTGCAGAAAAAAATCAGGGGAGACTGAAGGGGTTGAGAACGTAGGGTGACAGATTTGGGAGCCTGTTGAAAGACAGATTGGGGGGAAAAAAAAAGACAGAAAGTTAATCGCTCCTTAAAGAGGAAGGAGGGGGAGGAAGGTGAGACAGAATGTGCGACGGAAAAAAGAACGGGCTGGACAGGAAGAAAAAAAAGGGAAGACCGAAAAAGGCGTTTTCCTGGGGTTGAGAAGGGAAATCGCGAAAGAAAATCGTGGGTTGAGACCAGTACTAAAAGCCATCTGAATCAAGGGAGGAGGAATGTAGGGACGGGGGGAAAAAAAAACGTAGTGGTCGTTTTTGCTACGAAGGAATCGGTCAGACTCGAACTAGCCAATGCAGAGGGGAATGACAGGGAAGAAGAGAACTCTTTCCTGGAATCGGGGGGATAAAAAAAATAGACTGGGGGGGAAATCTTACTATTCATGAAACGCCGGGTGCGCGAAGCAGAAAAGGCAGGTGATGAGTCAAGACCACCAGGCAGGACGGAAACTCTTGACGATAAGCAATTCCCCGCGCGATCCTATCACGAAAAGAGGGGACGATTCAAAAAAGTAAAGGCAAGGGGAGCAACTGGGACAGGGGAGGGGGGATCCAGACGATCGTACTGGACTGATCGGAAAATGAGGCATTGGGACTTCACTATCACACGACGATCGCAACTTCCAAATAAAGAGGGGGAGCGCATAGACGAGAGGTCACCGGGGGGGTGTTGGGGGAATGAGAGGGAAGGCGCTCATAGGAATGTCAATTCATAAGAAAGGGTACAGAGTTTCAGAAATCAGTCTTTGTACTCTCTGGAAAAAATTCTTGTCGGAAGGGGTAGCACGGAATGGGTGGGGGGAAGTTGTGGCAGGTTCATCCAGGAACGGGGGCAGGATAAGTTTGAGAAACAGTGTGATGAAACGCTGGGAATACGCTGCCTTCAGTCAAATGCTAACTTGAAAAGCAACGGAGAAATGAGGAGAGTGAGAACGAGAACAGGACGTCAGGCAGACCTTCTCCAAAAGAACTTCGGCCATGGGATAAAAGACGGCCGGAGAGGGAATTCCACCTGGATACTATAGAAAAAAAAAAAGGGAGGAAAATAGGAGAAAAACTAGAGGACTGGACTCAAGAAGGAAGGGGCGCAGAAAGGAACTGGGTGAACCTGACTAGGACCGATGGTCAAACGATCTCTGTCGTTGCAAAAGCAGCTTAAACTGACGAATTGGGGAAGGGGTGATTGACAAGGTGCTCATACAAGAGCGAAAATGGATACTACCCTACCACATGCTTTGCTGAACCTGAGTTTTCTGAAGGGAAGCGGAAAGGGAAGAAAGCGAAACAAGCAACCGGACATAAGAGAAAAAAAAAAGATAGTCGCACAGACAAGGGAGAGACTATCTACCAAAACGGCTACAGAAGGGAAACTCCGTTGGCCTGATATGAAGATCGAGCTCTCAGTCTGGGGGAACGGGCGACGTTATATCAGAAAATGTGAGGATTTGGGGAAGGTCACAGCGGAAGAGAAAGAAATGCAAGACTCGTGCCGAGGAGCGAAATAGAAGTAAAAAGCTACTCGAGGATGAAGCATGAAGCAGAAGAAGAGCATGATTGAAAACTTGGCAAGAAAGGGCAAGGCTGGGGGGATGGGAGGCACGGAGAAATCTCAAAATGCAATTTCGGTGCCATCTTGAAGAGAAGGACCATTGTGGAGGATTGGGATGGCTGTCAGTCCCGTCGCGGGGTCAAGAGCATTGAAAAAGGAAAACATCGCCAAGTAATAAGAGTTATTCAACGGCCCGAAAAAGAGAACAAGGAAGTCAGATGGGAGGATGCTTGATGAACAAGGGGTTCGAGCTTCTCGAATGGAAAAAAAACGACTCGGAGAAGGCGCGGGGGTCTCGGGCCCGGGCATAGAAAAAAAAATAACGAGAAAAACGGACACAGGAATGAAAGACAATTAACGCACCTTTTAACCATCGCCCAGATCCCAGACAGGTAACGAAATAGGGGGGAAGCAAAAGGTCAAAAAAAGGAAAGGGGGGAAAAGGCAAGAGGGGGGGAATAAGCAACAACTGACGCATCGATACAGAAAACACAACGTCGCCGGACACTGCGTACCGCACTCTGCCTCGCAATATTCAAGCGGAGACGTCACCGGATGAACAGGGAGACTTCGGGAAAAAATCATGTTCCAACTATGTCGAAACAACGGGGCAGCTAACGAAACTATTGGCGCGTTTCGGAGGGAAGGAGAAAGAAAACAGAGTAATTATAAGAAGGAGAGAGAAGCAATAGACAGTGGCGGAAGAGGAGAATTCAAAGATCAAGGAACGCGATCAGATCTTGGCGCTTTCAATCTAGAGATCTCAAAAAAAAAGGAGGAGATAAGAGCTGAGGGAAGGAACCGTGATCCAAGGGGATTATTGAGGTAGCCTGCACCGCGCAAAAAATGATTGGTAGTATTTGGTGCCATTTGAGATAGACCATTCGGGGGAGATCTGCGCTAAGAGGAATCTCTGTGGACGCAGAAGAGAGGAACAGTTGAAGTGTGCCGTGACGGATGTCCCACTAAATTCGAAAAGAGGTCAATTGATGAAAGTGAATCTCTAAGGTTGGCATATTCGCTGGCGCTGCTTGGTGCAGAGAGGCAAAATAGAGGTGGGGGGGATACAAGGAGTGCTTGTTCAGTTTGAGGGGGGGGGGGGGGGGGGGTGGGGTGGGGGGGGGGGGGGGGGGGGGGGGGAGGGGGGGGGGGGGGGGGTGGGGGTGGTTGTTGGGGGTGGGTGGCGGTGGTGGTTGTGGGCGGGTGGGTGGTTGTTTGGGGATGTGGTTTTAGACGTTGCTCTTCCTTCCGGGGCTCAAAAGATACTTTCAATATCGGGATTGGGCGAAGCTGAGAGGAGGGATAGGTGTGCTTGATGTAGCAGTCTCGGGGTGATGTGAGTGTGCCTTACCTATATTGGGGGGGGGAGCAACCATGCGGGGACAAATGTAAAGGAGAGGATCTCGACCGGGATTAAAGCTCAAAAGAAGACGCTCTACGGCGCTTTTCTTCGAGGAACGGTTGGGGCTGGAAATAAAAATTAGTTACTTGCAGGGTGCTCGTGGGTCGCAGGGATAGTAAAAGGGACGACAGCTGGCCTGAAAAGAAAGGAATCTTTCCCCAATCTAGGTCTTACGGAAGGTCAAGAGATTCCGTTACAGGCATATGGAAATGAAGGGGACGCAGGGAAACGCAAACCGATCACTTGCAAACTCAAGCGCTTACTGCAGGTAGCCGCAGAGTAGACGTCCCCCCGATTTCGACCGAAGCAACCAGCGGAGAAAAGCAGGCGGAAACTGTGGGGAACCTGTATTGAAATTGACGAGTTGCCGCCCATCGCTGACGTTCACAAAGGAGTAGGAGTAGGGGAGGGGACTGGAGTATATCACACGACGCAAATCAGCAACAGCCGAACGAGGAGGAGGAGTCTAGCTCAAAGGGGACTGGGAAGTTTGGTGGACATAAGACTTCGGGCTACTCATCTAATTATGGCGTCTCTCTTAGGGTTCATCTCGGGCAGCGGAGTTGAAAGAGGGGCTTGAAGATGAAAACGAGTTGGAAGAGCGAAACTTGGAGAAGAGTATATCGCTAATGTTGGTGCCGGCTTGAGTACCACGGGGTTATCCTTGAGTTTTGAACGTAACACAATGCTGGGGACGAAAAAGGCGCAAAGGAGGGGTCCACATGAAAAAAAAGCGAAATTTAAATTGCACGACACCACACTTTAAGCTGTACCGGAGATGAAAAGAAAAGGAGGGCTCAAACGAGGGAGCAGCCATTGCGGCATTCAAACCGCAAAGGTTCACCAGTCTCACTGGTCATTTGGGCCACAACAACGAGGGGTAGAAAATATAGAGGATAGCGACACAGTGAGGGGGCTCAAACCGAAGGAGAAAAAGCCACTGGATGCAGTGAGTGAGGCTGAGTCAGCGAGACGAGGGCAGATTTCGCCGCAGCCGATCTCTGCCTTTCAAAGTGCAAGGGTTGGAATGGCAACGGAACCGAATATTGCAGGGGGGCGGGAAAAAAATGTGATTTAAGACGGACCGTCTGAGAAACGAAAAGAAAGGGCCCCTAACACAGGCGTCATCCATCTAAATGGTAATGGGAAGCGTGAGAGCCGATGGAGAAGCCGGAGGCAAAACGGAAGCAAAAGTTAGAAAAAACGAGCAACATTAGAGAATCTGAGCCTTCGAGAGACAACAGTTCTACAATAGAAGTTGCCGGGGAGCGATCGAATCGCTCAGCCTTGGCAATTGGTTGAAGCGGGTGAAGATCGACTCCCTGACGAAGTCAGGGGGTTCAAAAAGAAGAGCAACTATAGAAGGCATAGTGCAGACGACGAGAGGGGGACATGGCTGGTCAAAATGAGGGAAGGAAGAGTATAACGACTGATAATTGGTAACTGAGTCGGAGGACAAAAATGTGCAAGGGACGCAAGTGCGGACCTCATCAGTCGCCGGAACTGCTGTCCTGGCCCTCTGAAAGGTGAGGGCTGACTTATGGTAAAAGAATAACAGATGACATTGAAAAAGGGGAGTCGCTTGAGAAAACGGCGAAGACAAAGAAAAAGCGGAAAGGGTATTCCCCCAGAAAGAAGACGCAAGGGGGACTGTCTACCTGGCGTTGAAGTTGGTGATAATCCAAGAAGGGAGGGGTCAACCGAGGACGCAGGGCAGAGGAGCGACCTGCTGAAACAAGAAGAGTGGGGAAACTAGAAAAAAGACACAGAGCAAGACCAGGACGCTTGCGAGAGAAAACTTGAACCAGCACGGGAGGGGAGGTCTGTTGTAAAAAATCTGTGACAGATTTTACAGCGCGATCTTCTGCTTCAAAGAGAACAACTTAACGGTTACAGCGAACAAGGGACAAATCGGAAAACAAGTCAGCGAAAGGGGCAAAATCGCATTACGTCGAAGAATTGGGGGAATCCTTACTTTAGCCAAGGAGGGCTGAAAGCGTGTAGGCGATACCAACAAATTGCAAAGACGACGGACAGAGCTTTCACACAGCTTTCCTCATCACTTTCCTTCAAGACATTTAGAAAGACACACTCCGGCAATAACAATTAGGGGGGGATCAGAACAAAGCGATTCCATTAATTTTATGGAGGGGGGTAAGTCTGAAGAAATCTCAACAACGAGGGGGGGGGAAGCTGACACGTAAACGAAGAGTGGGGAGAAAGCGATCGAAGCTGCCGCATGGATTTGCGGTGATGGCCTGAGGGGTGAATATATGCTCCGGGCACACGAGAGAATCTATGACCAGACGACAGAGGGAAGGTGTCCAGGGCTGATTTTCAAAGGTCACTAAAAGGAAGAAAGCTGAAAGGAACTGCGGTTGATGCGAAATGCTGTGGATGGGGGGGTAAATGGGCGAGAAAATGCAGATAGTAGTCGGCGCGAAAGTCTTGGTGAACTTTGCGTAGCAGGTTACGATGTTAAGCGGGCCTGCAGGTTAAAAGGTAAAGACGAGTGGGGACAAAGCAGGGGCCCGGAGAAAATGGATGTCGGGGGCTGTAAGAAAGACGGGATTGCTTGTCACCTCTGTTCGGGGGGATGGATGTGATTTGCACACTCAACCATGGGCTAAACAGAGCGTTTGGGGCATCGAAGAAGACTCACAGCAGACTCCGAAATGGTTGGCTCAGCCATGACAAACCCTCTTGAATAGTTCTGATAGGTCGGACGTGTGGAATACCGACGTAGGTTGTGATGGGGAGGGGTGAGATCGTGTCAGGCGGGAGAAAAAATAGTGCAGCTGCCGAAGGCCCCCAGTAAGTCTCCAAGAAATCGTTAGCCGGATGCCTTGGCCAAGGGGGTTATCGCGCATGCGGTGGGGGGAAACGTCACAGAAGGGGGGGAGGAAAGTAAGATTGCACGCCTCTCAGCGGAGAACGCGAGGTAGCCGGACCATACTGAGAATTGCGCAAATCAAAGTAAAGGGTGATGAGCCCAAGGGGGCTGTCCAAAAAGGGGGGGTGCAACAAACTTCTGATCGGGGCGATTAGACTTAAGTTAGTCGAACTCACAGGAATCTAGCTCGCTCAAGACGGAGAAGATTCAGAATAACTGAGGTGGACTAGCGAGAGAAAACGATGTCTAGAACTGTTAAGGACGGTTGCGACAGCGCAGGAGGAGGATCACTCTTCTCCGCCTGCTTCTGTCGGAACGAAGCCGGGGGGGGGGGGCAGGAAGTGATAACAGACGAACGCGGGAGGGGGTAAACCTTAGGGCACAAGACGAATGGAACGAATAAAGATCGTGGATTTCCTGAAAATTCGCTAAAGGGAAAGGGCAGCGATTCCGCGGGGAGGGGGTCGAAAGCACCTGAGCTGACGATCATGCTGGATCCATACTGACATCGGAAAGGGGCGCATCCGTCGGCGAAGAGCAAAGGGTCTCGTTGGAAAAGATCTTACAAAAGATAGATAGAAAAAACGCTGGCTCAGCGGAAGAAGGGGGGGGTTACTCCGATGCACACTGTCGGGTGATCAAGACGGGTCTCTAAAAGGGAAGTACAGAATCTTTCAAGCCCAAAAGGGAACAGCAGGTCAGGGGACAGAGATGTAAAAGGGGCAATTTAGTGGACAGCGGCCGTTTGGGGAGAGCCCACACGAAACCGAACAGCTTGAGCGATTAACAGTTCAAGAAAGAGGGGAAGGAGAAGAAAAAAGGGGTCTCGCGACATAAACCCGAGGGAAAGCAAACAGAATGGGCCATAGATGAGCAGAATGGGAAAAGATCTAACAGTTGCTTGGAAAACTGCCGTATTGGACCGCTATGAAGTGCCTAAGAGGGTCTATCGGAGTGCGGCCGGGGAGTTAGTCGGAAAAAGAGGCATTATCATAAGGGTAGAAGAAACAGGCGCGCAAACATCAGAGGAGCGAACAATCGGGGCTACGATCGCGCAATCGAAGTCTGTTTCTTGAGAGCGAAATGAGGAGTCGAGTAAATGGGGTAGCTGGCAGGTATAGGCAAGGGAAGTGAGTGAAGAAAAAGAATCTGCCGGGCGTTGAAACTTGGACGGGCTCGTCTCGGTGAAAGACATGCGAAACGATAGGGAGGGGGGCGTCGTATGGACCTCGAGGAAAGACAATAGAAGTCTGACCTGTGGAAGGGGAGCTGGCTGACGTCGGCGGCCGATTGACCCTACAACAACTCATTCAATAAAAGGGACTTAACCCAAACGTCCCTACAACGGGAGCGGATGCAGAAGAAAGATGAAGGAGCAAGCGTTGAGCATTAAAAAGTAGTTGAGGGAAAGATCTCTATCCTCGACCTTAAGTTTCAACAAACCCCCAAGGAAGGCTAAAGGGGGTCTCGTAAAGGCAGCGAAGAATTTGGACAAAAACCAAAGTAGATAGCTTTAGGAAAAAGAAACCAATGTAGACCACCCGAGGGGGGGGCAATCTGTAATCTAAGTTGAAAGGAAAAATCAGGTCCGAGGGCAAAAGGAAGACCGATTAAAAGCACGGAAAGTCATTCACACACGGGAGCGGCCGCGCGTCATCGGAATCGCACTTTATTTGGAAAATGAAATTGTTGAAGAAAAGGACTTCGAAGGGAGAAAACAGAGTCTGACAGAGAAGGGGAAATGGCTCCAAGGGAGGGAGTGGCGTCAGCTTTTGGGGGGAAAAGCGGGACTGGCCTTCAATAGGAGTCAGGGAATCGAAGCAGGCGGGAACAGGGGAGGTGCCTTCAGATGCAGGAACCGCTCATGGAAGGTACTCTGCGGGATCTCGACTCTGTAGGCAGCCAAAAAAAAGATCGCTTGATAGATTAGCCACTATCAAGAATTCTGGAGAGAGATATGTATTGGAATGCTGCAAACCCTCCAACTGAAAATGGTGAATTGGAGGTGATGTGCTTGATGGGAGCAAAAAATGCGGGAGGGAGGGATGCAAGCTGTGGACCGAAAAAACGGGGCGCCATGGAAGTAGGTCATATCTTTTCAACTGAGGGTGGGGAAAGGGGATGACACTAAATTCGAAACTGTAAACATAAGAATTGTCGCCGAGGTAGAAACGAGCAAAGCGAAGTGTGCGGAAAGCGACTGGAACGTATGTCTGGCTGGAAACGTTTTATGGTGGGTTGAAAAGAAATGGACTAGGGCGGCGCCTGGGGAAAAGGGATTTGGGGAAAGGGGGGGTGCAAAATCACGAACTGGAGAGTGGAAAGCTTTTCGGCCTTTTAGTGGTCTCGTTAAGACTGGAGTGGGAGGGTGCACCGAGAAATCCTTCGAGCACGCCCTGTGTTAACTGGTTGAAAACAAGGAAGTCAAGAGGAAGGAGCCCTCTTGTGGAGACGCCATGACGAAGTCGAAACGAAAATCTGAAGCTCTTCGTCGTGAGGGGAGTAATAAAGGCGGAATTTCGTTTGCGGTGGGGGGACTCTGGGGGGGGGAGAAGAGCGGTTATCGCACAGCGAAAAGAAACCGCCTGCCCCAAGGGAACTCACTTCCCCAAGAGACTGAATACCGCTCATGAAACTGAAATATCATGAGAGGGAGCGCGAAAGAAGACGCGACAAAAGAGTCATGTGGGGTCATGCACCAAAGCCGGAGAAATGAAGTACGCAGATTCCCTAGGACTCGATTTCGCATGACGAACCCCGAGCCCCTCATGAAAAGGGTGTCGCGCCTGAGTTAGGCAAGCCAGTGAGTCTTCCTTAGGAAGGGAAATCCAAGATATCACCTCGCGAAAAAAACCCGCAAGCAACTGACGTGGGGGATCAGGCGGGCATACTTTCAAGCAAATTGTTTGGGGGGAGCGAGAGCGAGATGCTCAGCAGAAGAGAGGGGATGAAGGCCACTCCGTAGAAAGCGGTTCATAGGAGACATGCGAGAATTCTACCACTATAAAGGTCACAAACTCTGGTTGGGGAAAGGTAGCGCTCAACTCCTGTTTGTCTGCCGTTGGCCGAGGTCGAAAAGAACAATTCTGGTTTAAAGAAAGGTGGGCACGGTTTAGGATAATCTATGTTTCAAAGGATGCAAGGACCTGCAACACATAGTTCGCATGAAGGGAGAGATCATGCTAGGAAAGATTCACCGGGCTCTACATGGTTCGCCAGAGAAAACCGAAAAATGAAAAAGTTCACGGGTCATCGAGAATCTCAACAACAAACGAGGGGAGGTCCGGGGAAGGAAAGTGGCGCCGGCGGTGGACGCAACGGGGGAACAGAAAACATCTGTCGTAGAACAGGGAGGACCTGTAAGAAGGATCAGGACATCGTAAAAGAAAAGCGAAATCGGAGGGAGGCCAGTCCAGGGTTGAGATTCAAAAAAAGACACAAATAGGGCAAGGGGGGAGGGTCAGCTAACAGACTTTGCGTCCAGGTTGTGGCAACAAAACCTAATGATGAGGGGACAAAGGAAAAAAAGCAGTGGGGGATACTTCCGGAGAAAAAGATAGCGCAAGAGGGAGGGAAAAAGAGAGGGGAAAGCCGCGAACATGAAACGAGCGATTAAACTATGCGGGGGCATAAGGTTATCATCGCTGGGATAACAAAAAGCTACCAGTGCGAACTTCCGGGGGAACTATGATCTAGGGGTCCGACGCCGCGATTTGCCAGCCCTGGAGAAGAAAGGTCAGAGGGGCAAGATCAGGGGGGGGGGGGACAACTACTAGCAGGAAACCTCCATCTAAAAAGGCTCAGAAATCTATGAGGGGGTTCTAATCGATTTCTGCAGGGTCATGCTAAGAGAAGCGAGAAAGTTAAACTCATCACATTCATCTTTGGGAATCCTCACCGCAAGCCGGAGTACCCACGGATCTATTCTGTCCAGGATTAAAAGCCCCTCTCCGATTGGGGGGAAAGATTATGGGAGGTCTGAACAGTGTGAACTCGGTTAAGCGGAAATCAAACGGTGCGTTGACCAACATCCGAAAAGGGAATGCCTGTTAAAGCCAATCCCGACCTAAGACCGAAGATTCAGAATTGGCGTCTGATTTCTGGGTCTTTCTTTAAGTAGAGAAAAGGATTCAAGGAAAATGGAGAAAAGGTTCTCACGGTAGAATAACATTTTCATCACCAGGAAAGGCCTGAAACAATGTTAAACGAGTCTTGGACAGAAGACGCCACTTTCTAACAAAAGAAATGGGTGCTTCATGGACGGCTGAAAAAGAGACGACAAAGAAGGCCAGACCAAATCTGTCAAAAGAACAGAAAACGGGAAGTGGGAGCAATAATCGCAAGATCGACCACGCGCCGATGACGCACATTCATACAGCGAGAGCAATCGAACAAAACTGTCGCAGTCAAACAGCATTGGTGATCCTGTGGGAAGTTCGTAGGAGGGAAGCAACCGCAATCAGGAACAGGAAATAATTCAAATGGCGCCCCCTTGATCGGAGGAGAGCGGGGACTTTTCAAAGAAAAAGCTCAACTCTTCAAATTGATCAAGCAAAAAAGAGAGACCACAGGAGGGGCAGTTGGGGAGGGGGATTACGCACGATCAGAAGCGCTCCTCTGTGTACTAATAAGGTCTAGAGCAAACACACGAGGAGGGAAGCGAGAGTCGCTGAGAGATTAAAAAATCGTGGGAGCTTGATACGGAAGAGGGCTCCACGCAAAGCCCCCTCCGGTGCGAGGTTGGTGTTAAATGGATGGGGAGCAGTAGGACTCGGGGCGGACGTCGAAAGCTTGAGAGTCCGAGTCTGCGCCCTGTGGGGTAGGAAGGGGACAAGTTATGTAAAGGAATTCGAGCTGATCAAACACTGGGGGTGAGTTGTATGAGAGGGAAGAGTGGGGGGACGCTGGACTTTGTTCAAAAAGATAGACGCAGTAAGCGAGGGCAGGGAAGCATGTTTGAAAGCCTGACGTTCGCCTGACAGGTGAAAGATGAGGGACAGATTTGGGGGAAAGTACACGTCCCTGAAAACAACTCGGAAAACTGGAGAGGCGGGAGAGTTATATTGGCTGGGGACAGTGCCGGGGAGAGTTAAAAAAGGAGGGGAAGGGCACGGACCGAGATCAGGAGGAATCAAGCTGCTTCTTGCATGGTAAAGGAAAGACTGGTCTAATCTTCAATGTAAGCTCACGAAAAAGGATTCAAAAAGGGTTCAGCAGTGGAGAAAAACGTATTGTAGCTTTGGTGTTCTAGCCGCCGGTGAGGAGGGTCAAGCAAACGAACCGAGAACATGGTGCAAACAAAACTCCCACTTTCAACCGGCGAGTAAAAGAAAAATAGATGACCGTGGACACGGGCTTATGCATGGATGGGTCAAGTCAAGGACGCAGAAACGGGGACATGATAGTCTGAACACAAATTCAAGCTGAATTAAGCCGGCTCAAAGAGGAAATGAAAGCTCAGAGGGAAAAGACCCACACTTAGATTGAGAGTGAGGCACAAATGCCTGATTGATTAGGAGAGCCAAGCGAGGTCTCGTGGAAAACTAGGGAAGGCAAGAAACCGGGAGAATCGCGCCCGCAGAGAAGGAGAGATAAAGCTCTATCGGCGGGCCGTTGGGGGAGAATGGACCAGTCGCTAATAGATCAGCTCCCTCTAGGGGCAGAGAGACTCAGGTCTCGACCGAGGAAGAACGAGGCGACATCGGGGTCTGATTCAAGAAAATTCGGGTTTGAAAGAAAGGGAAAGTCAGGGTATAAAAAAAAAGGGCGGGCCGGGTCGGGATGCAGGGTCCAATGACATCATCCGGAAGGGGGAGAATCCGGGGAAAGACAGCAGGTGGTGTAGAAGGCACCTTAACGCAGCGATGAAAGTGGAAAGACGGACACACGGGGAAATGCGCTGACACGTCCGACAAATTGAAGGGGGGAGACGCAGGGAAGACGAACCGGCGCCGGACTAGCCAGCCATGGTGGAGTGGCCACATCTTAACAACGAGGTTGATTGGGGCCAGAAACAAGGTGGGAAGACAGGACGGTTTGGGGGGACGCGGAAGGGGAGAAGACCTCTGATTAAGTCATCTGGAAGGAAAGGGAACTGGACTCTCAGAGGAAGGACAAAAAAGAGAAGTGCAATGTAAAGTGCTAAGGAGTTGGGAAGCCGGAAGAATTGCCGTGGCGTCGAGCTGAACAACTGAGCAAATGGTTATAAACAAGTCGGCCCTTCAGGGATCAGAGCACGAAACACAGACAACAGGATGGGTAAGAAGTTTGTAACAGGAAGCTTGGACAACCAGAGGGGTCGAAAAGGGAAAGCGGTCTATGAAAAGGGAGAGCGACGGCCATATAGATGACGAGTTATCGATGAGAGAGCAAAAAATTCTCCAATGGAGGGAGAATTTGACCGCTATGCGAAAGCCGAACAATCTACGGGCGTCGTGGGGGAGAGACGAGCGCCGAGAGTGTGGGTGCACGAGTCACGCTTTTGGACGGTGAAGGCATTGCAGCGAGAAAAGAAGACGTAGGGGGGCGAGCAGCGAATCGAGCGAGGACTATGAGGAGGTAAAAGAAGGTAGGGGGGAGGGAAACCATCTGTTGCACGAGCACCGGGCCTCTATAGAGAAAGAGGAGGACAAAAAGTCCTGATAGTTGGCCCTTGTTACTTCAGGGAGCGAATGGCAGGCAACTGACATTTTGTTGCTCGTTCATTAACCGGAGAAGGAGCGATAAAAGGAGCACACGAGACAAGGAAATACTAGGGGTTAAACAAAACGACCGACCTAAAGAGAGAGTTACAGTTGGAGGAGGGGAAGGTTCCGGCAAGGGCGTTTGAGAGGAACTGTCTAATGCTCCTCGATTGTTTCCCAAAAGCAGCAGGGGGGCTCGAAGGATTTATCGGAGCACATCAATAAAGTCATTGAAGACCGGGAACCAGGCCAAATGACGTTGGAATGGGAAAATAAAAGAGGGAGGAAAACCGGTTGAACGTTCTGGTGAAGGAGGAAAGGGAAAAATATTGCAGGACAAGCAAGAGAAAACGTACCCTGAACGGGAACGCCAGATAAGCTGGGGACGCAGATCGCAAAGCGAAAAACATAGAGCCGCGCAGTCGGCAAAACAAATCCAAGGGAGGGGACGGGGGTCACGGAATCAGTGTTGAACATGAATTAAACGTTTGTAGTCACCGACGAAACTATCAAATGGCGCACCAAAAAGGCGGAAAGAGCTTAAGGGCGCTCGCCCGACATCACCTGGCTAGGATAGTAATTTCTCAGGAAAAAATAAACCAAAATCACAGAGGGCGGGAGATGGGAGGGGGAAGATTCAGCGATAAAAGCAGCGATGAATTCGGGGAGCGCAGGGGAGTTAGCTATCCTCAGAAGCTACGCGACAACAAACAAGAAGTCACGGATTAAAAAAGGGGGAAAGGTTCTGGGTCGCGGGGGAGCGTAGAAGCGAATCTGAAGAGGCCACTGCAAACGCAAGGGGAGGGAGAATTTGGTGACGGGGATGTTAATGGGAGCTTCGGGAAGCGGAAAAAGCTGGGCTAAGGGGGGTTAGCGTCAGGTGCAGGTTGATGCTTTCGAAATTCATTCGAAGAGCAAGGCTGAAGTGGTCGACGAAATGGGCAAGGATTGAGGGAAAACGAAGACTTGAATCAAAAGGAGCCGTCAAAGGGGAGAGCGGGCTGAGTGCACGTAAAGGAGGTACGATTGAGATTTGGTACTGTCAGGGGAAGGGGGGCGGGTTGGGCATCCGTCAAAACAGGAGGCACTGTCAAATCAAAGCTCAGAGCTGGGGAGCGATAGTTTGGGCAGGAATGTGACGGAAAGGGTGAAAAAGGAGTTTGAACAGAGGAAACCCGGAAGATTGCAGTGGCAAGGGACCGGAGCGATACTCGAATGGGGCGAAGGAAAGATAGAAGACAGCCGAGGAGGAGCGTTGAATTCATTCACGTGAACCCCTTATTTAGGGGAGGGGTTGCTAGGGGGGACAGACGCGCTTCGGAAAAGAACTAACCGCAAATGTACAACTTAGCCGACATGGGAAGAGGGAAACCAATCGGAAGGGGAGGGCCGGGAAAATTATTTACACGGGGGGCAGGCGAGAAGAGGGAGAAGAACAGCAACGATCGGATGAGCAAGAGGGAGAAAACTTCAAGACAGAGTCCTCAGATTAAAAATGGTCGCCTGAGCAGAACAAAGGAAATTGAAGCATCTCCGCATTGCGCAATGAGGGAGAATTTGAAAGTCCAAGCGCTGACTTCCAAAAAAAAAAAAAAACTTCCTGAGAAGGAAGGAAGGGGAGGAGAAAATCACAATCGCAAAACCGTCCATAGGATGAGGCTATCTCAGGAGCGGAGGAACACTTGGAGAATGTTTTGGTGGCTCAAACTCCCGATCGTGCTCTGCTAAATGGAAGGGTTCGTTCATCGACAGGGGAAGGTTCAGAAGGAGTTGCGAAACAGGAAAGGGATTCACGAATCCTTCTGCAGAAGGGGACACTCTTTAGTCCGAGCCTCGAAAAGGAGGGGTCAGGGTGCAGGAGGGGAGGACTTGACCATAGGCCGCTTGAGTGTGGTCTCAAAAGGGGGTCGAACAACGCATAAGGGGGCTGGTAAGGCTTAAAAAGGAAGGGGAACTTTCAAGGGCGTCGCTCAAAGAAGCACTGAGAAAGCTGAAGGCGCGCTGAGCACCGGGTCTCAGACCGAGAGGTTTGCCTGGCTAGTAGGCAAAAAGGAGTATCTGGGCACCTAGAAAAAAGACGAGGAAAAACCAGTGCAGCTGCTCGCAGGCCGGAAGGTTGAAACCTTCAAGCTAATCTTCTATGGTGCCGTACGAAAGGGGAATCACAGGGACACGCAGCTGACTGCTTGCAAGGGAAGTGCTCATCGCATACGCAAAGAGGGGAAAGGATGCGGGGAAGAGAGGAGACCTGTGAAAGCTTACCGATGATGAAAAAGCCGGACCGCAAGGGAGGAAGCGATATAGAGAGTAGGAAAAGCAACGTAGAAGCGGAGAGCCTCCAAGAGTAAAAGAAAAGAATTCATCGGTCGGAAGGAACGCGGCATCAATTATAACTAAAAAACTCCAGGGGAGAAGTACGGATGATGACAGCGAGGAAGGGGGATAGCTCGGGTCTGGCCGGGCGGATTGCGTCCGTGTGATATCGTACCCTTGAAGTCAGGGCCTTCAGTAAAGGGGGTGCAAGGAAGATCAAGATTGACTCAACAAATGAAAGACACGTTTCAGAAAAATAAGGGAAGAGAGTATGGGGCTGCTCATGCGATCGAGAGAGAATCTGCAGGAGCGAGCAAAGAATGAAGGGGGAAAGTTTTAACGCAGGTCAAAAACAGCCGATCCGGGGTTGTCAAAAACACGGTAAAAAGGCGGTCAATCGGACTCCATGAAAAAGCAGGGCCAACGGCTATTATCCGGAGGGATTTGGGGAAGAGTCGGACATTAGGAAGGCTAGACCTTGGAGTCCTGTGAGAGGGCAAATATGAATCGAGCCAACAAACGCAAAGGAAACGGGGTGATTTCGTAACCGACTATCCTAAAGGCTCTTGAGGGGCACTGTAGTAAGGAAGGGGTATGAGAGGAGGGCCTTTAGGGTCACCAGGAAGCACAAGGGGGAAGAGGGGGTATAGGGCCCCACAGCAAATCCTTCTTTTTAAAGAAACAACCAAGAACTTCAAGCCATTGACTCTTTCTTCAACGGATCACCAGCGGGAAAGAGGATTTGAACGTGATATTGGAGCTTCTGCCATGTAAAGTCAAGGTAAAGGCAGGGAGTTAAACTAAAGGTACGCAATAGGGGTCAGCCAGATCAACACGTCCTACGGAAGTGCGGCAATGTCCGCCAGCGAGAGACAGCAGAGAAGGAGAGAGCAAGGCAGAGTGGGGGGGGTCTTTCATTTAGTGGTAGCGATAAAGCGGAACGGACTGAAGCCAATAACCCCTATCAAAGAGGACAGGCGACGCAAAAAAGCGGGGGAAGGGAAAAATCATCTCAGTCACCAAATCACCTCTTAAAATGGACTGAGAAATTAAAGGGCGGGGGGAATAACCAGCGAGCCAGAATGCAGTTTATACTTGGCTT
>Ga0179593_1630841_pt1 | contig 31382 bp, 41 predicted proteins | sample CZODoug2_1_08_16_FD_185931 | JGI IMG/M metagenome (GOLD analysis project Ga0179593, IMG submission 185931) | Vadose zone soil fungal communities from Angelo Coast Range Reserve, California, USA - CZODoug2_1_08_16fungal (PacBio error correction) | ecosystem: Environmental > Terrestrial > Soil >...
TTCCTGGAACGTTGGAGAACGTCCCATTCAAAGCAAAAAAAAAAACCACACAACACCCAGCAGACGACAGAAAGGGCCACTGAGGGGGAAATTTGACGCCGTAACGCCAGCACAGAATCAAACTTAGGTTTGATAAAAAAAAAAACAACGGGGGGGGAGGGGGCATTCTAAACATCAAGGGGTGGGGGAAGCATCAATATCTTTGGATGTGAGGACAAGGACCCCGGATTCCGTGGGGAAATAAGAAACACGGTAGGCACGGGCTCAAAATGGGAAAGGAAAGACAAAAGGAATCAACCTTAAACTGTGGGAAAAAGAAGACGGGTTGTGGCAACGCAGCCAGGGGGCACGCAAGTCAGGGGGAAGTTAAAAACTGTGGCGAAAAACTGGAAAAAAAAAGTTCCTGACACTTTCAGGTGTTCCGGCCTGGTCAGGGTGTCTGCATTTTGGCGGCACTGTCGGCCTGGGGGCGGGCTCGGGCCGTTGGCCAGGAGGGGGGGAGGGGGGCCTGGCCTGGCATGTGGGGAACGGCGGCCAGGCAGACTTGAGGGGGGTGGAACCTCAGAAGTTACTGGCCCAGGGGGTCAAGGGGAAGACGCAAAAACTCAAAGGACAAAGGAGGCGAGGGGTGGAGACCGGGCAGGCCAACCCCCCCCCAAAAAAAAAAATACTTCACATAGAAATAGTGAGGGGGGAAGAAGAGGGGGCTAGAAGGGTACGACTGCCTCCCCTTGAGGTGCGTTCCCAGTCCACAGAGTAGTTTGGGACGCGATCCGACGACCGGTACACTCTTGTGTCGGGTACCCTTTGAGGTAAGGACGTGATCCTGCGGACAAATGACCCTCGACCCAATGCACACCCCCAGAACCACCCTCATCATCACAAGGAGAGGGCCAAGCCAGTTATGGGGGGGTGTGGTGAGTGCGCCGCCCGTAAAGAAGCTCATGACAACCAGAAAAAAGAAGATAGTCCAAACCAGGTCATCAAATCTTGGAATCATTCAAAGTATCACGCCAATCATGCCCCCGTAGCCGCCAAGAAGGGGTTGCTAAAAGGCCGCCTTTTCTCGGGGGGGGGGGGATGGGGGGGACGGGGGGCGAACCTCGACGGGGGGGAGTTGAATCCTCAAATACAAGAAAATGGATGGGACATCGTGAATGAGCAAAAGCTTCGACCAAAAAGCGGATATGATGAAGGGTGATGAGGAAACGACATCATGAAAGGGGGGAAGGGATCGGGGTACTGGGTTGCGGGGGTCCGGGGGACCTCGGGGGCGGGGGGGGAAAAAGAATTTTAGGGGGGGGGGCAACGGCCGCCACATGAGAACAAAATCCATTGGGGGCCAACAAAAGCTCATCAAAAACCCATGCACGCAAACGGCCAGGAAAAAGAAGTCGCAAGGAATTCATCTGGGGGATTAAGTCACGGAAAAAAAACCCGCCTTCGGGACAAGGGGGTGCGGAGGCCTACGGCGAAGTGGTAGGAAAATAAGTGGCTCCCTGTGGATGGATTAGCATCAAATCGAGACGTCTCTAAAATGGGGGACCCGCGACCGGGCCTGGATACCATTGGGATGCGCCAAACCCCTGGAAAAGAATGTTTGCTCAGGCAAAAAGGGGGTGATTATATCCCGAAAAAAGACCAAAGCCCTGGAATTCAAACTGGTTCATTGGGGGGGACGACAACTCCAGGGCGGGTCACCCCGCTGAGGAAAGGACACGTGCAGAAGTTCCTCAACCAGATTGGCCCCAGCTCAGAAGAGGGGGGGAGGGAAAAAAAGAAAAGAAGGGTCTCAGAGGGGGGAGAAAGAGGACAAGGAGGCGACGAGACAGATTCCTGGCAGGGGGGGGTCTCGGGAAAAGGGAGGGAAGGGAGTTGGTGTAGAAAAAGAGGGTACTTTGGGAATAGGAAAGACAGGGGAGGGTAATCAACACCATTGCAACAGAGAAACGGACACGTTTTGGCCCGGTACGCGGTAGTCTCAAAAAAGCCCCTTGCGGCCCAGTACAGGAACAGTGCCGGCAAAACGGTTGTTGTGGAGGGGGGAACAGGTTAAGAAAGCGGTGCCCATGGGGAGGCTTGTAAGTCGACGAAAGAGGGTTACGTGGGTTCGTAAGGGAAACTCCGGGTGTCGTCAAAGAAAAAACGATAAAAGAGGTGACGGGATTTGGGAACGTCGCAGAACAAGGTACTGGGCGGGCAGCATGGTTTGGAGCGATCAAGAGTGTTTGGGCGAAGGCGAAAAACAAATTGGGCCCGGACGCAGGGCCCCGACAACAAGTGAAAAAAAGGGAGAGAAGGACAGGGCAGAGAAGACTTCGAGATCCAGAAAAAGGGATTGAATACACTGGTATGGGAAAAAGAAAGTCCCAAGGGGGGGAGTTTGAGCCATGGGGGGAAAGTGGGGGGAGATCTAAAACTAGGAGATCCGGCGCAAGTCTACTGGGGGGGAAAAAAAAGGAACACGATTCGTTTTAGATTCGCGGGGAAAAAAGGGGGACCTGGCGGGGCGTGAGCAAAAAAAGCAAGTAGCGGGGCCCGGCGAGGGGCCCTCTTACTCACCCAGCACCGGTTCTGGTATAAGGGTATGGAAAAAAGGAGTCGGGGGGCCGGAGGGGGCGCGCCAATGGAAGGGGCAGGGCGCTGCCTGTGGTTGCCACCGGGCAAGAAGGTCAGCACCGGGGCACGGACCTGGAGGTGGGCAGAAAAGAACAGCACAGTTTAAGAATCGATAGATTATGGCCGGTTGGGGGGGGGGGAGCAACTCTGGCATGCTCTGGTGAAGGGGGCATTTCGAGCAAATCGCCAATTTCCCCCCTCAAGCGCGTTAAATCGTGACCAAAGAGTTTGTGTTCAAACGAAACAGTCAGAGGGGTCCGATAACTCCTTGAAAAACCCTTTGGGGGGAACAGGGTCCAGATAGGTGAGTGACCTGGACAAGTTGATCTTCTCGGGGGAGGTCAAATCGGGGGGGAAGATCGCAGGAAGGGGACAAGGAAAAAACTGATAACAAAAATCCGCAGAGTCAAGGGTCTGAGCTTCTTCTGGCCCCAGAAAAAATTGCCCCCCATGACCGGCGGAAATAAAGACCTCACCGAAGCGAAACAGGAAGGAAGATGCCCTACCTTAAAAAAGCCCGCCCATAAAGAACCTCTCCTCTCCACATGGGCACACAATAACCGCCCGGGGGACAGCACCGACATAAAACCCCTCCGCGGACCCTCAAGAAATGGGGATTTAACAAATCAGGAGGCACATGCCTGGGGGCCGTTAAAACCACCCTGAAGAGCCAAAAAAAAAAAAAAAAACATAACATCGCCCACTGAAAGGTACCCCAGCATTGCAAGTTTGTGAGGGAGGAACACCGGCCCCGAATTAAAGGGGAGAAAAAAAAAAGGAGACAATGCGGGTTTGGAAGCTTGGGGGTTGGTCATGCCTTCAACTTTAGCGAGGGGGCACAGCCCTTGGGAAAGAACTCGACCAAAGCGGGACACGGGAGAAAAGGAACCAAGGAAAGGCGCCTCTCAGGGTAGGGGGGGAGAGGGGGGAAAAGGCAAAAGGGGTGAGGGACAAGGACAAGTGGGTGATGAACCAAATAATCCTAAAAACGGCAATTGGGAGAAGGTCATGGGGAAGAGGGGTGAAAGGATCCGCCGAAGGGAATACGGGTGTCCGTGATTTGCCCAAAAAAGAGTTCAAACGAAAAGAAAGGACCCGCCCCTTGGCGGTGGATCAGAGAGACAACAACAAAAAACCGAGAGTGAGGAAAAAAAAAAGAGAATCCAAAACGGAAAAAGGGGAGCCTGATCGTGCATATTGACATCAACTACAAAAAGGAGAAATCCTCCCCGAGGAGGAGAAATTGAAAGCTTTCACCATGCCGAAACCAAACACGCAGGGGGGAAAAAGGGTGCAAAGGCTATGGGTTTAATAAAGACAAACCCAAAGATTCCCCCTCAGCAAGCACGAAACAGAGACTAAACCGGGCGGCACTGGACGCTGGGGAAATGCCAAAACGTGGACCCGCCCGCAGTTTGGGGAGTAGTTTATGGAAAGGCTGCAGAGGCCAGAACCAAAAAAATGCGCACAACCAAATGAAATTACCTAGGGAGCGAGATGGCCAAAAAACCCCGCCGACAAAAAAATGGAAGGCCCGGCGGGGGAATCGGGGGTCATGAGGTCATGTCGACGATGGTGGGTGGTGTAAAACCAAAGGGGGGGACAATGCAATATGAAAAATCCCGGGGGGAATGGGGGGAGAACAAGGCGGGGGGGGAGGTCGTGGCGCCAGGGCGGGGGAGGTGGGGAAAGGGGAACGGGAGGGTATGGGTGGGGGGCGGCGGTAGACGAGGAAAAGCTAATGCGCAGGGGACAAAAAAAAAATGATGGTCGGGAAGCGGTAATTGTATGAATGGCAAAACCTTAATGGGGTGCCAAGCTCCGATGACGAAAGGCAAAAAAAGAAAATCCAAAACCCTGACCGGGCGCGACTGAAAAGGGGGACGCTCCAGTTCAGCTTGAAACCAAAAGAATGCTGAACTGGGTACGAGACCCTTCAAAAGATGGCAAAATAAGTAGGCACGGAAAAAGAATCAGCCTCCAAGGAAGACTAAATCGACAGTCAAAAAGGGGGGCCAAGGGGGTTCATCTACAACGGAGGAAGGAGTCACTAAGAGACAACTCAAAAGTGTGTTCACGTCCACCCAGCCTCAGAGACAGTAAGAAAATCAATACAAAAGACTTCCACGAGCGGGAAGACACTACGGGCCAAAAAGGCCCATAGACGAAAGTATACAGCTAAGGCCGGCACAAAACCGCGGGCAGACGTGTTTGAACCAGAAAGCCCGGAGGTTCCAGGGGCGAAAAGGACAGGGGTCCACACGGGGGGGAAAACAGGAAAAAAGCCGGGCAGAGCCCAGGGGCGCTTCCCGGCTTCAACAAGAACACAAGAAAATACTCACCGCCAGCCTTGGGACAGAAGAGGGAAGAGCCTCCCCGGGGGCCCTCCCCACGGGGGGGGGCCTCCGGACGTGGCTACACAACGGACAATCCGGGAAGGGGGGCCCTGCTTGGCCCCGAAGAAAAAAACTGGAAACAATCCGTGGAAAATTGAAACACCATTATAAAAGACTTGGGGTTGGCTGGAAAAAAGGAGTATCCTAGAAGGGAGGACAAGAAAAGATTTAAACAACTCAAGGAAAGGAATGGAGCAAAGGTGTATCAAGTTAAAAACCTTTTCTGGATCTCGGAAAGATGAGTTCGCGGCCCAATGTTTCGAGAATCAGATCGTGAGGAACTGAAAACTGGTCATAGAACGACACATCTTTCCCAAGTTCAAAAAGAAAGGAGAGTCCCCAAACCAACCAAACATGAACAAGAGAGCCACGAAATGTACAGGCAGGGAGGGGGGACCGGGGTGCCCATAAGTGTTTTCACAAGGAACGTCGCAGAAGAAGAAAGTATAGAAGAACGTCTGACCAAGGATACTAGACCGTCAACCAAAAAAAAGAAGGAGATACCTTACACAAAAACTTCCATGAAAAACACCCATCAGACCATTGGTGGGGGGGACCGAAAGGTGCAGAAACGGGGGTTTTTCAAGTAAATGGCGCAAGTGCACCAGAAATAAAGTAACCAAGCGGAAGAATTTGAGGGAGGTGGAATTGGGAATTAACCATCGAATTCATGAAACGTACGCCGAGGGATGAAAAAAAGATTCCAAAAATCCCTTCTGATTACGAAGGAACAAACGGGGAGGAGCGAGTAGGGGCTCAGGGTCCTTAATAAAAGGGAAAGGCGCAAAACAGAGTAAAGTTGCGACCAAGAAAACCAAAAGGCAAAAACGACCCACCTGGGGTCAAGATAAGGGGTGTCAAAACCAGTGAAAAGGTGATGGGGGGAAACAAGGAAAAGAAAGTTAGGTGTCTCCAAGTTAAGGAATAAAGAATTGGTATTGACTTGCTCATCAAGCAGCTCAAACAAGGAGGGAAAAAAATGTGGCAACAAGAGCCCAGGACCAGCGTTCGCTTGTTGCAAGGGGCCAAATAGAAGCTCTGACTCCCGGAACCAAAAGAAGGGGGAGCCCTGCCTTCCTATCTCCCGGCCTATGGTCAGAAACGGCACCGGCCGACGCGTGAACCGGGGGGGAAAGGTCAAAAAATGCCATCGGAAAAAAGAGTACGTGGCCCCGGGCTTCATGGGAATTAAGAGGGGGGACAGGATCCGGACAGGTGGACGGGGCAGGCAAAGAAAGAGAATACTTCCCATGGAGTCCACAAAAAACAAACACGGAAAAAGGCGGACTCCCCATCCTGTTCAGGGGTTCATCATCATCCGTAATATCAAGAGGGGGTGAACTGGTTCGGAGGGGTGAGAAGGAACAGATTTACAGCCCTGTGGGGGCTTTCGAGAAATGCAAAAACTCCCCGGAAAGGAGTCCAAAGAACCAAAAAAGAGCCCAAGAAGGCGCTCAGGAAAAAAAATTAGGAGGTAGCCGGGGGTCCCATTATTGGGTCGTCCGGACGGGGGTTGCGTTATGGTCCAGAAATGATGGATTGGCGGCGGAAAGAAGGAACAGGCCCCTTCGGCATGGGCATGCATGAATCATACGGGGAAGGCAAACGGGCTCAATCAAAAAAACGAGCGGTGTAGGAAATGATGCAGATTGATGTCGGATCCGGTGGGTAGGGTAGTGTTAGGAGGGTGTCAGGTGAGCCGGAGCCAAAGGAAAAGACCAGCAAAAGGTGTAACTGACAGAGAAGAGTCCAAAAAACCCTAGACGCCGGGCAAGAACTGGAATACGAACGGAACGCTGGATCGGGCCAAAAGTGTGCACATCCCCAGTTGACAGCACCTATGGGTGACAAACTAGGGGGTCGAGGTTCAGAATAATACAGGGAAGGAAAGCCCTGTTCCAAAAAAAGAGAATAATGATAGGACGAGGGGCACAAAAAAACCAATTAATCGACTTTCAAAAAAAGAAAAAAGGGAACGGCCACAAGCCGAAACCAAAATCAAAGTCCAACTCCGCGGACAACACCTGCCGAGCCCCCCGAAAACAAGAGGGGGCCAGAAAAAATAAGAACAAGAAGCGAAACCCCCAAAAAAAGGAAGAAAAAAAACCAAGAAGACGGAACAGAAAAGATTTGGGGCTAAAGACGAAAGATGCGGCCAAGGGGGAGGGGTTCATTACCACCCCGCCCCTTGCGAGACACAAAAGTACTTGAGAGGTGGGAATACCTTTGACCCATGTGTCCGCGGAGAATTGAAAATAACGCGTCGGAAGGAAAAAATCAGGATCAGGAAGGCAAACCGTTTTCCACCAGAGAACGGGAAAAAAATGTGCAAGGGAAAGCTTTAAAACAAGGAGGAATTTTCAGACAAGGCCATCCACAACGGGGAAAGAAAAAGAAGAAGCTTTTAAAAGGCGTTTTAATGACGAGACGAAACAAAGGCCCCGGACCCACGTGGCCATTTGGATGTCCCGCTGTTGGTCATGTGGGAGTGGGGGAAGGCCATACCGGGAAAAAGGCCATCGAAAAACAAACAAAAAGAGAAGAGGAGTGAGTAAAAGAGAGAGAGATGGCCTTCTTGGGAGACAGGGAAACAATTAAACCAAAGGAAAACCAAGAAAACCCCGACATCAAGGCAAAACGAGGGGGACCAGGGAACAGTCCACTGACGCCCCAGATGAACTTGTCCAAAAGTGACCTCCCACCAAGGGATTGGCCATGCCAACAAAAAAATCATACTGTGAACAGAAGAGTCCTTGATAGAAACGGGGGGCACGGAACATTAAGACAAGAAGGTGAGTTTGGGCAGCCTCGAGAGAAAAAATGGAAAAAAAAGGTATCCCCAAAACCCTAGGACTTGGGGAGGAAGAAGTTTTTTGCGTCCGCGCCGCCGGTGTGGGGTGGAACTCAAAGGCTGGTTGTCCAGTGGAAAAAACTGTTGGAAGTTTCCTGCCAACTCGGGGAGGGTTTTCGGCCTGTTCAGTGGTCGGCTTTGGAGAGGACCGGGGGCCCTTTGGGGGCAGCCACCGGGGGCCGTGGACCCGGGCGGCTGAAGGAGGGGGGGGGCTTTGGCGCGGAAGGCCTCTTCCAGGTGGAGTTAGCTTGAAAATTTAACCGCCACTGGCCTTCGACCTCATCTCAGGAGAAAGGGGGAACCGGGACCTGGGCCAAGGAGAAAAATCTTGACCTCAAAATAGGAGAGGGGGGGGGCGGGAAGGGAGAAAAAACAAAGGGTTACAAAACTCCGCAGCCCTGGTGATTGTTCGGCTTAAAAACGCTTCGTGGACGCGAATCGAAACTCTTAGCTGGGCATTGGGGGTCACAACTTTGCGGAACAAGGACGTTGCTCGCGAGCACCCCCCGCAAACTACCCACATGCCCTCAACAATACCGGGGAACAGCATCATCTCATATGCAATCCGGGGGTTGGAAAAAAAATTGGGCTCACCGAAGGCCGGGGAAGGAGCAAATGGCCCATGCCTACCGCATTCTGCAAAAGGAAAAAAATAAGAAAGCTGCATCAGGACCGCCTTAGCCGCAATCATGCCCCTAGCCGGGAAAAAAACCCAGAGGTGGGTCTCGTTCCATTTTTCTCTTGAGGGGGGGGTGGGAAAAGGGCGGAAAAACTCCGGGCGTGCATAATAGAAAAAGCCGACACCAAGGGGATGGAACGACGGTTGAAATAAAGCCAGGAACAGGGAATACGGCTCAAGGGTCTCTGGTTGAATGATGAAAGAAAAAGAGTAGTTTCCACCCTTGTAAAGGGGGGTTTGTTTTTTTGGGTTTTTTTACGGTGTAGGTTAATCGCGGGAGAGAACAGCCTCAATGAGTGGTTGAAACGCAACCGCCTAACCACTTCCACCGCTCATGCCCATAGCCGCCCCGGCGGCCCCTCATAAAAGAGACTGGTAAGGGCGCCAAAAAGGGCAGGCCCGCGGAGGGACCTTGGGAAGGCGCGTCGGGAGTCATCCGGCAGCCCGGCGCCATTGGTCATGGATTCGCGTCACGAGAGCGGCAATCGCCCTGTTGGGCCAGCGACCGCTGGGCCTGGCCGACAGGGGAGGCACGCCAAGGATGACGAAAGTCAAGCAGGGGGGGAATGATGAGGAAATAGCAAGACCAAGCCTTGGGGGAGCAGTAACTTGGAGAAAACATCCGCGGTCGCCTGAAGAAAGAGGCAGGGGGAAGGGGAACCCAAATAGGGAACCCCAGCTCAACGGTCAGCTTGTTGGTGAGGTCGGGGAGACATGAACAAAAGGGAAAGGGCAGACGGAGGAGGCAGGCCGCCAGATTCACGGACCAGGGGCTCAAAGTTAATAATGAAGGGAGGGGAAGTTTCCAACGTACCCTAAAAAGGGGGACGTACTGGGGGGGAGAAGCCTCGAGGGAGCAAACCTTTTTGCATAAGACAACGCTGGGGGGTTCCGCGGGTCAAAAACGAGTATTCTACGGGACCACTTGCGACAACAAGTTCGGAAAAGGTGGTACCTGCAGGGGGGGGGGGGTCAAGAATGTGCCCTGGGACGAGGGTACAGGTGAAGTGCGCCGTGTGGGGGGGAGTGAACTTGAAAAGGGTTAAAAGAGGGAAGGCCCGTCTTCCATACGGGGTAACGAACAGGGATTGTACAACTGTCCGTGGGTTGGAAACGTGCACCAGACAACTGCACTGGAGCAAAACTAAGGGGGTGCTCACCTGCTGGGTGGGTCCAAAAAGATAGCCATTGGGGGGTCCTTAAAGTACTCTCCCACGAAAGTAAGAAAACAGGGGGGGAAGAAGGGGGAAAAAGGGCCGCGAAATACCGGACAGATGAATAAAAACAGGTACTTGATAACGACGGGAAAAAATTCCCTGGAGGGAGCCATGGTGGAAAAGCATTACTAGAGAGGCGGTTTGAAGCGCATACTGGGGAATGAAAGATGATTGTGACGGACGGCAGACCCTTTCTGGGGGGCGTGGGGGGCAACAGAAAAGGACGTGCTCGGGGCGGAGGCGGCACGACTGGAAACCCAAAACCGCAGTGGGAAAAGGTTTATTGGGAGTCTCGGTGGCACGCAAGGGGGACCAGGAACGGCGCCGCCGGAGCGGGGAAGTGTTTCCACCAGGGGTGGGCCGCCGTGCCCGAACCCCAACCAAAGGGGGAGGGGGGCAAAATCAAGCCGCATTCCGATGAACTAAATATTATTTGTTTTGATGCCAAAGGTAGTAAGCTCGGAAGTTCTTGTGGGGAGTCGAGAGGGGCGCAAAATGTTTTCCTCAGGGGGGAGGGGGGGGGTAGACCACCGAGTTGGTCGGGAAAAAAAAAATCGGCAGACTTACAAATCTTTGAAATGATGAAATCCTGGGAAAACTTGGGGGGAAAAAAAATCGGAGACACCCTTGGCCTTTTCTTGAGCAGGAGCTCGGGTTGCGAGGGGGATTTACGTCTGCCCGGAGGGGGGGGGTGGAAAAGGGGAAACAAACTGGATCAGAAAAAGTTCAGGTGGCGCGTTAGGGTCAGGGGGAAGCTTTCTTGCTGTTGGGAAAGGCAGCAATAACCCCCCACTTAACAAACAGGCGCCCAAAGCAAGAAAGAAGCGCCCATCATGAAGCGTCATGCCTGTCAATGACGACCTTTACCGGAAGGACCAAAGCATACCACGCCGCTCAACCAATGTCAACCCAATACCTCCCTGGGGGACGCATCAAAACACCGACTTACCTCCCATCATGGGGAGGGAACAGAAAAATTGCCTCCATGCCGGACGTTACACCACCAAAAAACCAGATCCGCATCCAGACCCGGGAAAGAGGGCAAACACGCCGCCGGTCAGTGGGGCTTTTGTGCGCGGGCCCGTCCAGCAAAAGGAATGAAAAAGGGGACTGTTGTGGAAGCGTGGTGGGGGCATGAAAAAAAGACTTGGATAGCTGGTCCACCAAGTGGTTGTCAGAAAACTAAGTCCAAAGAGGAACGAACGTAAAAGAGGGGGGTAGTTAGTTGGTGAGCTTGATAGGGGGACCCGTCGGTAATACCCCTACGGGCAGGAAAAAGAACCCCAAAAGGGGTTCAGGTCATGGGAAGCACTTGCCAAATGCTCCGAAGGGAAGAATGGGTAGTTATGGCGCACAAGAAAAAAAACACAAACCCAAAAACCCTTCCGGTGTGGCTAAATCATATACCACACACCACGGGATGGGAGTAAAAGCAAAGGGAATAGAACCCCACCCCAATTGGTAGGGCTGGAGCTAAGATCGTGTCACCAAGAAAACTACAAACCCCTTAATCTGGCGCCAGGGGAAAAGGACAAAATGAAAAGACCCAAGCGCGGGGGAGTGCGGCCAGTAATTGGTGACATCCACAAAAGGTACCACCTCACTCAGCTTAAAAAACGGGTAAACTGAAAAATAAAAAACTTTAAGGGGCGGAAACTAAAATTGGAACCTAAAAGGGGGGGGGACTTTCTGACAAGGCTAACAGAGGAGAGCATGAAAACAACAACCGGGAAAAGATGAGGTTCTCGATCGATCTTAAAAGAGAGAACACTACCAAAGGAGGACGAGGCTCCCGCTGGAAAAGGGGGGTGAGGTATGTTTCCTGGAACGTGATGGGTGGTGTGGAAGAGGGAACAGGGGTCAATTGAAAGGCATGATTACATCCAAGATGGGTTGCCAGCGGCGGTGTAGGTTCGTTCACCAGGGGGTGTGTGGGCGGGGGTGGTGCCATTTGAAGCGGACTTGGATGGGCGGCTGTAAGATAAACATTTAAATGGAAGTGAAAGAGAGGGGCATGGATGGGAGGGCATGAGGGATGGTTATGAGGTTCCGTCCATGGTGACAGCACCTAGCTTCACCGAGGTCCCAAGTAGAGCAGAAAATGAAGCGCCACTGACGGGCGGGGGTCATCCATTTCCTCATGACCTCCTGTGACGCAAGGGGACTAACCGAAAGATGAGTTCAAGGAAGATACCCAAGCAAGCCAATCCAAGGAAAGAGATCTGACCACGCCAATGTGACCAATTATTAAAGACGACAAGATAGGAGGCCGTAACCCAAAATCTTTGTGGGGGGGGGGGGGGGGGGCCACGCCGATTCCAAAAGACGCAAAAGCCGGAAAGTTATAAAGCCTCGAAAGAGCAAAAGAAACTGTACGAAGGGAAAAGAAAAAAATCCAACAAAAATAGGCCATAGAGATAAAAAGAGCTATTTCGTGAGTCGTAAGCAAACCGCATTTCAAAGAGGGGAGCACACAGAAAACCGTGCCAGGGCGGCAAACTCGGCCCACCCTGTGGAAACAAAAAACTATCCAGAAGCGACCAAGTGGTACGGCCACAAGTCTTCAAGACAAAGAAAAGGCCGGAAGATGAAGCTCATCCTATGTGAGCATATTTCCAACCAATCGGGACCCACAGCCCGAAAAAAAAAGTTAGGAATAAAAGCCAACAGTCCCCCAAAATTTGACCCGGAAGACAGACTGCATAAAAAAGGAAGACGAGCAACGGGAACCTTCACAACCCAAAAAAACAACAGTAGAAATGGACGGAACCGCGTCTACCAGAATGAGGGGGCTCCGAACAACAATTGGCATCAACAACAAAGGAATTCCTCTCCATTGTAGTCCAGAATTGAGTGGAGGAGAAAGACGGGGTAAGGTAGGGTGACAAAAAAGTGTGGAAAGGAATCGACGGAACTCTGGAGAACGTGACGTGGGGACTCGGAAGGGGTACCAGGAAAAAAGTGAGGAGAGACCAACAACATCAAATATCAGACAAAAACACACAGGTAAAGGACAAAGTAACTTGGGGAAACTGTGCTAAACCTGTCAAAAAACCAAGGAAATCGTAATATTATGGAAGGGTCATGGGAAAATTACATTAAACAAAAAAAGACTATATACTTGAAAAAAGCTAAACAATGTAAAGAGGATCGGACCTGTGGGAACGAAAAAAGTGCGGAACGGGTGAACCTGGAAAAAGGGGGGAAAACAAGACAAGGGGCCCTAAAAAAAATACCAAACGGTGAAAAGGAAATCAAGCAGAAAAGGTTGATTAAACCAGAAAGGTCTAAGTCCATCGAGAAAAAAGGTAGCACCAGAAGGGGGGGGTAGTACAAGAAAAAGGACCAGCCTTCGAGAAGAGAAATTAGGGAATCACGGAGGGGCTGGCCAGAAGGAAGAGGCCCAGAAAAAACGCCACACCGCGTGTGACAGGCGACCAGAAAACAAAGAAAAATGGGAAAGAGATGGACAAAGAGAGTTGGGAGCAAAAAACGGGGTCTGGGGGGGGGAAAAACTGGAACCAATCCAAACGGGGAGGGGAGACAACAAGGAAAAGTAAATGCAGAGGGAATCGCCTAGCATAAAAAATGAAAAAGACTTTGGAAAGGGGGAAGCAAAGGGGTAAAAACAACAGACAAAACGTCGAACAAATGAAAAAGATCGAGAAGCCGGCGCAAACAAAAAACAAAGGAGAAAGGGCCGCAAAAAAAACGATGGGGAAAGACACAATAAATAAAAGTTCTGCATGGAGGGGGAAAAGCCATAAAGAGAAGGTCCTGATGAATGATACTACGGTGCAGGGCCATGGGCATGAAGCAACAGGAAACAATTTAGGAGGGGGATCGACAGAAAATCTGGAGAGGAACGCCCACGACAAAAAAAGGGTACAAAGTTCTAAAAGGATCCCCCATCAGATCAGGATTTCTGAAATCAGACAACAGAGGGATTTTCATGGTTCCTACAGGTAAAAAAGGAAACACAACAGTTGTCCACAAAGGTTGAATGTGGAGAAGATGAAAAGCACAAGGGAGGAGTCACTCAGGAAAAAAAAAGCCAACCAAAAAGGCCCAAGAATGGGCTGCGGAGCATGATGTTATCAAGGAGGCATGAAATGAAAAGGAATTATTGGGGGGACGGAAAAAAGGCGGGAGGGATTAAAAGGGAAAAATAAGGTCGGATGAAATCAAAACTATGACTAGAATAAGTACAAAACGGGGCAATTAGAAATTAGGGGTAATCTTGGTGGATGGCATTGTATGTGGGTGATCCTGGAAAGGACAACAGGGAAAGACCCTCAAAGGACTTAAATCAGAAGTATCGCGGGGAAAACAATATCTGTAATAAAAAAAAATTGACTGCGAGTCTAAACCAAGGGGACGAAAGACCAACCAGAAAGATTAGACACAAAAAAAAAGATGTTCCCTGGAGTTGGCAAAGGGAAAATTCTAAACAAATAAAAAAAAAAGTTGGGTCAAAAGAGCAAGAATGAAGAGAACGGGATTGACTTGGTCCAGACCGGGGACAAGGTAACCGGGGGGGCGACGAACGAGTCCTGGCACTCTAACCCCCACGCCGGAAAACAAAAAGAAACCCGGGAGGCCAACTTCCCCTAGACCCAGCCAAAAGACCCGAACTGTACAATCCTAACACTCCACCTAAAAAAAAAAGGAATGACAATCCAAAATTAGAAAAAAAAACTCAAAGAAGGAGGGACCAGGCCCAAGGGCGGGGGAGAGACCAGAAAAACAAAATGCTCAAATTACACATAGGGATCTGGGGTCAGACAAAGGGCCACCCAGGCCAGGAGTTCGAACCCGCGTGAAGGGTTCTCAAGGGAAGGGGGAAGGAACTTTTCAAAAAAAAAAAAGAGATGGGCTTTTAACACAGGATAAATAGAGTGGGGCACAAACCAAGGTGGTAAACTGATGATGCGGGGGGTCAGGTGGAAACCGGACGGCGAAAAGGGAAAGACCGTGAGTGGATGTCCAATGGTGTGGGGAGGGGTTTGGGCAAATTTTGTGGGGGGGGAAGGGCGAACACAGGAACAATCAGAAGAGCCCAAAAAAAAAAGAGCAAAAGGGGGGGGAAAAAGAGAAAGGAAAGTGGGACTGAAATGGGAAACGAAAAAATGTAAGCAAAAAAAAAAGGAAAAAAAACGCAACGAACAGAAGCCCCCCTTGAATGGAAAGGGGGGAAAGCCAAGATTTAGGGGGTCTCAAAAACGTGGAATTGCAAAAACATGCGAAAAATCTCTGGGTCAAAGAAGAAAGAGGGGATGGGAAAAAAGTTGAAAAAAACTGTTAGGGAAATACTCGCACAAAGCCAAAGAGACACAAGTGAGGGAAAGAAAAAGAAACGCGGAGCAAAAAAGGGGTTGGGGGGGCTTGGCACGACAAAAGTTGTATCCAAGGAAGGGGGACGCGCTGGCAACCTGCTGGGGGGGTCCTTCCACTTTCCAAAAAACTGGTTCCCGGGCGGGGGAGGAACTTGGACGGGCCAGGGGGGAAAACTTGGGGGGGAATCGGGCCGGGCCGAGGCGGAAAAAGCCTTGGGAGGGAACGAAAGGAGATTTCGGGAGGGGCAAGGGAAAGGGCCAGCCCGAAAGACAGCGAGGAAAGGAGGGGCAGGGTTTAGAAAAAGTCCAGGGAAGAGAAGCGGGGAACAAGCACCACAGGGGGGTCAAATGGAAAAGGGGACACCAAAACGCATTGGGTTCTGGAAGGAAAGGCGTCTAACCGAGAAAACCGGGTTGGTCAGGTCTGGAACGGGATGCCTTTGAACGAAACTCAAAGGGACCAGCAATAACCGAAAAGTCAAAAAAAAAAGGGAGCACATCTTGAGAGAGGGGAAAGCCTAGTGGGGGGGTGAAATGGCCCGGACCGCCCGTAGAAACGCATCATGCCATGAAGCCGCAGGGATAAAACCACAGGAAAATCTGCGTCAAAATAAAGGCATAGAAGGAAAGAAAGCCCCGCCGTAGAAACCCTCCAAAGTTCCTCCGCCTTTTCACTCAAGGTCAGGGGGTGACGCCAACGCAAATGGGAATAGTCGGAACAAAATAAAAGAAAAGGATTGGGAAAGATGGGAGGTCCTCAAAAAAGGGAAAAATGGGCTCCTGGATTAAGGGTAAAATCAGTAATTGAGATCGGGACTGTGGTAGGGACGGGGTAAGGGGGGAAAGGTGAAGAGATATGGGAGTGGGGGGGGGGCGCCCGCAAACCGAAACCTCAAAAAAAAGGGAAAAGCAAAAAAAAAGGGCCTCCCACACGCCAAATCGAGGACAGACTTGCCCCCATGCCCCAAAAACTGAGGGGACGGACTAGGTCCCGAGGGGGAGCAGGCAGAAGGGGGGGAGGAAAACTCACAAAAAAACTGGTCAGGACGTCTCGCCGCCAAAAACTAGCTGGGGAAGAGAACATGCAATTAAAACAAAGCGGGATCTGCTGTGAGTAATCCCAATCCTTTGCTCTGGGTACACTTGGGGGGAGGAACCACAACATGGCAAAAAGGGAACGAATAAAGAAAAAAAATCTTGGGCGATGAAAAAACATAGAAAATAGGGGGTGAACCCGAAGAACATGGAGCGGGAGCCTCACCGAATGGGCGAGAAGAAAGGAGGTCCAAAAAGTACCGGATAAAAAAAATTCAACGAAGGGAGGGGGATGGCGCGTGTTACTTGGGGTGGATAAGGACATCGAATGTAATCAACACAGGGAAGCCGTAGAAGGCAGTGGACAAACGGAGGAGGGGGTGATCGCACACACACCCGTATCGAACCGGGGTACGGAAAAGGGGCGGGTGACGGGGAAAAGAAGGCGGTGAAAAACCGTGAGCTTTTGCAAGTGGTTGTGGGACGCCTTCTGGCACGTGGAACCGTACTCCAGGCGCGATCGGAAATTTGGTCCGTGGGGGGAACTACCGCCCGACAAGGTACGGCAGGGGAACATCCTGGTGAAAGAAAATGAGTGTTGGAAGAGGGACGCAAGGCCGGGGCCCGAAAAAAAACGAATAAGCGATCAAACAGGGAGAGCTTAAAAAATCTCAAAAACAGAAAAAGGACTGGAGATGGCGATCCCAAAGGTTAAAAGAAAAGGGGGAAAGAAATGGTATGCTGATATCAGAGGGGCAAGTCGACTGGAATCCCACGAGATTGTGGGGGGGATTCTCTGGAAGAAAAAAGGGAGGGGAAATGTAAAACGGAGCCAAAAACCGGGGGGAGGGGGGGGGCCGAGACCCTGCGCCCAAGAGGGGCGAGTAATCGGGTTCTTTATGCGGGGAGGGGGGGGGAAGGGAAAGGGGGAGCGCAAAAGGGTCGCAGAAGGGGGAGACATTTTGTGAACGCCAGGCGGCGGAAACGGAGGAGGGCCGCCGAAAAGAAAAGGTGCACGAAATTAGCTATAGGAGGGAAAATATGCAAAACTTTTTTTAAAAAAAAAAGAGTGGAAAAGCAAAAGTAATTAATCTGGAGGAAGCAAAAAGGTCCACCACTGAGAAGTCCCTGGGGGGAGAGTTTGGGAACACAATTGTCCCACGCGATAAGGAAGACGTGGGCGTGGAACTACACATGGGAAAAGGGGGCGGTCAAATATCAGTCTTAAAGGGGGCCTTAGCCTGATCTGGGAGGGTCAATCTTGAGTTGTGAAAAAGGCTAAAAACATTCAGGGGGGTTTTCCAGATGGGGGGGGAGAAAAGGTCGTGGCAGGCAGGGTCCTTTAATCAAGTACAGGTTGATTGGGCAGGCAAAGAAAATTAAAAAGGGTGCACCCGGGACGGCAAACATACCGCCGCGAACCAAAAAAGGCAAGGCGCAAAAAAAAAAAAGGACCAAACCATGGGGAAGGAAGCCCCCATCATAAACAGGGGGAAAAGCAGGGTCAAATGTGGACACAGGGAGACTCAAGATCAAGCCGACAGCCCAAAAACTGGAAAGAAAAAAATCAATGGACTCATGCCTTGAAAGGGCCTTTACCAACACCATCAAAAAAGCATCATACCGAAGACAGAGAAAAACGCGAGGAATTGAGTGAGAGCGGCAAGACAGAAAAGAAATTGCTGTTGGAGGTTTGGGGGGGGGGGAAGGACTTTCCTCGCTCGGTTTCCAAAGGGGAAGAACTCAGACCAGGAGGGACACGTGCTTAGAAGTGAAAAAAGGAAACAGGTGTGGGTGCTGATGCAGTCTTGGGAAGAATTAGGGGATTCAAAAACCTACGGGCGCAACAGCGGGGGGGGGTCAGGGGAAAAAAAATGGGAAGGAAAAAAACTGAAACGCCAAAAGAGGGGGGATAAGGGTTTGACGGAGGCCCAACGAAACAAATCAAAGAAAAAGGTCAGGGTGGACAACACCACCAAAAAGGGGGGGGGAGGCTTAAAAGATCCCCCAAACCGAAGGGAGGGAGGGATCATTCAAGAGGGGGAAAGAAACGAAACAAGTTGGAATCCCAAAACGGATACAGGAACAAGTCCACAAAAGGGAAAAAAAAAAAAAAAGCTCAGAGGCGCCCAAAAAAAAGGCTTTTGAAACCAAAGAAGGTTCCCTATCAGTTCAAAAACTACTCGTCCGAACCTGGAAGCCGTACGAAAAGGACGAAAGTGGGGGGGAAACATCAGGGGAAGTTCGAGGCGGACCCGCAGAAAAAAAATAGCGGGAAAAAAACAGCGGTCCAAAAGAAAAGGATGACCTCTTGCAGATCGAAAAGGTACTGTCTGACGGGGGGGCGCTGGCGGCCGGGATGCGAGATTGGTGGGGGGGGGAAGCCAGGGGGGGGCAGGTAATGGACATGGAAAAGACCAGATGGGAGGAAAGAGGGGTTATGAAACAAAAAACCTTGACCTTTTAACCATGGGGAAATCATGGTGATGGCAAACGGTCAATTCTTCCAATTGGAAAGTAAGGAAAAAAAAAAAATGCATGCGGCAGTGGGATGTGGGCAAGTTAAAAAAATTAACACGGGGGGGAAGGGTAAGGTGCGCCTGTTGGGCAAGCATAATGAGTCCAATAAAAGGAAAGGAGACAAGGAAAAAATAGGCAGGGGGAAGTGACTGGCCAGGAAAGAACAGTCCTAAGCCCTGAAGGAAACCCATCATGGGGCAAAGAAAGGTCCCGGCTCACAAAAGGGGGGGAAAAAAGAAAGGACCAAAGGGAAGGGATTTCTAAAACAAGATGAAGTATTCAAAAAACAATCCACGGGAGTTAAAGGGGAGACCCACCCCTAATGGAGTAAAAGCCTGAAGGTCCGGTAGAAAGGAGGGATCGGTCAACAAATGAAAATATAACGAGACTAAATAATTCCACAAAAAAAGGCGGCCGGGCTTTAAAACACAAAAGGAAATGAACGGGGCGGTGAAACCAGGGCAAGGCCGCCTCCAAATCAAAAAAAAGTCGGAGGGACCCATTCGACATCATCAGTCAAAAAAAAAAAGACCGAATCTCAAGGTGCACCTGGGGGGGGCTCATTTGGTCCATCAAAGTGACGCAGTCCAAAACCCGCCTTAGAGTGAGTATAACCCTCAGGAACCATGAACAAATTCACCTTGGGGGGAGGGGAGTAAACTGGCCAAAGTTGGGGCTTCCAACAGTAGAAACTTTCTAAAAGGACCAGAGCGATTCTCAATGGGAGAAAAGAAAAGAAGTCATCGCAGTGTTCACGGAGGGGTTCCTAGAAAAGTGCGGGCCCTGGGCAGCGATCATCGAGGAACTTAATCTTGAGTGTGCGGGTACCCCGGGGTGACAGGTCCAATGCGTATAAATTATTCAAGCAAAAACAGACAAGCCTCGAAAACAGCAAAGGAATTGGGAACTCAGGGGAAAACGCTATTCAAAAAAAGACGGAAAAGAGCGGTCGGGTCTATGAGAAGACGCAGCAGCACGAAGACGTCAGAAAAGCCTGGCGAAAGACCGGTAAAAAAGCGGTCAAAAGGGCCAAACGAAATTGACTGTTGCAGCACAGGCAGAAGGGGGGGGGGCCGGGGGGGCCGCTCAAACGCAATAAGTAGAGACAAGCTATAAAAACTAAGGCCCCTTGCAAGTTTTGAAAGTGTAAAACAGAATGTCACACGAACCATAACTCAAAGGGGGATGTTTCTACATACCGCCAAGAAAGTCCACCTCAAAAAGGTAAGGTAATACGGATCTCAAAAAGGCTTCGAATCGGAAGAGGATGAAAAAAAAAATGGTGGACACCCCCCGTAGTAATTGGCGACAAAAACCAAAAAGATTTCGAGAGCTTCAGATCTGATTGGTAGGGAAAAAAAACCCAGAACTTCTAAAAAACCGGGAGGGCGCCCCAAACAAAGGAAAAAAGGGCCAAGATATCGCAAAAAAGAATAAAAAAGACGATCAACATTGAGGTGATGGGGGTCCAAGAAACAGCACTGAACAAGGGGACAAAGGGTAAATAGAGGACAAGAACACAGGCGACCTAACGACCTCCCGAAAAGCCCCCGGTAAGCCTCATAAAGAAGGGGGACGGACATGGCAATCACAGAGTGGACAGGAAACTAGATGTTGGCAAGGGCGCCAGGGGAGCTGGGGGAAAGAAAAGGGGGGGACGTCGTAGGCCCAAAACAAAAGAAATATGAGTAAATTCGTCAACCGAATACTTGGGGGAAAAGAGGACTAAACCATGCAAAGGAGTTCCGTTCCTAAATCAACCAGTAATAAGAAACCTTGAAAAGGTTTTGAAAAAAGGTGGGGAAAAAATCAATTCAAAAAGCCGTGAATAACGAAAGAAAAGGCAAACCACAAGGTGCTCTGAACAAAAAACGAAAAGACAACGAATAAGAAAAAAGAGAACCAAGGAGGGGAGACCTAAGTCGTCCTAGACAATTACAGATTATTGATCGAAAAAAGGCGGTCATTGACACATGAGCACAATGGCGGCGGGGGGGAGCAAGATACGGCACAAACAAAAAGGAATGCGGACCATGATGGGGTGGGGAGGCAGGGGTATATGGGGGGGCAGGGGGGAGAAAACGAAGAAAAATTACAAAGCCCGAAGGGACTGACCAAGCGACGCGGACGCACCCAATAAGCGGTAAACGAAAAGATCAACAGGACGAGAAGGGATTAGGTCACAAGGGCATCCCTCGTAGAAACATAGGACACACTATGTGTAGAGGGGAGATCTACGGGGACCAGGGGAAACGAAAAGAGGCCTCCGAGCCGGAGGAGGAGGGGGCCAGATGGAAAGGGAACGCCAGAAGCTCCACCGGGCCTGCCCAAAAACACACCAGCACCGGAAAGAAGGGAAACAGGGAAGCGAAACCAAAGAGACGACCGCGCCAAAGGCACGAAAAAAGAAAAAATGCAAGCAACCATGTGCGGGACAGACGGGGGAAAAAAATAAGGACGGCAACAAAGGTGAGCTGGAATGGAAGAAACCCCAGGGGATCAACCAGCGGAAGGGTTACTGGAAAAAAGGGAAAAAGGTGACCCAATTCTCAGGGGAGGAAATAAACTTCACTTCAGGTTCCACCGGGGTCGAAATCCAAGATCTGAATGGTGGGGGGTAAAAGGGAGGGGATCCCAAAAGGCCCAATCACAATTGGGGAAATGAAGATTTTCGCCGGGGACTAAAAACGGGACTTGGGGGAAAGGGGAAGCTCCTGGGGGTTCGAGGTGTTTAGTTTGTTTTTGATGGGGATGGCCCCCGATCCAAAGCCACAGCAGGCAAACACGGAGGGGAGGGGAAAGGAGAACGTGGAATAAAACAGGACACAACAAGCGAAATAAGCGAGACTTGGGGGAGACAAGACCAAATGTAACAACGGTGAAGGGGGCACGACAGAAAAACAAGAAATCTTTGGATGAAGAAAGGAAGGCAAAAAGTCAGTGGGAACAGTGTATGGGGCTGACCAAAGGGGAGGCCAACGCTAGGAAGGGAGATTTTTAACTCCCCCCTTGGCCCATCGTGGATTCGACAACCAAGGGGGCGTCCTGTCGGACAACTGTTGCGGACCATGGTGAAAAAATGTTCGGCGTTGGGCGGCTCGGGGGACAATTTGCAGGGCCGGACGTTGACTGGGAAGGGACGGGTGTCGGGTTCGGCAAATACAACCGGTACTTGTGGGGAGAGGACATTTTAAACAACGGGGCACTAAAAGAGGGGGTCCAGGGAGTGGGGTAGAACGGGCCCGGGGGCGTAGAGCCTGTGAAGTCCAGGGAAAAAGGAGTGAAGGGTCGAGGGGCCAACCTCCGAGTTGATTGGGCAAAAGGGGGAGGGACCTTGCCAGGAGCACGCTTTGAGCTTGGTAAAAGGGGGACACAGTAATGGGTCCACGGCAAAGCAAAGAGAACATGAAAAGTTCCCCTCAGCGAAAAAACATCAATAGAAAGGCATGCCAAAAGGATGGGTGGGACGCCGCCGGAAAACTGGCAACCGATTAGGAACCGCTCATCGCTAAAAAACCATCCCCAGGGTAAACCTCAACAATGACTGTTCCAGGCGGAATGTTGGGAAGGGAGGTGGGGACGCGACTCTTCCCGGTGCACTGAAAGTCCATCAAAAGGATGAATCGGGGAGCTCCTAGGGGATCCTGGATTTGGGGAAGGACTACTGTTGGGGGAAGATTCACTTGGGTAGGGACGTTCTCGGGGACGGTAAAGATGAGTAGTTGGGGTGGAGGGCTGGGGGGGGGCAACACGCAAAAGACACAAACCGGCTAAACCCATGTCCAAACCACGCAGTCTGGGGGGACATCGTGAATTGACCCAATCCCCTCAGACTGTCGGGTCGGGTCCGTCCTTCTCTCTATAAACCCGACCTCCTTGATGTAAAGGTAGACGTAAGAACCGTTACTATTGGCAAAAAAACTTCCATTGAGAGGGGGAAAAAAAAACTCCACAATCCATGTGATAATGCTGATGAAAATGGCCCCCCTAATTGAACTGTTCAGGGGCCACGAGGCGGAAAGAGAAGCCCTTTGGGGGAAGACCCAGAGACTGGGGCCAAATCGGGCGAAATTGGGTGATTTTGAAGACAGTCTTCGCAAAATGTGAGCGCCACGAGGGGAAAAAGCAGTACGGAGTCGAAGGGAGGAAATCTTGTACCCAAAGGTTGACTAAGGGGAATCGGAAAATGCGAGAAGGGCAGGGGCCAGCCCGGGCGCGGGATTCCTCGGGACACTTGGAGGGACACATTTAAAAAAAGGTGGGGTTCGCCAACGGGGTTGACGGAAAAGGGAAAGCGTTCTGCGGGGGGCTCGCCAGGCTGTGCCCTGAAGGAAAAAAGAGTCTAACGACGAGACGTACTGGTTTCACGTGGGGTCCGCCCGAAAGGAAGCTGGCAGGAAACTTGGTGGCAGATGTGCATAAAAAAAGGAAAAACGTCCGCATCCAACGGACACGAAGATGATCGAGAACGCCCGCGACGTCAAGGCGAGATCAAACCGTATTACACAGGGGGGGGAAGGACAAATTTGGGGACCAGGAGGGAGGATTCTAGGAGTTCCGCAAGTCTACTGGGGAAAGAAAGAGGAGGGTTGAGAGGACGGCAGGCCACTTGAAAAGTGGGGAGAACGGCGGAAGGGCGCCGAAACCAGCGGCAAGGAACGAATCGGTTTATTAAGGGGGTTGAGGGGGCCGCGGGGCCCAGGCAAAGCGACGGCCCTGGGGCAGAGAAAAAAAAGGGCAAAGGCTGATAAGAAAGAAGTGCCGATTAACGATAGTCGATATGGCGGGGGGGGGGGGGAAAACGCCTGATGCACGTTTGGAAAAAACAATAGGGTCACAGTGAAAAACTCTGTGGGATCAAACAAAACGATTGTCCTCGGCCCCTTCATCAATTACAACAAAGGCCTGGGCCGGGGGCAAGAAAAAAAAAAAAAAAAGGCCGACAAAATCGGATCGGATCTTCGGCTCAGGGAGGGGATAAAAAAGAGGTGAACAAGATGAAACGGGAGGGGTCAGGGTGCCAGGACTCTTAAAAAGGAAATTTGGCCCCATCGAGCGCACCACAGGGTGAGCGCAAATAACACCAAAAAACCCAACCCCATCATGTCCATACACTTCCATGCCAGAAAGCACACCCTGACGAACTAAGGCAAACCAAAAACAACGGAACCACAGAAAAACCGCCGACCGGCCTCCCAATCTGGGGGGAAAACAATCATGCCATTCCATACCGGCAGGGTACCAAAAAATATCGGAAAAAAAGGAAACGCTCAGAAAACCAAAAAAAAAAAAACAACGGGCACGGAGGGCAAACGCGCAACAAACAAGGAAATCATACTGTTGACGGGGGGGGGGGGGCAGCTTAAAAGGTAACCAAAAATGGGAAAAATGCACATTGGCAAGGAAAAGGTTGCTTGAGTAAAGGCGCAGTGGAGAAGTTGAGAGATTATGAACTTCATGGTTGATGACAATAAGGCCGAACCTCAACTCGCTGTGGGTGAGGGTAAGAAGCTAAGGCCAGAGGATGTTGGGGGGGGAAACAGACTGGAAAAGAGCCACGCCAGAACGGGTGGGGGAATCTCTCACAAACGGGATGAGAGAGGAAGACCAGGGTCAGGGCTGGTGAAAGAAAGGGGCAATAACGACAACAAGTAGAAGAAAAAACGAACAAACCAAAAAAAACGCCAGTAAGGCAATTTAGGCAAGAACTCACAAACCAAGGAACGTCGGGAGGTTTCGGCCCAGGGGTGGGGGAAAAGAACCAACCCAAGGTCGCAAGCTCAGTCACCGAACACGAGGCGTTAAAGAAAGGGGGGTACGCGGGACTACAGTGGAATGAGTGTCTGACAGGCTTGAACAACGAGAAAGGAAAAAAAACAAACAAACGGCGGTGCAAAAAAAACAGCATTATGGACTCACTACGGGCAAAGAGGACTGACATCGAAGGCGGCGGGGCTTCCACGGAGATTGATGAACAGATGGTAAGAGGGGACAGGGAATACACAAGGAGGGCCGAGCGGAGGGAGGGACGGGACAAAGGCGTTTTTTATGTTGAAATTGGGAAGCGGCGGAGAGGCGCGGTAAATGCGGGCGGAGGATGCGGCATGAGAAAAAAAAAAAATCTGGTGGGAAGCGACACTGCAGGGGGGGATCGATTGGCGGACCAAGAAGGTCTCACCAAAAAGAAAAGAGCTCAAGAGAGAAACCTGCAAAAAGGGAAAAACAGGGGTGAATGGGAATCGGACCTCAAAACCTGGAGCCGGCAGACCAGATGCCCGAAGATCCTAAGGAACGCAAGGACACTAAAAAATAATTAATTACAGCAATGAAGGGGGACCGAGAAGACCATCGGTAAGAAAAGCCCAGCCTGAAATTGAGAAATGAAGAAGGAAAAGAAAAAAAGAAGCGTACATGAAAAAACACAAGGCAAATCACGGTCGCAGTTTTTGCGGAACCCTTCGAGAGTGGACAAAAGAAAAAAAAAGCCATGGGAGAAGGCGGCAAAGGTACCACCTCACAAAAACGCCCTAAACAAGCAAAGCGGGCACAAGTACCGAAGCGGAACATGACAGGTCTCCTTCTGGGGGGGTGGGTGGCCAGAAGACAGCTCAAATCCGTCGGTGCGTCTCCAACTCCACAAATTGCCTTGAAACCAACTAAAAAAAGAGTCCCCACAATCGGTGGGTATTCACCTATGGTAAGAAAGAAAAAGAGGGTCAGTCGCTCAAAAACCAATGATCAAAAAAAGGGCTGGGCCGGTTCGGGTAGTCCGGGTGATGAAAAAGTTCGAAAGGGAAAAAAGACCAGGGTCTCGACCATCGCTTACGTGGGCGGTAAAAAAACGGGCAAAGGCGGGAGAAAAAAAACAACAAAAAACGCTCCTATGAACAGAATGTGGGACGGTCGACGTCCAAAAAAGGAAGGACGAGAAAAAAAAAACCCTTTAGGAAAAACACAACCTGGAGAGTTTATCAAGCGCAACAGAAAAGGCTTCGACTGGATCAGGAACGCTTGTCCTCAGGCCCGAGGGTACGGAAACAGGGAAAAACGCAATCAGGGCCTGCACGGGGTTGGGAGTTGAAGGCAGTAGGAAAACGGAAAAAGTACAGAAAAAAATTCTAGAACGACCGGTAAGTCGCCTCGTGCGCCGCGGCCAGAAAGGGGGAGGCCCCAAACTTTCGAGGAAAAGATGACAGGGGGGCAACAGGGGAGAAAAGGAGGAGAACGCAACCCTGGAGTCTCCCCAGTGAAGAAGCGTTGGGAACCTAAAGAATCAAGAAAAAGATAAACAAGGGAAGGTGGGGGGGCAATCAGAAAGGAAAAACAAAGCTGTCGAAGGGGCAAAGGGAAAGCCAAAAGGAAAGAAGAAATCACAAAAAAAAACGTTAGAAGAAAGGCCGGGGACGCAAAAACCGTCCGCGAGGGCGGGTCAGATAAGGTAGATTGTTGGGTCGGACTCATGAAAGAGGGTGGCATGATTGGGGGGGGGCGAAAAGGGGGGTAGGCAACAAAGAATCTTTATGAAAAAAACCGAGCGACAAAACCAGAATTTAAAAAAAAAAAACTTACTCGCCGAATAACCAGCGTAGGTCACCCAAAAATAGTGGAAGTTCAAAAAAGTCCGGGGAGAAGTCAAACCGATTCCCCCATCCGGGGTGGGTAATTTGGTGGCAGCCAACAAACAAAAAGGGAAAGAAAAAGGACGGAATCACACAAAACCCTCAAGCAAGGAATAAGGCACTATTGTACGTGCAGGCCTCTACGGTCTTGGTAAAAAAAACCAATTGATTCAGATAGGGAGCGGCGAAGAGGAATGAGAAAGGAAATCCGTGTCTAAGGACAGGCTGAAAAATGGAGGCAAGGGCATGTTAGGATTGGGGGGGGATCCTGAGGCAAACGGAACAAGGTCACAAGGGGACTGGCCCTATCGCGAAGACTAAAGAGAAATTGGGAGTCAGGTCCAAGGTGGCCAATCCCTCATTCGACCCCAAGAGTTTTTTCAGGGGGGGGGGGGGTCAGTAAGCGCAACGGTTTCTAACAACGAGCCTTCCATAGACGAGGCTAGCAAGAGCGCAGTAAAAAGTAAAGGAAAATCCTTAACGCCGGAAGCCAACAGTGAGGCAAGAGTACGATAGCCAAAAAAAAACCCTCAAAGAAATCCTCCAAGAAGACAAAAGGCCCCAAACAGCCTAAAGAAGTACATCCCATGGAACCAAACCTATGGGAAAGGCAGGGAAAGCCGCCTTACGAAGTAAATATGGAATCGGGGCTCCCTTTCTCCCAAACGGGAAGAAAAAAGCGTGCCAACAAAACACGAGTAGAATCAAGGAATTCATTTCTCAAGACATCAAGGTGCAGGCATGAGTTTCGAAATTGCCACCCACGTGGAGAAAGCATGGGGGGACATAAAAAAGCAGTGGTTTAGTCACCACAGCTGGGTGGTCCCCGGTTTGATTGGGGTAATGGCCGGGTCCCCGAAACATAATCAAAACAAAACAGAAGGGAGGAAAAATGGAGAGGCCAGGATGGAGGGCCATCATGCAAACAAAGAAACAACAAAGCGGACACGAAACCGAGCCCTAAACGCCCCAGATTCTTTCGTTTTGCCACCTGGTGGATGGTTGCATGCGAAATCTCAACACTGATTCAGAAAAGGGGGAAAGTGAGAGGACTTAGAAAAGTTTATTCACTCGATAGGAAAAAAACCGATCAGGGACTTGGAGCAGAAAAAGGGTGGGGGACTGTTTTTGGAAGCCGGGGAAGCCTTCAAAATTTCGCTGAACCTGTGGGGTGATCAAACTTCGCTGGTTGGTGGCTTGCTGGTTCGGTGGGGAAGGCTTCGGAGTGAGGGGCTCGGAAGAAGGCGGCTCCGGCAAGGGGGAAGGTGAACGTCAGCAAAAAAATGGGACTGGAGTCCACACAAGACGGCAGTTAACCTGGGGCGGTAAAAGCCCGCGGGGGGGGGTGAGACCCGGGAGGCAGTAGAACTTAAGAGAAACAAATAAGAGGGTCCAAGAACCACAATGGGGAAGACCTTATGGAGTAACGAACGGGCAGGGCCGGCAATGGTCAGGATGAGTAAAAAAAAAAAAGCCACCCCAAAATACCCATGCCTCAAAAAGAAAACAGCTCAGAAAACCCATTAAGGAAACGACCCCGCTCAAAAAAAAAAAAAATTGAAACCTCCCGCCGTCGAAAAAAAATATGATTCAGGAAGTTCAGCCCACGCGCACCGGAAGTTTCTGGGGCTCCCTAAAAAGAGGTCGCGGGGAACATAAGACGGGTCGGGGCTTCTAAATCGCATCAAGGGAGGAGATGTAATTTGTCCTCAACGTAGAAAATGAAAGAGGAAAATTTGTGACCGTGATGAGACTACAAAAGATCAGCTTAGGGTGGGCTGTACGGTTCATCGTGCTTGCAATAAGAAGAGGGGGTCAAGTGTGCCGAGACGCAATGGGCCAGTTCAATGCAAGTACGCCCGCGTGACGGAGTCAATGCTGACCCATGCGAGGTAAGCAAGCAGGGGGGAAGTAAAAACCGCCCTACGAGACGGGGTGGATTCGATGGAAAACAGGGAAGCGAGAAAGTGGAAAAAAGACAGCTGTGCACTAACAGGGCGCAACGACACACTAAAAAGATGTGGGGGGGATCTCTGATGATAGCAAACCCAAACATTCTTCAACGGGGGGACGCCACATCAAAAAACCCTGTACAAGAAACTCCTGGGACCGCCCAGCTTCAAACAGAGGAGGGGGCAAATAAACGAGTCGAAGAAAAAGGAAAGGAGGGACCTACGTCCGGCAGACTTTCCCTAAACCGCCGAGGAATCTAAGGGATTCGGTTCCTGACCTCGGGGGGAATTGGCCCCGGACGGGTAAGAACCATTGCGCGATCTGTGGTTGAAAAAAAAAGCAGGGTACGGGTATTATAAGGGGCCAAAACCTTTTTGGCGAAAATAAAGGGAACCGTCGGGACGGCCACAAACAGTGCCATTTTGCACTGGGGGGAATTTCTCAGGACAGCAGGTGTTGTACGACCTTCAATCTCAAACGCGACGGCCCTTGGTAGAAAAACGTTGGGGAAAAGCCGCAAGAAGGGGAAATAAGGGGTCCGGATGGTGGAAAACTCCGACGTGCCAGCACCGGGCAGAAACCACGGAATGGAAATGAAAAAAAAAGCGAATCCGAGAAGAGGAAAAAACGGGACAGGAAGGGGGGCACGGAAGAAAAAAAAAAAAACTTGGTAGGGGGAGGTGAGCAAGGAGAGCGGTTCCGCACGACTGGGGAACGTCACCACAGGGATGTCGGGACGAGTAACGGGAAAACTGGCGCGGGGAAAGCAGACCATCAAACTACCGGGCAGTAGTGCCCTGCGCAAACCCCACCCAAAAATAATGAGGGATTGGAGGCTGTGCACGCGGGAAACTGGGGCGCTTACGGCGGCAGGGGGGGTGCAACAGAAAAACGTCGCCTGGAACGGAAGGTGCTCAGAGCCGCCGGTGCAAGAAGGAGATAGGGTAGCTGGGAACTGAGGCCAAGGACTAGGGAAGCTTTTTTTTAGAGCGTCATGGTTACCCGCACACAGTCAAAAAGGGACACCAGATTGGGTTCTTGAAGAAATGGAACGTTCAGATAAAAAAAAAACTCCGTGGAGGTCCAGAAATTCCTTGGCCTGGGAGCATTTCAATCGGGAAGTCTTCGGCAGTGATCGTCCGACTCCGGGGAAAAAGATTTAGCAAGGTGCGGGCCGGGAGGAGGGGCTGAAAGAGGCTCCGAGCCTGAAAAAAAAAAATGCAAAGGCCCATAAGGACCAAACAGACGCAAGAATGAAAAACCTTTAAAGAGCCGCCTAAGGGAAAAAAAACCATAACCAAATGCCACGAAAGAAAACCAAAAACAACTGACTCCCCTGGCGGAAAAAAAATTTGGACAAAAAGGGGGGCACAAAAGAAGAAAAATAACATACAGACGACCCGCCAAAAAAATTCCAAAGAGGTCGGCGCGGCCCCGATCTGGGAAAGAAGGGGGAAATGTGGCGGGGTTGGCAGGGACCTTTCTGCAGGGTAAATCACCAGGCGAGGCAGGGGAGTCAAAGCCATAAAAGGCGCAGGTTCGGCGAGGGAAGAAAGGGGGCTGAGAAATGGTGAATGACTACGGACGAAGACAACGGCCCGCCATGGGCCTGAAAAGAACTCCGAGGGTTGTATTTGATCGGCAAATCGATCACCAAACCCTTCCGGGGTGGGGGGGGAAAATCTAAGAAAAAAACAAAAAACGGAGGAGAAAAAAAGGAAAGAGATCCCACCAAAGGGAAAAAAAAAGGACGGATGTAGGGTCCCACAGGCACTACCACTTGGAGGGTTCAAGCATTCCGACATTGACCTAACCAACGCGTGGGGGGCGCCTTAAGGCCCCAAAACTCAAAGAGCCGGGGCAGAAAAAGGGTAACGGGAAAGCAAAGGGTCCTAGCCTGGAATGTTAGAAAAAACAGGGGAACCTGGAAAAGAGAAGGAATTAAAAATCGACAAAACCTGTCGTAGGGTAGGGGACCCTCAATCAAACTGGAAAAGCAGGGCCTCTTTAGTAGAGGGCAAGGGGGTGGTAAAAGCGATGAGTCCGCATGGACAGGAAGTTAGCCCGCTGACGGGATGAAAATAAAAAGGGGGCGGTTAGGGGGTGCAATGGGAAGCCGGCGGGGTAGACGGCGGACTGTTAAATAAAAACGGGGGCGGTGGGGCGGTTAAAATATGCTCCGTCAATGGGGGGCAGCACTTGAGGAAGGGGGCGAGTCCAAGAAAGAAAGAAAACGGGCGAGACAAGGGCCATTTGAGAAATACTCAATCAAAACGACCCTCAAGGATGCCGAAAAAACGCAAGGCTGACCCATTTCAAGGGGTCATCGGAATGAAGGAAAGAAAGAAAAGAGATGTCACAACCCCATCGAAACCGAATGAGAAAGCCCCGAGCCGAGTGAAAGGCGGAAACTAGAATGGGGCGAGAAGAGCTAAAGGCGGCCCACCGCGGCCCGAACTGGAACACAAAACATCAACAGCCATGCAGTCACGCGCCCAATGCCAAAAAAAGTCAGCGAAGGACGCCAAGGCGCGCCCACGAATGACAGGGCTAAAAATAAAAAAACTCACAACGGGGTGCGCATAAGGCAGGTCCAAAAAGAAACCGGAACCGGCTCGGTCGGACCAGACAAACCAAAAGAAACGCAAGGGCACCCTTGCCAGAGCTGTACAAAAGAACTGGGGGGGCAAAAATACGGTAAAACACGGCTCCTGATGCCTCCTTCACACAAGACAACACAAGGGAATCATGTTACCGGGTGGGGAAGGGGGGGGGAAAATCAGGAGAGGGAGGGAAACGGCCGGTTTAGCGATAGAACATACTGCGTGGCCGGCCGGTTGAAGACGGGGGAAAAAGAAAGGACCACGAAAAAGCGCACAATGAGGGGCGGGCCCGAATACCAAGGTACAAGATTCCCGATCGAACAGAGAAGACCTGCCGCCTAAAAAAAGGGAACGTCCAAAAAGAAATGAATACAAGGAAAAAGCTTTCTGATGACGGACTAATGAAAGACACCTGGAAGACACGGAGGACGGGAGGAAATGGGGCAATGGCCCGAGAAATACATCGAAAAAAGGGTAAAAACTCCTGTCGCGGCAAAGAAAGTGGTACAAATCTGAATAAAAAAGAGAAAAAACGTAAAATACTTCGAGAAAAT
>Ga0179593_1640158_pt1 | contig 31379 bp, 30 predicted proteins | sample CZODoug2_1_08_16_FD_185931 | JGI IMG/M metagenome (GOLD analysis project Ga0179593, IMG submission 185931) | Vadose zone soil fungal communities from Angelo Coast Range Reserve, California, USA - CZODoug2_1_08_16fungal (PacBio error correction) | ecosystem: Environmental > Terrestrial > Soil >...
ACCCGGTGCTTCTTCTAGAGCAAATTGTGATAGGGGAGAAAAGGGATGCGAAAAAAAAAAAAAGAGGTTCTCAATAGCCATAGATCATTACTGGGAGCGTTGTTCGATCGACGACCGATACAGAAGGAGGGAATGCGCCCGCGAAGAAGAAAAAAAAAGCCCAAAATTTACTGGGAAAACTCACAAGCTTGCCGTTCGAAAAAAAAAAAAAAAATTGTAGTGCAGGGGAGGTGGGAGCGGGGAAAGAAGGAGGGTCGGCCTGGAAAAAAAAAAACCAATCTTCTGATGAAGGAAGGGCTCGTTCCCAACCACGACTGAAAAGAGCCGTTCGTGTTGCAAAAGGCTGCTTACGCGGCGGCTGAAACCTAGACTGCAGTCCAGCTGCAATGAAAGAAGGTCCTGCTTTTTGGGGAAAAAAAAGAAACCACCGCGCAAACCAGCCTTTGCTTGATGAGACGTGGCGCATGCCGCGTGCCCTTGACGGAAAAAGAAAGGAGCTCGATCAGGGAGGCGTCGCTGAACCGTGGAAAAAGGGGAGAGAAGCTGCGGGGGGGAAAAGGGATGATCTGAGGGGGGCTAAGGCGGAAAGACCCTCCAGAATACTGGGAAAGTCCTGCGAAAAAACTTGAAGGTCTCCCCTTGCAGCGGGAGGGTCGACGAGGAAAAAGAAAAGAGCGGAGGGAAAAGACCGTCCTAAACCGGCTATGAAATCTCGCTCTGATCTGCGGGACCTAGGAAGGGGGGGGACGAAATAAAGCCGGGGGGAAGGGAGGTTGGCCTCTTCAAGAGGGAAGGAGATTGTTTTCTAACTCCGAGGTCGAGCTCCTTCAGTTTAGGGTGGGAAAAAGTTAGTCATAGAAAGAAAGGGCAAACTCGTCGCGTGAGGGGAGGGATGCCGGAGGCGGCCAAAGGGAAGTGGCAGGGGTGAGGTGTGAAGAGCGAGGAAGGAGTCTTCCAAGAATAGGTCTCTTCCTCGACTTAGGGAAAAAAAGAGGTCTTCTTCGGAGGAGACGAACGGCTGGTCCTTGTCAAGGGGGGAAGAAGACCTGTTTCATGCGCGTCTCGTGGACATGGTACAGGGAAAAAAGACCAGTCTCATGAAGAAATGACGGAGGAACTAGGCATTGGGAATCCTCGGAAAGACCAATCTGAAAGCAAAAACTTTCGTCGATATTGAAAATTCCGGGTCTTTTAAAAAGAGAAAGAGAAAGACCGAACGCCGTCGAATCCGTCGATTGAAAGAGAGAAGGGGTTCTGGAAGAAAGCGGCGCTCTGAAAAGGAAAAAAGAAACCCGCGAAGCAAAGGGAGGTAAGGAAATTCTCTCGAAAGCCCGGATTCGAGCTACCAGCGTTAAAAAATCCTGAAACTGGTTCTCACAGGGCCTTGAAACGCTTCCAAAGGGGTTTATGAGGGGAAGTCCTTTTGCATGAAAATCGCGCCCTCACTCTCTCGAAGAAAAACTGAGGACTGAGAGAAGCTTAATTACGAAGTTCTCACAGATTCGGAATCTGGTGGCCGGCGTTTCCCGGGTTGAGCACCCCGAGCATCAAGGAGGGGATCTTCACTCGGGTAGGAGAAAGAAAGAAAGGATGCAGGGCGATCTTCCTCTCAGGAATTCCTCGACATATGGGGCAGAGGGAATCTATCGTCAAGCGCAAAAAGAGGAGCACGGCAGCTTCCGCAGGGGGGAAAAGGCTGTGGAGCGACTCAGGGAGGAAGCCCCCTTTCTATGGTAAGACGAAAAACTTTTTGCTTATCCTTAAGAGGGGGGAAAAAAATGGTTGTCCGCGTGCCCCGAGAAAATGCCTCGGTCTATGGCTGGGAAAGGGGGACGGGGTCTCTTTTTAAAAGCACCTGTCACCTGACGCCCAAAAAAGAAAAAGGGGTGGGTTCCACTGTACCTTCAAAAGGAAAGGGGGGGTAAGGGGGGCCCACTCATTCTATTCAAAAAATCATTCAAAGGGCTGACGATAGAGACACATAATATGAAGGGAAAAAAAACACCTCACCAGAATCTCGAGGAAGGGAACGGAACATTCAAGCAGGGGTAGACCGCTAAGAAAAGGTGGAGGCGAGAGCTCCTGTAGGAAGAAAGGCAAAAAAGATTCTCTCTATTTAGGGTTTCGAAAGATCGATAGGGGAGAGGGCCCTAGGGGCATTCAGGGCCCGCTCAAATCCCCACTTCCCTTATTATGGGGGGAGGAAGTTGCCGCGTAAGAGCACAAGGGAGGGCTATTCTTAATCCTAATAGGGAAAGGGGGACTTCTCACGGAAACGGGCAAGCTATCGAGGAAAGAGACCGCGCGTGAAATTCAACGTTGCTCGCCTCCTCGGAAAAAAAAAATGTAGGATGAGATGTGGCTAGGAGGGAGGAGGGGAGATCGCCGGCAAAGGGAAAAGAGGAAAAACAAGCCTCTTAGAAAAACCGGTTATCGAAGGGGGAGAGAAGAGAAAACTTATCGGAGAGAAGGGGAATCCGTCAGGGACCAACAAGAGGAGGAGGGAAGCTTCGCTTTGATGCGGAAAAAGGAGCACAGGAGGACGGGGGCGAGGGGGCGCGGAAAACCAAAAAAAGGGGCCGCTGGGAATAGAAAAAAGATTGGGGAAGGCGGTAATTTGCGGTCAAGCAAAAAAAAAAACGGGGCACCAGAGGGGCAGTGGGCTGAGGGGGGAAAAAAGGGAAAAAAAGACGAAAGAAACGCCGATTGGTTTGGTTCATAAAAAAAAAAAGCCGGTACTCAAGGCCGATGAAGGGAGACAACCGAGCAGCAGGGGCGAAACTTGGAGTTGCGGAAGTCCAGGGGACACGATTTTGTCGAAGACGCGGAGCCCTGAAAAGAAAAAAAGGCTGCCGAACGTAAGTCGAAAACCGGAGTAAACGAAAGGGGAAAAATCAGTGCGGAGGCACTCGAAGGATTTGGAGTCTCCGGGAAACCTAGGTGCGGTCTTCCCTAAGGGGGGCCTTCGGGGGTCCGCGAGCCTCTGTGCTAGGGGAGACTTCCCTCTCGCTTCAAAGTTTCCTCTGGCTGGTAAACGGAGAGAGACCATCAATGAGAGAAGGGAAAAAAAAAGGGAAGGATCGACTGTTGTGCGAGCCTAAGGACGAATTCGAGGGAAAAAAGGAAGAAAGTCAAACCTGGGAAATGGGATCCAAGGGGATCTCAACTCTCCTCTCAAATTAACTCATCCTCCGCAAAAAATTTCCGGAAAGGAGTAGGGGTTCGATTTGTCGTCAGGAGGGGAAAAAAAAGAAACGGTAAGGGCTCGGGGGGGCCCTAAAAAAGAGCGATTCAAAAGGAAGACTTCTCTGATCAGGGGGGACTGGCTCGTGCGCACCATAGACCGAAAAGATTCTGTTTTCCCCTCAGGAAACGACTCCGCATTCAGAGAAAAGAAGGCGGTCCAGGACGCAGGAGCCGGCCACTAGTTTAACACGATCCCTCCTTGAAGGAGCTTAATGGCCGGGAGAATTCCTCGGGGGAAGGGGCCAGAAAGTCCAGGGGGGGCGATCTATTTCTATAGGGAAAAAAAAGGAAGGGAAAGCTTACGGAAAAGGAAAAAAGGCAAATCCCGGCGCTACAGCTCGGGTTAGGATTAACGCAGTGAAAAAAGAGGAAGTCGAAACCAGTCCCGAGTTTCACGAGGGGGCACCGTATAGGGGACAGCTTACCAAAGGAGGGGGGATCTAAACTGGTGCAAAACCAAGGAAAGTGCAGAAACTACAACTACAGACGGGCTCTACAACTCTGGGAATAAAAACGGATTGGATTTCGGTGGGGGGACAGGCTTCCAACAATCCTCCATCTCATGCAGGGCTCCGCTCTTCTTCAAGGAGGGCAGGGGAAAAAAGACTAGATTCCAAAAGTTTCCTACAAAGAGTCGCAATGTTCCAAGGAGGCTGGATCCAGGAGAAAGAGTTGGAATACTCGAGGGGAAGGAAAGAATCTCTGGGGGGAGACCTTCCTCTCTCTCTTAGGGACCAAACTTTATCCAAAAATCAGAAGAGAGGGGTCCTCGTGGACGCCGGCTGGGCAGTCTGTCTCGGATCTTTCTATTTGAAAAAAGGGGATCGGGAAAAGGGGGGAGGAAAAAGGGTGGCTCTTCACAACTTAACCAATCTGGGAAGGGAAGAGGAGGACCTGCATACACATAGAGAAATACCGGGGGGGGAAAGACAAGACGTCGCGCGAAGGGGGGGACATGCAATCATCTCATCGGAAGTCCCGCGACGCACCAATTACGCAGGAGGGGGAAGGAAAAAAATGGTCGTGAAAGGAAAAAACCCACGAATGTGAGCAAAAGAGCTGATCTTCGATGCGCACAGCATCGGAGCCGCGAGGGGAGGCCGCAGAAAAACTGTCCCTTTTGTGACCTTCTTTGTCGCCAAAGGAGCCGGCGCGAAAAAGCGGAGGGGAGGGAGAAACAGACGCAACGCCAGAACGGGGAAAGAGCCCACTCGCTAGGAGAAAAAAATGTCGGCGTCGGGAGAAAAAGAGCTGTGGGGGGGAAAAGTCATAGATAAATAAAAGAGCGGACGGGGAAAGGAAAAGGTGCTTCTAGGCGCCTGGAAGGGATGTCGCCCTCGACGTGCGGAAAAGACGACGAGCGGAGAGGTACGGAGAGACCTGGGGATAGGAAATCCCAAGAAAAGATCTACTCCCTGCCATAGAATCAAAAAGAGAAAACAAAAGGGGAAAATATAGAAGTTCTATGGAAATAAAGAAGGGGGTCGATCTCGGAGGGATTCTCTTGAAAAAAGTCTCTATTGCCTTAATCAGAAGGGGGAGGAATTAGCAAGCGACTCACGGAAAAAGGGGTTCGAGACCTAAAATCCATGAGAAAGGGGACTTTATTTTTTCCACAAGTGGCTTAAGGCAGCAGCAAAAAAAAACATTAGGGGAGCCCTACGCCTGAAGGGGAGAGGAGCTTCTTTAGGGGATTCATTTTCTTTCTTGCTTGAGGAAGGGACCCCATGCTAGAAGGGAATCGGCCAACGCCAATTGAGGGAAGACTCTTTAAAATGAGGTCGATTCTCTTGAAAAAGAATTATCGGATGCTAGGACAGCGGAAAAGAGACAGAAAAGGATTGGTTTTCTTCTTTCGCTGAAGGGGGGGGCAGATGAAGGAAAATACCGAATTTGAACTAGGAAGGGGAGCGGGAACGGTAATGAACTAATCCCCAGTAGGTCGCTGAGGAAAAAGCCCAGCTATAGCATAGAGAGGAAGGGAGACGGAGTTTCTCTGTGAGGGAAAGAAACAGCAAAAGAGGTGGGAAAAAAGTTGAGGGATCTCGCACAAAACGGCCCTTGACCGATCGAGGAGAAAGAGGGGCAGGGCGAGACCGAGGAGCAGGCGCCGAGTACCCGCTCGAAAAGAAGGTTACGTTTATAAGGGTGGGGGAGATCTCGTGAAAGCCGAGCAAGACGAAGGGAGAGGATGGCTGAATTGCAGAAAAAGGGGAAGAATATATGTCGAGAAAAGAACTATCTAACCAAAAAAAGAGACAACAAGAGGCAAGGGGAAAGGCGGAAGATGTTGATCCGAGTGGAAAAAAGAAAGCTTTCCTCTCCTTCTCCATTCTCAGCAAAGACACCGGAAAACCGGGAAGAAGAATATTGGGGGGAAGAAGGTGGCTCAATCCCTATTATTTATGGGGGGATCTTCATTCAATCCTCGGGGGGGGGGGGGGGGAAAAGGAGATTACACGTAGAAAGAGAGGCGAAAGAGCAGGCAACGTTTTGCAACGGCATAGGGGAAAAAGAAAAAAGGGCCTGTCTTTTCTAAGTCGCCGTGGGCGCTTTTATCTATACGAAGGGTGCTCCTTGATATGGGGGGGGAGGAAGGAAAGGCAAGACTAGATCCTATAAAAAAAGGGGAGGGAACCGCTCCTAAGAAGGGGCGGAGCTGAATCGGCAGCTAGCTCGAAGGGGGGACTTCCTCTCTTTAGAGGGGGGGGCCGGGAAAAAAAGGGGTGTGCAGTGGGATGAAACCCCTCTTAAAAAAAAAAAGATGGACTTTGAGTGAGGGGGATTGCCCCATATCTCCTAAAAAAAAGGAGGGTCTGTCTCACAGAGCCAGTTTCCGAAAAAAAACCATAGGAACTATAATCTTACTTTAAATTCACTCCAGGGGAAGGAACCCCTATGGGGGAGACTACTACACTCGAAAAAAAAGAGACGAATGACTGAATTTTGCGGAGGATGGAGTTGCGCTGGATTCTTTGCTAGGGGGAGATTCTCCAGTTCAATCGGTACAGAGGAGCGAAGAGTTCGGGGATTTCGCCTGGCAGAAAAGGAAAGGGGGGGTTCTATCATCTGAGGGGGAAAAAAATCGAACCATCCAATTACAAAGTCGCTCGTCCCGTGAAGGGAAGAAAAAGGAAAAAGCGAAATGGAGTGACGCAAAAAGCAAAAGAAAGGAAGACTCCTAGTCAGATAAAAGAGGGCGACAGGGTTCGTCATTACTGCGGAGGAGCCCTATACGCGAGAGTCGGAAAAGCTGGGGAGGGGGCGCCCGCGAAGCAGTAAAAAAAGAAGAAGGAAAAAAATTTCGTTGTCGTTAACTGAAGAGAGGCCTTTCTAACAACTGATGCGGGAAGGATTGATCGGAAAGGGAAAACGTACCGGCTTGTCGGCCGGAAAAAAACACAACCCAGAGGGGGAAGGCTTGCGTCGCGTAAGGGGGAGACTAGCGGAACCAGAAAAAAAAAGAGCCGAGGGTGCCACGGGTCCAAAAGAGGAGGGCTGACGAAAAAAAAAAGTCCCTAGAAGAAAAAGATGCCTTCGATCAACGGCAGGGAGGGGTTCCGCGAAAGACCTCCCGAGGCAGACTTTGCTTGAGGAAAAAGAAAACAGGAATGAGCAGGGAAAGGGTGAGCCTTGACGGGAAAAGCGCTTCGATCAGAAAATCCTGATAAAAAGGAAAAAGTAGGGATCGAAGGAAAGGGAAAACGCTGGATGAGATCGCTATCGAAGTCCGAGACATACTCAGACCCAAGAAGGAAGAACTTCCGAGGAAGAAACTTTCGGAGAGGGCGCAACTTTATCACGAAAAAAAGGGGGAGAAGGTGGGGAACGGTACGCAATCTCTGGAGTCTGGACTGAGGGGAGACGGCATAAAAACCGCTAGTCAAAGTCCCCTCCATCGGGGTGTGCGGGAGCAACAGGGAAGTCCGTTGGAAAAAAGATGGTTGGAAGTAGAGGCGGGGAGAGGACGCGGGACACATGGTCGTCAGATGTGCGAACTCTGACATCGGAAAGGAGCTGGGGGGAGGGTGACGAACCGGACAAAGAGGAAAAGAGCCCCTGAGCGGTCTCTTGGAAAAAAAAGAATGCTTAGGGGAGACAGAGTGCGGAAAAAAGAGGTGGCAAGGTGCGGGGGATCCTGTATTTTGGCGGCCAGAGAGGGAGGGAGGAGGGGGAAAGGCACTCGACTGGGGGGGGGGGAAAAGGGGATCCTTCTGCTTCCGACCGGGGGGGAGAAGTGGCCCCCATACCTGTGGGGGAAATTGTTTTTGGTGAGGGGAAATTGTAGAAAAAAAAAGAGACAGTCTCAGGAAGAAAGGTGGAGCCCTAGGCATGGTCAAGAGAACGATACCAAGAGGGACGAGCCGCATCGGATTAAGGAGGGAAAGGGGGATGTTAGCGTCTTCGTTCGTGGAAAGAGGGGGCGACTACCTACTGAATCTCTCGAAGGGATGGAGAAAAAGAAAAGTAGGAAATCTTCCGTAGGAACACATCTTCTCTAAATCAAGTCCCCTCTCGGGAAAAGATGTAGAAAAGGAGCTGAAAGGATTCTGAGGAGAAGAGGCAACTATTTCTTTCTATCTAACCCTCTGAAAATATCTCCGTTGAAGAGAAAGATTTTCTCACATTGAAGGGTTCCATAAAAAGTTTTTCTATGAAAAGTAAATTTGGTACTAACATCGAGGAGGAGAGAAAAAAAAAACAACTTATTATGAGGAAAAAAGGGGGGAAGCTATTTAAATCAAATGAGGAAAAGAAAACATATCTACAAAAGCAGAAAGGGGGGTCTGGAAAAGGGGAAATCCTAGCAGGATCTTAAAATCTGCACGAAAGAGAGAAAGCAGCAAAACTTCCGTGAAAGGGGGGAAAGCTCCCAGGAGGAAGAAGACATATCATTGCAGAGGGGCTGGCTTATCGAGCGTAACTTAATCGCGAAACAACGTCAGCTTAATTTCCATGAAAGGTGTTGCGAAAGATTGCTGTCTCTCCCCGATGGAGAAGAAACTAACTGAACGCCTCGAAAGGGTTTGTTCCTTCAAAAGGGGTGGTTTCCCAAGGGGTAAGGACACCGCGGAGAGGACCAAATCGGGGCGAAGGGGGGAGACGGGCGGACTGTCGCAGGGGGGGGGAGTCTACCTGTCCCCGCCCCGAGAAAAACCTGCCCCCGTTCTGGGTAAAAAAAAAAGGAAAAAGGAGAAGAAAAAAGACGCCGCGGGCCTGCCCACAGAAGAGAAGATCAGTCAGGGAGGAGGGCCTCCGACAAAACGTAAATACACCGAAAAGGCAATCCTTCCGTGCAAAGGGGGAAAAAAATTTAGGCCACGGGGGGGGGGTGGGAATGGAGTGACTGGTCGTCACCTTCACACCAGACCTCGATGAGAACAAAATAGGGACTGACGAAAAAAAAAGGGGGGAAACCGCGGGGGCCTACAAAAAAAAAAACCCTTGCTTATTTCGGGGGGAAAGAAAAAATGGGCCTCAGTGAGGACGGAGGAAAAGGATCAGCGCCCGCGAGGGAGGGGAGCCGGTTTATTACGGGAAAAAAACCGCCGCGAGGGGGGGGAAAAAGAGTCAACCCTCGTCAGGAATAGGAAAAGCACTTTGAGAGGGTCCTTTCATCTTATTGGAAGGGAGTTTTCTAGCTTGATGAAAGGGGTAGCGGTGATCATCGCAGCGTAAAAGGGAAGGAGAGGACTCGCGGGTATCCATTATTCCCGCGAAAAAAGGGAAGCAGAGCTGAAGGGGGAGGAGAAACCAAAAAAAGAGTCCTTCGATTGATGGCCGGGGGGGGGGAAGAGGCTCTGGGAGAGGAAAAAAAGACTGACTGCAGGGAAGATTCATCGAAGATTTAATTCTTCAAAGGAAGAAGCCGACGGAACTTTCAACCCAAAGGGAGCAGGAGTAAAGGCTATTTCTCTTGGAAAGGAAGAATAATCATCCTCCTATTGTGTTTTGGGGGAGAAGAAAGACGAAAGACAATCCCTTTTACTCAATTCCGATAAAAAAAGAAGAAACAATATCCTCAAGGGCGAACTTCATCTTTTTATTTGAAAGGAAGACACCTTAAATTTTTGGGGGAAACAGTAGGTCTCGCGGGGAAGAAGAAAAGGTTTGTTATGCTGAAATCTTTTCTCGGAAAAGGAATGCCTCCCCTTTCTCTAATGCTACTGAGGGCAGGACCCGAGAACGGCGATGGGGGAGGGGAAAAGACACAATTTGCCGGCGTTCAGGAAGAGCACCGGGAGAGCTCATCTGTAGAGAAAGGGTCCTCTGGCTGGTCGATGATCAGCGGGAGAAAAAGGAGATAGATAGGTTCTGCCCGAGAGGAAGGAAGAGGAGGGAAAAGAGGGACGTAATGTACCGACGTCAAAAAAGGGACGGCAGATCTTTACCGCAAAGAAAGGGGGACCTTCGTCTCACTCAGCCGCGCAAAAAAGGAGGAGGTTGGAATGGTCTTTGTCCCGTCTAAAAGAAAAAGGGGGGCTCGGTGTAAGAGGAGCTTCCAGGAGTGCCGGTAGGAAAGAAGGGTGGCCCGAGGAACCTGGGCTAAAGAGTAATGCTAATCGGGGAGGAAGGGAGAGGCAACAGCCGTTGCGACCGAAGTGAAATCCGAGAGGCTCGCCCTCTTGGGGGGGGGGAAGAAGGTTCCGGATTCCCGACGAAAGAAATGGGCGCGTCCGCTTCCTGAGGACGAAGGGGAGAAAAAAGGGAAAAAACGGGGAGATTCGCGACAGAAAGAAGGGGTCCTTTGCCATCGGGGAAGACAATGCGCCTCCCTGCGCCTCCCGCTCTGGAAGGAGAGGGAGGGACTCGGAGAAATTCGAACGCCAGACGTAGTGTGGAGTAACGAGGCCGTGCCTCGCGCTGAGCAAGGGAGAAATCCCAACTTTGCCAACCAAAGGAAGACGACGAAAAAAACTACCGACATCGGGCAGGAGGGAAGGAAGGCGGGGCCCGAATAAAGGGGTGTCCGTTTGGGCGTCAGGAAACAATCCTCGCAGGGAGCAACCCGAATTCCGCTATCTGGAGGGGGGGAAGTAGCCATTTGCCCTTGGAAGGAAGGTTTTCGAAGTCCTCTCGTGCTGGGATGGGAAAAATCTAAGGACTCGATCTGTCCTGAAGAAGCACTCAGCTCATCTCGGGGAGGGAGGAATCTCTTAGCAAACTTATCCAAGTATAAAAAAAAAAAAAGGAAGGCGGCTCGATTATGCGGGCCGGATCATAGCAAGAAAGAAGAAGGGGAGAACTCGATCGTCCACGGGACGGAGATCGTCGCCAAAATCCACTGGGGGGAGAGAGGGTGGGGGGACGGCTGCGTCCTGCCAGAAAAGGAAGGACCTCAGAATCGACGAAGAGAAGGAGAAGAAATGCAAGCAGCGCAGAGAAGAGAGAAACCGGTCCCGCACCACCAAGGAAATCAGGTGGAATCGCCTGGGAAAGAAAACAGAAGGGGGATTCACCTGAGGCGGATCGGAGGGAGGGGGGGAAAAATCGATCATCCGGTCAAGAGGGGAAGGATGGACTTTCCCTTTTAAGGAAGGTGTCGCCCTTGGCTTTGCCGGGAAGAGCCGAGAAATGACTCACGCCCGAAAGGGAAGGAGAAACCAAGCCGCGCGATGCGGGTCTTTAAAAGGGATCTTTAGAAAAGGGGATGCCTTCATCTCAATCCGTAGAAGAGCGGAAGAGGGGAGGTAGGAGGGGATTTTCGGTCTCGAAAAAAAGGGAAGGAAAAAGAGGGGAGGAAAAAATTCCGAAGCCTCCGAGCAAGAAATGTTCTTTCACTCGAATTAATTACCGCAGGGGAAAGCCGTCCATAGAATCTCTCTCAACAAGGAAGGGGAAAAAAAAGCTGATGGGCCTTCTCTATATTTCGATCGCGGGGAGGGAGGAGGGAGGACAAGAACAAGGGAATCCACTGGCCTTTATTCTGAGAAGGGCCACGTCTGATGCCGACAGGGGAAAGAAGGCAGCAATGACTTGATTTGCCAAGAAAGAGAGAGAGGAAGGAAGGGGCAGACCGGCGTCCCATCAGCTAGGAAAAAGACGCCTACAGGTGGGAAAGGAGGCTGGGGCCTTCGGCGCAAGAGGGGGAAAGTTGAGTCCCAATTCCGGGGGGAGGGGGAGAAGACAGAAAGGGCGACAAGAGGTAAAAGAAACCTCATTAGGAAAAAAAGGCGCTCTATTATCCGGAAGAGGAAATCTACCTCCTGGAGGTGCGAAGGAGGGGGACGATTTAGCGGAGGTTTATGGAAAAAAAAAACCGGAGCCCGATTGGGGGGGTCTCTGGGACCGGTAAATCCAAGAAGGGGGGGAGGCTGCTGGCAGAAATCCCAGCGATATGCAGCGTAGGGGAGGGAGAGGAGGGTATGGAAGGAAGGAGGCTGGCCTGACATCATCACCGCTTGGGAGGGGGGAAGGCACAAAAGTTTACTGACCCTTACCGCGGGAAAGAGAGGGGGGAAAGAGAAAAAGAGATGGCAGGTTCTATACCGGGAAAAAGAAAGTACCCGCTCGCGCTGATATGAGGGGGGGGGTACTCGGGAATCGTATATCTTCCTAGCAGCAGAAAGAAGAAGGGAGGAGCTGTACAAGATCGATGAGACAAGACCCTCATCACTATCTGAAAGGTGCGACTACGCAACGGGGGGCAAGGCAAGGGGGAAATGTTATCTCTTGAAAAAAAGAGGAGAGCGGAGATTAAGGTCCTTGAGCATTTGCAAGATACAAAGGCACCGAATCAGAGAGGGGGGCTTCAAAGAGGGTTGTTCGAAGCCCGATTAGGTAGGGGGGGAGGAAGCTTATCTTAATTGCAAGAAAATAAGGGGGAGACGCCACTTCGGAAACTACGCTGGTAAGCGAGAAGAGGGCAATCATGTTCAAACGGCCCCGAGGGGAAGAAAAAAGCAAGGGGGCCTGGCCGTTGAAAGAGGGCGCGTTATCGCGAAAGGGAGACTGGATGCTTCATTGAGTGCTCCGGGAGAAAGAAAAGGAGACAATTACTAGTCCTAAGAAGAAAAATCGCTCGCTAAGGGCCTCATTTATCTGATCTTAATGCGGCAGGGAATCGTTGGGGACCGTAGGGGGTCGAAGGACGGGAAACTTAGGGAAGGGAGGAAACCAAATCCTCGATTGACTGTTATGTCCGAACGGCTGTGCCCAAAAAAAAGTAGCAATTATGGGCTGGCGAAAGAAGAAGGGGGGGAGGGGGCGCAAGAACCGTCGAACTACGGTACCGGGGGGGAGAGAAGCCGACAAAAGACTTTTTCTTTCTACGACGGAAAGAGAACATTCAATCAGCAGATGCCACGGAAAGGCTAGTGCGCCTCATGTAAGTTGCTATGACGATCTGCCTCGGCTCCATTTAAAAGGAATTACGGCGAGTAGGGCGAATTCTTTCAGAGAGAAAGCAACACGGCCGAGGAGAATCATCTGATGGTATCAAACAGCCAGAGGACAACCTTGACAAGGGAGAGAAAACTCAGTCCCGTGCTAGGAGAGGGGAGACCGGCAAAGGTGATAGTGACGCACAACGGACAAAAAGAACCGAGCAGATCACATCTGTGCTAAAGAGAAAGTACTTCGCGTGGGCTAAATCAGGAGAAAAAGAAGAGAAGCGGAGGCAGCCTGCAACATTAGGAAATTCCTCCGCAGCGCCAATTGAGGATATTGTCCGCACGAAAGGGGGGAGAGTTTCAGATTGATCGGCCTTGATACAGGGAGGGGAAAGGCAGCCTCTCGTATAAACCCAAATTCTCGTCAAATGCTTGATCCCAGGCGCCTAGCGATCCCACGAGAAAGACGTTTTTTCCGCGGCTTCTGGAAGGGGGAGAGGGCCGCCTAACTATCCTTTCAGTAGTCAAGAGGGAAGGAGGTAGATCATCTGGGATTTTTTTTTCCTCGAAAAAGACCGCCCTTCTCTGTTCCAAAGGTCTGGGACTCCATCAAATCGAAGACGGGGGAGGGGAAGAAGAGGGGTGCGCCTTGAACGAAGAATTTCCAAAATCCCCCTTGAAGTTCTTTTCTCGCAGAAAAAAGACGGGGGGGACTCAGGAGGAAAAGGAGAGGACCGGTTTTACAAAGGGCCGGCGATCGCCAATTCAGCTCAAGCTCGCCCAAAAGAAAAACTCCGATGAAAGAGTCCACGAAACGTTATCATCGCGGGAGCGGGAAGGGGACAAACTCTCGCAGGAGGGAGGGAGGGAAAAAGCCCTAAACCGCTATGCAAGGGAGCGCGCTGTCGGGGAAATCTGCAACAGTGCGTCGGGGGAGAAGAGTTGTGAATTAGAGCCAAGGGGGGAGCACGCGGGACAAAGGGAAAGGAAAGGCTCCGAACTCTCTTACAAAGGAAAGTTCTCTGGGGGGGGAGGAAAGCCAGAAATTCATTCCCCTGGAAAGGGGGGCTCGGTCGAATCAAAAGACCGTATCCTGATCTTGAGCGCGTATGCTTGTGAGATGCCACTGGTCGGAGGAGGAGGGAAAAGAATCGTCGCCCTGGGGGAGCGGCCTCGGACTTATGTGAGAAGAGGAAGCTTCAGGAGGCGGCTTCGACCGGGAAGGGCCGGTTCCTTTGCAAAGGGTTCATTAGAAGGGGGTGGGGGTGCGTTAGCGGGGTGAAAAACAGGTAAAAAAAACAGCGACAGTAAAGCTCGCCCGAGGCAGAGCGGTCACTAGACCCCATCTGGGGAACCGCACGGATTAGTTCGATATTAGGGGTCAGTTCGTTTCCCAAAAAAAAGAAAGAGGGGGCGAGACCGAACAAACCACGAAACTTCTGAATCTTCCTTGAGGGGAGGACAAAGCCTTCTCTCAATCCAGGGGAGGAGAGCCCTTATCTGTCGAGGGATCTCGTCCTGTTAGCGGAAAAAAGCAAATTGATGCTTGAGACCCGCGTGCATATCGAAAAGGACCTACTCATGCTATGCTGGGAAGGCCTTCCCCCAGAAGGGGAAAAGGGGGTTTGAAACGACTTTGTGATTTCGAAGCGGAGGGGGAAATCTCCTCTCCAAAAGGGAAAGAGAGAGATTATGGAAAGAGAAGGTCCTGTGCTCACAGATAGAGAGGAGGCAATACCTGCCCTTGTGAGCAAAGGAAAAAAAAGAGTACCGGCGATGAGACTGGAAAAAAGACAAGCATAAAGGCCGGAGGGGATCCATTCTCGAATTTCCCTCTACCAAGGAAGGCCGGGGCTTTATCTCTGCGCAAGCGACAGAGGGGAAAGTCCAAGCACGGCAGCTTTCCGAGAAAAGGTGGCGACGGCATGTGGGGAATGGGACACGGACGGGAGGGGAAAAATCGACCTCATTTTTGCGGGAATAGGCTCGTGGGGGGAAATGGGTCGAGGGGGGGGAAGAAATTAACCAATGACCAAGAAACGCGAATGTCTCTGGTGACGGGAAAGAAGGGCACCTGCCAAGAGCCGAAAAATCCTGTCCTGGGGGTCGGGGTTCAAAAAAAGACAGGAGAAGAAGAAGACGAGGAGACGGGGAAACGCTTCCTCTACCTAGGGAAAGATCTGTCGGCCGATACACGCACCAGGCAAAAGAAAGAAGAAAAGCACGATCCTGATACGGGAGGAGACCGATACGATTTTCTCATGGGGCAGATCTGCGGCCCGGTGGAACTAGATCGATTTCGATATTTTAGAAAGGAAAGAGGGAGAAGGTGTCCCGCGTGTCCGAGGAAGGTTCAACACTTCTTGAGACCGACTGCACAGCTGCTTCCTCACTATCAGAGCCAGGAGGGGGGAGGCGGAATAGCCTGTGTGGAACTCTCATCCGCAAAAGTGGTCCTCGTCGAAAAAAGGCCAAGACGCTTATAACGGGTTTGAGCGCCGGGGGGACAGGGCGCGGGAGGGGCCCTTCCTGATTTGGGGGAAAAAAAAGGGTAAATGGTCATGGGTCTAGAGAAGGGGAATCCAAGGCTTCGCAAGATTCCTCTACCTGTATGCATGGGGGAAAGGCAAAGAATCTAATCGAAACAGGAGGGTGAGAAAGACACCCCTCTTCCTGTCGGAAGTTGTATTTCTTCCCAGAAAGGGGGACGGGCAAGCGTTTCGCGAACAAAAAAAAAAGGAATGCGCTGATCGAAACTGCCAGTCTCGTGGGGGGGGGGGGGCTTCACTCCTTTAAAAAAAAAAAAAAACACAAAAAAGTGTATCCTTGGTCGGGCTAAGAGAAGGGAAGCAGCATTGACGCGAATCAAGGAAGAAAAGAAGAGAGTCTACCGGCCGACAAGCAAAAAAATACACCGGGCCTCAGTTTTGGGAGGGGGGAGGGGCGCAAGAGTCACGGACACGACACCTGTAATTGTGGGGAAGGGCAAGGCTTCGCGGGCGGGGGAATCTTCTCTGCTTATCGGGGACCGCGCATTAATTACGCCAGGAAGGAGTTGCAAAAAGAGGGAGACTTCTTCCCTCTCACGGAGGGGGGGGGGAGGGGGAGAACTCACAATTTTTGCGTCGTTCAAGGGAAAAAAAAAAACAGGACGAGCGAGCCTGTAGAAAAAAGGGGGGACGTCAAGGTTTTCCTCTTGCGGAAGGGAAAGAAAACAATTATAGCCCAACGCTAGGAGGGAGGGGGGGGGGAAAGGGAGGGCCGAAGCGAAAGTCCCACACCAAGGACGCGTACTTTACCGAAAAAACTTCCCAAAAAAAAAAAAAAAAACCATTCTTTCTGTTACCTGAGCAGGGAAAGGAACTCGCACGCTCCAGCGCAAAGGGGGGGGGAAAAAAAAGCCCCGCAAATTTCGCGTGGCCAAAGAGGGGGGGGTCGATTTCTTAAAAAGGAGGCGGGGTGAGCCTTCTCTGATCGCCTTCCCAGGATGTAGGGAAGATTAGAGGGCAGAAGGGTGGCCCGAGGAACCTAGAAAGAAAAAATAACCTGTTGAATCATGGGGGAGGGGTGTACACGATTTCATACCAGTCAAATGTTGCGACAAGACCGGCCATAATTTTCCCGGAGGAAAGAAAAGAAGCGCGGTCCACGACGCTTAAGGGCCGAGAAAGACAGAGACGTACATGATTCCTCCAAGGAGGAGGGAGCTCTTTCTTATAGAGGAAAGTGGAACTTACTGATTAAACCCAGAAAAAGAGACCTGGCGCCTCCAGAAAAGGGGAGAGATAACGCGCAGTGAAAGGAACGCAGGCCCGGAGTTTTTCGGAAAAGGGGCACGGAGGCTGAAGAGCTTGACTGCAGCTGAAAAACGGAAGGGGCTCTCCACTGTGCCAACCGAGGGGGGGGCCATGTCATCTCAGCGGAGAAAGGGGGGGCTTCGCCAACTCTTTGAGAAGGTCTTCTTGAAAAGGGTAGGGGGGGAAGAGGGCGGCCTGCGCATCGGGAAAAAGAGGGAGCGTCGCTGAAACCGCTCTTTCAAAAAAGGAGTTGCATCTTATCACCTCGGAGGGGGGGGAAGAAGGGGGCCGGACGCTTTGAGAGAAGGAGCAAGGTTCCGCTCCCAGTGCTGAGGCATTTCGGCCTCCCTATCGGGGGGGGGAATTCTGGCTCTTGCTCGGCAGCGAGAGAGGAAAGGAGGACAAACTTAGCCAAGTAATCGAAGAGAAGAGGAAAGGACTCGCCGGCTATTCGTGGCGGCGAAAGGATTGTCGAACTCTATCGTCAAAAAAAAAGGCGAATCATTTCTGTCCACTCCAACTTTAAAAAAAAGAGGGGGAGTCACCGGTTTGGGGGGGTTTTGGGTTTGGGGGGGGGGGGGGGTTCTTCTTCCTGCAAGAAAAGAGGAGAAAAGAAGACCTCCGAATCGGGGAAAGGAGGTCCCCTGCAAGCATCGCAGCGAAAACGGGTCCCCCGGACCAAAAGGAAATGAAGCTCTTGTTAATCGCCTGGGTGGAAAAAAGATAAAGCTACACCAAGAATGTGGGGAGTTATCTGATCTTCTGAGGAAAGAAATATAAGGAGCGCTCTATGCGCAGCGACGAGGAAAGGAAAAGAAGGGCCATTTTCACCGGTGACCTTCTGGGAGAAGGCCGAGCGCTCAAGCGGACAGGGAAATGAAACTTCCTTTCTCCGAGAAGAGGGAGGGACCAAAAGCGAAGTCTTCGTCCTGATCAGGATAAAGAGGGGGGAGGAGGCTGCCTTCAGCTTCAATGCAGAGAAGAGGCTGAGGGATGAGTTCTATGCAAAAGAACCCCTTTCTTCACTCTACGTTGAGGAAAAAAGGGGAATGAAAGGCAATCTATTACTCTTTTCTGGCACCGCGAAAGAAAGGGGGAAGAAAGGGGGGACAATATCGAGCCTGGCCATAGAAAGTCGAGAAAAAAGGAGGAAAAGCTATAATATTTCTATGGGGGAAAGACGCTCTTTCCTAATTCTCGTGCAGAAAGCCGAGCTCCACCTTTTCTCTATTCTTCGCATTATCATGGAAAAAAGGGGGGGGGGGAATGCCGACAGGGTGTTAGGAAGAAAATACAGGCGCCTCGCCTCCAGAACTCTTCTCGTCATGGGAGATCACTGCCGGGAAGATCCCACTCCGACAGGGTGCGGGGAGGGGGAAAAAAGGGGGAAAGCGAGGCTTTGGTCTAGGGAAAAGAAAAGGGAGTGCTTCCTGTTTCCTCTGAGTGCGCTTGGGCGCTCGGAAAATCAACCTCGTTAAAAATTGACAGGAAAGAGGGGGGGAGCGGGGGCGCAATCGCGCGAGGAAAAGAGAGGTGCGCATCGAAGATATATCAAAAATCTTGGTGTCGGCTTTATCGGAGTTTGAAAGGAAAAACGATTCACCTTATCCCGATTTGAAAAGGGAGTAGAGCGGGCCGAAAACCAAAGAGAAAGGAGAGGGCTTGCTTTACAGCCCAGCAGGATCGGAGGTATTGCCTTGCTGAGGAAAAACACAAACACTGTTAAAGGGGGAGGATCTCGCCAACGTTGACGAACACAAAAAGAAGGGTACGCATCGCCATCTCGGGAGGGGGACGCTAAGCCGGCTATCCCATACGGAAAAGAAGCGTCTTCTATTACTTGGAATAAGTGGGGGGGCGGACGCGAAAGCGAGAGTCTGCCGGAAAAAGGGAAAAGATTAGCTTCTGAATTGCAGAAAGAAGAAGATATGTTCTCAAGGAAAAAAAGACCTTGACGGGACAAGAGAAAAAGCGTCGTAAAAGGAAGGTGCTCCTCTTTCAACGCCAAAAAAAAAGGGGGATTCATCTCCTGCTCAGGAGGAGGAACGGCAGAAAGAACCGGCACAAAAAGAAGGGCGATCAAATAGGGGGGGTCGAGACCGAAAAGAGCTTTAATGCACGTCCTCGCGGGGGTGGGAAAGAAGAACAACGTAGACGACGCTGTAAGCTGAAAAGAGAGCGAGGCCTCCGTTTTCAAAGGAAATCCTGGGGCCTGGGTCACTGTCGCGTTAAGAGGGGAAGAAAAAGGGAATGGAGGCGCAGGGTGCCAGAAGGGGGGAAAAGGGGGGAACAGAGTAAGCTGTCCAAGGGGGATAAATCGCTTCGCGACTCCGAGGGGGGGAGGCTGGCGGCAAGCGAGCCGAGCCAGGGAGGAAGCGCGGGAGAGGGGGGGGGGAAGACACGGAACTTATGGCCGCCTTGCGGAAGGGGAGCCTCTCTGATCTGACGAAAATTAGTCGCACTTGCTTGTGCCCCAGAAGCGGGAAGGAAAAAAAGAGGGTGATGGCAACGACCCAGGGGTGGGGGAAAAAAAGGGAACCCTTCTGACCGAGAAGGAGGAGGAGGCGAGATGCCTACACCCGAGCCCTTACGTAAGGGGGGACGAATAGACCCCTTCCATACGTACGATGACAACTGAAAGTGTAGGGAAAGTGAGCCGAAGGTCAAATGGGAGAGAGAAGTCACGAATCAAAAAGGGTTTTTGACGGTCGTAAAGAAAGAGGAGTTCGCTCGGCCAGCAACAGTAGATCATAAAGGGTTGGTGCTATCATCTGATGGAAGAGATGATCATCTACCATAGATTTCATCTACAGCTTCGCTCGGGAAAAAAGGCGACAAATTTGATCGTTGACGCAAACGCAAAAAAAAGAGGGAGAGGCGACGCCGAGCAGATCAAGACGGGAAAAAAAAAAAAAAAAAGAAAGGGGGCGTCATTACGAAGTTACTTCGGTAAAGGATACGCAAGATGTCCTCCTTCAACAGAGGGAAAGAGAGCGAAGACCTTCCTCGCCGAAAAAAGGAGTGACTGACTATTGCCGGAAAAAAAAAACAACTTATTCTCTTTGTAGTTAAAGAAGGAGTCGTCCTTTCGTCCTCCGAGGATGAACAAAAAAAAAGGAAAATCGTCAATGCTGGCGGCGAGTGAAAGCCGACGACCCCTACCTCCCAAAAAAACGTCGGGTGCCCTTTTCCCAGAAAAAAAAGGCGGGAGGCAGCCCCTTCCCGAGACTGGGGAATAAGAAAAAAAAGAGGGGACTTCGATCAGCGCATTCCGGGGGGGTTTTGCTCGACCCCAGAAAAAGTGAGGTCGCCATCAAATCAAGACTGGCAGGAAAAAGAAAAATGAATGGGCCTTCCATCTTAGAGGAGGAAAAGAGGAAGACTACTGATACCGTCGCGGAAGAGGCCGTTTGGATCCGGCGATCGCCACTGGAAAAAGGGCTCAAACCTCAAGCTGCCGAACTCCTCTTCCAAAGGAAAGAGGCAGCGAAACGTGAGCACGCGGAAGGGGGCGAAGACGCCTCGCGTCTTTCTAGAAGGCCGAACCTTCTATTCCGGCTTAAGAATCGGCGGATCGTGAGGGGGGAAAGAGGCAAACACTGCCGTCGGGTACAAGAAAGAAAGGGACGGCCTCTGGCACGCCCGGGGAAAGAAGACAAGATCGTCGGGGAAAAAACATCTATCAGAGAAGGGGTGTTAAATTTGACTAAACGGGGGGAAGAAAAAGTATTGACCCTTCTCACCTCTTCGAGGTGAGGAGAAAGAAGAAAAAAAACTATCCGATCGTGCTGCCGGAGAAGAGGGAGGTGTATTCCGGCTCCTCAGGGAGGACGTCAGCCCTTGACTGAGGTCGCGGCAGGGGGTTCTCCGAAAACTCTCTTCTTCGACCGGCAGGGACAAACCAGACCCTGGGAAAAGGGGGTGGGTGCTTTCTCTTTGCAGGGGGGCCACGAAGGGAGCCTTACCACTTCAGCGCGTCGCACGAGGCATTTGGTCAAAGAAAAAAACAAAGAGACGGCCCATCTGTTAAAAAGCAACTTATTAATCAAAGGGGGAGGGTAGACTTTCCTTTGACTTTTCCCCATGAGGAAGAGAGACCAGAACTGCCGTCGCTCAAAGAAAAGGAAGCCGGCGGAAAAAAGAGAAGGGAACGCTCACAGCGAAAAGAAGCCCTCTAGCAGAGAGAGGAAAAGGGGACAGGAAATTCAGAAGGAAAAGAGAGGAACGGCACTTCCTTTATGCTGGGGGACCAAATCTATCTCGAGAAGGGAGTTGCTCACAAGGCCAGGTAAAGAGAAAACAAAACGAGGCGTTTGTCCGATCATGGGAAGGGATTCTAATCGCGTCCATAAGGGGAGGAGTAAAAGAGATAGATTATTGCAGAAGGAACAGGAGACAAAATCCTCGTGTGGGGAGTTACCGGCCCTTTGAGAAAAAAAAAAAAAAGGAGCGTCCCTTCGAGAAGAAGGGCGAGTCGCAAGCCCCATAAATTCCGTGTGAAAAGGTCGAAGGCCTCGACAGATAATTGCATAGGATCGAGGGCTGGAAAAAGGGACAGAGCGCCGCTGTGAAGAAGAGGGACGCCTTATGTCAAATGTGGAGCGAAGAAAAAGAAAAACCGGGCGCATTTGTTGAAACGAACGGAAGAAGAGGGAAAAAAAAAAAAAAAAAAAGAAAGAAAAAAAAAAAAACCAAACAAAAAAGAAATAGAGAGTTGCTTAATTCCTGAAAAAAGGGGATTTGTTCTCGGAGGACCCTCTTCGATCTTTAAGGGGAGCGTTGAAAGCCCTTCTCCCTTTAACCTGCCACGAAGGAAAAAAAAAGAAAGGTCGGGGTGCCACTGAAAAGGAAAAAGGGAAGGAAGAAAGACGATGATCCGTCCCACAAATGAAGGAAAAACTCAGTCAAATTTCTTACTATGAAAAAGACGGAATACCCTCACCTGAAACCCGAAAAAAGAGAGCCGGCCGCACGAGAAGGGGGAGGCACATGTAGAATTCGCAGTTTCTATGAAAGCCTAAGATTTTCTTCACCTTCAACACAGAAGAAAAAAGCGCCTCGAATGAAAAACGCACACGAGAGGACCCGCGTGCCGATGCCGAACAAGCCTATTTCTTTACCCAGACTTCAACTGTTGAAGGGAGGGAAAAAAAAGCGCCGCGATGGCGGAGAAAAGGAGGGGTTTAGACGGCTCACGCTCAGAACAGGGTCCTCTTCTAACCGCTCTTGTGAGACGTGATCACTTTGAGGAGAAGAAAGGGAAAGTCCGGAAAGGGGAGAGGGGTCTAGCTTGTAAGCGAAACGAATCATCCCGCGTAAAACCGGCAGAGGAGAGAAAGAGAAAGAAAAAGTAGCAGGGCGCTCAAGAAAAGGGAAAAAAAAAAAGGAAAGGAAGAGAAGACGGCGCGGCCTTCGCCCTCCTTCGATGGGTGGCAAGGGTTCGCGCGGTTCTCGGAAAAAAAAAAAAAGGAAGATGATACGAAGGCAGAGAGGGGGGAAGAAAGTCTCGGGAAGGGTCGGGGGGGGGAAGCCTTTCTTCATCCGACACCGAGGAGTCCTTGGGAGTAGGGGCTAGGCGCATGTTACCTCGCAGAAAGGAGATAATCATCAAGAAGATGAATATTCTAAGCACTGGGGGCAATTCCTATCAATCCGGAAAAATAAAAAGGGGTTGTTCGAACTGTGGTATTAAAGCTGGTGGTGGAAAAAGTAATTTCACTACACCGGGAGGCGCGTTCTTATTAATGAGGGAATGGGTAGCTTCCTCTCTCGTATCTTGATGCGTAGAGAGAAGCGCAGTATGACGCCCCTGTCGCTCGGAGAGGAAGGGGGGATCTTCGTCCTCCGAAACTTCGAGGGGGAGTCCTATCACCATTTGCCAAGACCGGTAGAGCCTATCCCTTTACGAGCGGATGAGAAAGCAGAAAGGTTGGCCTCTTTGATGGGGGGAAGGGAAAAAGAGACATCAGATGATAGCACCAAAAAGGGGGGGTTGCTTTCCTATCTAAATCCCTCAAGAAATTGAAGACAGGAACAACCTCTTTCTTGACCTGGAGCCGAGGGGGAAAGAAGAAAAAAAAAGATACCGCCAAATTTGACTGAAAAAAAAGAAAAAAAAGTGACGTGTCATCCTTCTTTAGGGGGGGACCGTCTGAACCGACAAAGACGTAAGGGAGGAAGAAAGCAGCTCTCTTGCAGTAAGGGAAGAGGGGGACTTCTAGGTCAGAAGGGGGGGAAAAAAAAAAAAGTGCGCCATCCCATAACCTGCTGAATTGGGGGGGGGGCAGCCTTTCTAACTAATTTAAGATAAGAAAACGTAAAAGATCCGATATTCTCGCCCTCGGGTGGACGACGACGCAAGGGGAAACGGATGGAAAAAGATCCCGCGCGTTCCACGAGGGGGGGCCGCTTCTCTCTGCAAGGGGGGGGCTAAAAGCGATATTCTCTGAGCGATTTCTGAAAGAGGGAAAGTCGTGGCAAGCTTACGGGTGAACCCATATCAAGGCCAGAAAAGAAAAAAAAGCGGTTCCCGCCTTCGGGAAAGACTTCGAACTCCAGTCCCGCAGGCCCTTTGAACACGATGCCTCGCGATGAAGAAGGAAGAGGCTAGACTGGAGAGAAAGGAAAAAGGGAGAGTGCCTTCAGATAACTACCTCATCGGGCTTAGAAACGATTCGAGGGGCGGATTTCGGGGGGGAAAAAAGGGAGGGGCCGGCCTGCGAGAGGAGGAGCAGTCTCTTACAAAAGCAGTCAAAGCTGTCTTTTCAACGCGGATCACCGATGCGGCAGGAAGTTGTCCGACGCGGGGAGAGGGAGTCGTCGCAAGTTAAAAGGCGGATCCTTGCTACCCTCTCTGGGAAGAGGTGGACCTGGGAATTTCCATCATCTCATCTCGGGAGGCTTGCAAAAAAAACCCAAAAAGGAAAAAAAAAAGGACGAAACTTATCCAAGTAATCGAGAAAAGAGTCGCCGTCTTATTCTTGCGGTGGAAAAAAACTCGGCGAAGAGATCTTTGCCCCGGTACCGGGTCGGAAAAAAGGGGGAGGAGGAAGAACTTTACAAGCTGTGAGAGGAAAGAGGACTGCCAGAACAGAGATAACTCAAAGACGAATCGACGACGCTTAGAGAAGCAACGCAAATCCGCATTTATTGTGATTTACGTCCAAGGGAAAAAAAGGGCCAAAAGAGGGCTCAGGTTTAGAAAAAAAGGGAAAGCTAAAGCCGACACCAATATGGAGGGCGGGATCTGATCTTCGATCAAAACCTGGCGAGTGCTCATCTCCTTCGAATGGAAGGGGAAGGAGGGAATGCTTGTCGCACTTGGAGTGGGGGATCCGAGCACAACGAAAGAAACGAACAACGCGCTATTCAGTTTCTTTTCCCCCGCGAAAAAAATCAGGGAGAGGGAGTAGGCATATCTGATGGGGGAGAAAAAAAAGGGGAAAAAAAGGAAGGGAAGATCTGCGTGGCAAATAAAAAGGGGGAAGTCTATTCGAGCCCTAGGGCATGCGTTTTCTATGAATTCCGAAGCCCCAGCAGGAAAGGGAAGAAGGAAATCGAGACGTGTTCTGGCAAAGGGGAAGACGATCGACATATCTGATCCGCCATAGAAGAAGGAGGATTAAAAGATAATATTTCTATGGAAAGAAGCTGGGACGGACGCGGTTCCCAGACCCTCTGCTAGGATTGCCTGAAGAAGGACACTAGGAGGCTTCGGCATTCCGAAAAAAGAGGAAGGGTGTTTCGAGACCAGAAAAAAACGGTGGGCGTTATTTGCCACGCAGCGCTGACTAGGGAATGGGAAACGAGTCCCCATCAGAGTGCCGATACCGATAAAAACCCGACGGTGAAGAGCGCTGGGGCTCGGCCGCAGAAGGCGACAAATCTTATTTCCCAATCGCGGGGAGAGAGAAGAAAGAAACGCACAAGGGCGACAAGAAGAAAACTCCGTAAAATTTACGAGAACGATTGCGCATAAATAGGTCGGCGTAATATCATAGTCCCGCCCGGCGGGGAAGGAAAATTTTGTGTAGGCTTTCGCGGAGGGGAAGGGGAAAACCAGGCGATGGAAAACCTTAGCCCTACTTTGAAAGGGAATGTGTGAGGGACCCTGTAATCCACTACCTTCGAGGAGAAAAAAGGGCAGGGACAGCCCAGCGAGGGATCTTAGTATGGAAGCGGTTCGGCATGAAACGCATCAAGCTGGAAAGTTTATTGGCTAAGATCTCGCCAACAGTTGAGAAAAGGACCGTGGACTCGATCGAGTGGAGGGGAAGGGGGGAGAGGGAGGGACGAGACCGTCCCGCATAATCCAAACGCTTCGCGCTGCTCGGGGAGGGTAAGGGTTGGTCGATCTCTTCTGAATCTAGCGCGGACCGAGCAAGGAGAGGAGCTGCTGGAAATTGCAGGGAAAAAGGAGAAAGAGGGTCGCAATATCCCGCAGAAGGAAAAACGAACACTCACACAGGAAGAAATACAGCCAGATTTTACCGCTGTGCAAAGAAAGAAAAAGAAAGGCGGGATATGAAGGAAAAGTGGAAATATCTCATATCCGAAAGGGAAATCGCTCACGAATATAAAGTAAATAGGGTCTCATCCCGATGAGGGGAGGGTGGGGGGCCGCTGAGCTGAATGCAAGAAGAGGAAAGGGGGGGGGGGGGGCAGCAGTTGGAAGCACGACTTCTCAACGCGAGGAAAATCAAGATTTCCCCGACCAAAACGCAGGGAAGGGAGGAAAAAAGGAGTCACTGCTTGGGAAGGGAGAGAAGAATCTGCCAAGATCTGGAGGAGAAAGGGGTGTTTCATCAGTAAGCTGTCCAAGTACTATGCAGAAAGAAATCAGATTCCGTCCCCCCCCCAAGAAGGTCTCGCCGACGGGGGAAGAGGAGGCTGAAGTCGGCAGCGAGCCGCGCAAGGAAAAGCGCTTTATCGTGTCGCCAAAAAAATGAACGTTCTTCGGTAAACCCCGCGGGAGGAGAAGAGGATAGGTGAGTCTGAAATGCGGGGAAAAAAAAAAAAAAAGGTGCCCATAAGCGGCAGACCCATATTCAGCAGACACTAATCCATGTTTCATGAAAGAAAGGCGGTAATCCTGCACTCCTGGAATCTATCGAGAAAAAGAGAACTTCTTCTTTTGGAGGAAAAAGAGGGACCCGTCAAATACAGAGATCAAAAGGGGGCCGAATGTCAAAATTTGCTCTTGACGCTGAGGGCAGACGGTCACTAAAGATGTTGACGGGCGGGAAAAGAGAATTCGCGGGGGAAAAAAGGGGAGACTCGGGCCAGCAACAGTCGATCCTAAAGATGATGGTAGCGAGCCTAGGGGAAAAAAGCAAAAGTTCATCTACAGCTCGCTCGTCCAGGGGGAGGCGGAGACAAGGAAACGGGAAGAAAGGGGAGTGAAACGCCAACGCCAACAAAAAACGCCGAGCAGATCATCGTGGCTCAAGAGCAAGGGAAATGAAAGCTTTGTTCTATCGAAGAGAGGAGACGAGAGGAAGCTGCAACAGGAAGAGGGGGACCCGCGGAAGCCTTCCTCCTCAGAGGAAAAAAGAGAAAATTTCCGCAACTCACAACGGGGGAAAAGAGGGTTTTATTTCCGATTGATAGGAAAAAGGGGAACGGCTGTGGCCGTTCGCCGAGAAGAAAAGAAGGGGATGCTTCTTGTCAAATGCTGGAGGGAACTAGCGACCCCAAGACTCCAACTGCGCCTTCTGGTGAAAAGGGAACTCCTCGTCGAGGGGGATTGCCTCGCCTCTCCCTAGGGAAGTGAGCGACTTCCCTTCGCTCAGCTGCAGGAAGGAGGGGGGGTTTAAGCTCCACGAGGAAGGGAAAGGGTGCCATACTTTGCTCGAGGGCAAGAAAAGGGCTCAGTCCTCGGGCGAAGTGGCATTCCTGTCATCGTCGATTTCGAGAAGGGAAGGGGAAGGGACTAATGATACCGGGGGGGGAAGAGGAAAGTAGAGTGATCGGGGGGGGGAAAAAAGGGACGCTTTATGATCATGACTCTCCAAGCCCCCCTCTCAGAAGGGGGCCGGCTAAACCTCCTTCCTCGGCGAGCAAAAGGGGGGGAAAGACGAGGGCCTTGACCGTTCGCCCCTCTCTCGGCGGGAAAAGGAGAGGATCCTGAAGAAAAGAGAATTCCTTCTGGCTCTTCTCTTGAAGCTCACAGGGGGCCGTCTTTTTACAGCAGACGTGTTTAATTAAGAAAGGGGGGGGGAGGATCGGAAAGAAACCAGATCGATCTTGTGCTGAAAGAAAAAAAAAAATGCTGCCTGGTTTTTAATTGAGAAAAGGGAAGCGAGAGTTTCAGAACGTGCGCCCGAAGAAGTCTCCGAATCAAAGGATCGTGCGGCCGGGAGCGCGATGCTGGTGGAGGGGAAGGAGGCTCCTCTTCTGTGGAGAAACTTGTTGACTTATTGGGGGGAGCTCGCCTGTTTGGCAGGAGCCGAGGTCGGAGAGGAGAAAGGTCCAAAGGAAAGGGAAACCCAGACCTGTTCGGAGGAGGGAGTCGGCTCGTGGGTAATGAAAACCAGCTACATTCGCAGGAAGCCCTTCAGAGAGAAAAAAGAGTGTCATCTCCGAGGGGAAGAAAAAGGTGTACCACGAGCAAGAGAAATCGATATTTTACGCTTCTTCCAGGGAAAAAAAAGCGGGAACCGAACTTGCCTTCGTCACAAAAAGCGAGGGACCATAAAGAAAGGCCGTCTGGGAAGGAAGACTGACTTATCACCCGCGAGCGCAGTGAGAAGGAAGAAAAGTAGAAGCCTGGGGGGGGGAAGATCTAACTTCACTGAAGGGAGATAGCGGGGAACAAACAGAGACGTTCGGGAATCATGTAGGCCAGTTTCTCAAAAGGGAAAAAATCCGCCTGCCACCTTGTCGATCTTGGGAGAAGGGTCTAATATCGCTGGCAAGGAGAAAGAAAAAAAACAACGAGAGGAGGAAAGGGCCGCGATCGAAAAGGTGCTCACAATAGGAAGCAAGGTTTCACCGGCCCTTGGGGGAAAAGGGGAAAAAAAAAGGAGGAAAGGCGATAGATCTCAAAAAAAGACAATAAAGCCGTGCCGTTCCGATGAAGCGCCGAATTTCCTCAGGAGAGCGAACGGGCTTTATCGAGCGCAGAGGAGACGACTGGGAAGGAACAGAGGGACATGCTTTCCGCCGGATGGTCAAGAAGGGAAGAAAAGGTCGGTCTCGCCCCGCTTGCGCATGGGGGGGAAAAAGATCGACGACTTTTTGGCTGAAGAAAAAAAGAAAGGTTAAAAGATGGTGTCTCTTGCCCCGCGGAAGGAGGGGGAGAGCGGGGAAGGGCTTCCTTGGAGGATGGGAGAGGTCCTGCCCCGTCTACCGGAAGCAGCACCCAACACCTCAAAAGAAACCCGGAAAACCTTCCAGCCCGACCGGTCCGAAGGGCAGAAGAAGAAAAGCCAAAATCAGTCGGGAGAGAAAGAAAGGGCTGACGATCTGGAAAAAGGGAGGAATACACCTCACCTGAAAAACCGAGAAGATCCGTATACGGGCAAGAATGGAGGAAAAAAAAAAAAGGGGGAACGCGACGCGTTGGCGCAGGGGGGGGAGGACGAGCGCGCCGGGAGGGGGCAAACCAGAAGAATGAAGCGAAATAAGCAGACGATCTGACTACTTTGTCCCGCGGGACAGGAAAAACGCGAGATGAAACACGCGGAAGAGGGGGGAAAACTGCACTGTTGCCGGAAAAGGGAGAGGCTTAAGCCGGAATAGAAGGGACTCGCCTCTCGTAGCTCGTGGGGGGTGGGGTGGGGGGGGGCATCGTCGAACGCCGCGGGAGCGCTGATCACCTTGCGCGCCGAAACCATTAAAGGGTGCTAGGATTGATGCTGAGCAGGGGGAGAGAAGGGGAGGAATCATAAGAAAGAGGAAGCTTCGATCCCGATACGATAAGGAGGCTCTCAAAGGATAGGGCATGCCTTCAATTCGCAACCCAAGGAGGAAGCTCCCGGAGGAGGGGGGGGAAATCAAAAGCAAGTCTGCACAAAGAAGAGGAAACCAAAACGCGGACTGAAAGGATTGCTAAAGGCATTCTCGTTTAAGGTGCGGAAAAGAAGACGCAAAGACCGAGGAAAAAAACGGGCCCCGAAAGGGTCGGGGTCGCTAGTCGCCGGGAAGTGACTAGAATCCTCCTCCGATTTTTGGGGAAAGTCGAAAACAAAGTACCAATTCCTATCAAATCCTGTAATACAACCGAGAAGAAAAGAAGGAAGCTGGGGAGGGGTGGCTGTCAATAGTCAAAAGGGAAAAAAAAGGGGGGGGCGCGGCGGAGTAAGGAAAAATTCCATAATTTTCAGTGCTGCCGAGAGAAAACGGATCACCCAACGCTCAGTAATGAAGAACCAGTAGAGGAGGAGGGCAGATGTCTGATCAGGAGGGAAGGGGGGGAAAAGGAGGTTGCTTTGTGCGTCACTATAAAAAGGGTTTCAAAAGAAAAAACAACGGAAGATCTATCCTTTAGATGAACTCGAAGAAGGGGGAGATGAGGAGTGATCATCCGGGAGAAGAAAGAGAAGGGGCACCACGCTAGTAGGAGAAAGGAGAGCGCGCAATTCGCTCTTAATGTTACAGAAGGGGCAGATCAGAGGGGACCTCGCAACGCTCCATCTCAAATTGTGAAGTAAAGGAAAAGAAGAAAAAAAGTGCCGTTGCATATTCAGGGGGGGGGGGGGGAAGGTATCGTCCGAACGACAAAGAAAGGGAGGAGGCCTTCTCGATCTCTTCCAAAATCGTCAAGGTTTCCCGAGGAACCTGGAGCGTGCGCAAAAAAAGGAGAGGGGCTGCCGCTTCTGGAAAAGGGAAAAAAAAGGTCAGACTCACAGTCAGATCAGAGCAACCGACTCACGCCCTGCCAGGAAAAGAAAAGAGACCGCTCTTTCCAACAGCTTAAAGAGCTGGAAAGATTGAGCAAAGAACTCCAGGCGGCGCGATTCGCGAGCGAGGGGGGGGAATTGCCAGCTTACTGATTAAAAAAAGGCATAGACTTTCCTCTTCGTCTCTATAACTCGCAGTGAAAAGCCTGAGAAAAGCCAGGCCCGGAGGGGGGAGGGGGGGGGCCTTTGACCAAGGGGAAGAGGACACCCATCGTCGTCTCCTTTGCTCTCCAATCGGGAAGGACCGACTCAGCTTCCTCCGTACAACTACCGCATCGGGAAAAAAGAGGGGAGCGCCCTAAAGAGAGATTTTCGTGCAAAGGGGACTCCGGATGCCGGCGCTTAAAGCGGTAAATATCTTTCGTTTCAAGGCAGGATCAAAAAGGAAGGGCCGGTTCCCGAAGAGTTTTAGCGGGGGGGGGAGGCGTCGCAGGTTCCGCTAGGGGGAGGAAGCTTCTGGCCTCCTCTATCGGGGGATACAACTCATCCGTGCGGACGGAAAAGCTTCCGCTTCGAAGGAAGAAGAGTCCAGTAATCGTGCAGCAGAGAAGGGAAGGGATGCGGCGTTCTCGCCTTGCCCAGAGATGTAGGAAAAAGACGGGTCGGTCCTGTTTCTTCACGTTGGCGAGGTCGGAGGAAATTGAACAAGCTGTTCAGGAGGGGGAAGGCGTCCTGCAAAGGGGCCATACCTCCGAATAGGGAGGTCCCTTTCAACATCGCAGCGCCTCGAAGGTAGGGAAGGAAGCGACAACCAATGAAGAGGGAAGGAGACAGTGAATCGCCTGGGGAAACTCCTCTAAATCTACAAGCAGCGGGGTATTGAATCTTCGATTCTCACTCGAGAATCACAGGAGCAGGAGGAGGGAGAAGCGCCTCGAATTAGGGACGGGAGAGGGGTGACCTTCTTGTCTGCAAGGGGGAGATCTCTCCAAGCGCATGGGGCACAAACTGCACTTGCTCCTGAGCCCCAGCCGCTCGATGCAGGGAGGAAAAAAGCGAAACCCTGGACGGCGTCGGAGGAAGGGAGGAAAAGAGATGGTGGACTCGTCTTCCTTGCAAGAAAAGGAAAGGGAAAATCACGTCACCTTTTGCGGCGGGGGGAGGGATGTCTCTAACCCCCTTCTCATCGAACGTGGGGAAGGGAGAAGAAGAAGAGACCGTGGAGCTGCTGAAGAAAGAGAAGAAGGGGGGGAAAGCTAATTAGACGCGAGAAGAAAGAAATAGAATCTCTCTCAACAACACCCACAGGGGTTCTTGCGAGAGATTTTTCTCTCTAGGCTTTCCTAATTTAGAGGTGAAAAAAAATTGGACTGAAGCAGCTCCACGGGGAGAAAAAAAAAAAAGTATCAGCCCACTCGATGCCGAAAAAGGGGGGGGGGAACGACGCCTCTCCGCACAAGTGGGAAACCACCTAGGCATTGAGCTGAAGTCAGCCGCGTCCACCAGAAGATAAAGAAGAGAAGGGGAAAGAAGACCTGAACATGGGGAAGGGGGAAGACTCATCGCGCGGCTGGGGCAAGAAAAATTTTCTCTGATTTCCAAAAATCTCAAGCAAAGCCAGAAAAAGGAAGGAACCCACGAGGGGTGGGAAAAAGGGAAAGAAGGAAGGGCCTGCGCATCGCGCTCGAAAAAGAAGGCCGCATCGAAGATCAAATCCCGAAAATCACATTCTTTTGTTTCTTTTTAATCGGAGGGTTGCCCTAAAGCAGGCACCTTAGAAAGAAGGGGGGAAAGGAGGGGGGGTCGCGGGACCGGTAAATCCAGGAAGGGTGCTTTACATTCCCCTCTATAGAAGGAAAATCGGAGGTATGGCCAAGGATAAGAGGGTGATGGGGGGAAGAGGAAAAAGGGGACAAGCAGCACAGCTTGGTAAGGGGGGGATCGCCAACTTTGACGGCCAAAGAAGGCCGCAATCGACCGCTATTGGCAGGGCGAGACAAAGAACGCGAGACAGAAAAAAAATCTCTGCCGATTAGATCTCTTCGAAGCGAAGAAAAACCAGGAACGATATGAGAACCTTCTTGAAGGGCAGGACAAGGAGAAGAAGAGGGGAGAAATGATAGAGAAGAAAAAGCTCAAAGCTTCTAAATGCCCAAGGGTAG